>Ga0209517_10001057_pt1 | contig 43613 bp, 35 predicted proteins | sample PeaSoiMetSII2010_FD_187695 | JGI IMG/M metagenome (GOLD analysis project Ga0209517, IMG submission 187695) | Peat soil microbial communities from Weissenstadt, Germany - SII-2010 (SPAdes) (version 2) | ecosystem: Environmental > Terrestrial > Soil > Wetlands > Peat | place: Germany...
AAGCCTTCTTGCGGGATGCAATTCCTCAGGCAAGACTTCCGCGGACGAAGCGGCAAACGCGCCCCTTGTTGCTGTCGTGAAAGTGGAACGGCACGATCTTTCGAACACCCTGGAAATCGCTTCCGAACTTCAGCCGTACCAGGAAGTCGATGTATACGCGAAGGTTTCCGGCTATATCAAGAAGCTCGAAGTGGACTGGGGGACGCGAGTCAAGCAGGGACAAGTTCTGGCAGTACTCGAAATTCCTGAACTCGAGCAGCAGCTTCTGTTGGACGAAGCAACCATGCGACGCAGCGAGCAGGACGAGGCTCGCATACGCGAGGAACTTGGCGGAGCTGAATCAGCGTACACCGTCACGCACCTCACGTACACGCGGCTGGCAAACGTGCAAAAAACGCGGCCGGAACTCGTGGCGCAGCAGGAAGTGGACATCGCGCAAGGTAAGGACATGGAGGCAAGCGCCAACGTATCGGCCGCGAAAGATTCTCTTGCGGCATCGGAACAGGCTTTGGTGGCGTCAAAGGCCGCCCTTGCAAAGGACAAGGACCTTTTCGCCTACTCTCGGATCACCGCGCCGTTCGAGGGAGTGGTGACCCGGATTGACGCCTACACGGGAAGCCTATTGCCGGCGGGAACGTCCTCAAGCACAAGTGGCCAGGCACTTTGCCATGTTTCCCAGAATAGCTTGCTCCGTCTTGTGATCCCGGTGCCGGAAAGGGCGGTCGCCGATGTGCACCTGAAGCAAACCGTTGCCGTACGCGTCACGACGGTCAACAAGACGTTTAACGGGACGATCAACCACATATCCGGTCAAATCGACATGGGTACTCGCACGATGCACACGGAGGTGGAAGTCCAAAACCGTGACTACGAGCTCGTCCCTGGAATGTACGCGACGGTGCGAATCCCTGTTCATTCAGTGCAGAACGTTTTGACCATTCCCGTGCAGTCCGTTCAGGCGTCTGGAGAAAGCCACGGTGCGGTCCTCGTGGTGGGCGCCGACAACAGAATTGAGAAACGCGACGTAACTCTGGGACTCCAAAGCGCAACGGATATCGAAGTTGTTTCCGGGTTGAACCAGGACGAGAGAGTGGTGTTTGGCGAGCAATCGCAGTACAGGCCGGGCGAGTTGGTTGCTCCGAAGATCGTCGCGCCGTCGGGATTGGAATAGGACTTTCTATGTCTTCATTTTCCTTGCGGCATCCGTATTTCATCGTTGTTGTTTGCCTCTTCGTCTGCGTGCTCGGACTCACGAGCATCGTTCAAATGCCGGTCGATATGTTCCCGGTTATCAACATTCCCGTCGTGGAGGTGGCCACGTTTTATAGCGGCATGCCGCCGCAACAGATCGAAGCCGATATCACCGACACATTCGAGCGATTCTTCACCCTGGGCAGCGGAATCGACCACATGGAGTCGCGCTCGATGTCCGGCGTCAGTTTGATCAAGGTCTTCTTTCAGCCGGGATCGGACGCCAACGCAGATGTGACTGAGATTTCGAATCTTGCGATGGCGGATCTGAGGCGGCTACCCCAAGGAACTCTTCCTCCGATCGTCATGAGCATGGACGCGTCGAGCCTGCCGGTGTGCCTGCTTACTGTTGATGGCAAGGGGTTGAACGAGACCCAGCTCCACGATTATCTGCAGTATCAAATTCGAAATCAGATTGCGGGCGTTCCGGGGGCGACCGTACCTCCGCCATACGGAGGGCGCACTCGTCAGATCATGATCTACGTGGATCCACTGAAGCTGCAGGCACATCAATTAAGCCCGATGGACGTGGCCCGCGCGACGGACGACTCCAATCTGATTCTGCCTGCGGGTGACGTTCGCATTGGGCCCATGGACTACAACCTCTACACGAACGCGCAGGTGCCCGATGCGAAGGCGCTCAATGATGTGCCGCTCAAGACTGAGGGGCAACGGTCGGTTTTCATTTCGGACGTCGGCCAAGCGGTGGACGGCTCGGCTCTGCAATACAACGTTGTGCTCGTAAATGGCGAGAGGTCCGCGTATGTCCCGATTCTGAAGCAGGGCGGCGATACGAATACCATCTCGGTTGTCAACGGAATACGGAGCGCGATTCGGACGCTCCGCGATATCCCCGCGGAATTGAAGACGCATATCGTCTTCGATCAGTCGTTGATCGTAAAGCAAGCGATCTCGACCGTGCTCAAGGAATGCGCGATCGGATTGCTGCTCACAGGCGCGCTGATTCTGGTTTTCCTGGGCAGTCCGCGAGCCACGGCGGCGGTCTTCCTCTCGATTCCTCTGTCTGTGATGGCCACATGTTTCTTGCTTCATGCGGGAAACGAAACGATTAACAGCATGGTACTCAGCGGCTTGGCGCTGGCATTCTCGCGCCTGATCGACAATTCCGTTGTCGTGCTGGAGAACATTTTCCGACATATCGAACTTGGCGAGAATCCCGCGGTGGCCTCCGAGAAAGGCGCGAACGAGGTCGGATTGGCAGTGCTCGCGATTACGATCGTCACAGTCGTCGTGTTCTTCCCGGTGACCCTGCTTTACGGCGTAAGCAAGTTCTTGTTCGTCGCTCTAGCACTGGCGGTCGTCATTTCACTTTTCTCGTCCTACTTCGTCGCAATTTCTGTTGTGCCTCTCTACTGCGCGCATGTTCTCCGCAGCATCGTCCATCACCCCGAAGGAGTTGAAGAGTCTCACCAATCCTGGATCGAAAGAATTCACGCGGCTTTCAATCGTCGCTTCGAACGGATGCTCGATTCGTACGATCGCTGGGCCAAGAAAGCGCTCGATCGGCCACGGGAGGTCGTGTGGGGCTTCCTGGGGATCTTTGTGCTGAGCCTTGCGTTGTATCCGTTCATAGGCGTTTCCTTCTTCCCGCGCACGGACGCCGGACAGTTCGTAATCAACGTCAAGGCGCCAACGGGAACCCGGCTCGAACTTACCGAGAACTATGTGAAGAAAGTGGAAGCCATCGTCCGCCAGGTGGTTCTTCCCGGCGATCTTGGAACGGTGGTATCGAACATTGGCGTGACTCCGGATCTTTCCGCGCTATCGACACCCAATTCCGCGATGCATACCGGTTTTGTCGAAGTCGGACTGAAGGAGGACCACAAGATCGGCAGTTTCACATACATGGATCGCGTGCGAAGCCGGGTCGCGACAGAACTTCCCGAACTTCGCACCTACTTCCAGTCGGGGGGGCTTGTGGACTCCGTGCTGAACCAGGGATTGGCCGCACCCATTGACGTCCAGGTTAGCGGCGCGGATTTGCAGGTCGCCGACGATATCGCGTTGGGCCTGGCGACGAAGTTCCGGGCGCTGCCGGGCGTGTCGGATGTCTACATTCCGCAGGATATGGATTACCCGGCGCTCCAGGTAAACGTGAATCGTGCGCGCGCGAGTGAATTGGGATTAAGCCCAAAGGAAGTCGTCGATAACCTGATTACATCTCTAACTTCGGACGCCATGATCGCACCGAGTTACTGGGTCGATCCGAAGAGCGGGAACAACTACTTCGTGACCGTGCAGTATCCCGAGAATCAGGTGAAATCCATCGAAGATTTGAAAACAATGCCGCTGCGGGCTCCAAGCCTGAAGCTGCCCACGTCTCTCAATCAGGTTGCGGATATTCACCCGATACTCACTCCAACGGAAGTGGATCACTACCAATTGCAGCGAACGATTGACGTATATGTGGCACCGTCCGGAGAAGACTTGGGAAAGCCCGCGAAGGAAGTCTCGAAGATTGTTGCCGGCACCGAGTTGCCCCCCAACATTCGTATAAACATCCGCGGACTTGTGAACACGATGAACTCGTCTTTCAGAAGTTTCGGGTTTGGGCTGCTGTTGGCGATCTTGCTCGTTTACCTCGTGCTCGTCGCGCAATTTTCTTCTTTCGTGGACCCGTTTCTTATCGTCTTGGCCATCCCGACTGGCCTCGTGGGAGTAATGCTTACGCTGGCTCTAACAGGCACCACGCTGAACATTCAGTCGCTCATGGGCATCGTGATCCTTACCGGCATGGTGGTCTCCAACAGCATTCTGATCGTTGATTTCGCCAATCGGCTTCGCCAGGAGGGGTACGGCATTCGCGAAGCCGTGGAGCGCTCCTGTCGCATTCGCCTGCGGCCCATTCTGATGACGTCGCTGGCCACGATTGTCGGGCTCCTGCCGATGGCGTTGAAGCTGGAGAGCGGCAGCGAAGCGTATGCGCCGCTCGCACGTGTGATTATCGGCGGATTATCCGCTTCTGTGATCCTGACGATCTTCATCATTCCCGCTGCCTACCTCCTGATGTATCAGCGCCGCGCGGAATCCCAAGCACCCTTGGTCGCGGAGGATGTGCGTTGAGACTGCTGAATCAGCTGATAATGTTCGGTGGGGTCAGCGCACTTGTGTGCGGATCAGTGGCCGCCCAAGGCCCGCAGATATTGAGCCTGAAGGATGCGGAGCAGATCGCCATTCAGAATCATCCGCAGATTCAAGCCGCAGCAGACTTGGCCTCCGCCGCCAAGGCGCAGGTGACTGAGGCTCGCTCCTCATACTATCCAACGGTCTACGGAAGCCTCACCGCGGTGGATTCGGAAAACAATAGCCGAATAACAGCCGGTGGATTGAACAACCCCATCATCTACGAACGCTACGCCAATGGCCTGACGGTCTCGCAACTGGTTACGGATTTCGGCCGCACCCATGAGCTGGTCAAAAGTTCAAACTTGCATGCCCAGGCGAATCAAGAAAGAGTGGTCGCCACGCGGGCGGACGTTCTACTTGGGGTGGACCGTGCGTACTTTGTCGCGTTAAGGGCGCAAGCGGTATTGACTGTCGCCCAGGAAACCGTCAAAGATCGCCAACTCGTCGCCGACCAGGTAAGCGAGCTCGAAAAAAACAAAATCAAATCGGGTCTCGATTTGAGCTTCGCCAACGTGGATCTTGCCCAGGCCCAACTCCTGCTGCTCCAAGCCCAAAATGATCTCGACACGTCATATGCGGACCTTTCTGCGGCGCTCGGCTACGGAGACCAAAGAACATTTCAACTCACGGATGAGCCACAGCCCGCTGCCCCGCCAGCAGACTTCTCCAACCTCCTTCAGCAAGCGATCCAGAATAGGCCCGATCTGATCAGCCTGCGCCTAGACGCAGCCTCGGCGCACAGCTACGCAACTGCGGAGCGGGACCTGTGGTTTCCGACGATATCCGCCGCGGGAACGGCTGGACTCACTCCATACGGCGCAGATCAACTCGCACCTCGTTATGCAGCAGCGGGCGTCAACGTCAATATACCGATTTTCAACGGGCGCCTGTTCGGAGCGCTGCACTCGGAAGCGAATTCGCGTGCGAACGCACAGGAGCAGTATCTGCGCGATCTGCAAAACCGGGTCGTTCGCGACGTTAGCACCGCCTGGCTGAATGCGAATTCCGCATTTCAGCGCCTCGCACTTACGGATCAGCTCCTGAAGCAAGCGACCGACGCGATGGATCTCGCCCAGGCTCGATACAAACTGGGGTTGAGTTCCATTATAGAGCTCAGCCAATCGCAGTTAAATATGACCCAGGCCCAACTCGAATCCGCCAGCGCCAAATACGATTATCAGACGCAGATCTCGGCCTTGAACTATCAGATCGGGGCGTTGCACTAGTTGCCGTCGTCGGGCCTGTACTCGGCGCGGTGGCTGTGACCACTTTGGTCTTCGGCAGTCCGAAATTCTTCATGACTCCAAAACTCTCCATGTGAGAGCCGAAGTCGGAATGCCAAAAGCCCACGGCAGAAAACCACGCGGAATCAATCCTCTGGCAGCTTCAACCGATACCCGATCCAGGGTTCTTTGAGCAAATATTGGGGATCCTGCGGGGAGGGCTCGATCTTCTTTCGCAGGCGATTGATGAACACGCGCAGATACTCGCGCTCTTCGCCATAGTCGGGTCCCCACACCGCGTGCAGTAATTCTTCGTGGGGAATCACTCGATTGGCATGCGACGCCATGTAACTGAGCAGATCGAACTCCTTAGAGCTGAGCCGTATCTGCTTGCCATGGGCTGTCAGCCGCCGCGCTCGAAAATCTATCTCGACATCTCCTATGCGCAGGTTACTAACCCCGGATGCCGTCGAGGACACAGTTCGTCGCAGCGCTGCGCGGATGCGCGCCAGGATCTCCGGCATGCTGAAAGGCTTGGTGACGTAGTCATCCGCCCCCACGTCGAGCGCCGCGACCTTGTCGCTCTCCGTGTCGCGCACCGTCATCATGATGATGCTGACATCGGAGACCAATCGGATCTGCCGGCAGGTTTCAATGCCCGTGATGCCGGGCATGTTGATATCAAGGAGTATGAGATCGTATTTTCCGGAATGAAGCCGATCGAGCGCGTCGTCTCCGTTTCGAGCGTCCGCAACCTCATAGCCTTCGGTAACCAACGTCGCGCGCATCACGCGCCGGATCTGCGGCTCGTCGTCCACCACCAGAATGCGCCCTTCGCCCATACGGACACCTCAAACGAATCGAACGTGCGGTTGAATCCTCATGGGTCCTGCCGGCGATCCTCAATTTCAACGATGTGGTCGCGCAAGCGGGCGAGAACGTCATCGCTTTCGCCATTGCTGAGTTCGCGCTCGACTTCCGTCAGCGCGAAATGAACGATGTCGTGATGGTGAATCTCTTTGCCCGGAAGCTTTTCGCCCAGCTGGAGCCATATCTTGTGCAGCAGGTCAATCTCCTTCGGCGTCATCCGCGGCGCATGCGGCCCTAGGTAGAAAATCTGTTCCTGTCCCGACGGAGTAAACAACTCCAGTGCGACGCGAGGCCGCGGCTCAGGCATCCGCTCCCACGCCAATCCAATATCGTGTGCCTGCTCCGTGATCGAGGTTTTCGATGAGCTCCCTGCAACAATCGCGCTCGACTTCAAATTTTCCGCCGTGCGCAGGACGCCTTCCCACAGGTCATTTGCGGCGGCTACCGCGAGCCGCACCGGCTTGCCTTCCTTTTCCGCAATGGCCAGGACCTTCGTGAACAGGAGCTGCTCGATTGTGCTGAAGAGCTGGTCCGGGGCCAGATCGTATTCTCCTGAAGCCGCGCGTCGCAGCATGCGAACGTGCAGCACCACGATTTCCGCCTGTCTTCGCTTGGCGCGTCGGAGCGCAGCTTCCAGACCATAGAGCGCGTACTGGGTGCTCACCGGCACCAGAATGTTGCCCGGCTGCACGCCCACGTTCTCCGGCGTCAAGTCCGCTTCTTGCGCCAAATTAAACTGATCGAGCTCCACTCGCCCCTGCCCACGCATTCTCTGTGCTTTTTGAATCCGTTTCTCAGAAATCTCAAATACAGCGAAGAGCAGGCCGGAAAAAATAATTCCCGATACGGTTGCAGCCGGCTTCGTGAAAAGGTTTACGACTGCAATTCCGAGCAGTGTCAGCGTGATCAACCCCAGGCCAAGCGGTATCTCCACTCCGGCAATGCGAAAATTGAGCGGCACCCGGAATTCGCGGTCCTGCGGGTGCGTATAGCGCAGCACCAGTACGGCGATTCCCTTCAAAGCAAAGCTCCAAATCACGCCAAACGCATAGAGGTTCGCCAGAAATGTCACGTCGCCGCGGCTGATAAGAATTGTGACGATTTGCAGCACGACGATCATGTTGATGATCCGGTGCGAGGTCCCAAACTTCGGATGCGGCTGCCGGAACCAGTCGGTGAGCACGCCGTCTTCGGAAACTCGGTTTAGCACTCCGTTGGAGCCGACGATTGCCGTGTTCACCGCGCCGGAGAGAATCAGCGTTCCGACCACGACCACGAAAATGTGAAATGCCAGCCGCGCTACGAAAGGCCCCGTCAGACTCATCGCTAGGCCGCCAATCAAGTTCTCGAAGAATTGCGGCCGCGTCCTATCGGGAATGATCATCACTGCGAAGAACGAAACCAGCGACGTGAACACCATGCTGTAAATGAAGATTACGAACGCCGCCTTCTTCAGATTCGGCAGCTTGGGATGTTCGATCTCGCGGTACACCTGCGCGAGCGATTCTTCTCCGCTCATCGCCAGAACCGAATGGCCCAAGCCGACAAACACGGCAACGAGCGTCAGCGTACGCGCCCATTGCTTGCCGGAAAGCCATCCAAGCGAATGTTTGTCCAGCACGATGTTGTGCGTGATAGGCGCCGGAGGTAGATGAAATCCGCGCACGAACAGCGTGTAGCCGCACCATGCGATCAGCGCGACCACCATCACGGTCGTGAGTTGCATAATCCACAGCGCCTTCTCGCTAGATTCCGTAATGCCCTTGACGTTTTGCCACCAGAAATAAACCGTCACTAGGATCGCGAAGACTGCCGCCGTGGCGCCGCCGTTCAACACTAGGTTGATATGCGCGTAGGCGAGCAACTCGTTCAGCAACCCCGCCAGATATTGCCCCGCGGATACTCCGCTGATCGGACCCGTGAGAACGTAATCGAACATCAGCGCGGAGACGGAAAACTTCGCGAGCGTCCCGCCCATCGCTTCCTTCACCACGCGGTAGACGCCTCCGCGCACGAACATGCTGCAGCTCTCCACGTACACTTGGGAGACCGCGTAGGAAAGCAGCATCGTTGCGAGAATGAACCACGGAGCCGTCTTGCCGATGAACTGCTCCGCCTCACCGCCCGCGTAATATGCGGAAGATGCGAGGTCGTTCAGAACGATTGCCGCGGCGCGCCAGTACGAGATGAACGCCAGCATCGCCGTGGTGGCGACCAAAACTTTGGCGACGGGCCGCGCGGACTGCATGAATGAAGAGCCGTTAGGAGTGGACGCCATTGCCCTCGTGGTGCGCAGCGGATTTTAAGTGCATCAAGTTACGCGCAAGAACATAAGCGAGTCATAAGTGAAACATAATGGTTTCATAAACGCCATCGCTAACCCTAGCCTCACCAGTCATATCCAGCCTTCTGAATCCAGCTCTCAATCGCAATAAAAAGGGCGCCGCCAAGATGCGTGGCGACCAGCGAAACTCTTCATGATTTCTTGAAGATACGGGAGGAGACGCGAGTGTGACATCCGGAAGCTGGTTGCCTAAGTGCTGCGGCAGTTACAAATTCATCTACATTTGCGAAGCGGTCGGGCTAACCTGGATCAAGCTTCTGGTCGATAACTTCCGTGTCCTCACCGTAGTTTTCGTGCTAGACCTTAATATGATGGCGGAGAAGACACACAATTCCATACTCGACGCAATCGTTCAACGCCCTCTGGTTGGCGACGGCGCCATGGGTACCCAGCTGCACGCCGCCGGTCTCGAGCTGGGTAACTGCGCCGAACAGTGGAACATCACTCATCCGGACCGCGTCCTGGAGATTCACCGTAGCTACGTTTTAGCGGGCGCCGATTGCCTGATCACGCAAACGTTTGGTGCGTCGTCGATCAATCTCGCCCGCCACGGTCAGGCCGATGTCACGGAAGCAATCAACAAAGCCGGCGTCGAAATCGCGCGCAGCGCGTTTGGCGACCGACGAGGATATGTTTTGGGAGGCGTAGGCCCATTCGGCGGTCTGCTAAAACCCTTCGGTAAGGTGACGGCGGAAGAGGCGCGAGCCGCTTTCGGGCAGCAGGCAGCAGTCCTCGTTGCGGCAGGTGTGGACGGCATCATAATCGAAACGCAGACGTCACTCGAAGAGCTCGGCTTGGCGATCGGAGCAGCGCGCGAAGCAGGCGCCGCCTGCATCATCGGGTCGGTGGCCTTTGACATCACACGCAATGGCCGCGATGCTCGCACGATGATGGGTGTCACACCGGAAAAAGCTGCCGAGTTCTTGCAAGCTTCAGGAGCACACATCGCCGCCACAAATTGCGGCACGGGCGTGGACATCGATTGGATGTCGAAAATCCTCACGCGCTACCGAAAGGCCTGCGACCTGCCACTTATGGCACAGCCAAACGCGGGCAAGCCGGTGCTCGAAGACGGCAGGTGGGTCTACAAGCAGTCACCCGAGGAACTGGCGGCAGGACTGGAAAAACTTCTCGATGCGGGGGCCAGAATCGTAGGAGCCTGCTGCGGAAGCACGGCGGCGCATATCAGCCTTTTTCGGGCCATCGTGGACCGCAGAATTGCTGCACAAGATTCCCGCGGAAATGATTTGTGATCCTAGAACTGTCTCCATTCTGCTATCGATATACGCCGTATTCCTTACAGGTGTCGATCATGGCATGCAGGTTCGCCGCAACGGCGCTATCCACGGTTGCGCCGGTCGAAAGGATGTATCCGCCATCCTGACCCACATCATCGATGAGTCGCTGAACGTGCGTTTTAACCTCTTCCGGTTTTCCGGCGATCAGGAGCGACGACGGCACATTTCCACCGAAGCACGCCCATCCGGTGAAACGTTTCTTCACTTCCCGCAGATCCGTCTGATCGAACATCCAGATGGTTCGGCCGGATGGGATGTCCGAGTCGACGATCGTGTCGAGCCGCTTGTTGTAGGCGCCTTCGACAAATAGGTAAGGGATCAGCCCCTCGTCAATGAGCCCTAGGATCACCGCCTTCAACGTGGGCCAATAGAACGCCAGAAAATCCTTATTGGACATGAAAGCATCCGCCCCCTTGTGGAGCGGTATGAAAACTACGGGGCTGCGCGAGTTCTTCGCGGCACGCACGCCGGCCTCGATCGCAATCGGCACGAATCGCTCCACCGCTGCAAGCACGGAATTGGGATGACGGAATTTGTCGAGCATGATCGCGCGGGTGCCGCGCAAAGTGTCGCCCAGGATATCGAACGGTGCTTTCGTGAAGCCACCCATAAAGCCCGTCAGGCCAAGAGTCGAGATCGTCTCCCGGTCTATGGTCATGCAGGCTTGATTCCATTCGAACGCGGCCTGACCCGCCTCCAAAAGCTTCCGCAGGGCTTCTTGTACCTGCGGGAGCCCGAAAGGAATCATGGACGGTCCCACGGACGGCAGTTCGAGTATGTCCGTTAGAGGGCCCAGCAGCGCCAGCGGAGCCATCGGGCCGAATATCCGCGGAAGGTAGTTCCGGAGGAAGAAGTCGGACGGATCGTTGATCAACGAGTGATACTCGTCCGCTCGCATATATTCGTCTTCGATGCATTGATAGGATTCTTTGGGAGGCACGCCGTGGCCCGGCCATCGGTAGAGCTTGTAATCGAGAAGTTCGAGGACCTTGCCTGAACCATACAGCGCCGTGCCCGCCATCGTATCCGGCATGAAATCGGAGTGGTATTTTCGGATGGCTCCCGCGAGCTTTCCGTAGTCGTACATCGCCTCTTGCGGCGTCACACCGGCATAGACAAAGGGAAAGATACCCATCGCGGGACAGACCGGAACGCGCTCCGGTTTCTTGAGGGTGATAACGTCGATGAGCATTTGGACACGGCGCTGATACGACTCCTGCACGCGCATGTTGGCGAACTCGATGCCTTCCGGGAACTTCCACCGCCTGGCGCGTTCCTCGAATTTCGGCGTAGACGCCAGCTGTTTTGGTGGAGTTTCCACTATTAGTGCTCCCTCCCTCGATCTGGGCAACGCGACGACGGAAGTGACATCGATGCGACTCGAGATCGACGAACTCGTCCTCGGTTCCCTGCCATGATGAGCGTCGCGGTGGCCGCCGTGCGTGATTTGGGGCACGCCCTTTGGTGATGCGTGTCACAACCCATCGGGAGCACTTACTGTATACTCACGACAGCACTTACGGTCTCGAGCCTCGTACGAGCACCTTGCAAAGTGCCGGTTGTTGGCAAACCCAGAACGCGCGGTTTCGAAAACACAAGGAGGCCCACCGTGGATGACCGTGGCACACAATTGGCCAAGCAAATTGCGGATATGCAGGAAGAGGAAGCCGTAAAGCTGGCTCGTGAAATGCTCGATAGCGGATATGACCCAGTCGAACTCCTTCGGCATTGCCGGGAGGCCATGGAGTTGGTGGGCAAGCGATACGAGGAAGGTGAGTATTTTCTTCCTGAGTTGATGCTCGCCGGCGAAATGCTTAAGGCAATCGGGGACATGGCCAAGCCTCTGATCAAGCAGGACACATCGAGCAGCAAGATCGCCGGAACCGTGGTACTTGGAACGGTAGAGGGCGACCTGCACGACATCGGCAAGAATATCGTTACGTTTATGCTCGAAATTAACGGCTTTAGGGTCATCGACTTGGGCATCGACGTTCCGATTGCGACTTTTGTCGAGAGCATCAAGGAACACCAGCCGCAGGTGGTGGGCCTCAGCGGATTCTTGACCCTCGCGTTCGATGCGATGAAAAAGACCGTCGGAGCGATCGAAGACGCAGGGTTGCGGAAGAATATCAAGATCATGATCGGCGGCGGGCAGGTGGACGAGACGATAAGGAATTATACCGGCGCGGACGCTTTCGGCTTGAACGCAATGGAAGCTGTATCTCTGTGTAAGCGATGGGTGCCGGCATGAGTGTGGGGAGTCAGGCGACAGCCGCATCCGCGCTCTACGAACAACGGCAAAGGCGCCTGATGGATGCGATCGAGCTTCGGGAGCCCGATCGGCTGCCTACGATTCGCTTTTCGCATTTCTGGGTCGCGCACTACTCCGGCATGACCTGTCGCGAGGCGATGTACGACTACGAACGTCTCGCTGCAGCGATTCGGAAAGCTGTCATTGATCTTGAGCCGGACGCCTTCCAACCCGTACATGCCTCGGTCGCGTTCGGTCCTACCATGGATATCCTCGATTACAAGCAGCTTGAATGGCCAGGGCACAAAGGGCTCTCGGACAATGTTCCGTTCCAGTATTTGGACGCGCAGTACATGACCTCGGATGAATACGAGGAATATATCCTCGACCCAACCGGCTTCATGCTCCATAAATACATGCCGCGCGTAGCCGGTGCACTGGAACCGCTTTCGCAACTGCCGATGTACCCCGGTGTGCTCCACACGCGAATTATTCAGTCGATGGAAACGTACGCCCAGCCCGAGGTGCGCCGCGCGCTGGAAACGCTGATCCGCGCGGGCGAAGAGATGCAGAAGATGCGCTCCGTACAGAGCCGCATGTTCCAGGAATTAAAGGATCTCGGGTTCCCGCTCGCAGCATACGGCACGAGCCACGCACCCTTCGACGTAGCGGCGGATTATTTGCGAGGCTCCAAGGGTGCGATGCTCGACCTATTTCGCAACAAGGACAAGATGCTAAACCTGATGGAGCGCCTGACAACATTGATTCCGCAAGCTGGAATCGCGAGCGTGAAGGCGGCCGGCGGAAACATGATATTCATCCCGCTCCACTGGGGGCTGGATGGCTTTATGTCGCCAAAACAATTCACGACATTTTTCTGGCCGCAATTCCAAAAGGTACTGCTGACACTGATCGAGGCGGGGATCTACCCACACGTACTGTGGGAAGGAGACTGCACATCACGATTGGAAGTGATCAAAGACGTGCCGGCTGGAAAATGCGTTTATTTCTTTGAACGCACGAACATGTTCAAAGCCAAGGAAGCCTTGCATGACACCGTGTGCATCCGAGGCAACGTCCCTGCGTCGATGCTGATTGCCGGCACGCCGAATGAGGTGCGCGAGTACTGCAAGAAACTCTTCGACATAGTGGGCGCCGGAGGCGGCTTCATTCTGGACGCTGGCGTGGGCATTCCAGACGAGGCCAAACCAGAGAACGTCTTGGCTATGTATGAGTTCGCGAAGCAGTGCGTGTACTGAAAGTCTGCATGCCGGTAATCACATATCCGCAGCTGCGGTTGGCCGTTGAAGACGTAACTTCTTCGTGGGGTTCCCGGCGTGCCCGATTGGTCTCGGCGCGTATGATCGCACTGCTCTCGGAGGTGTTAGCGCGGATCGAATCGGAGCACTGGATTCAGCCGAAGCTCAGTTTCGAGATTTGGCCCGTGGTCGGGCGGGGGCCAGACTCGCTTGAATTGGGTCGCGGGCTCCGAATTTCGTCACCCATGCTCGGCCATTACCTGCCGGGGGCCACCCATGTGGCGGCTGGAGTTTGTACCATTGGCGACGCCGTCGAGAAACAGGTCAGCGAAGGGTTTGCGGCAAGTGACCGGCTGCGGGCGGTAATTCTCGACGAGATCGGGACGCTGGCGCTGTTTCGGTTGGCCGACAAGTTCGAAGAATTGATGCAGGCCGAGGCAGTGCGACTTGGACTTGACGCCAGCGGCGTGTTAAACCCCGGCGAAGACGGATTTGATATATCGCAGCAGGCGGCGATTGTGGAGCTTTCCGGCGGCGCCAGCATCGGAGTTTCACAGACAACCACCGGAATGCTTATTCCGCGCAAGAGTCTCTCGACGGTCGTTGGCTTTGGAGTCCGAATGCCGAAATGGACGCGCGGGGAGCGTTGCGCACGCTGCGGGGCGCGGGAACGATGTCCGCACCGGCGGATGAGGATGGCCGAGGTTGCAACGTGAGCCGCGCACAGAAATCGCCGCGCTCAGGCCACTTGGTGACGTTCGAGCCTGGCGGACAACACATCTGGAGCCTTCCGGGCGAAACGCTGTTGGATAGTGCGCGGCGCGCCGGCGTGCGGATTGCCAGCGTATGTGGCGGTCGCGGGCTTTGCAAATCGTGCGTGGTTCAAATAATGGAAGGGCCGGTTGAGCCGGCGTCGCCGCAGGATGTGGAGTTTTTTTCGCCCGAGGAGATCGCCAACAACTGGCGACGGGCTTGCCAGGCTCTCGCAAGCGGCGACTGCCGTGTAGAAATTTCTGCACGTGCGCGTGCCGTTCCGCTGCGCACTGAAGTCGAAAGCGAAGACGTGTGGGTGCGTCCCGACCCGGCCGTGCGGCTATATCCGGTTACGGTTGCTGCCCCTACTCTAAAATTCCCCAAGGCGGATGACCTTCGTCTGATGACGGCCTTGAACGAAAAGTGGCCGGCGACCTGCTCGAGGGTCGATCTCGAAGTGTTGAGGCAACTGCCCCGTGCCCTCCGAGCGCACGACGGACGGGTCGTCGCGGTCGTGCGATTCGGTGAACTGATTGGCGTGGCCCCGCCAGGGAAAGGACCATTGCCCGGCCTTGCCGTTGACATCGGCACGAGCAACATAGGCGTCCTCTTAGTCGATTTGCGCAATGGCCGGACACTCGCGAGTCGCGCGACAGAGAACCCCCAGGCAAGTCACGGCGGCGATGTCATCACGCGTATTGGCAAGGCACGATCATCTCCTGAGATACAGAAACAATTGCACGATCTTGTCGTGGGCGGAATCAATGAGGCGGCATCCGAACTATGTGAATCGCAGTCGCTACGCCCGGAGCAGATCGCGGACATCGTTGTGGCGGGTAACACGGCCATGCACCACCTGCTTCTGCAACTGCCCGTTGAGTATCTCGGGGCAGTGCCATTCGTAGCGGCGTCTGCGAGTGCAGCAGACGTAAAGGCTCGCGAAATTGGGATCAATGCCATGCCCGGCGCTTACATCCACGTAATGCCCAACATCGCCGGATTCGTGGGCGGCGACCACACCTCGATGCTGCTTGCGATCGGCAGCGATCATGAAGAAAAGACAGTCGTCGCGCTCGACATCGGGACGAACACGGAAATGTCGCTGATTCACAAGGGCCAGATTCTTACCATTTCGTGTCCCTCGGGCCCAGCCCTGGAAGGTCAGCATATTCGATGCGGCATGCGCTCTGCGCCAGGAGCGATAGATTCCGTGACAATTTCAAGAGATCAAGTGACCACGACAACGATTGGGAATGTGCCACCCATCGGAATTTGTGGCTCGGGCGTGCTGGATGCGACCGCTCAGCTTTATCTAGCCGGCATCGTAAGCCCGACGGGGCGCATGACAAAACAACACCCGCGCGTGCGCCTGCGCGACGGCCATCCTGAATTCGTGCTTGCGGACGAACGCGAGGCCCAGGGGACGGCCATCGTGTTTAGCCAGCGCGACGTTCGCTCGGTACAACTTGCCAAGGGCGCGATTCAGGCCGGGATTCAAGTGTTGCTCGAAGACGCCGGGTTGCGCCAAGAACAGATCGAACAAGTGATCATTGCTGGCGCCTTCGGAAACTATATCGATCTTGCGAGTGCCGTGGCGATAGGCATGTTGCCCGATCGGCCGCTCGATTGTTTCGCGCAAGTTGGCAACGCGGCGGGAATCGGGGCGAAGCTGGCGCTGGTATCGTACCCGCACCGCGCCACCGCCCAAAGTATCGCGGCGAAGAGCCGCTATTTCGAGCTTGCCGGATCGGCGCGCTTCAATACGGTTTTCATGCACTCCATGCGTTTTCCGACGATAAAAGACACTGGGAGGAGACAATCATGATGATTCCGGGCGTGAGCATTATTGGGGACCGCATCAATCCCGGTTTTAAGGCGACGAAGGCACTAATCGAAGCCGAGGATATCCCTGGTTTGCAGGCGTTGGCGGTGCGCCAAGTTCAAGCCGGGGCTTGGTGTCTCGACGTTACCGTCGGGTCGCGAGGATACAAGGATTTTCATTTCCTCACGGAGGTGATCAAGGCATTACAGGCGGCGGTCGACGTGCCTCTTTGTTTCGACTATCCGAGTGCGGAAGTGCAGGAAGTGTGCCTGAAGGCCTACGATCTCACGAAAGCCAAAGGTCGCAAGCCGGTCGTGAATTCGCTGGCCGAGACCCGACTGGAAATGCTTGGCCTGATCAAAATTTGCCCTTTCCAAGTCGTCCTGATGGCGTCGGAGCGTCTCGAAGACGGCTCGGCGAAATCCAATAAGCTTACGAGCGAAGTGCTCGGCGTGGCGCGGCGCATGACGATGAAGTTGACTCATGAACACGGACTCAGCCGTGGCGACATCTTCATAGATGTCACGATCCACAGCTTGATTTCGGACCTCGAAGGGCTCACAAAAATGGCGCTCGAAGCCATTCGCTCGATCAGCGAAGAGCCTGAACTCAAGGGCGTCCACATCATGGGAGGAATCACGAACATTGGAAACATGCTCCCTCCGATCAAGTTCGACAACGTTTCGTTGCGGCAGCTCGCCGAGAACGCGTTTCTGACCCTTGCGGTGCCGCTCGGATTCGACACGATCATGGGAACGCCTTGGAATGATTTTCGAATGTTGCCGGATGACAATGTCGTACTGCAGACACTAAGAGACTTCATCGACCTGAAGGGGCTTAACGCGATGCGCCGGCTTCGCCAGCTCTGGGCGCGCAGCCAGGACACGACATCGCTGATCGAGAAATGAAGCTCCGCAGTTGCGGCGTGAAAGTTACTCGGCGTAAGCCTTCAAAGACGCCGAGAGATATCCCTTAACTGCCGATGGAGTTGTTGTCGATTCTGGAGCTCTGCTTGCGGTCTCGGTTTTGCGGCTTGGCAACGGCGATGGTCCGAGTCAAGAAATTCCTTGTCTCGATCAATCCCTCGAAGTCGAATCTACTTGCTCGTGATATTTCGCCATCTCGACTGCGTGCCGCTCGATCGGCGAGAGCACGGGAAGAAACTTTGTCGGCGATCTTGAACAATAGACTCCGGCGCTCGCGGTTCAAACATCAGTGACGGAGGCGGGATCCGCGAATCTCTTCTTCACTTCTTCGGGAATCGGCTCGCTCTGGAACGCGACCGGGTTTTCGCTTACGCGCCTGACCCAAACGCGTCTTTCAAAGATCTCCAGGGCGAGCACTCCGTCCGGTCGGAAGACTTTATGCTGGACCAAGAAGCTGCTGCGTCCCCACTCTGTGATAGAAGTTTCGTAGACCACTTCGTCGCCGAAATCGGAAGGCACGGCAAATCGCGCACGCAAGTCAACTAACGGTAACCCGATGATGTTGTAGGATTTGAGCATCACCGGCTTGAACAGCCCAGCCTTTGCAAATAGTGCGTTCGTGCATGCGTCGCCATACTCAAGATAACGCGGGAAGAAGACGGTTCCCGCGGCGTCGCAATCGCCCCATTCGATTTGAATGTTCCTTCGATTGGTCAGCATGCGACAGGTTTACCTTGAGCGCTCGGCACTTGGATCGGTTTCCGCTCTGATCAAGACTTGCGCGTCGCGATGGCAAGCGCGTGAAAACAGCGCGGAGCATCTTGCGTTTCTAACCAACATTAAGCTCCGGGTCCTGTTCGTTGCTCCTTATTCCGCCAAGCTTCTGCAAGCGCTGGTAAGCTAATAACGCGGCTCCAAGGGCAGCGACCATATCCGGTTCATCGCTGACATTCACTTGACGGCCGATAGTGGCTTTCAGCGCCTCCACCATTCCAGTCTGGCGTGCCACGCCTCCGACGAAGGTGACTTCATCTTCAAGCCCCACACGGGCAAGTAACGCCTTGGATCGCGAAGCAAGCGAATTATGGATGCCGCGGATAATGTTTTCGACGCTCTGTCCCTCGCTGACGAGATTGATTATCTCCGATTCCGCCAGCACGGCGCACACGCTGCTGATCATGGTGGGTTTCTCCGCGGCCATGGAGAGCGAGCCAAGTTGATCGAGAGGCATCTCGAGATAATGCGCGGCGCGCTCGAGGAATCCTCCCGAACCGGCCGCGCACTTGTCGTTAGACTTGAATTCCTTTACCTTGCCCCCTTCGCGTAACCGGATGGCACGAGTGCTTTGTCCGCCCACGTCGAGGACACAAGCCGTGTTGGGGAAGAGGAACTCTGCTCCCCGCGCAGCGCAAGTAATGTCGGTAATTTGGAGATCACGGAATGGAATGTTGTATCGCCCGAGGCCAGTCGTAGTCACATACTTCACGTCTTCCATGCGGCCACCAGCCTTGGCAAGCGCCTTTTCCATTGCTTCCTTGGCCACGCCAGGAAAGTCCGGCCGGGTTTTCACAAGCGCGGTTCCGCAGACATGCCGCGATTCGTCTATGATCACTGCTTTGGTGCCCCTGGATCCAATATCAATTCCCGCTACGTAAGCCATGGAACACCTCCATCACCTTCAGTATGAATAGAGCCTTTACTGCGCGCCGATAATTGGCAGCGGTGACTTCGGCGCTCCGGCGGAAACCTGGTCCAGTTTTCCCGAGCCCGCAGAGACGCCGCCCAATGCCCGCTCCAGCGCGAAAATCGCAGCGCCAATCGCGCCGATGTAGTGCGAATCGTCGCAAACATTGACGGACAAGCCCAGCTTCTGTTCAAGCGCCTTCACCATTCCGATGTTTCGCGATACCCCGCCCGTGAAGGTGACCTCCGGATCGATGCCCACTCGGCGGACCAGGGCCACCGTGCGAGCCGCGATAGCGCTATGAACGCCGCCGAGGATGTCAGGCACAGTCTTCCCTTCCGCCAGGTAGGACATGATGTCGGACTCCACGAAGACGGCGCAGACCGTGCTCAGCCGCACGGGCTTCTTCGCTCCGAGCGAAATCGGGCCGATCTCGTCCAGGCCGAGACCAACGGTTTCCGCCGCGTTCGAAAGGAAGCGCCCAGTGCCAGCAGCGCATTTGTCGTTCATCACGAAGTCCTTGACGTCTCCGTCTTCTCCTACCCGGATTCCCTTGGCATCCTGGCCACCCATATCGATCACGGTGCGGGTTTTGGGGAATAGGAGATTGGCACCACGGGCGTGGCAGGAGATCTCGGTGATTTGGGCGTTGCCGAAATTCACCTTGTAGCGCCCATAGCCCGTCCCCACGACGTAGGCGACGTCTTCCGGCGCGATGCCGGCAGAGGTCGCCGCCTCACGGAAGGCGCGTTCGGCCGCCATCGAGACATTGGCTCCGGTGTTGATTAGGGAGCGAGCTACAATCTTGCGATCTTCAGACAGAATAATTGCTTTCGTCTGTGTTGATCCTACGTCTACTCCGCCTCCGAAAGTCATGCGACCCTACCTTTCCTTACCCTTCGCATTGCGGCTCGTATTCGATGCCCGAATTTCTACTTCTTGACCAATGTTCTTTGATGCTCCAGCGATTCAAAGAATGCATCTACGCGGTTTCGTAACTGCGCCTCGGAAAAATACCGCGGGTCTTCGAGATCCGATTCAATCAACAAGGTGGGCACACCGAGCTGTTTGGTGAAGTATTCCCTCATGTCGCCCTGGCCTGCTGAAAATAATCTGCAACTCTTCACAGAATGGATGACGAGAGCATCGGCGCCCCAATCGTCCACATAGTCCTTCAGTTGTTTGTACCGCTGGAGGAAGTTGCGGTTCGTGCAGTTCCATTGCAGCATGTGCCGGGCCATGCTCTCGAGGGGCCGCTGCGGGTCGTGCCGGAAGCCAAACTCCCATATGCCCCCGACGGTCGAATACGTCGACGCGATGGCCACCGCGCCCCATTTGCTGAACATGTCACGGAACTGGCGCAGAAAGGGCCACGGCGGGGGACCCTCCATGACGACACGAAACTTTTCCTCCGGCAAGGGACCCTGATGATTGTCCGCCCGCTGCTTCATCTCTTTGTACGCTTCCTGAAAGAATCGCAGACCGTCCTCGGTCCCGCGCAGGCAGTAGAGTGGGGCCATCATCATGACGGAATCAAAATAGGCATCATAAGGAGCGGGGCGCTCCCGCGTGAGTCGCTTGATGTCCGACCATAGCTCCCCGGTCTCGCCAGAAAGCTCCATGATGCGCTGCAGTTTCTTGTAATCAAGCGTTTTGCCGCTCATTCGCTCCAGTACTTCGATGAGTTCCTCCAACTGCTTGACGACGTAGCTCACGTCATCCTCTAGGGGTTCGGGGCCCGAAGTGCGGAAAAACGGGACGTCCAGATTGTAGATCGGAGCTTTGGAGTACTCGGCCAGGTGCTCGAACCATTGCAGGTAGACGTTGCAACCGACGTAGTTGCACAAAAGCAAATCGGGCTGCGGAATCGTGGCGAAAGGCGTTTTACGATCCGCAAAGTACATTCCGACGTCGGCCTTGACGTAGGCGCAATTATCCGTAGAGTAGCCCATTTCCTCGGCCGCCAGGATAAGCGGCAACGACTGCTTCTTCACGGCCAATTGCAGGGCGTTGACTTCGGGATAGACCGGGAGCATGTCAAAAGCTTCGATCAGCTCCACTGGATTGCCGCTGATCAGCATGTAGATGGCCTTCTTACCCTTGCCTTCCGCGGCTGCGGTTAGGTTCGCGTAGTAACGGCCGATCATGTCTTTCTGAAGATTGTGGATGCGCCCTTGATAATCAGACTTCGCTGCAGCTTGCGCCATGATTAGGCTCCTTCGTCGACCTACCGTTCTAACGTCAGTCGAACAACAGTGATTCCACGAATGTTTCCGCTTCGGAACGGGCGCGATCAAAGATCCAGGTCTTTTCTTCGAATTCCAATAGCAGATGAGGGATCTTTGCTTCGTCCAAGGCCTTGCGATACAAGGCGTAATCGAACAAGGCCGGTTCGCAGAACTTGGCAGCCTGCATCACGACTGCATCCGCCTTCTTCTCTTTAACCAAGCGGATCAAGTGCGCAGCCTTCGTCTCCCGAGAATCGTGTTTGGTACCGGAATAATAAGCGCGCTCCGAATAACTCTCCGCCAGCTCGTGCAAAGGATTGTCCTTGATGGGCACATCCTCGGTGAACCATCTCCAGCCGCGCAAGAAATCGTCATCGAGGATGTAGCATCCAGCTTGTTCCAAAGTCTCAATCAGACCCACGGGCGGAAGTTCACAGAACGAGCCCTCCAGGATCACGCGAATCCGGTCTTTCGGCCGCGACGGGCGTCCGGGAAGTTCAGCGAGGACCTCTTCGACGATCTCCACAAACAGTTCTGGAGCCATCAGTGTTCCCGCGCGTGTCAGCACGAAGGACTCCGCCGCTGACATCACGTGCGGCGTTTCAGTTCTGATCCGATAGATCTCGCGTAAGTTGGCTCGAATGCGGTTGTAGAGGGCGATGCTGCGATTCAAGTCATCGACGGTGGGCGCATGTCCCGACCTTTGTTGCAGGCCGTCCAATATCCGCCGGTATTCCGTCGCCAGGTATTTTCTTGCCAGCGGCGAAGCAAAATTCTGCGGGAAGTGAATGTATTCTACAAACATTTCGGGAAAGTTCCGTTGGAAGACGCTCGAGAGGTTGCGCGCTGGATCGCAGATTGAATGGAACAACATCCCCTCGAGAAATTTGAGCCGGTTCGTAAGTCCCAACTCGAGCGTGGTCTTTACAATCGAGCAGACGAAGGATTGGAAGCGGGAATCGGCGTAGGTGACCTCGATTTGAGTGCCGGCGCCGATGATGCCGAGCGGAAGCATCCCGGATGCATGGATCAGCTCCACGGGACAATGGATCGGAAAGCAGCCAATCGCTTTCTTCCCGGGATGCTCTTCGAGCCAGCGCTTCGCCACGGTAAATTCTGGGTCTTGTCCCATTTCGCGGCAGGAGTCAAAAATCGTGCTGAGCCTGGAAGTTTCTAGAACCGGAGTAGTAGCCACAGTTTCTTCCTTCCTTACGACACCAGCCCGGAGCACTCTTCGAACGATTCGACGAGGAGCCCTTGGCACGGCACTTGGTTCACGAAAACCGATGTTCGGGGCGCGTTTCTTGGATCGGCGCGCCGCAGCCGCTTATACCCGAGTTCCGCGTACTCTTGGCGATAACTTTCCATGACCTGCATTCTACGCATAAGCGGGAAACTCTGTCAACACTATTATGGTACCACAATACGATAATTCAGCCGCCCACTTTGCGCGGCTCCGGCCCCGCCGGTCCTCGATGAACATCGTTCCCGGATGCGTGGGGCGATCATCGGCGAGACGCCACCTTGCGGGGCGCTTTTGCGAAATGCGATGAGCCGGCCCACGGTCGGCGCGCCATCAGCTTCAGCATGGTCGATATCGTGATCGATCGAAAAGTTGCAAGCGCATGGTCATCCAGCTCATCGAGCACCATGCGCAGCGCGCATCCTGCATCGGTGACAAGCTCCCGATCTTCCTCTGCGGCGTTCTGCGGCCCGATCGGCTCAAAGACTTGAATCACATCCAGCAGCGTGAGTCGCTTCGCATTGGCGGCAAGCCGATAACCCCCGCCAACGCCACGAGCCGCCTCAACGATCCCTGCGCGTCCAAGATCGCGCAAGACTTTCGCCAGATGATGGGCGGAAATGCCGTACTTGTCCGCGATTTCCGTGCCCGAAAGCTGGCTCGTCGGATTCCCAGCCAGATCGAGCACGGCGTACAATGCGAATGAGCTTGCCTTTTGTAACTTCATGAAATGTTGCCTCTAAATACGCTCAATCGAGCGCTGCCTCGAGTTCGATAAAAGGCCCCGCCATCATTCCCTGACTGCGAAAGAAAGAGAGGACAAGCTGGTTGTCGCGCGCCATCATGGTACGCACTTTCTCGACGCCGGCACGTCGAAATGCATCGCATAGAGTCTCGAAGAGTTGCGTCCCTATTCCCTTCAGACGCGTTTTGGGACGCACTTGCACCGTAAAAATCCAACCGCAGGGCGGTTCGCCGAATTCCCAAGCACGTACTTCGCCGATGATGAATCCCTCGACGCGGCCTCGATGTTCGGCGACGAGAAAGAATCGCGGCAATCGGCGTCGCGCCCCGTAACGTGCAAATGTTTCCTTCCAATATTTGCGCTTGGCGAGACCGGTGACTTCTTCATCCAGGGCAATCAATCCCAAGAGGTCCGAATTGATTGCCGGCCGGATATGCATCCCGCGCGATTTCTCGAAGGTGATAGGGGTTGTCATGGCTGGCAGATAACGAGCAATGAATCTCCATCCCAAGAAGAAGGCGATTTCGCACCGCTTTGTCCGACACGCAAGGTTCTCAAAGAACCCTTCGTTTCATCGTTTCGCGCTCCCCAGGAAGCCGAATGCAGCTAATCGGGAGGCTAGCAACAAAAACACCAAACGAGAGACCGCAAAGATGTCGATGCCGCTTGCTTCTTCACCGTCCTGAAGCCGCCAGATGCTCTTTCACCAGGGATGGTCCTGTATGTGACTGATTCCCGGTTGGGACAGAGAAACATGGTTGTGATACAGCTTCCACGTTCCGTTGTCCCGCAGAAAAACGTCCGTTCCGTACCCTTCCCGGAGGAGGCGGCTGTCGTTCAGTTTCGATCTCCCGTCGGTGCGCCACTCATAGACCACCGTGGCAACATCGCCGAAGACTCTTGCCTTCCGCGGGCCGAATTTCAAACTGACCTCGTCTAGGTTATCGAAATATCTCTCCAGCATTTCCTTCGCTGTAGTCCAGCCATAGAAGGCGCCGCGCGAGGTAAACAGGACGAAGCCATCATTGTGCCAGTAATGATTGAATAGCTCGGGCAAATTCTTGTCGCTCCACGCCCTTTCCATCGCATCCATGATTCGGAGGACCGCATCCACATCCGGTCCGGCAATTTCTGGTTTTGCTGTTTTCGCTTCGACGACTTCTGTTTTCTTCATTTCCTTCTCCTATAAACCGCGCATATCGCTCGGAATACTTGCCCGCAGTCTTATGACAGGCCCATGATGGCGGCATGTCTGATAAGAACTCATCGTTCAGCCGATGTTGCTCTCGAGTTCCACTGAACGAGGGAACAGTATGTTGTTCTCGAGATGAATGTGCTGATGCATATCCGCCTCCAAGACAGGCAGCGCTTGATAGAGCGCATGATAACTGGCGCAGCCGTCCGGCGGCACGGTGTAACCCTTCGTGATTTCACGCATCTTCTCGAAAGCCTGGCCCGCTGCTTCGTGCTCCATGATCATCGCTGCTTCTGGGTTCTGCACGGTTCCGAATATGCATTCCGACGGACGGCGCTTCACGCGGGCCGCTTCTTCCATTTCGGCGATATAGGGGAAGAGTAACTGCTCTTCCCTCTCCATGTGGGATCTCAACTCCTCGGATAATACCGCGAAGATCGTCTGGACTTGAGCCAATTCCGGATGATTCCCGCCGTGCGCGGCGACTACTTTCGAGATCAAGCCCGCAAGCCGCGTGATCTCCGCCTGTGTGAAAGCGTGATGTTTATCCACAATATGCTGCGACAACTCCGTAAGCGGCGCGTCACGCCAATTCCTTTCGGGGAGAGCGGGATCAAGTTTCTCGAGTGCCGCACTCACTTCTTGCGCCGACCGGTTCGCCGCCTTGCACGCTTCCGCCAAAGTCTGGCCGCCGCCACAGCAGTAGTCAATTCCGAGTGTTTCAAAAACTCGCGCGGCTGCCGGCGTTTCGAGAACGAAGTCGCGCACGGTGATTCCGAGATTGGGGAGCGCGCTACCCCCGCGCCCCGCGACAGGTGGTGAACTTTCCATCGGAACCTCCTTAATACGTATTACGGTACTGTAATACCGTTATCGCCGTCAAGCGAAATCTGCCGGGTCAGACGTCCTCGGGTCTCCGGAGCAGTTCACGATGCCTCAGCATCGTTCCAGCACCGTCGCGATCCCCTGGCCGACTCCGATGCACATGGTGCACAGCGCGTAGCGCGCCTTCAAGGCGTGAAGTTGGTAGATCGCGGTGGTGACCAGCCGCGCCCCGCTGGCCCCGAGCGGATGGCCGATCGCGATCGCTCCGCCGTTTGGATTCACGTGTTGCGCGTCATCCGGCAGACCGAGATCCTGCAGCACGGCAATCGCCTGGGCGGCGAATGCTTCGTTCAGCTCGATCACATCCATCTTCGACAGCGGCAATCCCGTCATTGCGAGGACCTTTCGCACGGCAGGAACCGGTCCCATGCCCATGATCCGGGGCGCGACTCCGGCGGCAGCGGTGGCCAAAACCCGAACGCGTGGCGTGAGGCCGTATTTCCGCACGGCCTCTTCCGAAGCGAGCAGCAGGGCGCAGGAGCCATCGTTAATTCCGGAGGCGTTGCCGGCCGTGACCGTGCCATTCGCTTTCACGATGGGTTTCAACTTGGCCAGATTGTCCAAGGTCGTGTCCGGCCGGGGATGCTCATCCGTGTCGAATACTTTTGGTTCGCCCTTCTTTTGAGGAATCGGAATAGAAAGAATTTCATTCCGGAAAAACCCAGCGGCATTGGCTTTCGCCCACCGCTGCTGGGTCCGGAACGAAAAGGCGTCCTGATCCGGACGCGCGATATGAAAATCCTCCGCCACATTTTCGGCGGTTTCAGCCATGGAATCCGTTCCGTACTTGCTCTTCATCGCGGGATTGACGAAACGCCAGCCAATGGTCGTGTCGAAAATCTCTGCGGCGCGGCTGAAGGGTACCTCAGCCTTTCCCATCGCGAACGGAGCACGGGACATACTTTCCACGCCACCGGCTATTATCAGATCCGCTTCGCCGCACTTGATGGCACGGGCCGCGATTCCCACTGCGTCCATACTGGAGCCACAGAGTCGATTCACAGTCGTGCCCGGGACATCCGGTGGAAGGCCGGCAAGCAGCGAAGCCATGCGTGCGACATTGCGATTGTCCTCGCCGACTTGATTCGCGCATCCGAAGATCACGTCGTCAACCACCTGCCAGTCGACTCCTGTGTTCCGTCCCATCAGGGCCCGAATGGGTATTGCGGCAAGATCGTCGGTCCGAACAACGGACAAAGTTCCGCCGTAGCGCCCAAAGGGGGTGCGGATCGCATCACAAATTACGGCGTCGCTCATGAATATCTCCAGTTTCGATCTGCCTCAGACAGCGGATTCGCTCCAAAATGAGCCTTTGCTCCATACCAGGTGACGGATTTTAGGGGAAACGCGGTAGCGATCCCCGCTGTAATGGGCGGATAGATTCGTGAGAACGATCTGGACCGCCTCAACACCAAGATCGTCCGCCCAGGCCAACGGTCCCCGCGGATAGTTAACTCCCTTGCGCATGGCCGTGTCGACGTCTGAGACTGTGGCCACGCCCTGATTTACGGCATCGGCTGCTTCATTAATCAGCATGGCGACTGTCCGCATCACGGCGACACCTGGCACATCTTTCAAGCCGGAGACCGCGTATCCTGCGGCTTGCAAGAGGCCGACCGCCGAGAGGTAAGCGCGTTCATCGCACCCGCTCGCCTTCGTAATAGCCAGGCGCGTAGCCTTTAGGTAGTCGAAAGCTAAATCGACAACTACGAAATTCCGATGCCCGGTTTCATAAGCCCTCTGGGTCGCGCTGCGGCCGTCGGTGACAGCCAGAATCACGTCTCCCATTTCAATCGCATCTCCATGGTCCGATCGCGAGGGCGCCCGAGCAATGGTAAGTCCCGCCCCAGACAATCGTTGGGCCAGCGCTTCCGTCAGAGATCCCGCCGAATGAAGCGTGACCCGCTCCGGCTTCGGTGCGGGCGGTTCTGTGTCCGGCGTCGGAGCGAGCGCGTTATCGCCATAGTCGTAGAATCCGCGCTTGGTCTTCCGGCCAAGAAACCCGGCGCGAACCATTTCCTGCTGGATCAGAGAGGGTCGGTAGCGCGGGTCGCCAAAGTAGGCACCGAAGATGGATTGACTCACGGCAAAACCGATGTCGAGCCCAACGAGGTCCATTAGTTCGAAGGGTCCCATTCGAAACCCACCAGCTTCCCTCATCACCGCATCAATTGTGGCGGGACTCGCCGCGTTCTCGGCTAGCAGGAGTAGTGCTTCTCCGTAATAAGGCCGGGCCACGCGATTTACGATGAAGCCGGGCGTCGATTTCGCGTAGACGGGAGTTTTGCCCCAAGCCGCAGCCGTTGCGTAAACCGTCTTCAAGAGTTCCGAATCCGTCGCCATGCCGCTGATCACTTCGACTAATTCCATCACCGGCACCGGATTGAAGAAATGCATCCCCACAAGGCGTTGGGGAGCCTTGAGCGCCGCGGCAATCGCCGTGATCGAAAGCGACGAAGTGTTGGTGGCGAGAACACATTTCGCGTCCACAATATTTTCAAGTTCCGCGAACAACTGTCGCTTCACTTCGAGGTCCTCTACGACGGCTTCGACGACAATTCCCGATCCGCGGAGCTCGGTCAGACTCGTTGCGGCACGCAGTCGGGCCGATGCGCTCTCGGCCGCCTCGGTCGACAGTTTTCGTTTCGAAACCAGCTTCTCAAAGCTCTGACGGATGCCTTGAATCGCTTTCGGGACTGCATCGGTTCGGGAGTCATACATCGCCACGGCATGCCCCGCAAGCGCCGCCACCTGCGCGATGCCCGCGCCCATAGTTCCACTTCCAATCACGGCCACGAGACTGTTCTTTGAAAGTGCGCTGGACGACATTGCAGCCTTTTCCTTATCAGCTCTGCGTAGCAAGAAGACCTTCGTCAGTCCGCAGCTGAACGAGGATCGTGGAAGGCAGTTTGTTCGATCGCAACTCAAGTGTCAACGCGTGTGAGCTCAAACATCTGTGACTGGCGTCACCGCTTTCGACCGTTCATTCCAGTAGCAATTGTCGTTACTTTCATAGTGGAGCGAAGGAGAGTGCATGCCTGCGTTTTCGGGTGTGGATTATCTGGATTTTGATTCGATGCTAAACGACGAAGAACTCCTTGCGCGAGGGACGGCGCGGCAGTTCGTTGACGAACAGATAATCCCCGTCATTGAAAAACATTTTCGGGAGTCCACCTTCCCGGTGGAATTGCTTCCACAACTGGGCCATCTCGGTTTTTTCGGCTCGAATTTGAAGGGCTACGGCTGCGCGGAGATGTCCAATGTCGCCTACGGACTCGTGATGCAGGAACTCGAGCGTGGTGATTCAGGACTGCGCAGCTTCGTCTCGGTGCAGAGCGGACTGGTAATGTATCCGATTCACGCGTACGGTTCGCCCGCGCAAAAGGACAAATGGCTTCCGCGTTTGCAAGGCGGCAACGCCATCGGCTGTTTCGGCCTCACCGAGCCGCAGTTTGGCTCGAACCCGGGCGGGATGCTGACGCGTGCTGTGCGCCGCGGCGATCGGTACGTGCTCAATGGCGAAAAAATGTGGATCACCAACGGCTCGATTGCCGATGTGAGCGTGGTGTGGGCCAAGTGCGAGGACGAACGCGTGCGCGGCTTCCTCGTGGAAAAGGGCGCGAAGGGCTTCAAAACACACGACGTGCACGGCAAATTGTCGATGCGCGCGTCCGTTACGTCGGGACTTTCTTTCAGCGATTGCGAGGTGCCTGCCGACAATGTACTCCCGGGCGTGGACGGATTGCGCGGGCCGCTCTCGTGTTTGACCCAGGCGCGCTACGGCATCGGATGGGGTGCGATCGGGGCGGCAATGGCTTGTTATGACACCGCCCTGCAATATGCGAAGTCGCGCAAACAATTTGCCAACAAGCCGATCGCGTCACATCAGCTCGTGCAAGACAAGCTGGCATGGATGATCACCGAGATTTCGAAAGCACAGCTATTGGCGCTGCACGTGGGAAGGTTGAAAGACCAAGACCGAGTGCACCCCTCGCACATTTCCATGCTGAAGATGAACAATGTCTGGATGGCAATGGAGGTTGCGCGCAGGGCGCGCGATATTCTGGGCGCCAACGGGATCGTGGAGGATTACTGCGTCATGCGCCACATGAACAATCTTGAGTCCGTCTACACCTATGAGGGCACTCACGACATTCAGCGCCTGATCATCGGCGAGCGCGTCACAGGGATCGCAGCCTACGTGTGAAGTTCGGGGACCGAGGCAAGTATGTTTGAAGTCGGGAATTCACTGTCAGGGGAGTCGTGGTCATGAATCTTCCGACCGAAGCGGAGGTCCGCGCCGCCCTCACAGAAGTGAATGATCCTGAGATCGGGATTAACATCGTCGATCTGGGCCTCGTATATGGGATCGAAGTTATCAACGACAGAGTCTTCGTTAAAATGACAATGACCACTCCGGCTTGCCCATTGCACGCGTACCTGAGCAAGACGGCGGAAGACTCGATTCGCCGCCATTTTCCGGACGTGAATGCCGTTCACATCGAACTCGTCTGGGAACCACCCTGGGAAGCCGGCAGGATGTCTGAGGCTGCCAGGAAGCAATTGGGATGGTAGGGTTGAAGAGTCTGGCGATTGCCGCTGATGATAGGGCGCCGCGCCGGATCATCCCTTGATAGTTGGGACTCTTCTCGTCTATGTTCGCATGAGCTGTTCTTAGACTCTTTGAGAGGGTCATGACGGACAATGGTCAGTCTTAGCCATCTCACGCGATTTTCGCTCCTCATCATTTCGCTGCTCTTTCTGCTTCTAGCCCTGTGGACTGGACTCGTGCGTTTGGGATGGGACACGACGTGGCTGCAATCGAGGCTCGCTCTCGACCACGGCCCCTTCATGGTCTGTGGTTTCCTCGGAACGCTCATTTGCCTGGAAAGGTCGATCGCGCTTGGCCGATGGTGGGGATACATCGCGCCAATTCTGGCAGGTATCGGCTCGCTGGAGTTGGCGGTCGGCCTCCCTGTCCGGCCGGGAATGCTCCTGATCACGCTCGGCGGCCTCGGGCTGGTTTCTATCTTCGTCTTCATTATTGTGAAGCAGCCGACTCTTTTCACGTTGACAATGGGAATGGGAGCGGCCTCATGGTTTGTGGGTAACGTCCTCTGGCTCACCGGAAGAGCCGTCCCGCAAATGGTCCATTGGTGGATCGGTTTCCTTGTGCTGACGATTGTAGGCGAGCGCCTCGAATTGAACCGATTCCTTGCTCCTTCCAGGTACACCAAGCCAACTTTCTGCGTTGGGCTTGGTTTCTTTCTGGCTGGATTGATCGGGACCTCCGCCGTCCCAGTGCAAGGAGATTGGATTTTAGGCCTTGGTATGGTGGCGCTCGCGCTCTGGCTCGCTCGCTATGATGTGGCGCGCTTCACTGTTCAACGAAGGGGCCTTCCCCGCTTTATTGCCCTCTGCCTTTTCGGGGGGTACGCCTGGCTGGGAATTGGCGGATTGATCCGCTTGTTTGCGGTCCCACTGGAGATTGCAGGAAGCCCGGTCTATCTCGTGTACGATGCCGCTCTTCACAGCGTATTTCTCGGCTTTGTGTTTTCGATGATTTTTGCGCACGCACCCATTATTTTCCCCGCGGTCGCAGGACGACCGATGGCGTTTCGCCGCGTCTTCTATTGCCACGTTGTGGTGCTTCAGCTGTCTCTGATTCTGAGAATCGCAGGGGACCTGACAGGATCTTTTTCAGCTTATCGTTACGGAGGTCTGTTGGGCTTGATCGCTCTATTGATGTTCCTTGCGAACAGCCTGTATGGCATGGCGGCCGGCCGGCGGGAAGCAAGGGCATCCTGCGCTTAACCCTGACCGAGGTTCATCTTCGTGACGGTGGTCACAATTGCGGGTGATTTTTGTCACGGCGCAATTGTGCATCTTTCTGTAGCGTAATGTATGTATCCTGAGAGTGGTGGGCACGGGCGGCGACTTTGGGAACACACCTCTGAAATGAGCTGACGGAATGACGCAATCCAAATTACCTGTCGAATCCGAGAAAACAGGTCACATCCGAATTAGGCTGAACGGTGAGGAAGTTGATGTCTCCTTCGCCCCGTACAAGACCCTGCTGGAAGTTCTGCGGGAGGACCTGGGCCACACCGGAACCAAACATGGGTGCGAACTGGGTGAGTGCGGCGCCTGTGCGGTGATTCTCGACGGCAAGCCGGTGCTCTCCTGTCTGGTGCTGGCCGTGGAGTGTTATGGGCGGGAGGTGATGACCGTCGAAGGGCTCGGATCGGATGGGCAGCTTCATCCCTTGCAGGAGGCCTTCGCCGACCTGGGCGGAGCACAGTGCGGCTATTGCACGCCGGGAATCCTGCTGACGGCGAAAGCGCTGTTGGACCAGAATCCCCACCCCAGCCGCGATCAGATCCGGGAAGCGCTCTCTGGAAACCTGTGCCGGTGCACAGGCTATCTCCAGATTTTTGACGCCGTCGAAGCCGCGATGGTGGAAATCGGGAACCGGAATAGGCTGGCAACGTAAGAATCCCGTCGGGCGGGGCACGCACGGTTTCGAGCAGAGGAGGGGTCTTGTCGAATCAGAAGGAATTACCGAACCCGGCAACGGACAAGCGGGCCGATGCGGACCCGCTGCGGGTTATCGGTGTGGCCCGGCGGCGGGTCGACGCACGCGGCAAGGTGACCGGCCAGACACTCTTTGCCGATGACATCTTCTTGCCGAGAATGGCCCATTGCAAGCTGCTCCGTTCCCCGCATCCTCACGCCCGAATTCGAAAGATCGACGCATCCCGCGCTATGGCACATCCGGGCGTGTACTTGGTGTTGACCGGGAAAGACCTACCGATCGAGTACGGAATCCTTCCCGTGAGCCAGGACGAGACAGCATTGTGCGTCGATCATGTGCGCCACGTGGGAGACCCAGTGGCTGCTGTAATCGCGCGCGAGGAGTTTACGGCTTCTGAGGCTCTTAATCTCATCGACGTCGACTATGAGATATTGCAGACAATTTCCGGTCCCGAAGAGGGCCTCTCGACTCCCGACCCACGGATTCACGATTACGGCGAGGAAGGGAATATCCACAAACGCGTGTCGTTCGAATTTGGCGACACGGACAAGGGGTTTGCCGAAGCGGATGAAGTCTTTGAAGACCTGTTCTTCTTCCAGGGGAATACCCACCTTGCCATTGAGCAGCACGCTGCAGTGGCCATCAAGGATCGCGACGGGAAGCTAACACTGTGGACGAGCACCCAGACCCCGCACTATCTCCACCGCGCCCTCGCTAGGGTTCTGGAAATGCCGACGGGGCACATCCGCGTTATTGCTACTCCCTGCGGCGGAGGATTCGGAGGCAAGAGCGACCCTTTCAATCACGAGATTGTCGTTTCAAAGGCGGCCCTACTTTTGGGAAGGCCTGTGAAGATCTGTCTCACTCGGGAGGAGGTGTTTTATTGCCACCGGGGCCGCCATCCCATCTTGATGAAGTTCAAGACCGGCGTCAAGAAGGACGGCACGATCACGGCCATGCACCTTCAAAGCTTAATCGATGGCGGCGGGTATGGTTCCTACGGCGTCGCCAGTACGTTTTATGCCGGCGCACTGCAGACGACCACATATCATGTTCCGAAATATCGCTACCAGGGTTGTCGCGTTTTCACCAACAAACCGCCCTGCGGACCCAAACGCGGTCATGGTACACCACAGCCCCGCTTCGGCCAGGAAGTACAGATGGACAAGATCGCGGAGAAGCTGAAGATAGACCCTTCCGAGCTCCGGCTTCGGATCGCCGTAAAACCCAACGAGTTGACGGCAAATTTCCTTCAGCTGGGAACGGTGGGATTAGACCAGTGTATCCGCCGCGTCGTAGAGATATCCGGCTGGAAAGAGAAGTTCCGGAAACTACCGGAGGGCCGCGGCGTCGGCTTAGCCTGCTCTTGTTACCTAACGGGGGCCGGGCTTTCGATTTACTGGAACTCCATGCCGCACTCCGGGATTCAACTGAAGCTCGACCGCGGCGGCGGAGTCACGCTCTTTGCAGGCACAACGGAAATCGGGCAAGGATCGGATGATGTTCTGGTCGCGATCGTCGCCGAAGTGCTCGGCATCGGCCCGAACGACATTCGCATCTACTCTGGCGACACGGACCTGGGCCCCGTGGACCTGGGCTCTTATTCGAGCCGCGTGACGCTGATGGCCGGGAACGCAGCCATCCAAGCCGCCGAACGGGCGAAGGCCATGCTGCTGGAAGCGGTGGCCGAAAAACTCCAGGTTCCCATAAAGAACCTCCGCTTCGCGGACAACGCTGTGTTCGACACCGTGGCGCCGGAGAAGAGAGTTACCTTCGCGGAAGCCGTCTGCCTGGGGGAGGCCCGGTTCGGCACGATAGGGACTGTTGGCTCCTACACGCCGCCCAAATTCCCCGCAGCGAGGTACAAAGGCGGCGGCGTAGGGACTTCTCCCACCTATACGTACTCGGCGGCCGTGGTCGAAGTCGAAGTCGACCCCGCGACGGGGTGGCTGCGCGTCGCGAAGATATGGAACACTCACGATTTGGGCCGGGCGCTCAATCCCGTCATCGCGCGGGGACAGGTGGAGGGCAGCATCTACATGGGCCTCGGCGAGGCGCTCATGGAGGAACAGGAATTCCGTCGTCTTCCCGAGAAATTCTCAGGCGCGCTGGTACACAAGTTCCCTTCGATTCTCGAATACAAGAGTCCGACCTCGCTGGATATGCCTGAAGTCGTCACCGAGTTCATCGAAGGGCCTGACATCCGGGGGCCGTTTGGCGCGAAGGAGTGTGGACAAGGTCCGTTGCTCCCGATCATTCCGGCCGTGGCCAACGCTGTCTACGATGCGGTTGGGGTCCGGATCGACGAAGTGCCGATCACTCCTGAAAAGATCTTGAAGGCGCTGGCCGAGAAGAAGGCAGGGCGCGCGCCGCGCTACGGCCCGACGCACTTCCCGGAAATCCCTTGGCCGGAAGCGCTCCGCGTTCCTCCGCCCTGGGAGGGCGGAGATGGCCGTGCAACCAACGAAGCTCCTCGGCGCCCAAAACCGCGCATCGAGAAGGAACCGGTATTAAACTCATGATGCGACTGCCGCTTTTCGAATTCCGCACGCCCCGCACCGTGGAAGAGGTTGCTCGCATTCTCGACGGCGAAGGCCCAAGTTCCATGGTGCTTGCGGGAGGCACGGATCTGCTCCCCAACATGAAGCGGAGACAACAGGTCCCGCGAACCCTGATTAGCCTTCGACACGTCGAAGGCCTGAGCGGCGTTCAATTGGACCATGCGTCCTCACGATTGGGACCGTGCCTCACGCTTGCCGAAATCGCGCGAGATGCTCGTTTTCGGAATGGATGCTCCGCGTTGTGGCAGGCCGCGTCCCTGGTCGCAACACCGCAAATCCGCAACATGGCTACGCTGGGGGGAAACATCTGTCTTGATACGCGGTGCACCTACTACGACCAGAGCTACGAATGGCGAAAGGCCATCAATTTCTGCATGAAGAAGGACGGCGAAATTTGCTGGGTGGCAACGGGCAGCCCGAAGTGCATGGCCGTTTCGTCGACGGACACGGCGCCGGCGCTCATCGCCCTAGGAGCGAGCGTGCGGCTGCGATCGTCTTCCGGAGAGCGCGAAATCCTGCTTGCAGACCTATATAACAACGACGGGATGAATTACATCACACGCCGGCCCAACGAAATTCTGACGGAAATACGGCTCGGTTCCCTTCAAGGATGGAAGAGCACCTACTGGAAACTCCGGCGTCGCGGGTCGTTCGACTTTCCGGTGCTGTCTGTGGCGGCAGCGGTGCGTCTTTCGACGGGCGGTGTCGTCGAGGAGGCCCGAATCGTTCTTGGCGCGGTCGCTTCTCGCCCACTCGTCGCCACCGAAGCGGCAAAATCTCTCCTGGGTCGCCCTCTCGATCGGGAGGCGATCGAGCAGGCCGCCACGCTCGCGGCACGACTGGCGAAGCCTCTCGACAACACGGATTTCAACATGAGCTGGCGTAAAAAAGTCGCCGCCGAGTTCGTGACCTATGCTCTGCGCGAACTTCGCGGGGACGATACGCGAACCGATCGCTTGCAGTTGACGCGGCACTTTCCGGACGTCAGGGGGAATTGACGAGCGCCGTTGAACTCATGGCGCGATTTCGCCGCCGGCGATAATGACACTTTGTCCCGTCACCGACTTTGCGTTATCGCCACACAGCCAAGCAACTGCATCCGCCACTTCGGCTGGCTGAATGAGCCGCCCCTGCGGATTCTGCGCCACCAAGCTGGCTATGGCTTCCTCGCGGCTGCGGCCGGTCTTCTTCACGATGTTGGCAATACTCTGAGCGGTCATGTCTGTATCGGTGTAACCGGGACACACCGCATTGACCGTCACGCCCGTGCGCGCCGTTTCAATGGCCAACGCTCGCGTAAGCCCAATCATGCCGTGCTTGGCCGCGCAGTACGTGGTGATGTAGGCGGACCCCTTCACGCCAGCCGTCGACGCGATGTTGATAATCCGGCCCCATTTCGATTCCACCATGGCAGGCAAGACAGCCTGCGTGCAATAAACTGCACCCATCAAATCAACATCGAGCACTTTTCGCCAGAATACCGCGTCCGTCTTCAGAAACGGCGCCGACATGGCAACACCGGCGTTGTTCACGAGAATGGTTGGAGCACCGAGCACGCCCGTGACGGTGACCAGGGCCTTTCGGACTGCCGCTTCGTCGGCTACATCGGCGGATGCCGTCGCCACTTTGACGCCATGTTCCTTGATGATGCGGGTTGCCGTGACCTGCAGCACTTCGGCGTTGCGACCGATGAGGGAAACCGACGCGCCCAAGTGCGCCAACGCTTCAGCGATTGCCGCACCGATTCCTCGGCCTCCGCCAGTAACGACTGCGTGGTGGCGGGCAAACCGCGCTTTGGTGTTCATTTCCATGAGACTGTCCCGAGTTCATTTAGGCCCGGAAGCGCCCCCGCCCTCCTCGGCGGACATCGTCTCAAGTACCTTTGAAGCGATAATCAGCTTCAGCACCTCGCTTGCCCCTTCATAGATGCGCAGCGCCCGGATCTCGCGATAGAGGCGCTCAACGGCTATGCCACGAACGACACCCAGCCCGCCGAAGATCTGCACCGCCGCGTCGATCACTTGTTGCGCCGATTCGGTAGCAAACAGCTTGGCCATTGAGGCTTCGCGCGTAACACGCCCGCCCAAAACATCCTTGGTCCACGCCGATCGGTAGATCAGTAGCGCCGCAGCGTCGATCAAAACGGCCATGTCGCCGATCTTTGCCTGAGTCAATTGAAAATCGGCCTGCAATCGGCCGAACATGCGCCGCTTGAGCGCCCGCCCGGTTGCCTCGTCCAGCGCCCGGCGGGCCAAACCCAACGCGGCAGCACCCACGGTTGAGCGGAAGATGTCGAGCGTGGCCATGGCAATCTTGAAACCTTCTCCCGGCTCGCCCAGCATGGACTCGGTGGGAACACGGCAACCGGTGAAACGCAGCATGCCCAGTGGATGGGGCGCAATAACGTCGATGCGCTCGCTGGCGTCCAGGCCCGGGCTATCGGCATCGACGATGAACGCGGACAGGCCTTTGGTTCCAGGTTCCTCGCCCGTGCGCGCAAAGACAATATAGAAGGCAGCGAGGCCTGCGTTCGAAATCCACGTCTTGACTCCATCGAGACGCCAGAACTTGCCATCACGCCTGGCGGTTGTGGAAATAGCGCTCACGTCCGAACCGGCATCCGGTTCCGAAAGCGCAAAGGCGGCGAGCGCCGTGCCGGCCGCCACACGCGGCAGGATTGAACGCTTTTGATCCTCGCGGCCGTAAAGCGTAACTGGGGCACTCCCCAAGCCCTGCATGGCTAGTGCGAAGTCGGCTAAACCCGAAGCTCGGCCCATGATCTCGCGAGCGAGGCAAAGGCTGCGTACATCGAGGTTTTCGCGCTCTCCCCCGTATGCGCGAGGGACGCAGACGCGCAGCAGACCCGACTTGCCGAGTTCGGCCACGAGCCGACCGACGCAAGAGTAGACAGCATCCGAGCTATCTTCGGAACCCCTGAGGAGGGGTGGGAGTACACTCCCAGCCCACGCTTCCAATTCGCCAGCCAATTTTCGATGGCCATCGTCGAAGAAAGGCCACGCGAGGAAGGTCTTGTCCGCCATCAGTTGCCCTCGAATACCGGCGTCTGTTTTGCTGCGAAAGCTTTGTAGGCGCGTTCGAAGTCCTTGGTCTTCATGCAGATTGTCTGGGCCTGAGCTTCCGCTTCGATACACTCGTCGAGACCTTGGCTCCATTCCTGATACAGCATGGTCTTCGTCATGCCGTGACCGAACGTGGGGCCATCGGCGAGAGACTTGGCCATCGCGGTGGCTTCCTCGAGCAACTTCTCCGGTTCTGCCACGCGGTTGTAGAAGCCAAAGCGCTCGGCTTCCTCCCCGCTCATGGCTCGACCCGTGTAAAGCAGATCCGCTGCGCGCGACATCCCAATCAACCGTGGCAACAGCGTGCATGCGCCCATGTCGGCGGCTGCAAGCCCAACGCGCACGAACAGGAACGCAACTTTACTCCGCACCGTGCCGAATCGGAGATCTGAAGCACAAGCGATCATAGCTCCGGCACCGGCGCAAATTCCGTCAATCGCTGACACGATGGGCTGCGGGCACGAACGCATCGCCTTAACCAGATCGCCGGTCATCCGCGTGAACGCCAGCAGATCAAGCACGTCCATCTTCACCAGCTTACCGATGATATCGTGGACGTCACCGCCGGAGCAGAAATTGCCTCCCGCTCCGGTGAATACCACCGCCTTGATGTCGGTGGCGTAGACTAATTCCCGGAACAGATCCCGCAACTCGCCATAAGACTCAAAAGTGACTGGATTCTTGCGCTCGGGACGATTGAGCGTAATGGTGGCAACCTTGCCGGAAACGCTCCAGCCAAAATGGGTGGCCTTATAGTTTGCCATTTGAATCTTCTTCATCTTCTCGCTCCTTAGTAGATGGATTAGCCAACCATTGTCAGGCCACCGTTGACGCTCAATACTTGACCTGTGATGTAGTCCGATCGCGAGCTTGCAAAGAACAGAATTGCATCGGCGACCTCTTGAGGCTTACCGAACCGGCGGAACGGTATGGCCCTCTTAAAGGACTCCAAATGTTTCTCCGGCACAGCAAACAGAAGAGGCGTTTCAGTGGGACCAGGGCATACGCAGTTCACATTGATGTTGTAGCGCGCCACTTCGCGCGCGAGCGATTTTGTGAAGGCGATGAGACCACCCTTGGCGCCGGCATAGACCGTCTCGCCCGAGCTGCCGACCCGACCGGCATCACTGCCGACGTTCACAATTTTTCCGCTGTTGCGCTCCATCATCTTGGGAAGGAGAGCTTTGACCAATTTCATCGGGCCGACGAGGTTGAGAACCACTATCTTGTCCCAAACATCAAAGGGCATCTCCCAGAATGGCTTTATCTGGCCCCACCCAGCACCGTTCACGATGATGTCGACCGCGCCGTTCTTAGCCTGGATCGCTTCGGTGAAGGCGGTAATGGAAGTGTCATTGGTGATATCGAGGTGAACGTACTCGGCTCTTTGGCCCTTCTTCTGAATGGACGAAGCCGCGGCCTCGCCCTTATCCTTGGCGATATCAGCGATGATGACCCGGGCTCCCGCTTCAGCCAGGGTTTCGGCGGTTGCCAGACCAATGCCGGACGCAGCGCCAGTAACGACGGCGATTCTATCTTTCACCTTCATCGTTCCTCCTGAAATTACGCGTACAGTTACTGGAGCTTAGAAACCACAGCCCGCCGTTGCGTTCGGTCAAGAAACTCAGAGACTCTGCGCCGGGTCTCAGGATGCTGGTAGAGTTTCCGCGTAGCGGCGAGTTCCTCGGCATAGCCGTCGCGGTGCGGATCGCCGAAGGCTGCCAGGCACTGTTTGCTGGCAGCGAGTGCAGGCCTGGGAGCCTGAGCGAGGCGTGTCGCAAGTTCCCTTGTCCACTCGGCCAGTTGACTACGCGGCTGCGTCCACTGGACAACTCCCAGGCGTTCGGCCAAGGCGCCGTCAATAACCTCGCCACCGAGTATGAGGCGACTGGCAATGCCTCGGCCGCACAGCCGGGTTAGGCGTTGGGTGCCGCCGGCGCCGGGCAAAAGGCCCAGCCCCACCTCCGGCAGGCCGAGTTTCGCCTCGACCGCGGCCACGCGAACATCGCAGGCGAGTGTCAGTTCGAGACCGCCTCCCATGGCCGCGCCGCCGATTTCGGCGAGCGTAAGCACAGGCGCCGATTCGATTCGCGCGAACAGCCGCTGCATCTTGCGTACCAGATCCAGCATGACATCCGGGCCTTCAAGCGTGCCAAAGCAAGACTGCATCAATGCAAGGTCGGCTCCCGCGCAAAACGCTTGCTGGTCGCTGCGGATGTGCAGCACCGTAACCTCTTGGTCGTCGATCACCTGATCGAGTACGGCGTCCAAGTGTTCGATCAATTCGTCGTTGAGCGCGTTGACAGGGCGACGGGATAGGGTAGCTATGACGACGCGTCCCACCCGATCGATCAGAACCAAGCCCTCGTCCTTCTGCTTATGAGACAGTCGATCTTGGTGCGCAGAAGCAACCCGCAATTTGTATCGCTGGATTTTTCCAGTAGCCGTCTTCGGCAGTTTATCGACGATATGAATCTGCCCCGGCATTTTATAACGCGGGAGAATGGCCTCACAGAAGTGCCGGAGGTCTTCTGCGATTTGTGCGCCGGAACTCGTGGGCTCCTTTAGCACGACCCAAGCATCGGCATGGATTAGACCATGCTCATCTTTCCGGCCTATGACCGCCGCTTCGAGCACCTCAGGATACTGGATGAGGACCGATTCAATCTCGTACGGCGAAACCCATCGGCCGCTAACCTTGAACACATCGTCACTTCGCCCGCAGTAGATATAGTAGCCGTGTGCGTCCCGGCGGAACGTATCCCCGGTGTCGTACCAGCCATCGACAATTGTCTTAGCCGTCCTTTCGGGATCGTTCCAATAGCGCCGCGTAACCGACTGCCCCTTTACCACCAGTCGACCAGGCACGTCATCAGCAACAGTGTTTCCGGCGTCGTCTACCAGCCTGACCTGATAACTGGGAACCGGCTTGCCCGTAACACCCGGCCGAATGTCGTCGACGCGGTTCGAAATATAGATATGGCCCACCTCCGTCGAGCCAATTCCCTCGATGATCGGCACCCCGGTCGTTGCAAGCCACTCGCGATGCAGTTCCGGCGGCAAGGCTTCAGCAGCGGAAATGCACCGGCGGAGTCGGCCAACGTCCTTCCGGCTCAGCACTCCCGAAGCCAGGAATTGGGCGTAGAAAGTGGGCACAGCGCCGAAGATGGTGGGCTGGCAGCGGCGAAATAATTCGATCACGCTCTGCGGGGTGGGACGCCGATCGTCGAGGATCGCCGTTCCACCGATATACAACGGACCGATCATACCGATGTTCATGCCGAAAGAGAAACAGAGCCGTGCCACGCTGAAAAAGGCGTCGTCTTCGGTTACGCCCAGAATTTCGATCATATAGAATTGACAGATGACCGCGAGGTCGCCATGAGCGTGGACGACCCCTTTTGGCAGACCGGTGGTTCCCGAGGAGTAGAGACAGAAACAATCATCCTCGGCTTTCGCAAGAACCGCATCGAGATGGGGCGAAGCGTCGTGTGCCAGATCGGTCAGCGATTCTTTAGTTCCGTCCATGGGCAGCACTACCTTCGGTCGCGGGGAGCACGCTGCGAGGGCAGTATCGAGGGTATCTGTGAACTCCTGCGAGTAGAACAGTGCGGAACATTTTGAATGTTGGATAATGAACTCGAAGTCGCTGGCAGGTGCCAAGCCGTTCAGTGGCACCGGAATCATGCCTGCTTTCACGGCGCCCCAGAAAAGGTAGAAGAATTCGGGACAATCCTTAACCACCATCAAGACCCGCTCGCCGCGCCCAAGTCCCAGCTTTGTAAGTGTGTTGCCGACCTGATTGACGGTACGGAGCAGTTCGGCGTAGGTTATTTCCCGGTCGAGGGTCCGGATCGCCACGTGGTTGCCACGCCCTTCGGCGATGTGACGGTCTATAAAATACTCGGCAGCATTGAATGGCTCGGGGAAGCTGAGCCGCGGAATGCCCTGATCGTCGACTTCTACCCTCAGACCCATGCTCGGCCTCCAACACCGCGCGACCCTGTTAGGCTATTGACTCGTCGGCTCGATATCTGTGACTCGGATCACTCCGGCCGGTGACTCATGTCACGTGCGCGATGAAGCAGCCAAGAGTACATTTGAACGGCAGATGGCAAACGGGCCTCGGATAGTTCACCGATCTTGGCCGTTTCCACATCGGAGGAGCGGGGAGAACTATCGTTTCTCTTCCTGGCGTCGAGGAAATAGAGCGGGACTGGGCGTCGGAACGGTGGCGGGGAATCGAGGAAGTGCGCTGAACCGGGTCGCAGTGCGCCGGGTTCCTGCTCGATGGGGCGCGAAATTCTTAGCAGTCATTGATCACAAGAGATAAGCCTATGGTTATGAAGACGAGTTCTCTCCGTGTTGTTCAGTCCATGAATGTCGCTCCGGAAGGGTTTGATGCCGCGCGAGACCTCCCGAAGGGATTCCTCGAGTTCCTGACGCCCCTCCATCGGGCATTCACCAACCGTCAGCGCGAGCTCGTCCAAAAGCGGGCTGCGGCCCTCGCCTCGGCACATCAGGGCAAACTACCCGATTACTTACCGTCTTCTCCTGCGACGGAAGACACCTGGAAGGTCGAACTGCCCGCGTGGTGCGAGGACCAGCGCAATCAAATGACCGGCCCCGCCGATGACGCCGAATTGGTCGTCAAGATGCTCAACTCCGGCGCGCCGGGCGTGATGCTCGACCTTGAAGACTCGACCGCCAACACCTGGCCGCATCTGATGCAGGGCGTCTCGAATATTCTGTCCGCGCTCCGCGGCGAACTCAGCTACTTCGACCGCAAACGCAACCGCACCGTCGCGATTCAGCCAAGCAAGTCAGCGATCTTCTCTCGCCCTCGAGGATTGCATATCCATCAGGGTGGCGTAATCCCCGGCGAAATTCTTTCGGCGTCGCTTTTTGACGTGGCGCTGGTGGCGTTTCAAGTCGATCCGGCCAGGTTGAAGCATCCCCTCACATTTTACATTCCGAAATCGGAGTCGGCGGAAGAGGCGGTGTGGTGGCGCGATCTCTTCCAGTCCGTCGCCCAAGCGAAAGGCTGGCCGAAAGACTCGATCAAATGCATGGCGCTCGTCGAATCGCATCCGCTCGCGTACCAAATGGAGGAGTTCTCTTACAACCTGCGTGACCACATCCTTGGCCTGAATCTTGGCCGCTGGGACTATATGGCCAGCCTGATCCATTTCAATTTGCCCGACCCGCGGTGGGTTCTACCCGACCGCAATACGATTCCGCACAATGTCGCGTTCTTTCAGAATCTCCGCAATCGCATACCCGAGATTTGCCACAAGCACGGGATGCTCGCCATTGGCGGGATGACGGCGCTTTACCCGAGTCGCGAAGATGCCGAGTTGAATGCGCGGGCGCTCGCCGTGCTTGAAGAGGACAAGAAAAACGAAGCGATGTGTTTGATGGATGGTGCTTGGACGGGTCATCCGGATCAGAACGAGATTGCGGTGAAACAGTTTCCCATCCCGAACCAGCTAAAAGCGCGCCCGACCGACCCCAATCCCCGTCCCAACCTTCGACCCGTTCCCGCGGGCGTAGGCAGGCAGACGCTAGGCGGCACACGCTCGGCGGTTCGTACCGTAATCCGCTATCGCCAGGGCGTTCTCTGCGGCCGCGGAGCAAGCCTTCTCGACGGCTACATGGAAGATCTCGCGACGGACCGCATCTACCGACTGATGATCGCGCAGCGAGTGCGTCATCGCGATGCCGTGCGCATCGTGGACGAGAACGGGCGGCCGGTGCTGCATTCTCCCGAATTCATCACGAACCTCTTTGACGAGGAGCTCAATCGAATCTTGCGGGAGCTGCCAGCAGGCACACCCGCGGAGACAACCGCACAGTTCAAGCAGGCACGAGCCATGAGCGAACATATGATAGTTACGGGCGAGTTCAATCCGGAGTGAATCCGCGACGGGGCCACGGGCCGGGAGGAGGCGGGCTCGGCCGCTGGTTTAGGGCACCCGTTTCTTACGAGTTCGGAGCGGCAATCAACTTACGGACACATGGCAAGCACGAAACTCTAGTCGTCGAGAACACGACCTTCAAATAGGGAACAAGTATTCCTGCTTCGATCCGACTTTCACGGGGAGCCTGAATCACGTACACAGGGAGGAGATACTCTTGCTTGGCGCTGAGCAAGGGCACTGGCTACGTGCAATTCTAGCGACCCTGCCGTGGATGCAGCCGAGCTATCTGCGGGATGTGGCAACAGTGCTGGTAACAGACAGTTGGTGGGTTTTAGCGACTTACTTGGATCTTCTGGCAAATGGTAGCGATACCGGGATTCCATCGCTAGAAA
>Ga0209517_10001058_pt1 | contig 43568 bp, 40 predicted proteins | sample PeaSoiMetSII2010_FD_187695 | JGI IMG/M metagenome (GOLD analysis project Ga0209517, IMG submission 187695) | Peat soil microbial communities from Weissenstadt, Germany - SII-2010 (SPAdes) (version 2) | ecosystem: Environmental > Terrestrial > Soil > Wetlands > Peat | place: Germany...
GGCAGACGCGGCAAGCCGCGTCTCTACAGGAAATGCAACAACTACTAGTGGAGCTTTGATGTCGTCTTCTTCCAATTCGCAAGAACTACTCGAACGCATCCACGCCGCCCTTGAGGCGGCACGAGCCGTGCTCAAGCGCTTCACTCCCGGCGCCATTGAAACCGAATACAAAGTTGGACACGATCCCGTCACCGAGGCCGACCGCGCCGTCGACGACATTCTCCGCAAGACCCTTCTCCGCGCCGGCGAAGGCTGGCTCTCGGAAGAAACCGTAGACGACTTCACTCGCCTCGCTAAACAGCGCGTCTGGGTCGTCGATCCGCTCGACGGCACTCGCGAGTTCGTGCAAGGCATCCCCGAGTTCTGCGTTTCGATCGCCATGGTTGAGAATGGAATTCCCGTCGCTGGCGGAATCTGCAATCCGGCAACCAACGAACTTATTCTCGGATCACGCGACACCGGCGTGACCTACAACGGCAAGCCCGCACAACCGAGCCAGCGCAAGGATCTGCACGGCGCGCTCGTGCTCGCCAGCCGCAGCGAAGTGAATCGCGGCGAATGGAGGAAGTTCGAGTCCGCCGAGTTCAACATTCGTCCCATGGGATCGGTCGCCTATAAACTCGGACTGATCGCCGCCGGTCGCGCCGATCTTACCTTCACGCTGGTACCAAAGAATGAGTGGGACGTTGCCGCCGGGGCAGCGCTGGTCGAAAGCGCCGGAGGCTGGGTGCTAAAGCTCGACAATTCTCCACTGCGCTGTAACCAGAAAAATCCGCTGATCTCCGGCCTGTTGGCGGGCGGCCCTTTTCTATGCGATCCTCTGCTCGCTATGCTCGACCGGCACTCGCAGACGATCGGCGCCGACAAACAACCCTAACCTCAGAAATATCATGGCTGCCTCGCGCATTGTTTTCCTGATGTACCACGAGTTGGAGCTCGCTGGCCGCAAGCTCTGCCAGTCTGAGCTCGGTTACGTACGCTACATTCTGCGGCTCGAAACCTTCCGCGGCCAGATGGCGTGGATGAAAAACTCCGGTTGGCGCGGCCTGAACGTCGGCGAAGCGATTCGCTATCCTGCCGAGCCGAGCGTTTGTATCACCTTTGACGATGGCTGCGAGACCGACCTTATCGCCGCCGCGCCCGTGCTCCGCGAATTTGGATTCAACGCCACCTTCTACCTCACCGCTGGATTCCTGGGCACGCCCGGTTATCTCAATGCCAGCCAAGTGCGGGATCTCGACGCGCAGGGTTTTCAGATCGGCTGCCATTCGATGACCCACCCTCATCTCTCCGATCTCACGGAACCGGAACTGAAGCGCGAAATCGTGGACGCGAAGCTCCTAATCGAAACCATCGTCGGACATCCAATCGAACACTTCTCCTGTCCCGGAGGACGCTACGACCAGCGCACGCTCCAGATGGCGCGGCACGCGGGATTCGTAACCGTTAGCAACAGCCAGTTTCATGCGAACTCGTCCAGCACGAGCCGTTACGAACTCGGCCGCGTAGCCATGCTGCGTGACCTCACCATCGAGGAGTTCAGCGCCACCTGCCACGGTCGCGGGTTATGGAAGAAACGCCTACAGCATCAGGCCCGCCGCAGCGCACAGCGCGTGCTCGGAAACCACGCCTACGATCACCTGCGGGCGGTTTTGTTGGGGAAACCCCGCCAGTAACCCTGCCGCTGGTTATCTCCCAGGGCCAGGTGCCCAGCTTTTGGTCGAAAGTATGTCTCGAAAGAGTTTTCCTACACTAACTCAGGTGCCCCGCACCTTGCGCTTTTTGCAAGGGGTGGGTGCTGGCGCCGCTCACGCCGCCGGTCGTCTTGACGCATTTTCATCACGTCGGTGTCATTCACCTGGACCTCGAGCAACGCTCGCGGGAACTCGATCACGCTCCAAACTGACGCAGGTGATGGTCCAGGTGTTTGTAGATGCCCGTGCTCCACTCTTGCGGCGTGAGTGTGCTGAAAAAGGGATGCGGGTGTTTTGTGCATTGCGCTTCCCCGCCCTGGTGAAATTGCCGGACACGAACTTTGAGTTGTTCTTGTTCCCGGCCGAAATCTCGCGGATCGGAGATCGCCAGCTTCTTGTCCGTGGGGCTGTTCCTGGAAAATGGTTTATCGTTGCTATACATGGGCCGGACGAGTGGTCCGATCAGCCGGCCCAACAAGACCCGCGGTCGTATGAGCCGGCCGGAAGCAAGATCGAGCGCCGCGGAACAATGCGCCATCATCTGGGCCACGTCCATTTTGCCCCACTGCCCCTGGGCTGCTGGCTGAAGCTTGTCGATACGCGAGATCACCTCGTCAACCGCATCTGGCTGGAATAGATTCTTCATACGGATCACTCCCGGGCCTGCCGCCGATTCTCGGCGAGAATGATAGCATTCGAGCCCCGAGTAACTTCGGTAACCCCCGTTTTAACAAGGGTTTCAAACGACCCAGGCCGCCTTGCGTGATAAACTTTTTTTAGGGTGCCCACGCCCAGCCCAAGCGATCGCAAGCATTGTCCTGTCTTCGTGATGGGCTGCCACCGCTCTGGGACGAACCTGCTGTACGACATGTTGTTGTCCTCCGGCGCGTTTGCCATCTACCGCGGTCTTCTGCCGATTTACAAAATTCTGATTCCCCGCTTCGGCTCCATGAAGAGCCGCGCGAATCGCGAGAAGATCCTCGAGACCTGGCTCCGCAGCAAGGGTTTCCGGCGCACCGGCCTCGATGCCGAGCAGTTGTCGGCGCGCATCCTGAACGAATGCCGCACTGGCGGAGAGTTCATCCGCACCGTCATGGACGCGGTGGCCCGGAGCCAGCAAGTGCAGCGTTGGGCGGTGTACGATCCTGACAATGTGCTGCACGTCGAGCGCGTGAAGCGCGACATACCCAACGCGCTGTTTGCGCACATCATCCGCGACGGGCGCGACATTGCGCTCTCGCTCAAGAAAATGGGTGGCTTCACGCCTCTGCCCTGGGACCGCAGCCAAACCGAAAGCCTGGTAGCAACTGCGCTGTATTGGGAGTGGATGGTTCACCAAGGCCGCGCCCATGGCCGCAAGTTCCCTGCCGACTACATCGAGATCCGCTACGAAGACCTGATCACCAGCCCGCGCGAAACGCTCGGCAAACTCGGCAGCTTCCTCGATCACGATCTGGACTACGATCAGATTCAGCGCGCCGGCTTGGGCCGCCTGTCGGAAACGAACTCTTCGTTTCGCGAAGAAGGCGCGCAGGAAACAATCAACCCGCTCGGCCGCTGGAAAGAACGCCTGGCGCACGCCGATGTCGCCGCCATCGAAGCGACCGTGGGCGAGTGCCTGCAGGAAAACGGCTACGAACTGTCGCTGCCCGCCGCCGAGCGCCGCCGGAGCTTGCGCCACTCATGGATGCGCGGAATGTATCCCGCCTTTCTCGGCAGCAAGCTGTGGCTGAAGTTGCATACGCCCGTCGGCCGGCTGGCCAACATGTCTGCGCTCGAACTCGAAGCAGAACCGGCGCATGTGGCGGAGTCGGTCCGGTCCTGAGGATCGTCATGAATCCGGCTACAAGGGGCACATGGGCATCGCGAGTCCGATGACAAGTCCGAGGCTAAGTAGGGTTGCGGCGCATCGCGGATGAGACCCTAACGATGAATGCGATTTCCCTGACCTGGCAGCCCGAAGGCGCATTTCACCACGTGGGCTTCGTCGTCGCTTCGATTCCGAATTCCATGCAGGGCTTCGCCAGTATGCTGCAGGCGGATTGGGACGAGCAGGTTTTTCATGATTCCAATCAGGGCGCTCGCGTCACGTTCCTGAAGAGCCGCCGCGCGGGCGATCCGCTCTGGGAACTTGTGGAACCGGCCGACGAACAATCGCCGGTGCACTCTTTCGCCGCCAAGGGAGGCGGCCTGCACCACGTTTGTTATGTCGTGGACAATCTGGAGCAAGCACTCGCCGCCGCGCGCTCGCTGGGAGCGCTCATCACGCGGCAGCCCATGCCGGCAGTCGCGTTCGGCGGCCGGCGCATCGCCTGGATCTACACCAGAAACCGCCTGCTGATCGAGTATCTGGAACGCTGATTTGATTTCTAATTCGATGTCTAATTCGACTTCCAATTCGACTCCCGCTGAGCGCAATCCGACAAACCTGCGGGCCGAGGTCGATGGGCTGATCGCTCAAGGCGCTTTCGATCTTGCCGCGCGGCGGCTGGCCGAACTTTGGCGGCGTGATCCCGAGTCAAGTACGGCAAGCTTCGTGACTTCACGACTCGACCAGTTACGCGACAAGCTGCGCGACAAACTCGCTCTTACAAAATTTAAGCTGGCGATTCTGCGCTCGTTCACAGTCGAGCCTATCGTGCCGCTGCTGCGCTCAGAAGCATTCGCCTACGGAATTGATCTCGAAGTCCACGTCGGCGATTTCAACACCTACGTGCAGGACATGGTCGACGGCCAGAGTTCGCTCTATCGCTTCGCGCCGAACGCAGTCGTGCTGGCGGTGCGCACCGACCAGGCCGCGCCCGAACTGTGGCGTGATTTCGCCGATCTGGCGCCGGAAGTGGCGCAGCAAGCCGCTGAGCGCGTGGTTCGCGGCTATGAGCAGTGGATCGGCGCGTTTCGAAAGCACAGCCAGGCGGCGCTGATTGTTCATTCGCTCGAGCGCCCGTCATCTCCAAGTCTCGGAGTTCTCGACAGCCAATCCGAGGCGGGACAGTCCGGACTCCTTCGGCAGATCAATCGTGAACTGCGGCGCATCGCCGAAGGATTCCACGGAGTCTACACGCTCGACTACGATGCGCTGGTGGCGCGCCATGGCTGCGAGCTTTGGCACGACGAGACCAAGTGGCTGACGGCGCGGCTTCCCATCGCCGCCGGTTATCTTCTTCAAATGGCGCGCGAGTGGATGCGTTTTATTGTGCCGCTCAGCGGCCGCACCGCCAAAGTTCTGGTCGTCGATCTCGACAACACGCTGTGGGGCGGCATCATCGGCGAAGACGGAATGAACGGCATTAGAGTTAGCTCCGAATATCCCGGCGCGGCGTTTCAGGCCTTGCAGCGCGCCCTGCTCGATCTATCGCGCAAGGGAATTCTGCTCGCCGTGTGCAGCAAGAACAATCTCGACGACGCCATGGAAGCGCTGGAGAAGCATCCCGGAATGCTGGTGCACGCGAAACATTTCGCTGCTCTGCGTATTAACTGGACCGACAAGTCTCAAAATCTCCGCGAGATCGCGCAGGAACTGAACGTCGGCATCGATGCGCTCGCCTTCCTCGACGACAATCCCTTTGAGCGCGAGCAGGTTCGCGCCGCGCTTCCGGAAATTACTGTTATTGACCTGCCGAAGAATCCTCTGGAGTATGCCGCCGCCGTCAGGAACTGTGCGGCGTTCGAGCGTCTCACCCTTTCCGCCGAAGACCAGCAGCGCACCGAAATGTATGCGGCACAGAAGCAGCGCGCCGGCGCCGAGCAGAGCTTTCAATCGAAGGAAGATTTCTTTCGCTTCCTCGAGCAAGAAGCCGAACTGGAACCCGTATCGGACCAGACGCTGGCGCGGGTCGCGCAACTGACGCAAAAAACCAACCAGTTCAACCTGACCACCCGGCGCTACACCGAGACGCAGATTGCGGAGATGGCCAAACGGCCGGAGTGGCACATCTTTTCGATCAAAGTGCGCGACCGTTTCGGCGACCACGGGTTGGTTGGGGTCGCGATCACGCATGACGTGGGAGAACAGTGCGAAGTGGATACATTCCTCTTGAGCTGCCGTGTTATCGGACGAACGGTCGAAACGGCGCTGCTCGCTCACCTCGCCGAAAGCGCGGCACAGCGCGGGCGCAAGCGACTGGAGGGCTGGTTTCTGCCAACGAAGAAAAATGCTCCGGCGCGCGATTTTTATGAGCAGCATGGCTTCGAGTGGCAGGTAAGCAACTGCGAGGGTTCTCTGTGGACACTTGATCTTGATAGTTCCACTTTACGCTGCCCCGATTGGATTAAGCTGAACGTGGCCGAAACGATCGCAAGCAAACCGGGAGGAAAGAATTGACAGCCAGTACGTTTGAGCAGGTGCGGAACGTCGCCAGCGACATCTTTGGAATTCCGGCGGGCAAGATCACGGCGGAATCTTCGTCGGAGACTATCGAGAATTGGGATTCCATGCAGCATCTGAATCTGGTTCTCGCCATCGAAGAAAAATTCGGAGTGCAGCTCGAGCCCGAAGATATCGAGCAGATGAAGAACATCGGCGCGGTCGCAACGCTGGTCGAAAAGCTGCAGTCGACCGCGCGCTAACACTCTTAAGTTGTATGGGCACGCTCTCACCCTTCATTCATGGCCATCGTCATCCAGCCCTATCGTCCCGAGCACGAGCCCGCCGTAGCGGAGTTCAATCGGCGCCTTCGCCAAGCGGGCGAGGACGAGAACATCGTGTTCTATCGCTGGGCCGAGCCGCGCTGGCTGCCGCGTGCGGCGGAGTCCCGCATCTACAACGAATTTTTCATCGCTGTCGATGGCGGAATCGTTCGCGGCGGCTACGCTCTCAAAACCCAGGAGTTCTTTTTTCCCGACGGACAGATTCGCTCCATCGGCTACTATCACCATCCGCTATCCGAGGGCATCGTCAACAAGGCTCATGCCCTCGTGGGCACGGTGCTGCTGCGCGACGCGATGCAGCGCGCGCCGCTGCTCTACTGTCTCGGCATGGGCGGGTACGACCGTCCGTTGCCGCGCATGCTGGTTCGCCTGGGATGGGCACATTGCCTGGTGCCGTTCTTCTTTCGGATCGTGAACCCCTCGCGCTTTCTTAGAAATATGCAGACACTGCGCTCGTCTCCGCCGCGGAAGTTTCTGATGGACCTCGCGGCCTACAGCGGCGCCGGATGGGCCGGCTCGAAGCTGTTCCAGAGCTATCGCTCCCTGCGAGCTCCCCGGTCGCCCGCCGCCGAGTGCTGCGAAGTCGCTAGCTTTGAAGCAGCCAGCTCCGGAGTTACTAAGTCCGAGAGCTTGCAGTCTCTCTGGGAACAGGCCCGGCAGACTTGCTCATTCACGGCGGTGCGGGATGCCGAGGCTTTGCGCATTTTGTATCCTCCGGTGCAAACGCATCTCACGCGCATGGTCATGAAGCGCAACGGCTCAGCGATTGGATGGGCGGTGGTCGGCGAGCGCCGCAAGCACGCAAAATCAAAGTATGGCAACATGCGCGTCGGGTCGGTCGTCGACTGCTTCGCGCTTCCGGGAGAATTGTTTTCGGTGGTGCGAGGCGCCACCGAGACACTCGAGCGGCAGGGCTTCGACCTGATCCTCAGCAATCAGAGTCACCAGGCCTGGGGCGAGGCGTTCAAGGCCGCGGGCTATCTCCCTGGACCGTCAAATTTTATTTTCGCCGCGTCGAAGAAGCTGGCGGAATTGCTAGCTCCGTTCGAAGAAGTGCGTCCGCGGATGCATTTGACGCGCGCGGACGGAGATGGGCTCCCGGCGAATTTCTAGGAGCAGCTGTCGGCTCTCAGCTCTCAGTTTCCGCTGCTGGAGCATCCTTACTGTCTCAGGGCGTCGCCCTTAGATCGTGTAGGGACGGGCACCCTCGCCCCTCCAAGCCGAGCGCAGTTCGGCTTTGCCTCGAATCTCAGCACTGGCGAGGCATGAAACCGGGCCCCCTCATCTCGTCCTTAGCCTATTTACTCCGAGGGTACTAACGAACTAGTACAGAGCCCCCCCTCCCCCCCGAGTCTATTGGAATCATAGGGTTAGGAGAAAAATCCCGCCAGGTCTTTGAGTTTAAAGGACTTGAAGGTAAAGTATTCCGGAATCAACGACTTAGCTTGTCAAAGAGCGCTGAAAATGGGTTTGGGGCAGCTTCGAGGGCCGTCTTGAGAGACGGGCTCACCTCTTCACTGCCCCAATCAGATCTCCATTGTCGTGCACGGCGGGTTGGTAGTCAGTGATGGCGCTCACGGGTTAATGGTGATGAAAAAAAGCGCCCGGAAGAGTGTGGCGGCGCGGCACGCCCACACATTCGCAGAAAACGCGAATGTGCGGGGCACCCCGCGTCTGGGCAGTCCGGGGGCGCTGCTTTAGTACCGAGTCCGGAAATGCAGAGGCACAGAAAAGCTAGAAGAACCGAGATTGATCTTTCCTAATCTCCATCACTGACTGCATGAATGAGCAAAAAATAAATCCCACCCTTGCGCTGGGGATGCGCAAGGATGGGCGGCCCGCCGTTTAGCAGGGCTGATGAAAATAGCTCCGGCGACTAGGCGTGATAAACCTGCTCGTTCTGTCGCGCTTCATACCATAGCGCCAGCTCGACGCGGTTCCACAATCCCAGCTTGTCGTAGATCAAGCGCAAATAATTCTTTACTACGTGTTCGGTGGTTCCGAGCGAATCGGCGATCTCCCGGTTCTTGCAGCCCTCGGCTACGCGTTGGATGATGAGGTGTTCGCGTTCGCTGGGCCCTCGGCGGTTTGCTGTCTCTCCAACCATAATTGCCTCCTATAAAGTAAAGTCGCTAGCTTAACCCGCTTAATGCCACCCTTGATTCCGAACCGCAGAAACAGGCGGTTGAAATGCGCTTTGACCGTGCGCTCGGCAATGTTGAGATCGCGAGCGATTTCCGCGTTGTCACATCCCTGGAGCAGCAGATCGATGATCTGCCGTTCCCGGGGTCCCACTTGGCTGATCTTCTCTTCCATCATCTCTGCACCTGACCGACGCACCCCGGTCGCGACAACTGGCGGTGAAGCCAGGCGTCCGGACGCATCTGAATTCGGGTCTACGCGTCTCATTTCGCAAACACGCGGCCAAATGGCACGCTGAGCTGTTAACTAAATATTAAAATTCCGATTGCGCGTTTTTCCTTGGAAAATGGTGGTTACCATAGTCACCATGGGCGGTTGCGGGCAGAGGCGCACAGCAGTTTTGCTCAGCTTCTAGGGTGAATCACTTAGTACAAACTTCCGATGTACCTACCTGCCAACGAGCATGATTTACACGGAAGTACATCCTCAGCCAGTCTGCCCCCCTCCCCTATAATGAGCTGTGGACTTCAAGCTGGTAAGCAACTACAAGCCCCAAGGCGACCAGGCACAGGCCATCGACAGCCTCACCCGCGGCGTCTTCGATCGCGAGCAGCATCAGGTCCTGCTCGGCGTCACCGGATCGGGCAAGACCTTCACCGCCGCCAAAGTCATCGAGGCCGCCAACCGCCCCGCCCTCGTCATGGCCCACAACAAAACCCTGGCCGCCCAGCTCTACCACGAGTTCAAAAGTTTCTTCCCAAACAACGCCGTGGAGTACTTCGTCTCTTACTATGATTTTTATCAACCGGAGGCTTATGTGCCTGCGGCGGACCTTTATATTGAGAAGGAATCGACCATCAATGACGAGCTTGACAAGTTGCGGCTCTCGGCTACGCGATCTTTGTTTGAGCGGCGCGATTGTTTGATTGTGGCTTCGGTTAGTTGCATCTACGGGCTGGGCTCGCCGGAAGCTTACTACGGGATGCTGCTGTTCCTGGAAAAGGGACAGAAGATCAAGCGGCAGGACATCACTCGCAAGCTGGTTGAAATTCTTTACGAGCGGACTGAAGGCGATTTCCGCCGCGGGACATTTCGCGTGCGCGGCGATGTCATCGAAATTTATCCCACCTATGATGACAACGCGTATCGGGTCGAAATGTTTGGCGATGAAATCGAATCGCTCTCGCAGATCGATCCCTTGTTCGGCACGGTCAAGCAGCGTTACATGCGTCTGCCGATTTATCCGAAGACGCACTATGTGATGAAAGAAGAAACCCGCACCTCCGCCGTGGCTTCTATAAAAACAGAACTCGCGTGGTGGGAAGCGGAACTTGAAAAGCAAGGACGGCTGGTTGAATCGCAGCGCATCCATCAACGCGTGATGTACGACCTGGAAATGATCAAGGCCATGGGCTACTGCCACGGCATCGAAAACTACTCGCGCCATTTCACCGGACGCCTTCCGGGCGAGCCGCCGCCCACGCTGCTCGACTATTTTCCACGCGACTTTCTGATGTTCATCGACGAGTCGCACCAGACCGTGCCGCAACTCCACGGCATGTATCACGGCGACCGCTCGCGCAAGCAGACGCTGGTCGAATACGGATTCCGCATGCCCTCGGCGCTCGACAACCGTCCGCTTACTTTCGAGGAGTTCGAGCACCGCACCAACCAGATCGTCTATGTCTCCGCCACGCCCGGCCCCTATGAACTTACTAAGTCCGCCGGCGTGGTGGTTGAACAGATCATCCGGCCCACCGGGCTGATTGATCCGCCGGTTGAGATACGTCCGGTCAAAGGACAGATCGACGACTTGTTGCACATGATCCGCGAGCGCGTGGCGCGCAATGAGCGCGTGCTGGTTACCACTTTGACCAAGCGCATGTCCGAAGACCTGGCCGAGTATTACAGCGAGGTCGGCGTGAAGTGCCGTTACATGCACTCCGAAATCGAAACGCTGGAGCGGGTGAAGATTTTGCGCGACTTGCGCAAAGGCGAGTTCGATGTATTGATCGGCATCAATCTTCTGCGCGAAGGGCTTGACCTGCCAGAAGTGTCGCTGGTGGCGATTCTCGACGCCGACAAAGAAGGCTTCCTGCGCTCCGCCGGTTCTCTGATCCAAACCATTGGACGCTGCGCCCGCAACCTGAACGGCCGGGCACTTCTCTATGCCGATCGCATGACCGAATCCATGAAAAAGGCGCTCGACGAAACCAACCGGCGCCGCGCCATCCAGCAGGCCTACAACAAGGAGAACGGGATTACGCCTGAATCCATCATTCGTCCGCTCGACATGACGCTCGTCGCGATCGTAAGCGCCGACTACACCGACCTGACCGGCCCCGAAGCCGAGGGCATTCCGGAACTGAAATCGCAGGAAGAGTTGGACGCCTATATTGGAAAGTTAGAGAGCGATATGCGAGAAGCCGCCAAGCGGTTTGAATTTGAGAAGGCGGCGAAGCTGCGGGATACGATCAAAGAACTGCGGACGAAAGAGTTCTTGTTCGCGTGAGGACAGCGCGAGGATATGTTTGTTGCGACAATCCTGAATAGCCGGTAAGCTGCGCGAACGTTCTTGTTCGCAAGAGACACGATTTTAGATTGGAGCGCTTTCATCGAGTTAGAAGGATTTGTGTGATTCCTGCCTATTGACACAAATCTGGAGAAAGACGAGTTAGTAAGCTGGTGGTCGGTTTGCCGTTGGCTTTCGACGCCCAGCCCCTAAAGGGGCGTCTGATTTCGACGAACATTCGGCATCGCTAAAGCGATGCCCTGATGCGAAACGACGGTGCCGAGCTTCGCTCGGCTGGACAGCCGGGGCGGCTATCCCTACGTGTAACTGCACCGTATCCCGGGCACATCTTCCCTGGAACCGTTTATCAAAACGTTCTGCTCAGCAGCGGCCGGCGGCGGCGTGGGCGGCTTTCTTGCCGGACTCGCGGGCGGCGACGCTGAGTTCTTTTTCGATGGAAGAAAAACGCTGAAAGACTTCGTGCAGCCGCAGCGCCATGTTGCGGATGGTGTCGGCTTGCGCCAGCACGGTGGCAGGCAGTCCGGGCTCGAGGACCAGAAGTTCGGTGTTGCCGAGCACGGTGGTGAGAGCGTTGTTGACGTTGGTCCGCATCTCGAGCATGTAGCGTCCGAGAGTGGCCTCGGCTTCTGCGGCGGCGCATATTTTCTCGGCTTCGCGGGAGCAGGACTCGGCCCGGACGCGGCGAAGAATTTCGCGTCCGACAAGGCCCGCTATCGCCGGCCAGAGTCCGGGCTCGCGACGCAACTCGAGAACGGCCCCGTGGATGTTATAGAGATCGAGCGAGGGATCGGAGTGAATCAGGATGGCAGGCTTGCCGGCGGCGGCAAGCGACTGCTGCAGGGCCTTGTTCAGGCGTTTGCGTTTGTCTTTGTTCTTGTCATCGCTCCGGTCATCGGAAGAGGCGTCGGCAATCGCGAGGTCGTAGTGGCTGCCCTTGAGGTCGCGAGAGAAGCCTTCGTCGAGGACGATGAATTCCGGACGACCGGAATGGGGAGCGGGATCCTGGGGCCAATTCGCGGTGACCTCCCGCGAGAAGGCGGGGTCGCTGGCAAGGATCAGGACGGTCGGGCGATTTGTGCTCATCGTCGCTTTCTGGTTCTGCAAATGGGCCGCAGGGGCTGCGGAAAAAGTCGATTTTCGGCGCCCGGCCCCTAAAGGGGCGTCTGATTCCGAACTTACGCCTGTAGAGACGGGGCTTGCCCTGTCTAGGGAGACGCGGCAAGCCGCGTCTCTACGGGAAATTATGTTGTCGTTCCGCCGCCCGATGTTCCGGAAGCGGCACTGGCGGCGAGCGGGTGCTTGCGCGCGTCGTTCTGGAGTGCATCGTCGACGGCCGCTCGGAGATCGACTAGCATGCGCAACGGCTGGCCCGAGGAGTATTCGGCGTGGAACATAACTTTCCAGGACTGGCAGATCATGCGCAGGCGCCCGGTCGGTTCCTCAAAGGAGAATTGGGCGCGGCGGCAATCGATGGTGGTGACGCCGCGACGCTCGAGCTCGCGCAAGCCGTCTTGGATAGCGTTCAGATCGTCGTGCATGAGACGGAAAAATATGCGCCGGATCATGAAGCTGAAACGGGCAAAGACCACCATGGCCGAGGGCTCGAAGTAGCGTTCCGCGCTCTGCGTCTTGAGCTTGCGCCCTTGCTCGAGCGCACCGCTGTGGAGCAGTTCGCTGAGGCGGTGGCAACGCGCCGCCGACTGCAGGATGGTCTCGAGAGAACTCAACCATGCGGGGGGCGTCGGCTGTTGCGGCCCGAGCACCGGCTCCAGCACCTGGGCAACGTAATCGAGGTCTAGGTCGGCGTCTTCCAGGCCGGAGGGCGCGCACAGCGAAAAATACTGGACGAGCAGAAAATCCGTCTTGTCGCGGTCACTGGAAGACTTCGCGGTCTTCTGCATGTGATGGAGGAGCAGATGGCGCAGCACGGCCTCGTTGGCCAGAGGCGTGGTCTGCAGAAACTGGCGCAACTGGTGGACCTGGATCTGGGCGTCGACCTGCTGGAACCAGGCCTCGGCGTGCTCAACCGACTCGGGCGAGGGCGAGAATTCCTCATCGACCGGGCAAGTGGAAACCTCAATCACAAATTCGCGCACCAGGGCAGCGTACATGGGTTGCAGGGCGCGGAGCGTCGCCCCCTGTTCTTCGAAGGGAGGCTGGAAGGAAGGTTCGGTGGATGCAGTCATGATTTCACAATCCAATTGGGAACATGTTTTAGGAAGCGGACGGCAACCACTGTCCGTTCCGGGTGATATTGAACCGCGACCACGGAGGCTTCGGCGTGAAGCGAGCCGTCGTTGCTTTCGAGCAGGACGCGATCGCCAAATTCCAGAGGACGGTCGAGCACAAACAGGACTTCGCGCGACGTGCCGAACTCGATGATGGTGTCTTGGAAAAATGCTTTCTTGTTTGCGTGGGCGGTCGGATCGCCGTTTCCGTTGCCATTTGTGTTGCCCTCGGTGCGGCTGAGCTTGATGGGAATCCGCACGGGCGTGGCTCCGGGAAAGAACCGGGCCAAGCGGCTTACGATTTCTGATTCGAGAGCGCGCGCAGTCGCCTGGTTGGGCACTGAAACCTCAATCCGGGGGAGCTGGAGCAGGCGAGTCTCCCCTCTTCCGGGTTTGGAAGGGCTACGAGGAGACTCGTTCTGCTTTGTCGGCATTCAGTTGTGCACGAGCCACGCCAAAAACTTGAAGGTCATGCACATACGAGTAAGTGAAAGAAGTACAGGCAGTTAACGACGACGAGGGGGGTCAGAGCGGGTTAAGTTTTCCGGCTTCGGGAAAAGTGCGTCTCAGAATGGCACAACCGTCTCATTTCCGAGGTTTCGACGATACGACATCTGCTCTTGCAAACTTTGTTGTCGACGGTCCAACGCTGATTGGGTTCGATCCCTTTGTCCGGCTCGTCGATTACCTGGAACAGGAGGCGGCGTGATGCAATACGGCTACTGGCTGCCGGAGTTTGACAGCCGGGGGCGGCTGTCTCTACGAGTGGCACGGCGGAATTTATTGCAGGGTGGTCGATTGAGGAGGCTCCTCGCGGCCGCCGATATTGTAGCGCTTTAGCTTGCGATAGAGAGTGGCGCGGCTGATGCCGAGCATCTTGCCGGCCAGAGCCTTGTCTCCCTTGACCTGGGAGAAGACGCGCTCGATGGTGGCGCGCTCGATATCTTCCAGGTCGGTGCCGGGGAATTCGGGCGAATCGAGCGGTTCGGCGTGGACTTCCGCGCGCGCGATGGCCGGAGGCAGGTCGTTGACTTCGATGATGTTCTGATCGCCGAGAGCGACGGCCCGCTCCAGGCAATTTTCCAGTTCGCGGACATTGCCGGGCCAATCGTAGGCCAGCAGGGCTTTCATGGCGTTGTCGGAGAGCTGGACGCCGCGTCCGGGGGCGAGGCGCTCCAGGAACCACGCCGCCAGGATGGGAATGTCGGAACGGCGCTCACGCAGGGGAGGCAGAGAGATGGTGACGACGTTAAGGCGGAAATAGAGATCCTTGCGGAAGGTTCCCTTCTGGTATTCGGTGTCGAGATCGCGGTTGGTGGCGGCCATAATGCGCACATCCACTTTTACTTTTTGATTGCTGCCCACGGGGCGGACTTCTTTCTCCTGGAGAAAGCGCAAAAGCTTGGCTTGCATTTCGAGCGGAAGTTCGCCGACCTCGTCGAAAAAAATGGTTCCGGTATCGGCCGATTGCAGCAGTCCCTGCTTGGAACGAAGAGCGCCGGTGAAGGCGCCTTTTTCGTAGCCGAACAATTCACTTTCGATGAGGGTGGGGACCAGCGATCCGCAGTCGACGGCAACAAAGGGGCGGCTGGCCATGGTGCCGCGAAAGTGAAGCGCGCGGGCGACCAATTCTTTGCCGGTTCCGCTTTCGCCGGAAATCAAGACCGGCGTGCGCGTGTCTTTGAGGCGGGAGATGAGGCGGAGGACATTTTGAATGCCGGGGGAATTACCGATGATGCCGTGGAGTAAAGTCTCGGTTTCGGAGCGTTCGCGGAGGTAGAGATTTTCTTCGACGAGGCGAACCTTGTCGGCCATGCGGCACAGGAAAAGGCGCAGTTCATCGAGCGGAGAAAAGGGCTTGGCAATGTAATCATAGGCGCCTAACTTCATCGCCTGCACCGCAGTTTCGACCGATCCGTGGCCAGTCATAACGGCGACTTCGATGCGCGGGTAAGTGCGCTTGACCTGCTCCAGGAATTCGAGGCCGGACATGCGCGGCATGACCATGTCGGTGAGCACCATGTGCACGGGCTGTTCCTCGAGCAGGGCGAGGGCAGCGTCACCGCTCTCGGCTTCCAGGCAGGAGAAGCCGAGCGACTCGCCGACGGTCATGCAGAGGCGGCGGATGGTCTGTTCGTCATCGACAATCAGCAATCGGACGCGGAAGTCTTCAGTCATCACGCCGCCTTGCCCATGGTCTGCTCGACCACGGCGATGAAGTCATGGACGCGAAACGGCTTTTCCACGCAGGGCGCGCCGGTGCGGCGCAGCGTGGCGGCAGTTTCCTCGTTGGCAATATCGCCGGTGATGAAAACCAGCCGGGTGGCGAGTTCGGGGCGATGGGTGGCGATCCAGGCATAGACCTGGGCGCCATCGACGCCTCCGGGGGTGCGCATGTCGGAGACGACGCCGTGAAAATCGCCGGCCTCGAGCAGGCGCAGGGCGTCGGCGCCGGATTCTGTCGGAACGACGGCATATCCGTGGCCTTCGAGAACAGCGCGTACTAAAGCCATGACGGCCGGTTCATCTTCGATCAGAAGCACTGGCGCACAAGCGGGTTTAGTTCCTGTCTGCGTCATTTTGGATGTACTCCTGCTACTGCTCCAAAGGATGCCGTATCGGATGCAACCGGGAGGCGGACGACAAAAGTCGCTCCTTCAGAGTCCAAGTTGTTGTGACACATAATTTCGCCGCCATGTTCGCGGACAATACCATAGCAAATACTGAGGCCCAAACCAGTACCCTTGCCGACGTCTTTGGTGGTAAAGAAAGGATCAAAAATACGTTCGGGATCGGCGATGCCCACACCGTTATCGCGAAAAGAAATCTCGACGAATGAGCTGGCGCGGGCGCTCATGATCTCAATGCGGGCGGGCCGCGCGCTTTCGCGGACGGCGTCGTAAGCGTTGTTGAGGATGTTGAGAAACACCTGCTGGAGTTGGTGGGAATCTCCGATGACCGCGGGCAGGGACTCGTCGAGGCGTTCGACCACCTGAATGCCGTGACTGATGAAGTCGTAGGAACGCAAGTGCACGGTGCGTTGCAGGATGGAGTTGAGCTGAACGGGCTGGCGCTGCGGCGGCATCTGGCGGGCAAAGCTGAGCAGGTTTTGCACGATCTGCTTGGTGCGCTGGGCTTCCTGCAGAATCACGCGCAGATCGCGGCGGGCGCTTTCGGGGATCTCGGGGTTTTCCATCAAGAGGTCGGTGAATCCGAGGATGGCGGTGAGGGGATTGTTGACTTCGTGGGCGACGCCGGAGACGAGGTTTCCGAGGGAGGCCATTTTCTCGGCGTGCATGAGCTTGGAGCGCAGCATGGCGGAGTCGGTCACGTCGGTCATAACTACTACGATGCTGCTCACCCGGCCGTCTTCGCCGCTGATGGGGCTCAGATTGACGGAGAACTGGGCGCTGACGCCATCGCCGCGAAGCAGGGGCAGATCGAAGTTGTCGACCTGCTGGCCGCGGGCCACGGCGGCCAGCGCTTCGCGGAGCGCGGCGCGCCGCGGGGGGGCGCACAAATCGGGCAAGGGATGCGACAGGATCTGGTTCTGCTGAAAGCCGAGACCGCTCCAGCGCCGGTTGGCATAACTGATCACGCCCTCGGTGTCGGTGACCAGAATCAGGCTCTGGGTATGGTTGAGTATTTTGTTGGAGAAATCACGCTCTTTCTGCAGCTCGGTTTGCGATTGGCGAAGGCCGGTAATATCGAGGATAAGGCCGCGGTACTGCAGGATGCTGCCGGCCGAATCGCTTACCGCGAAACAGTTGATGAAAACGCGGACGGGCGATCCATCCTTGCGCCGGAGGATTTCTTCCTGATTGCGCAGTCCGCCCTGGCGATCGAACAGTTCCCCCAGTTCTTCCCGGCGCCGCGGAGAAAAATAGACCTGGGTGGGAATGTCGAGCTGAATGACCTCTTGCCGACTGCTATAGCCGAGGATGCGAACCAGCGCGTCGTTGACTTCCACGAAGCGACCCTGGGGCGTCGAGAAGAAAATTCCTTCCTGAATGTTGTCGAACAGTTCGCGATAGCGGCGCTCGGCCTCGCGGCGGTCGGTGATGTCCTTCAGGACGTGCACGGTCTGCAAGGGGGCGCTGCTGGCGGCATGAATGCGGGAGGTTGAAATCAGGTAGGTGCGTTCGAGGTGCACGTATTCGTCGAGACTCTCGCCGGTGCGGCAGAAAGGACAGGAGTGCGGCGAAGCGCCGGTGGAGAGGGCTTCGAGCGCCCGCATGTTGACGCCGATTAACTGGTCGGGGGCGATACCCACGAAATCGGCCAGGGAGCGATTGACGCGGAGAATGTTGTGCTGCTCGTCGTGGACGACGATGAAGTCGCTGATGGCATCGAAGACTTCCAGCCAGTGACGGTTGGCCTGCTGCATACGGGTGAACAGGCAGGCATTCTCGAGAGCGATACTGGCATGGCCGGCGATGGCGCGCAGCAACTGGTCATCTTCGATGGCGGGCGGAGCGCCGCGGTCGGCGAGACAAAGAACGCCGACGAGTTCTCCCGACGAGGCCGCCAGCCGGACCAGAGTGCAATCGGTCCATCCCAGGCTGGAGGCGAGAGCGGTTCCGAGCATTTCGCTGGCCGGGGCGAAGGCGATCTCGGTGGGATATTTCGGCAGGGCCGCACTGAGCGCCTGACTGAAGCGGCGGAGCAGGGGCTTATCGTGGACTTCGTCGGCGCCGCACAGCAGGACGGTATCCAACTCCGGTGTCTGGAAAAGGCTGAGGGCAACGGAGCGGCTGCCGAGCAGGCCAGCCGCGCGCACAGCGAAGTTGCGCATGAACTCGGGCAGATGCAGCACGGTGTTCAGTTCGAGAGCGATGGCGACCAGGGCCTCGGCGCGACGGCGGTGCTCCTCGGATTGGTGCAGGTTACGGGTAAGTTCGAGAGCGATGGCAACTTGCGCGGCCAGCGCGCGGGCGCGGCGGACGTCTTCGTCGTTGATCGGCCCCGGCTCGATGCGATCAAGCACTCCGAACATTCCGAGCACATCGCCGTTCGACCCGAGCAGGGGCACGGCGAGGAGTTGGCGGATTTGGAAAGCGGCAACGAATTCCAAATTCGCGCCCGGAGTTTTGGAGGCGTCTTCGACGACGAATACATTTTTTTTCATCAGCGTGCGGGTCGCGACGCCGTCGTCGAGCGGGATATCGATGGGACGGGCGACCCCGTTATCCACTCCCCATCGAATGTGGAAGGTGGCTTCTTCGAGGAGGCCGATGAAGCAGCGCTGGAAGCCGAGGAAACTAGCGGCACGGACGACCGAGGTCTGCATGAACTCGTTGAGCTTTCCGGCAGAACCGAGTTCGAAGGAAATCTCGAGGATTTCGTGGAGTTCGTGGGCCTGGGCACGCGCCATGCCGTATAACTCGGCGTTGGCGATCGCGACCGCGCCAAAACCGGCCAGCGCTGAAACCAAGGTTTTGTCTTCCTGGGTGAATGGGTTGGCGGGACGGGGGTAGACCAGAATCGCGCCGTGGGAGCGCGAGGTGCGAAACGGCGCCGCGATGAGAACTCCGGGCGGCGAATCTTCTCCAAAATGAGAGGCACCGTCGATGCTCACCGTAATGCGCTCGCCGGCGGCGACGGCGCGAGTCGCGATTTCAAGCGAAGAGCGGAGGTCGTTCTGCTGGAAACGCGAACGGATGGAAAGGGCAAGCTTCGGAGCCGCGGTCGACACCGCCTGCAACTGGAACAGTTTCTCCTGTTGGACGAAGACGAGCACGGCGGGCGAATGCAGCAGCACGCGGAGGCGGTCGGCGATGCTCTCCATCACGGATGCGGTGTCGGGCAAGCCATGCAGTGCGGTGGCGACCTCGACCAGAATGCTGGCGCGGCGGTGCTCTTCGCGGGAAAGCTGGTTCAGGCGGAGGGCTTCGAGTGCGGTGCCGAGCTGGGCCGCCAGAATGGTGGCTTTGGCTACGGCATCATCGTCAAAACCGGCATCAGGCGCACTCTTCAGGAATGTGATGGCCCCGACTACTTCCCCTGAAACGAGCAGAGGCGCGGCCAGGGCGGCGTGCGCGTGGCATGATGCTAGCCAGGGATAACGGGCCACGTCGAGGTGATTGACGAAAAAGGGGCGACGCTTCTGCACCGCATCCATGGCGATGGAGGCATCACCGGCGCGCCTGCGGATACCACGAAAGGACGCGGCCTCATCGGCGTCGGCCTCGGCTCCGACGAGTTCGCCGTCGGGGGAGCGACTCCAAAAATAGGCGCCGCTGGCATGGAAGAAGGCGCGAGTGAGGGCGCAAAAGGACCGGATGAGCTGGCTGGGATCGCCGCTCTGGAAAGCGGCCCGGGAAAGCTCCAGGAGAAGCTTCTGGAAGGCCTCGTCAGACTGAGACGCGTCCCCGGGCTCCGAATTTCCGGTGTGGGTTGTCAGTGGGCTCCAGTCGCTTAAGCTAAGCGGTTGAAAACAATTGAATTACATATAAACGTACGCTTGATTCTCAAATTGAGTCAAGGAATTATGAGGGGGCGGTACCGAGTTGTGAAACGGCACAAAACAGATATCGGCGTCTCATTCTGCAATTGGGTGATCGGGCCATCTGGCGATCAGTCCATCCGGCGATCGAAGTTCAGAACCGGAGCCTTAGGATCAACCGATGGCCCGATGATCCCGATCACCCGATCACTAAGGATCGATTCTTCATCGCTTTGCAGCTATCACCAAAGTAATGCACGGAAGGAACTTTTGGTATCCGCTGGTGTGGTCCTTGCACGAATATAGGGCAGAGGCAAAGCGGCAAGGGAGGAACCGTGTCTTTTCAAGCCCTGAAGCATGGGTTCGCGGTGGGTCTGCTCCTGGTTGGCGGATGGATGGCGACCAACGCTCCCCTTGCCTGGGGACAGGAAAAAATCAATCGAAAAGTAAAGACCAAGGTGGCGCCACTCTATCCGGACCTGGCGCGGCGCATGAACATCACGGGCGTGGTGAAGATCGAGATCACGGTCTCGGCCAACGGGTCGATCAAAAACGCAAAGCTGGTTGGGGGGCATCCGGTGTTGGCGAGTGCCGCTCTAGAGGCGGTCAAGAAGTGGCGTTTCGAGGCGGGTCCGGAAGAGTCGACCGGGATTGTCGAGTTCCGTTTTGATCCGGCCCAGTAAGAGGGCGGGGCAAAAGGAAGGAAGCCGCTGGCTGAGGAAGGTTGGAGAATGAACATCGGAAAAAAGCTTTATTTAAATTTCGGCATCATTCTGGCGACGGTTCTGGTGCTGCTGGCGATCAACCTGATCGCGGTGCAACGCGAGCATGAAACCAAGGCGGCGGCGCAGCGTTCGATCGACATGACCGAGGCGACCTCGTTGGTCCGCTTCGAGATGATGCAGAACCGGCTTCACCTGCAGAACTACCTGCTCAGCGGAGACACCCGGGACGTGGAGAAAATGAGTGAAGGCGAACACGTGTTGAGCGACGTGCTGCACCACGCCCAGGAACTGGTGAATTCCGCGCAACAGCGAAGCAGTCTGGAAAAAGTGCAGGGACTGGAGCAGGCTTGGGGCAACGAGTTCGCCAACCCGCTGGTGGACAAGCGCCGGGCGGTGGACACCGGCAATGCGACCGTGGCGGAACTGCAGATTTTCTATCTGCAGAAGGATCCGAACTCCTGGGTCTCGCATTCGAGCGAAGTTCTGGACGATGTCGATCGGGAGAACCGCAAACTGCTGGACGAGCGGCGCCACTCCGATGAACTGGCAGCGACGGGTACGATTCTGGCCGCGGTGATCAGTTCCCTGTTCGCTCTAGGCCTGGGCATCATCATTGCCTACCGAACCGCCACCGGGATCACGGGGCCGCTGAACCGGCTGATTCACGTGGCGGATCAGATCGGCCAGTCCGGGGATCTGGAGCACACCATTGACGTTCACGGCAAGGATGAGATCGGGCAACTGGCCAGGACTTTCGAGTCCATGGTCAAGTACCTGAAGGAAATGGCCGCGGTTTCCGAAGCCATCGCTGGGGGCAACCTGGCAGTCGAAGTCCGTCCCCGCTCCGCTAACGACACTCTGGCCAACGCCTTCACGCGCATGGTGGAAGGGCTGCGCGGGATGGTGCGCCACGTGCGCGACGCCGCCTCCCAAGTGGCCAGCGCCTCGACCCAGGTGGCCAGCGCTTCCGACGAGTCGGCCAAGAACAGCCTGCAGACTTCTTCGGCCATCGATGAAGTGACGAGCACGATGCACGAAATGAGCGTGAACGTGCAGAACATGGTGAAGAGCACGCAGACGCAGGCCTCGAGCGTCAGCGAAACCTCAGCCTCCATCGACCAGATGGTGACCTCGATCCAGCGGGTCGCGGATACGGCCAAGGTTCTGCTCGATATCTCGAACCGTTCGCGGGAAGAGGTGCACAGCGGCATCGGCACCATGGAAAAGGCAACCGACGGCCTGAACCGGATCAACACCACGATCCGCTCTTCGGGCGAGATCATCGACGCGCTCGGCACGCGGGCGGACGACATCGGCAAGATCGTCGAAGTGATCGACGATCTGGCGGAGCAGACCAACCTGCTGGCGTTGAATGCCGCCATCGAAGCAGCCCGGGCGGGCGAGCACGGGCTGGGATTCGCGGTGGTGGCGGACGAAGTCCGCAAGCTGGCGGAGAAATCGGCGCAGTCCACCAAGGAGATTTCCGAGCTGATCGGGAGCATCCAGAAGGAAGCGCGCAAAGCGGTCGAAAACATGGAAAAGAGTACGACCATCGTGAACGAAGGACTGAATCTGGGACAGGAACTGAATGCCGCGCTGCGAAAAATTTCGAACGTGGTGACCGAGGTGTACAAGTTCGCGCAGGAAATCGGGGCCGCCACCAACGAGCAGTCGCACGGTTCGGCGCAGATCGCGCGCGCTACCACGCGCTTGAACGAAATCACGCACGAGATCAACTCGGCGGTGGAAGAACAGGCTTCCGGGGCGCAGGCGGTGGTGCAGGCGATGGAGCGCATGCGCGAACTGGTGCAGTCGTCCACGTCGGGTTCCACCGAACTGGCCGCTTCCTCCGATCAGATGTCCAAGATGTCGCAGGGTCTGCTGGATTCGATGGACCGTTTTGCGCTGCGGTCGAACGACAGGTCCAACGACAGCACGCCGGGGCACGGGAACACCGCCCGGAGCGCGGCGGCGGGATCTCGTTGAGAGACTTCCATTCATGAGCCGGGAAATACATATTGTGGGCTTCCGGGTGGGCCGCGAGACCTACGGCGTGCCCATCACATCGCTGCATGAAATCGTCCGCGTGCCGGAGATCACGGCGGTGCCGGACGCGCCCGGTTATCTGGAAGGGGTGATCAACCTGCGCGGGAAGATTGTCTCGGTGGTGGATCTACGCAAGCGCTTCGGGAAGCCGTCCGCCGGAATCGACCGGCGCAGCCGCATTCTGGTCGTGGAACACCGGGGCCGGCTCGCGGGCATGATTGTGGACTCGGCGTCGGAGGTCCTGAAAATTCCCGAAAGCGATATCGAAACCGCGCCCGTCATGATGCAAGAAGGCGGATTGGACTGTGTGACGGGCCTGGGCAAGTACCAGGGACGGCTGATCATTCTGCTGGATATCAGCAAGGTGTTAGCGGCGCCCGAGGTTGGAAACGAACCGGCGGCAGAAAAAACGGCGGCGGCCGGCAGTGGCAAGGCGGGGACCAAGGCGGGGACGAAGAGCGCCGCAGCCGGAAAATAGCAAGCAGAACTGAGCCTACATGAACACGAGCGAAACACCCGCACTCACCGACGCGGAATTGAAACTCCTGCAGGCGCTGGTCTACCAGGAGTGCGGCATGCATTTCGACGATCGACGCACCCCCTTCTTGCAGGACCGTTTGCTGCGCCGGTTGAAGGAGTGCCAACTGGATTCGTTCTACAGCTACTATCGCCTGCTCATCAGCCAGCCGGGAAAACAAGAGTTGTCGTGCCTGCTGGAAAACCTCACGGTCAACGAGACCAGCTTCTTCCGGAACAAGGCACAGCTGGACCTGTTTCAGAATGACGTGATGGACGAGCTTCTGCGGCGCAAGCAGGAACGCCGGGACCACAGCCTAAGAATCTGGAGCGCGGGCTGTTCTACGGGACAGGAACCTTACACTTTGGCCATGCAGGTGGCCGACGCGCTGTCGTACCACTATCTGCGCAGTCCTCAGCCGCGCGAAGCGCCGCTTCCCAAGCCTCTGGTACCCGCGCCCTGGCGGGTGGAGATCCTGGCCAGCGACATCAACTATTCGGTTTTGCGCACGGCGCAGGAGGCTTCCTACGGTGAGCACCAGATGTCGGGAGTCGACTATGGCTACCGCTTGCGTTACTTCGACAAAGTGGGCAATCGCTACGCGGTGAAGAAGAACGTCAAAGAACTGGTGCACTTCGACTTTCACAATCTGAAGACCGAATACCTGCCGCAGCGCAACGACATCATCTTCTGCCGAAACGTGATGATGTATTTCGACGAAGCCGAGCAGAAGCGGCTGGTCGAAAAGTTTTATCGTTGCTTGAATCCTCAGGGATACCTGTTTGTTGGCCATGCCGAAAGCCTGCTGGGGCTGACGGAAAAATTTCAGATGGTGCATCGCAACAACGGCACAGCGTACAAGCGAGTCGAGGTGACGATGTGACCGTTCCCCCCGAGGACCGGATGACCGAGCTCCGCCAGCTGTTCTTCGAAAGCGCGGGGGAACTCGTCCAGAAGCTGAACGACGAAGCCATGCAGCTGGAGAAAACGCCCGGCGATGCGGAGACGGCCCGCAGCCTGCGGCGGACGGTGCATACGCTGAAGGGGGACGCGGCCGCCTGCGGTTTCCGGGAGCTCAGCGAACTCTCGCATGAGTTCGAGGACGTGCTAACGCTCGAGAACACGGCAGCGGCGGCTTCGGTACCCGAAATCGCGCTGCGTGCGGCCGACGTGTTTGCGGCTTTGCTGGAGGCGTATCGGGAAGGAACGAAACTTCCCAGCATCCAGTCTTTGCGCGTGGACATTGCCCGTCTGGCACACCCGGCACCGAGCGGCGCGGTCCCGGTAAAGAAGAAGAAAAAGAAAGCCGCCGCGAAAACCAGCCGCTGGTCGGAATACGAGCAACTGGCGATCACCCGGGCGGCGGCGGATGGCAAGCGGGTTCATCACGTGGTGGTGCAGATCGACCCACAGTGCGCCATGCCTATTGCCGGACGTCAGATGATCCAGTTGGCCCTTACCGGGCTGGGCGAGGTCCTGGCTCTCTATCCGGTCGAAGGCAGTCACGAGCCCATCACTCACATCGAAGCGGCGCTCGCGTCGGAAAAACCGGCGGAGCAAATCCGGGCGAAGTGTAGCATTCCAACGATTGCTTTGAATGTCCGAGTCAAACCCCTGCGCGCCCAGGCGCCGTCGCAACCGCTCCCGCCGGCTTCCGCTGCCGATTCTGAAGGCCAGCACAAGGACGAGGACACATCGCCTGTCGGCGCCGGGGTCACTGCCGGCGTCGCAGCCGACGACGCGCCGGCGCCCGGGGAACCAGCGGCGGCGCCCGCCGTGCCGGGCGGTCCCGACAACGTGCTGCGCGTGGATGCGGAAAGAATCGACAGCGTACTCAATCTGGTCGGGGAACTGATCCTGGCGAAATCGATGTTGCAGCAGACGCTGTTGGAATTTGGACAACGCTTCCCGAAAGATGTCTTGCGGGGAAAGTTCGCCGATGCCATGGCGTTCCAGGGGCGGGTTTTGAATGACCTGCAGCACTCGGTCATGAAGATTCGCATGGTGCCGGTCGATCAACTGTTTCGCCGGTTCCCGCGCATTGTGCGGGACGTCGCGCTCCAGTGCGGGAAAGAAGTCGGGCTGACGGTCCGGGGTGGTCAAACCGATCTCGACAAAAGCATTCTGGATGCGATTGCCGAGCCGCTGACCCACATGGTGCGAAATGCGATTGGCCATGGCATCGAGACGACCGAAGAGCGGGTTCGCGCCGGCAAGCGGCCGCAGGGAACATTGCGGCTGGACGCTTATCACCAGGGAAACCAGGTGGTCATCGAGGTCTCCGACGACGGGGCTGGCATTGATGCGGAAAAAGTCCGGCGTCGAGCCCTTTCCCAGGGATTGCTGAAAGCCGAGCGGGCCGCCCGCCTGACCGAGGCGGAGACTCTGGATCTGATCCTGCAGCCGGGATTCTCCACCGCGGAAGAAATCACCGAACTCTCGGGCCGCGGCGTGGGATTGGACGTGGTGCAGAGCGTGCTGGGACGCCTGAAGGGAACAGTGCAGATCGAAACTGCGCTGGGACGAGGCACAACCTTCCGTCTGCGGCTTCCGCTGACCCTGGCCATTATCCGCGCGCTGCTGTTCCGGGTGGAGCAGCGGCTCTACGCCCTGCCGCTGAACGCGGTGGCGGAGATCGCGCGCACGTTTGAAGAACACATCCATCAGGTGGAGCACTACGATGTGCTGCAACTGCGCAACGACGTGTTGCCTCTGCTGCGCCTGGGCTGGAAGCCGCCGAGCGGGCCGGAAACGGCGCGACGTAAGGTCTTCGTGCTGGTGATCAATAGCGGGGACCGCAAGTTCGGTGTCATCGTCGACGAACTGGAGGGCGAAGAAGAGCTGGTCATCAAGCCGCTCGATGACCAGTCGATCACGACCGACCTGATGAGTGGGGCTTCGATTCTGGGCGATGGGAGGGTGGTTCTCATCCTGAACATGATCGCCCTGATGGATCGCTTCACGCGCGGGCGGGCGGATGCAACCAGCACGCGGATGGCGGGTTTGCTGTCGTGTGTCGCACAAGCACAGTCGAGCGATGGTGGAATCCAGACTGCTGAGATGCGGGCACGGGGTACGGCAGGGGGCCAGGCATGAAAAAGCCAGTGCGGGTTCTGGTGGTGGATGACTCGGCTCTGATGCGCAAGCTGATTCCCAAGATCCTCGAACAGGATGACTCGATCGAGGTGGTGGGCACGGCGATGGACGGCCATTTTGCGTTGAAGAAAATCGAGGACCTGTCGCCGGATGTCGTGACGCTCGACCTGGAAATGCCCGGACTGAACGGGATCGATACGCTGAAAGAAATCATGCGCCACTGGCGGCTACCGGTCATCGTCGTCAGTTCGCATAGCACAGCCGGGGCGTCAATCACGCTCAAGGCGCTGGCGCTGGGCGCGTTCGATTTCGTGGCCAAGCCGAAGGATGTTTCCGCGCGCATGCCCGAAATTGCCGACGAGTTGATCAAAAAGATTCGGGCCGCGGCGCAGAGCGCGGGGGTGCAGACACAGTTCCTGCCGGGGGAAACACACGCTGCGCGGCCTGGCAAGCTGCGGCCCGTCGCACCGACGCACATCGTCGCCATCGGCGTTTCTACGGGCGGTCCGAACGCCTTGCAATACGTGTTTTCGCATCTGCCGGAGGAATTTTCGGGCAGCATCCTGGTGGTACAGCATATGCCGGACGGGTTCACGGAACTGTTTGCCAAGCGTCTGGACGAGACCTGCCCCATCCGGGTGAAGGAAGCGCAATCGGGCGACTTGCTGGTCGCCGGGCGAGCCCTCATTTGTCCGGGGAACCGGCACATGAAAGTGAAGAAATTGCCCCTGGGCAACGTGGCGGTGCTGGCGGAGGAAGCCACGGTGAACGGGCACCGTCCTTCGGTGGACGTGCTGTTCCACAGCGTAGCCAAAGAGTTTGGTCCGCAAGCCATGGCCGTGTTGATGACCGGCATGGGAGAAGATGGGGCGGCCGGCCTGGGAGAGATCCGGGCGGCTGGGGGATTCACCGTAGCGCAGAGCCAGGAGACGTGCGTAGTTTTCGGCATGCCCAAGGCGGCCATCGAACGCGGCTACGCGATGCGCATCGCGGACCTCCAGGATCTGCCCAGTATTTTGCAGGAACAATGCGCGCCCGACCGCGGCCGGGGGGACACCACCGACGTCAAGCGGGCGACCAGTGCCGGAAGTAACTAGAGTTATCTACCGAAAGTGCGTAGATCGTGATTAAGTGATAGTGGGGGAGGAGTGCCATGGAGAAGTTTGCGCCCGTAAAACGGAGCGAAGACGGACAGCCGGTGCGCTATCTGATCGTGGATGATTCCGTGTTCGCCCGCAAGAACCTGGCCCGGATGGTTGAAACCTTCGGCGGACAGGTAATCGGCGAGGCTGGCGACGGAGTTTCGGCAATCAGCGAGTACGAACGGCTCACGCCCGACATCGTTCTGATGGATATCACCATGCCGCAGATGGAAGGCATCGAAGCGGCGGAGAAGATCGTGCGCGACCATCCCAGCGCCCGCATCGTAATGGTGTCGTCGGTCGGCTACCAGGAGAACATCGTGGCCGCCTTGCAGCGGGGTGCCCGCCACTTTGTGCAGAAACCGGTGAAGCCGGAAGTTCTCTATGAAGTCATCAAGTACGTGATGCGTGACGACGGAACTACGGTTCACGGCGCCGGCGCCGGAGCTGGGACCTAGTCATGCGGATGGACCTGATTCAGCCTTTCATTAACTCGGCCGACGCCGTCCTGGCGCAGGGGCTGGAGTCGCCCATTTCCATCGAGAACCTGAGCATGGAAGAAGAGGCGTACCGGCGGAAAGGGGTCGCCGCCGAGGTTTACCTCACGGGCGAGATCGAAGGGCGGATCATCTTCGATGTGGACCTCGGAACGGCGCTGCAACTCGCCAGCCGTCTGGCCGGCGTCGAGGTATCCGAGACCGACGAAGATCTGGTACGCGAGGCGGTCCTGGAGCTGGCCAACCAGATCATTGGCAACGCCGTAACTTCGCTCAACGACCAGGGATTTCACTTTCACGTTCGTCCACCCACCCAGCACACTTCCGAACAGGGCAGCAAAAGCAGTGAAGACACCGAAGCCCTGGTGATGTGCTTCAATACTTCCAGCGGAAATGTCTTCATGAATGTGGCGCTACGTCACCACTGCAGCCGGCCGCTGGAACGCGCTGCCGTCGCGGGTTAGGAACTGGCCGGTAGTCGTTAGTCGCCAGTCGTTTGTCGCTCGACACTGCAACTCATCCAACCTCATTCAACGCCAGCCTCGGCAAGGGCGAACCAGCTTAGCCCAGCGCTTCAGTGGTGAGAACTCGGTCGTCCCTCCGGGACTTGAATTATTTCTTCCACGTTTCCCAGCGCTGAAGCGCTGGGCTAAGTTAGGTCGCCCCTCCGGGGACTGGATTCTCCTGTGCTTCGTCCCACCGGATTGCCTAAAAACAAGTTCTCACGCGCACACTTCAGCGCTGGGAAAAGCTTCAAGGACTGGGCAATCGAAAATCGACTTTTTCGGCAGCCTGCTAACTACGGACCGGCAATCAGAAAAACCGGATTCTGCGGCGGGTTCTGCGGGTTCGGCGGAATCGGCGGGAGCGAACCGATTGGGGCCGGTAGATTCAGGCCATAGGTGTCGCTGGACGTATCGATGATGTTGACCATACCTCCATCGCAACTGGCCAGGTACGCACGGGAACTGTCGCCGCCGGCGGCCATCGTCACGCGGAAGCTCGTGTGTGAGCAGAAAGCGTCGTAGGCAGGAAATCCCGGGATCGTAATCGAGCTCTTGATGGTGTTGCTCGCGACGTCGATCACGGTCACCTGCGGGCAGAAATTATCGGCCGCGTCTTCGTAGTATGACCCGACATAAGCGCGGCTTCCATCCGGCAGGGCTGCGACGGCAGCCACCGTCAACGTCTGTGGGCTGGTGCTCGAGCAGGGGTCCGCGGGGCCGCGCGAACTTGGCGCAATCGTAGGAATCGTGATCGGGCCTCCCGCAAGAACTTGCGGTGTGGACTGCGAGACATCCAGCATGGTCAACTGGCTGCCTCCCGGTATATACAACCGGTTCAGATTCCCATCGTAGAGCATGTAAGCGGCACCGGGCGCATTGATGCTGGCGTCGACCACGTTATCCGGGCCGGCGGTGGAGGTGGTATCAACTGTGCTCACGACACCATTGCCGTTGAGCACGTACAGGCGCTGGCTGTCGGAGCGCGCAACTACCCAGAGCGGCGCGCTGAACGAACCACTGACGGTCCGCGGAGACCGGTCAATGGTGTTGAAGCCGCTAATCGTGCTGTCGCCCTGGTTCGCCACGTAGAGTTTCTGGCTATTCGGCGTCTCCGCCATGGCGACCGGGTTGTTCCCCACCGGAATGATGGCCACCAGGTTGTTGCTAACAGTGCTGACCACTCCGACCGAAGGAGGCACGTAGCCGGGCAGCAGCACGTAGGCCTGGCTCGACTCGGTGGTAGCCACAAAGTTCGGCGCCGAATTCGGCGGCAGACTGATGGTGTTCGCACTGGAGATAATCGTGCTGTTGAAGTTTAGCTTGGTGATGGAATCGGCTAGCGCCCCGCCGGTCACGGAATGGTTTACGACCAGGACTTGGCTGGCGGTTTGCTGCACGGCATGAACGGGAGCGGGGCCCACGTTGGCGACACTCACGTCCGTATCGCCGGAAACATCGATCACCATGGCGCTGCCGGGCACGACGGCTCCGTTATCGTTGATCGCCACCACGGTGTGCGCCGCCGCCGGGTTGGGAAACACCGGAGGATTCGGGATGATAATCGGGCGGAAAGTGTCGCCGCAGCCGCTACAGGTCACATAAAGAAACAACACCAACCCCAGCCAGAGCAACTGCTTCATTCAAACTCCGTAGAAAAAGTTAGTCTTGCGCGGAAACCGATATTGTATCGGGAACCGGTCGAGAGGGGAAATCAGGCGGTGCTCGACCCGCCGCTTTGGTGAGAACCGGTAGAGGCGAGTTTGGTTGCAGGGCGGAGGTTTCGGGTCGCCAATACTCGGAGATCGGGGATTCACGCGCGCCCGCGGCGCACTTTCGGTTGGGTCGCGGATGGCATCTCGGCAACTTTTTCTGACGCGGCCGGCTTCTTCGTCTGGGCCAAACTTTCCTTCAGCGCCGCCATCAGATCCACGACCGGGGCCAGCTTCTTCGGTTGCTCGACGGCCTGCACTTCCCCGCCCTCCAGCTTCGCCTCGATCAACTTCTTCAGATTTTCCTGAAAGGTGTCGTGATATTTCTCCGGATCCCACTCGCCCGCCAGCGCTTCAATGAGCTGATGCGCAATTTTAATTTCGGCCTCTTTAATCTCCACATCGGGAGCGCCGAACGACTCGACCTCGCGAACTTCCTCCGCGTAGTACATGGTGTGCAGCATCATTCCGCCTTTGTGCGGGCGCAGAAAAACGGTGTATTCGCGGTTGTGCATGGTGAGTTTGGCGATGGCGACGAACTCACTCTCTGCCAGCGCCTTGGTAAGCAGCGCATAGGGGCGGCGACCGGCTTCATCAGGCACCATGTAATAGGACGACTCGAAGTACACCGGATCCACTTCGCTCGACTTCACGAATTCCAGGATCTCCATCGTTTTCGCGGTCTTGGGCTCAATCTTCTTGATCTCTTCCGGATCGATGATGACGTATTCGTCCTTGCGGTACTCGTAGCCCTTGACGATGTCACTACGCTCGAGGACCTGGTTGTCCGCCGGGCAAATGAGTTGCTGCTTTACCCGATGGTGATCCGTGCGGTGAAGCTGGTTGAAGGAAATGCCGCTGCTGCGCGCGCCCGAGAACAAACGCACCGGCATCGAGATTAATCCGAACGTAAGATAACCAGACCAGACTGAGGCCGCCATTGGTTTCACCTCGAGTAGAGACGAGGCTTGCCCCGTCTTGGCAGACGCGGCGAGCCGCGTACTACGAAATCAGAATCCCGGCCAGCGTACAGAAGTGTAGCTTAAACGGGGTGGGGTTGGGGCCACCAGATTTTAGGCGAATCCAAAGGTCAAGCACTACATGGCGGGGTCCGCTGCCGCCGGACACCGAATATAGTGTTATCGAACGCGGATCGTGCATTCAGCTGTCAGCTATCAGCTATCAGTTTTCAGGGACGTGAGATTCTACTGATAGCTGAAAGCCGAGAGCTGGCTTCGACAATGCTGAACTCTTTTCTGGCTCACGGCTGGGCGTCATCCCCGGAACGGCTGGCAATCGCCGCGGCCGTGACGCTGGGCTTCGCGGTGCTGGCTCGCGGCCTGCGCGGCGTCAATCGATCCGGGGCTCCGGCGGGCGGTCTCGCCTGTTTCCTGCTTTTTGCCGGCGCCGGCCCAACCGCTTTCGCCACTCTGGCAGCTCTGTTTGTTATCACCTGGGTATCCACCCGCCTGGGATATCGCCGCAAGCTGGCACGCGAGCTCGCCGAGCGCCGGGAAGGACGGAATGCGTGGCAAGTCCTCGCCAATCTGGCAGTGGCTGCCCTCGGCTCGGTTGTTTTCAGCGCCACCGGAAATCGGGTTTGGTGGGTGGCGGCGCTGGCCGCGCTGGCCGAAGCCGCGACGGACACCGTGGCCAGCGAAATCGGACAATACCGCCGCCCCGACGCGCGACTGATCACGACCTGGGAACGCGTTCCAGCCGGTACCGACGGCGGCATCACGATTCCCGGAAGCATCTCAGGCATGGCAGCCGGACTGGTGATTGCGGCGGTCGCAGCGGTGGGCGGGACGATTTTTCAGACCCAGCTCTGGATTCCGGTGGCCGCCGGATTCGGCGGAATGCTCATCGACAGCCTTCTCGGCGCCACCCTGCAACGTCGCGGCTGGATCAACAACGAAGCGGTGAATTTCTTCGCCACGCTGGCCGCGGCCGCGCTCGCGTATGCCATCGCGATGTCCGCGTAGGGACAGATGCCCTCGGCTGTCCGGCGGGGGCGAAGCCCCGCCACGTTCTTGAGTGCGAGGATGTATCAGCGAAAACCGAGGCGAGCTGCGCTCGCCTAGACAGCCGAGGGCGGCTGTCCCTACGTTACGTTCGCTGCTTGACGCGGTCAAGCAGCATGAAGACCAGAATGCCCAGAACGGCATTCGCCGCGCCCGACAGGAATTCGTGCGGCCAGCTCCACTCCATGCGCAACCCCACAAGGCCGCGGGCAATCAGGAAGTAGACAACTTCGTGCACCACGTAGAAGAAAATCGTGAGCAGGAAACGAGCGCCGGCATGTTCCACGTCCAGCTTGATCCCCAGCGAGGACGCGCCGAATCCGACCACCGTCTTCGAAATTCCGTAGAGCCCGATGGGATGATGCGTCAACGCGTCTTGCAGAATGCCGATGAAGCTGCCCGTGAGCAAGCCAGCCAGCGGACTGCGCCGCGCCGTCGCGAAACCGATCGTGACCAGCAGCGGAAGATCGAAGATCGAGAAAAAATGAAACCGCAGCGGCAGAAACGCCTGCAGGAAAACGGCGGTCAGCGGAATTAGAACCGTCGCCGGAATGCTGAACCGGTAAACCTCAACCTGCTCTCCCGATGTGTAAGTAATGACCACGTTAGTGTGGACTATCCTCTGCGGCGGGTTGCGGCTTGGGTTCAACAGGGACCTTGACGGGCTTGGGAGGAACTTTCGCAGCGGGGGTTCCGGTTGCGGTAGGCCCAGTTCCGGAGGAGGTTCCGGAGCCAGTTCCCGAAGAAGACGCGGAGCTCGCCGTTTTTCGCGCGGCGGGCGCGCCGCTGCCGGCGGAGGCCTCAGGGGTCACGGCTTTGGGCTTGACCTCCGAGCCTGTAGTCGGTGGCTTGGCAACCCCAGGCTTGGCAACCCCAGGCGTGGCAACCCCAGGCGTGGCAACCCCCGGCGCGGCAGCCCCCGGCGCGTCGGTTTTCAGGGCATTTTCCGGCTTGGAAGGAACCGTCGGAAGGCGCTCGGCCAGGATATCGATGGCGCGCGCTGCGCCCGTCTGGTCGGGCTCGGCCTGTCTTTCATCAATCTTCGTTACAACGAGCACTTCTTCCAGCCGGCTGAGATCGGCCGCGGGACGCACGCGAATGTTGAGAAAGAGCTCACTGCCCGGCGCAACCTTCGTCACCCTGCCCACCAGCAGGCCCTTGGGGAAAATGCCATCTCCGCCGCTGGTAAGAACCATTTCTCCGGCGGGCACGGTTTCGTCGCTCATCACTTTTTCGAGCACCACTTCGCCCGCAGGCGTGCCGCGCAGTATGCCTTGCAGCCGCGTTTTGTCGAGGAGCGCGCCCACGCCGCTGGTCTGGTCGTCGATCAGGAGCACCAGCGAAGTGGAGCCGTACACGCGCAGCACCTTGCCCACGATGCCGTCTGCAGTGATGACCGCCATGTCGGGCTTGATGCCGTCGCGTTCACCCTTGTCGATGTAGACCGAGCGCGACAGCTCGCTGCCGCTCGATCCGATGACCTGCGCCGCCATGGTCTGCGAAATGAACTGTTCCTTGAAGGCAAGCAACGCCTGCAGACGCCGCGCCTGATCGGCGTCCTGGCTCATCCGCACCTGCTCCAGACTCATGCGCTCGATTTGCGCCTTGAGGCTGCGGTTCTCGGCGCGCACTCCGCGCAGATAGAAGTAGTTGTGCCAGACGTTGCGGGTGGAGATTTGCACCCACACCAGCGTTCTTTCGAGAGGAGTGACCGTGTCCACCGCCCAGATGCGGATCAGGCGCGTCGGTTCGCTGTCATTCGTCCGCTTGACCTGCACGGCCAAGCCGAGTACCTGGGCGAATAACACTCCCACCAGCACGATCAGGTTGCGGTAGCGTCCGAGGACGTCCATAACACCAGTTCTCAGCTGTCAGCTGTCAGCTCTCAGTGAAGCCGTTATCCTGAGATTGTCTTCTCGCGCGAAACGCTCACTCTCGGATTGTCATCCCGAGCGGAGCGAGGGATCTGCATTTGGCTCGTAGCTCAAAGCTCGTAGCTCTACTCGATCGAAATCTTGCGCAGCAGCTTGAAGTCCGAGAGCATCTTGCCGGTGCCCAGCACCACGCTGCAGAGCGGATCGTCGGCGATCGAGACCGGCAATCCCGTTTCCTCGCGGATACGCTTGTCGAGGTTCTTGATGAGCGCGCCGCCGCCGGTGAGCACGATGCCGCGGTCGCTGATATCGGCGGAGAGTTCCGGTGGCGTGCGTTCGAGCGCAACGCGGATCGCATTCATGATCGTCGAAACGCATTCGCTCAATGATTCGCGGATTTCACTATCATCCACCGTGATGGTTTTTGGCACGCCTTCGATCAGGTTGCGGCCTTTGATTTCCATGGTCAGCGGCTTGTCGAGCGGATAGGCGGAGCCGATTTCGATCTTGATCTGCTCGGCGGTGCGCTCGCCCACCAGCAGGTTATATTTCCGCTTCAGGTAGTTCATGATGGCCTCGTCCATCTGGTTGCCGGCCATGCGCACGGAACGCGAATAAACAATGCCGCTGAGCGAGATCACCGCGATGTCGGTGGTGCCGCCGCCGATGTCGACGACCATGTTGCCGCTGGGCTCGGTAATCGGCAACCCCGCGCCAATGGCTGCCACCATGGCCTGCTCGACGAGGTGCACTTCACTGGCCTTGGCGCGATAGGCGGAATCCATCACCGCGCGCTTTTCCACTTGCGTGATTTCCGAAGGCACGCCAATCACGATTCGCGGATGCACCAGCATCTTGCGGTTATGCGCCTTCTGGATGAAGTAGTTCAGCATTTTCTCGGTGACCTTGAAGTCGGCGATGACGCCGTCTTTCATCGGCTTGATGGCCACGATGTTGCCGGGCGTGCGTCCCAGCATCTCCTTGGCTTCTTTGCCCACCGCTTCCACTTCGCCGGTGTTCTTGTTAATGGCTACGATCGAAGGCTCGTTTACCACAATGCCCTTGCCGCGCGCGTACACCAGCGTGTTGGCGGTTCCGAGATCGATGGCGAGGTCGCTCGAAAACATGCTGAACAGCGAACGAAAATTGTGCGAACGCGATGAGCCGTTATGAAACCCGTTCTTTGACATAGCAATTACTTCTCTCTTCCGGGAATTCGCCTCGCCCCTGGAACCTGGGCCTTCGTCGGTTTCCGTGTGAGTCGGTTTCCCCTGGTATCTTCTATTCTACTTGGATGTTCACGAGAACTGGTTGTCATCTGGGCACCAGTTGTTCCGAACATTCTTCCGAACATCGAATTCTTTACTGAATTACCACTTTCTCCTGGTGGGTGTTCACGCCACCTTTGGAATTCTGCGCCGTGACCGTGACCAGGTTTTCCCCGTTCGCCAAGGGCGGCGTGAAATAGTGGAACGAGCCATCGTCGCCGACGATCGGCACTTCCCTGCCGTTCACCATGACTCGCGCTCCCGCCTCGGTCTTGCCCGTCACCTCGATCACGTGTCCGTGCTGGATCAGAGGATCGATTTCGAGCGACAGCTCTATTTTTTCCTTCGCCTTGACTATGATGGTAAAGCGATTCTTTTCGCTTTCCACCGATTGCTTGCCGGCTGCGTCGTAGGACTGGATGGACCAATAGTAAGCGCCGACCGGCAGACCAGTCACCACGACACTCGGCGTCTCCACCTTGCGGTCCAGCAACAATGACGAAAAATACGGATTGTGCGAAATGCGCAGCCGGTATCCGGCGGCGTTCGCCATGGGCGTCCAGGCAAACTCCACTTCCTTCGACCTCTCCCCGGCGTTGATGAAAACCGGCATCATGTTGCCGGGCGTAATGGGCGCTGGCGGACCGATTTCCGTCGCTCGTTCCATGACTTTCGATGCGCTCTGAAAACTCACCTTCTCCCAGTTCGACAGGTGAACCACTTCTCCATTACGCTCGATTTCGCCGCTGCCTTTCTTCACCAGGATTTCATGCTGATCTTCCTTGGGATTATTGTGCACCATGGCCGACGAATCCGGAGCCAGCGAAGCCTTCGCGCCCGCGACAATCACCTGCGACTTCGAACCCTGAACATAGGTCGCCGTCGTCAGGTCCACGGTGCCGGTCGTGACCGCCACCGACACGTTGGTTTGTTGCTGATCGTTGGCCGAGTTCTCTTCGATTACGATCAGCGAATCCTGTTTCACGGTGTAGTTGGTGCCGTCGTTGAAAACAATTTTCGCCATGCCTTCGGCGCCGGTCTGCACCACGTCGCCCTTTTCGAGCGGCACGTTGTAGTCGGCGTTGATCCAACTGTTGCCGTCGCTTTTTCTTACCCGGATCGTGCCATCGAGCGCCGTGAAGTGCGCCTGCTGCGAAACCGCGGCCGACGGCCCCTTGAGCGGAGGCGCCAGTCCCGCAACCTTTTCGAGCAAGCCCGTGGAAAGTTGTCCGGCCGCCTTCACCGTCGAGTCGGTGAATTTCGGAAACGCCACGTGCATGACGGCGCCAAAGATCAGCGCCGCACCGATCAGCGCCATGAGCACGCTGCGATACGTCACTGTCTTCCAGGCGACGTAGAGTCCCGGCTTATTTCTATTCGACACGAGCCCGTGCCAACCTCATGACAAAATTCAAAGAATACGCGATATCTCTCACGCTCTGACCATCATATCCCGGCTGGGATGGGTATTAAACTTGGGTCAGGGGGTGGAAGGGTTACGAAAGTGACCAAGACGGCATCGCCACCTGCAGGCGCTGGCAAGGTCGGACTCGAAAAAACACAAACCGTGCCTCGCTTGCCCGTCTTCACCCCCGGCGTTAGCATGAAGTGTTCCGCACTACTCCCAGGAGGCTTCTATGGCGACCGATACCCTGACCAGTCCAGTGATCGATGGCGGCACGACCAAACACAAGGTTTTCAAGAATTTCATTGACGGCGAATGGGTCGAATCCGCCAGCGGACGGACTTTCGAAGACCGCAACCCCGCGGATACTCGCGAGGTCGTCGCCATCTTCCAGCGGTCGAATAAGGCTGATGTGGACGCAGCCGTGGATGCGGCCAAGCGCGCGTTTGCCAAATGGCGTCTGGTGCCCGCGCCCCGCCGCGCCGAGATGGTCTTCCGCGCCGCCGAGATCCTGATCGAGCGCAAAGAAGAGCACGCCCGCGACATGACCCGCGAAATGGGCAAGGTGCTCAAAGAAACCCGCGGAGATGTGCAGGAAGCCATTGACGCCGCCTACTACAACGCGGGCGAAGGCCGCCGCCTGTTCGGCCCGACCGTGCCCTCGGAACTGCCCAACAAGTTCGCCATGGCTGTCAGGCAGCCAATTGGCGTCTGCGGCATGATCACGCCCTGGAACTTCCCCATGGCTATCTCTTCGTGGAAGCTGCTGCCCGCCGTGGTCTGCGGCAACACCTGCGTGATCAAGCCGGCGCAGGACACTCCGCTCTCCACCTTCAACCTGGTGCGGGCGCTTACCGATGCCGGCATCCCGAAAGGCGTCATCAACATCGTGACCGGCTTCGGCGCGGAAGTCGGCACGCCGCTGACCGAGCACCCGGTGGTCCGCGCCATCTCGCTTACGGGCTCTTCGGAGGTCGGCAGAATCGTGGGCGTCACGGCGGCCAAGAGCTTCAAGCACTGTTCGCTCGAACTCGGCGGCAAGAATCCGATGATCGTGCTCGACGATGCGAACCTCGAAATCGCCATCGAAGGCGGACTCTGGGGCGCTTTCGGCACGACCGGACAGCGCTGCACCGCGACCAGCCGCATCATCGTGCAGAAAGGCGTTTATACCGAGTTTGTCGATCACTTCGTGGCGCGCGCGAAGAACATCAAAGTCGGCAACGGTCTCGACGAGACCGTCGAGATGGGTCCGGCGATCAACGAAAACCAGCTCAAGACCGACCTGGAATACATCGAGATCGGAAAAACCGAAGGCGCTAAACTCGTCTGCGGCGGCAACCGGCTTGACCAGGGCGACTACCAGCATGGCTGGTTCCTCGAACCCACGGTTTTCACCGAAGTCGATCCCAAGATGCGCATTGCACAGGAAGAAATCTTCGGGCCGGTGGTTTCGATCATCCCCTGCGACGGCCTCGAAGAGGCCATCGCGATCGCCAATAACACTGAGTACGGCCTGTCGTCGTCGCTCTACACCAAGGACGTGAACACAGCCTTCGCCGCCGTCCGCGACCTCGAGGCCGGCATCACCTATATCAACGCCCCGACCATCGGCGCAGAAGTCCATTTGCCCTTCGGCGGCACCAAGGCCACTGGCAACGGCCATCGCGAAGGCGGCGTCGGCGCGATTGACTTCTACACCGAGTGGAAGTCCGTCTACGTGGATTACTCCGACAAGTTGCAAAAGGCGCAGATCGACCGGGCGGAGTAGAGAATTCTTAACCGCAGAGGACGCAGAGTAAGCAGAGAACCAGGGAAATAAAAAACTCGCGCTGTCTGCGGCCTCTGCGGTTAAATACTCTTGAAGTGTTCAATGCCTGTGCCCGCGAAATAGCCTTGGCCCGCCTGGAAAACGTCCGCGTATTTTTGGGACGCCTCTATCCGTGATCTTGCTGCTCGCTCTTCGAAACGATTACCGTAGATGGTCAGGGTTTTGTACGTTTTTCGACGCCCTCCCAGCGGGTACAGATTGACCTACGATCTCGGTACCGGTTCCCCGACCCTTAGGAGCAAGCATCGGAAGAGGCTATGGTTGGCGAGCTTGGCGCTGCTGGTGTTCGGCCTGGCGCTGGGGTCGGTTCCAGCGGTGCGGGCCCAGTCTGAGGAGCACTCCGGTCGCAAGGTCATTAGGACCCAAAAGCCCGATTATCCGGTAGTCCTAAAAAGCAAAGGAATAGGCGGGAGGGTTCGCCTGAATGCAACGGTGCTTGCGAATGGAACCGTTGCCCACGTCGCGATTCTGGGCGGCAACCCGATTCTCGCCGAGAGCGCAGCCAACGCTGTGATGAATTGGAAATACGCTCCTGCCGCGTCGGCAAGCAACGAGATCGTCACATTCAATTTCAACTCCCACTGAACCACAACTCATTCCGGATGCCATTTCTTTCCCCCGGTCCTGCAAGGTCCAGCACGCTCGGTCGCGCGAGCTCTTGTACAATCGAGGCGGAAAGCGAGCGCTCCTCATGCCCGTATCGCAAGCCCGCGAAATTGCCCCTGCCGCCCGTCTGGAAAACGTCCGCTACGCCATTCGCGACCTGGCCTGCGTCGCCGACGAGGTCGCCCGGCAGGGACACAAAATTCTGCCGCTCAACATTGGCGACCCGCTCAACTTCGACTTCCAGACGCCCGCCCACATGATTGAAGCCGTCTATCAGGCCATGCAGGACGGCAAGAACGGATATTCGAGTTCCTCGGGCATTCCTCCGGCGCTCGAAGCGATTCGCGGCGAAGCGGCCCGCAAGGGGATCACCAACATTCAGGACGTGTTCGTCACCTCGGGCGTCAGCGAGACGGTGGACATCTGCCTGACCGCACTGCTCAATCCGGGCGACAACCTGCTTACCCCCTGCCCCGACTATCCGCTCTATTCCGCGGTCCTGGCAAAGATCGAAATCGGACTGAACACCTATTATCTGAACGAAGAAGACGGCTGGCAGCCCGATCTCGACGACATCAAGAAAAAGATCACGCCGCGGACGCGCGGGATTGTGTTGATCAATCCCAACAACCCGACCGGCTCGGTCTGCACAAGGAAGATGCTCGAGCAGATTGCAGAACTTGCGCGCCGCCACAATCTAATCATCTTTACGGATGAGATCTACGACAAACTCATCATCGACGACACCCCGCACGTCGCCATGGCCGCGGTCGCGCCCGATGTGCCGGTCATTACTTTCGGCGGACTGTCCAAGAATTACCTCGCCCCCGGATGGCGCATCGGATGGGGCATTGCCAGCGGCGAAGCTTCCGTCATCAAGCCCTACCTGGAAGGCGTGAACAAGCTGTTGCGGGCGCGCCTGTGCGCTAACCATCCCGAGCAGTACGCGATCAAGCCAGCGCTCGAAGGCCCGCAGGATCACCTCGTTGAAGTGAAGCGCAAGCTGCGCAGCCGGCGCGATCTGACCATGAAGTGGTGTTGCGAAACTTCACGCGTGAGTTGTGTGGCGCCGCGCGGGGCTTTCTACGCATACCCGCGCATCGATATTCCCGAAGGCGACGACGTCTTCGTCACCGAACTGATTCGCCAGAAGTATGTAACGGTCGTGCACGGCTCCGGATTCGGCCAGCGTCCTGGGACGAAACATTTCCGCATCGTTTTCCTGCCTGATGAGAAGACGCTGACCGCCGCGTACGCGGCAATTGGCGATTTCATGCGCAAGCGCTACAGTTAGCCGTTCATTGAGTGATTCAGCCTGCTTTTATGGCAAGTAGCCTGGTAAGCCAAGTCGCGCTGGTGACCGGCGGATCGCGTGGAATCGGGCGTGCGATTTGTCAGGCACTCGATGCTGAAGGCGCTCGGCTTATCGTTCACTACCACCGCAACCGGCCCGCAGCGGAGGAACTGTCCGCGAAGCTGCAGTCAGAAGCCATCCTCGTCCAGGCCGACCTCGCGTCGACAGATTCGATCTCCCGCATGGTGGAGTCACTCCGCAATCAGCGCGTTGACATTCTTGTGAACAACGCCGGTATCTGGAAATCCACACCCCTAGGCTCAACCAGCGAAGCCTTGCTCAATGAAGTTATCGATACGAATCTAAAAGGTGTGTTCTGGCTGACACAAGCGGTCTTGCCGAAGCTTAACGATGGCGCCCGCATCGTGAACCTCTCCTCAACCGCAGGGCGAACCGCCACTGCAGGAGGGCGTAGCCTCTACGGTGCTGCCAAAGCTGGAGTCGATGCGCTGACAAGGAATTGGGCGCTGGAATTGGCCCCTCGCAAAATCCGCGTAAATGCGGTCGCGCCCGGTTACATCGAGACGGATATGACAGCGACCCATCTGGGCGATCCCGATACGAGGGAACATGCGCTGAGCCGACATCCGCTTGGTCGACTCGGCACAGCCGAAGACGTGGCGAGGGTGGTCGCGTTCCTTTGTACGGAAGCCGCAGCCTTCGTGACCGGTCAGTCCCTAAACGTTAGCGGAGGATTCGTCCTATAAGCGCGGAGCTGAGCGAGACACGGGATTGGATGTAGAAAAGTCATTGAAGAAACGGGCGTTCCCGCCCATCAAGGCTCAGTAAATTCCCGGAATCAACGCCGGCACGTTGCGGGCGTACGCTTCAAATGCGGAGCCAAAGGCCTGCCGCAGCAGCCGCTCTTCACTGCGAATGCGAATGTAGGTTCCCGCAGCAAACAGCACGATCGCAACCAGCAGCGGGATCCATTGCGTCACGGCCAGCCCGGTAGCCACGAGCATTCCAAACATGCCCGTGTAGATGGGGTTCCTTACAAAGCGATAAGGCCCATCCTGAATGAGCGTGTGACCCTCCACCAGGCGCGCGGCCAGAGCCCATTGCTTGCCCAAGCGCCGCGCGGCGGCGTTTACCAGCCACGTCGAAGCGACGGCAATGGCCACAGTCAGCACTGCCAATCCCAATTCCACCACCGGCGGACCGAACCTGACCGGCGAGAAATGTTTCTGCTGCAAGGGGAAAGACCAGACGCAGAAGTAGGCCGCGCCTTGCAGAAACATTCCGATGAGCGAAGTCCAATCGCGTTTCGTCTCGCGGGCCCGGGGCGGACGCTTCCTCAGCCAGAACGTCAGGAGAAATATCCACCAGCAGCCGATGACCGCGTAGAACGCCACTCTTTGGGCCACATGCGGTGTTTCTGAAAATGCCACTTCCTCTACCCCCGCCCTCTGCCCCACACCCGCCGGTACATCCCGTGGAACTTTCGCTACGGTACATTTCGATCGCTTTCAATCGGTTATGGTCTGATGTCCCAAATAATCGGGACAATCCCCCGAGGATCAGTATCAAGAATTCATGGAGGATTGGCAATGCGAGGACGGAAGATTAAGGTCGGCGAGACGAGCGTCACGCTGTACGCGAGGCACAACAAAGGATGTGCGAAGCGGGACGATAACAGCGGCACCGTGGATTGCAAATGTATCCGTTGGATTCAACATAAAGATGGCAAACGGGAAAGCACGAGCCAGTGGACATGGACGAAAGCGGAGGAAGAGGCCCGAAGGATCGTAGGGGGTATGGTGAACACCCCGGAAAAGTTTGGAGCCTACGGCGTAGAGAAGGCGCTGGACGAGTGGATCGCTGAGCGCGACCAAGACGGCTTACAATAATACGAAGGCGAAACACATCGCCAAGATGCTGCTCGACTGGTGCCAGCCCTGCGTCCCCAGTGCGCTATGTGGCCGACCTGATACTGGGAATCGTGTTCGCTTACTCGGTGATCGCTGCCGAATCCCACGAGTTCCTAGACCGTCTGTTGGAGACCAACAGCGAACGTGTTCGCAACGATCTTGAGAATCGGGTAACAGAAAGCCGCCGCCGTCTGGAAGCGGAGATACGCGGCACATTGCGTGAACTGAGCGCGGTCGCGGAACGGGCTCTGGCTCGTGCACGATCTGCCTACACAGGAGGCAAAGCGGTAGTCGAATTGTCGTTGAAGAGATTGGCTGCTATCGAGGCCGAGCTTGTCCGTCTTAGCGAAACCTCCGCTTTGGGGAGTTCATGAACCCGACTGCCATTTACGGGAGAGATGCCGAACTTGAGCAGCTTCGCGAACTACTCTCTCTCGGCATCGCTCCTTCCTGCTCCACGGCCCCGCAGGAGTTGGCAAGACCCTGCTCTTGAAGCATCTTGCAAGCGAAGCCTCGGAGTTGTTGTATTGCAGCGAATCCTCCGACAGCCAGACCGTGTTTCGGAGGATCGCCGCTGGGCTTTTAGACAGAAAACATTTCGACGTGGTCAAAGCCTGCGGGAGAGGCGGACTGAACGCCATCAAGGACAAATCTGCCGTCTCGCTTCGTGGCATCGTGACAGAGGCACTGCGTGGCGGCGGTTACTGGATTGTGCTCGACCACCTGCAATCTCCGTCCCAGTCTTATGCTGCCGCCTTGAAAGATTTGTGTAGTTGGACGGCAGCCCCTCTCATTGCTGTCGCTCGCTCGGCGCACGTGGAGGATGTCGGGTTCTTGCTGCCGATGTTCTCTGACCGCTCGGCGAGGTATGCCCTGCGGAATTTCGACTCGGATACAGCAACGGAGTTTGCTGTGCGAACCGCACAGGAGATGCACCTGAACGCCGTAAACCGGGACGAAGCGATTCAGAAGATCGTCCACTACAGCAAGGGGAGTCCGGGCGCGATCATCGCGATGCTCCAAATGGCAGCCAGCCCGAAGTACGTTACACAGCAGCACGTCAAGCTTTCGCCCCTGTACATAGACTTTAGGCTAAGGTGGGGTGCCACTCATGGATGATGGACTCAGTGACAACCATCGCAGAGTCATCGCGAGCGGCATGCTGATCGTCGATGCCGCTGCTGTTCGTATGCTCGATCTATTGGAAGACCGGAATTCGCCAGCAGCCATGAAGACCATCGAGGGCTCCGTTACTGAGAGCGAAAGAGATCAAATCAGGGCGTGGGCCTGCCCCCTGGGGTGAGACAACCAGTTAAGACGCAGTTTGCCGTTCGATGAAAATTCCTCGACCGGTAAGACGAGTGTACTGCACACTGGGGCCCGGTTGGCAAAGCGGAGGCGGACC
>Ga0209517_10001059_pt1 | contig 43499 bp, 39 predicted proteins | sample PeaSoiMetSII2010_FD_187695 | JGI IMG/M metagenome (GOLD analysis project Ga0209517, IMG submission 187695) | Peat soil microbial communities from Weissenstadt, Germany - SII-2010 (SPAdes) (version 2) | ecosystem: Environmental > Terrestrial > Soil > Wetlands > Peat | place: Germany...
CGCGGCGAAGATCTTGCAGATCGGCGATCCCAGATCGTGCGCGAGCTTGATGCACTCCCGCACATAACAGATCATGGCCTCGCGCTGGACGGGTACCGGACTCGAAAGGTCACAGTTCGGCGAGACCGCGCACAACTCGAGGCCTAACTCGCCGGCGAGGTTGCGCAACCGTGTTCTATCGTCTGCGGAGAGGTCCATCGGAGCAGCATGGGGGCGTTCCGTGTCCAACTCCAGTCCTTCCCAGCCCTGCTGCTTTGCCAACCGCACCAGATTGAAAACGTCCACCGCTTCGCCCCGATACCATACGCCACGGTACGTGATGCTGTATAAGCCGATTTTCATTGCTGCCTCCTGTGCGGCCGAGCCTTGCGCCTGCTAGGTTGCGCCGGTGTAGGTCCGCTCCCTCCAAATCTGGCGTTACGCTCGGGTCGCCACCGGGCCCAAGAAGAATTGCCCTTCGCCAGAATGTCCAGGTGCTCCCGAATCGCCATCTCGGCCAGCCATCGTAGCACCGCGCATCGCCAGCCACGACGCCGGCCGCTGGCTCTCCTGGCTCTCTCGCCCTCGATCCCCCCTCTGCATACACAAGGATCGAGACCGTTGACATTTCGAAAAAGTTTTGTCAACCAGATCTGCATGAAAACACAAGGGTTAAGCCCCCGTTGACAAAACAGACCCCTTTTTCCGTAACTCGTTTACATTTGGCCTCACGTGGGAAGGTTTACGGAAAACAGGTCGAGTTTTGTCAACCGAACCATAAGTCTTGTGTATTCATAGAGTTCCGGTTGACATTTCTCGAAAGGTTTTGTCAACCGTCTATCAAATTGGCCCAGGTGATATACAAATTGGCAGCAACCGAAATTCATTCTCAAGACCGGCACCCTCGTCCTGTGTTTTTGGAGGAGCGGAGCGGGGCGAGGCGGGTGGTGGGCCGGGGGGGCGATCGGGGTCGGCACTACATTGTGAACATCCAATCCGGGCGGCCAAACGCTAATGGTCGGATCTGAAGCAGTTGAGCGTGGGCCAATTCAGGACGCGCCCTTCTTCCCACTCGACCGCCTGGATGCCCTGCCAGGTAATATCGAAGTCCAGCGTGATGCCCGCGAAATTGTCATCCGGCAGGTAAGAAAAGCGTGGGTGGCCGAACGGGTCGTCCTTATGGAACAGCACCAGGACCGCGAAATCCGCCTGGTCGCGGAACACGCCCGAGACGGAGAAGCCAGTATCGGACGTGCCCCAGAGCGCGACTGCCGCACCGAAGGCATCGAAGCCTTGCAGGTGCATCGTACGGAGTTTATGGATCTGGTCCATGGCCGCGGGCTGACCCTTAGGATCCTGGTAAAGCAAAACGCGTGGTGGGGGGCTGTGGCGCGGTCTCAGCGCGTCACTCGGCATACTGCGGCAATTGCAGGCCGCTCCTTCCGATCAGCCTATTCCTGCTCGGGGTCACGACCTGTGATGTCTTTCAAGGTGACTACCTGTGACCGCGTAGCGATATCGATCTCCGCCGTCAGCGAGATCGGTGTCCGGAGGTTATTGGCCGAGATTTCAAGATGGGCAGCGACCGTAATCGGCCTCTGCGCGCCGATGTAGAAAGACCCTGGAGACCATTTCGTTGTGCCTGGTTGTATAGTCCCAATTTCGGCGCTGACCTCGAAGATCGTTCCGTATTGCGCTACGCTCACCGTCTTATCACCTCGCCGGTAAATACCCAGTGGCATCGTCGCAAGCATGGATTTTTCAGGCTTATATGTTGCATTGGCCTGACCAACCACTACGAGTCCAGGCTCCTCGGCTATGACCACCCAATGTCACGAAGAGTGGCACCATCATGGTGCGTTCTGCCCGCCCGGGCCCAATGCACCGCATCGGGAAATCAGTGCTGTTATCGCGTGCGACTGGTTCGACACGTTAGAGCGACGCAGACCCGTTCGGAGGCTCCACTGTGTCGTGTACCATCACTGGTGGCCATCTGTCGTGCTGCCCGTGGGCTCGTTCGGCCGATTTCAGGACGTTTTCTGGCCGCGGAGCGAATCCGGTCTGTTCATCCCGAACATCAAATCAATGGTCCTCGGAACTTTGTAATGAGCACAACCTCGTGTCAGCCCGAGTGGGCGCCGTACTCCGCGAGCCAACCCTGGTAAGCCGCGAAGCATCTGAGATCTGAGAAGGCCTTCGGCAAAACAGTGCACTTGCTTCTAACGTCGCGTTCCGCATTTGAGCCTGTCGGGAACTCAGAAACGGAGTCGGGGAGATCACGCACTCCCGTTGACGCCAGGACGGTCCAATGGAACACAACCGGACTCGTCGCGCCTGAATCGGAGCTGTTGTCGCGGTAGGGACGATTATCGCTGATCGCCCCTCGCACAGATCCGTACAAGCGCGTTTCCGCATACGGCTCTTACCGAGGATGAGTGACGTCGAAGCGCTCCCCCGGATGGGGATGACGGGTCAATGGGAGATAATGCTTCGTGCGACAGCGGCGATCAGATGTGCAGCGTTGGGGACCATTCGGCCAGTTGGGTCGGGCAACGGTGGCGATCCGGACTCCGGGCAGCGTTCCGCGGCTGATCCGCCCGGTAAGGGTCCAGCAGCAATCCCCCGAAACGCTGCACACCTACCCGTCCATGCGGTCGGACCCTTGGCTGGCGAATTGATGCTGGCGTTGCGCAGTGTGAAGGAATATTATCAGCAGAGCGAATCGTCCGCTCGAATCAGGGAACAGTCCGTCAGGGCGGCTATTTGCGTTGGAAGGAGGCCCCATGCTTTTCGAGACGACGTTCTCCGCAGGCAGTGTCCCGACTTTCCCGGACAACACGCTCTGCCTCACATTCGACGACGGCCCGGCCGAGACGAACTTGCCGGATTCTGAACCCGGACCACACTCGCTCGAACTGGCGCAATATCTCCAGTCCGTGGGAGTGCAGGCGACATTTTTCATGGTCGGAAGACAATTAGAGCTGTTTCCTGCAATTGCGCAGCAGATCAGCGCACTGGGCCATCAGGTGGGGGTCCACACTTATGACCATATGGGATTGGATGACTACCTCACCACGAACGGCGGCGATGTGGTGCGGCAGATTTCGTTGACCGCCGCCCTGCTGCCGAATGACAGCGGTGGTTCGTTCTATCTGCGGGCGCCGTATGGGCAGTGGTCGCCGGCCGTGGCGCAGGCAATGAATGCCGATCTGCTGACCTGCGTCACTTGTTTCGGACCGATCCATTGGGATAATAACGCCTCGGATTGGGACAAGTGGCTCGACGGCATCGCGCCCGAGGTTGTCGCTCAGCAATACCTGGATGATATCAACACATTCAAAAAGGGCCTCATTCTGATGCATGACAATATGGCCAACGTGAGGCGATCCGCCGCAAAAAACAGGGGTCTGGCGCTGGCCCAGAATCTGGTTCCGGCGCTGAAGGCCGCCGGCTACGACCTGCGCCGCGTGGATGCAATTCCAGGCATTTCGGCGGAGGCCGCGGCGACACCGCGCATCGCCCTTCGGGGAACGAATCAGGCGTACGTTTCGCCCCAGGACGGCGGAGGCAGAGAGATCTTGCTCAGCGGAGTTGCACCTGCGTCGTGGGAGGAATTGACGATAGTGCCGTTGGGGAGCAATCGCGTCGCATTCCAGGCCCTAGGGGGACAGTATTTTTCTCTTCAGGACGCGGACGGCAGCCCGGTAACGGCCACGGGGACTGCGATAGGAGACTGGGAGATCTTCGAGGCCATACCATGCGGCAAAGGTACATACATCTTCCGGACGTTTACAGGAGACTTTCTCACCATTGGCGCAGCCTCGGCGCTGGTGGGCAACGGGGGGCAAACGGACCCGAACAACGGTTTCTCGTTTTTCGTGTATGCGGCTGCAGTTGGGGAAGCAGGGACTTAAGCACGGTTCCCTGGAACATTTTCAATTTACATAAAGAACGAGCGCCGCGGTCGAACGCTACAGATGACGGCGCTGGCTCACGAAGCCTGGTTGCGGCTGGTGAATGTCTCGGTAGTGGACTGGAAGGATCGTGCTCATTTCTTTGCGATTGCAGCGCAAATGATGTGCAGGATTCTGGTGGACGCGGCGCGCACCCGGGGGCGAGAAAAGCGTGGGGGATCCGCCCAGCGGATCGATTTGGACCAGATTCCGGACATTTCCACCCGGCGCGACCCCGAGCTGATCGCAATCGACGATGCGCTGAATACCCTCGCCGAATTGGATCCGCGAAAGGCGAGAGTCATCGAATTGCGCTTTTTCGGCGGCCTGAGCGTCGAGGAGACGGCGGAGGTTTTGAAGGTTCACGAACAAACCGTGGTGCGCGACTGGCGTTTGGCGCGGGTTTGGCTGCTGCGCGAGATCAGCGGGCAGCGCCGGGACTCCCAACCACAGTCCCACAGGTGAGACGGATTTGCGCAGGTGAGATCGTAAGGTCAGCTAAGGGAGACTGCTGTTGCCGGGAGGGCCGCTCCGGCAGATAACCTTGAATCGTCCAATAGGACGGTATGGTGCGGGCGGGGCCCAGAGCCGAGCGCATGCAGAGGCGGATCATCTATCGTTGAATCTCGAATCGCAGTCATACATTTGACCTTACAGTTGGTCACTCGGAGACAGTTGTGCCATGAAAGAAGGATCATCGGAAATCAGGCGGCGAGCGGTTCATGCGCGGTGAAATCCCTTCCCGGTATCGTTATGTGGCGCGAATACCCTTTCGCACCACCAAACTCCCAGGAAGTCCCATTCTGGGAAGTTGTCCCCGCCACTGCAGAATCCTGGATAACCCATCGGGAAATAACTGATCAGGCTGTGTAAACGCCGCACCCGTCGAGGTGGTTCCTGCAAGGCCCGGCGATTGTGGTCGCGAAGCGGGCTTTCTTTCCATTGGGCCACCGATGGCCGGCCATGCAGTCCATTCTCCAGAAGCCGGTTTCACGGCCCCGATCTTGCGGGCACACCCCGCACGCCTGTAGTTCAACGCTACGCGACTGCCGGGCGCAATCCCTGAAACTTGGGCCAACGCATTATAAAAGGGCGCCCCTTCCGGGGTAGCTTTGAGGGTTAACCTCAACTCAACGGGCTACGGAAAGGAGATGGTATGAATGAGTAGGCTCGGACGGGATAATGGCACGCAGCAGGATCTTGACGGCGACTCTGCACGAACTCCGGCTCAGGAATGGATGCAAGCCACCGCACCGGCTGCTCCTCCAGGATCACGCTATTCGAAAGTTGACGGTTTACCAGTGGTCAGATCCTCCGTTACGCCGGAGTGCTTGGAGCCCGGAGGGCACTGCGTGGACATTCCCCGAAATACTTTGGGGTGTGGAATCTATTCCTCGGCCTGCGGATCTCTGTCCCGCTTGAGGAGGCTGTAGAACGTCTTGCGATCCACGCCGGCCTTGCGTGCGGCGGCGCCGATGTTGCCGTTGTAACGAGCCAGCAGAGCTTGGGCGTAAGAGAGCTCCAAGCTCGCCAGGTACCGTTCTCGCGCCTCTTTCCACGGAAGGCTGGAAAGATGGCAGGCCGCGCTGGTTGGCTGTAAGTCGTCAGCGATGTCGTCCGGCTCCAGAACGCCACCCGGGTGGAGCGTCGTCAGCTTTTCCATCAGGTTCTTGAGCTGCCGGACATTGCCCGGCCAGGGCTGCCTGAGAAGTGCTTCATAGAATCGCGGGGAGGCGGACAGGCTTTTGCCGTAGCGCCGTGAAAACCGCTCCAGGAAGAGCCGCGCCAGGTGAGGGATATCTTCCGGCCTTTCGCGCAACGGCGGCAGTTTCAGCGTGACCACTCCGAGCCGGTAGTAAAGCTCTTCGCGAAATGTGCCGGCCTTAGTCCTCGCCGCCAAGTCCTGGCTAGTCGCGCACAGAATCCGGCAATCCACGCGCACCGGCTCGATTCCTCCCAAACGCCGCAGTTCCCGTTCTTTGACGAAATGAACCAGTCGCTTTTGCAGTTCCACGCTCAGATCACCGATCTCGTCCAGAAACAGCGTGCCTCCATCGGCCGATTCGATCAGTCCTTTCTTGGTGCGGTCGGTGCCAGTGAACGACCCGCGCTCGTAACCGAACAACTCGCTCTCGATCAGCGAGTCCGGCAGGGCACTGCACTCGACCGGCACGAAGGGTCTGTTCTTACGTGGGCTCTGGCTGTGAATGTAGCGGGCCATGACCTCCTTGCCCGTGCCGCTCTCGCCCAGAATCATGACGGCCGCATCGGTTGCCGCGGCCCGCCGGGCCTTGTCGCTCAATTCCAGCATGGCGGCGCATCGGCTCTGGGGATGGTCCGTTTCGCCAAGCGCCTCCAGCCTTCCTTTCAGCCTCTCGACCTCCTGCTCCAACTCGGCGTGAGAGAGCGCCCGCTTCACCACCACCAGAAGATCTTCCCGCTTAAACGGTTTCTGTACGTAATCGAATGCGCCGTTGCGCATGGCCAGCACGGCACTTTCGACCGATCCGAACGCAGTGAGAAAAACGATGGGCACGCCGGGGTGCGCCTCATGCAGCCGCGCGAAGACCTCCTCGCCCGACATCCCGGGCATCCGCATGTCCAGCAACACCAGGTCGGGGGGCGTGGCCAGCGCATCCGCCAGGCCCTTGACCGGATCAGTGTAAGCCGTCACGGTGGTCTCGGGAAACTTCAGCATCCGCTGAATGTTCTCACCCATCGCCGCCTCGTCGTCAATTACGAAGATGCGATTCACGATGAATTACCTCCGACTGGCGCCCAGGCTCCTGGGATGCCGATCCATAACATCGGGTGCAAGGGTACTTCCTTTCGCCCGGCGCATTCCTTGCACCTCGGCATTGAAGTCCCCTTCCGATGAGCGTAGATGCACTTAAGGTCGGCCTCTACACGGGATCCAAATTATTCAAATCAATGACAAACAACTGCCCTCCATGCCGGATGGAATCCAATTTGGGCAATCCCGAGGAAGGCAGGCATAAGGATCTCATTATATCTTCCCGACTCCATTTGGTGGTAGGTTATGACTCTCAACGGGCAGTCGCTGAACAGAGCAGTCCCCCGCAATCGAGAGGCAGTAAGCTCAACGACTCTCGGTGACGTTCAGCCGGATGGTCACGTCACTAAAAGAGGCAGCATATTCTTGTGAATGCGATTGAACAGCGGTGCGGACTGAGTTGCTGGCACCTGAATTGCTCATCCACCCATACCGCAGCAACTTTTGACGGCTAGAACGGCAATCTGTTTGGGTTTTCACCCATGGTGGGGCATATGGCGCTGCACCACATCCAAAATCACGCTTTTACGCAGGGCCTCACAGCCGCACAAATTGCGAAGCTGGCATCGCTGGCCACTGAAGTCACATTTGCGGAGAACAAGGTGATCCTCGTGGACGGGCAGCGCTCGCAATCCCTCTACCTCGTCTTAACCGGCAGCGTAGTGGTCGAATTGTGCACTCCTCGCTTTACGGTGTGCGTGCAGGCCCTGGGATCGGGCCAGGTATTTGGCTGGTCCGCGCTTTTGGATCATCAGGATACGCTTTTCCGGGTGCGAGCGAGGGAGCGGACCACCGCATTGCGCGTGGCCGGCTCAGACCTTGCAGAAACGTGTCGAACCGACACTGAACTTGGCACGGAAATCCTGTGGCGGGAGCTGAAGGTGGTCGCCGGGCGCGTCAAGGCGACCGAAGTGAAGTTTGCCGAGATGTGCGGCGTGTGGGTCTCTAATAGCTGGGATAGCGGGGATTCTCAAGCATGGAGATCCACCGATCCGATGTGATTTGCGGATTCCGGCGAAGGCGAACGCTTTTCCTGAGGGAAGCCGAACGGCGTTCGGGCTGAAGCCGAAAACGGTCGGAGCGACCCACCTCCTGCCAAATCCGGACGATAGATAGAAAAGTAGCTGCTAGGCGCACCCTTGACGGTGCGGAAACCCCCTGTTGCTGAGCAACCTCCGCAGCCTGAACCACAACCGCTCTGGAATCGGTAAGCGTCCCCGATGCGAACTCCGCCAGCGCTCGAAGCGCCGCCAAACCCTCTGCAGCGGCCGGCACGCGGATGTTCCTCTGGCCATCGTCAATCCTCTTCCCTTTCCGGTGGCAGGTCGACGTTACCAGCTACAGGCGGGTGGAATCATGCAGGCTTGCCAAAAGGTCAAAGGGCAGAGGGCGCAACAAGATGCCGTCTTTGTTTGCACCCGATATTCGAAATCAACGCCCTCCAATGGTTCGTGCGTTCAGGAAGGCCATTACGTCGGCCACTTCGCTTTCGTTCAACATCGGCCAAGGCCGGCCGAGTTCCTGGGTTCGGCGGTACATTCTGGGGCCGTCGCTCCAGAGGGCCGCAGCGAGGGTGACCAGCGTGAAAGACTTGCCGGGCACGCGAAGCGTTGGCGCTTCGCGGGTGCCTTCGCCGCGCGGGCCGTGGCAACCGCTGCATCCGCGTTCGAGAAAGACCTTGGCGCCAACTTCGGGCGATCCCTCGGGCTCAAAATAGCCTAAACTGGCGAGGAATGCCGCCAAGTCGGCAAGTTGCCGCCCGTCGAACTCGGGCCTCGGGATGCCGCGAATTTCCGAAGCATGCCACATCTCAGGGGAATGGTTCCACATGACCGCGGCAAGCTGAACGATGCTTCCTGGCAGCCGGCGTTTACCGAGATCGGGCCCTACCTGACCGCCTGCTCCGTTTACCGCGTGACAGGTAGAGCAAGATTTGTCCTGGAAAACCTTCCGGCCGCGCTGCGGGTTGGCCGGCAACAATGCCCTTTCATTCCGCGCTCCGCCGCTGACTTCGCGGACGTAAGCCAGCAAATCGTTCATCTCGCGGTCTTCAAACTTTGGCCAGGATATGCCCATCTGCTTCATTCGTAATTCCATTTTCGGCGCGTGATTCCACATGGTCTGCGCCCACAGGATAGGCGTGTCAACTCCCGCTGCCGTCGAAAGGTCCGGCCCAAGGTCTGCCGCGGCACCTTCGGCGCCATGGCAGCGCACACAGCCCTTGGCCGCGAACAAACGCTCCCCACGGCGGCTATCGCCCGGCTCGTCCATGTATCGCGTCGTGTACAGGAAGGCAAACAGGTTGGCCATGTCTTCGCGGTCCAGATCGGGTCGAGTGATGTGCTTCTCGCGCATGGCATCCCACATGGAGGGCGCATGATTCCACATGGCACTGACGATCTGGCTGATGCCGGATTGCGGTGACCAGGTGAAACCTAAATCGAGCGCGGACTTGCCTCCAACGCCGTTGGCGGAGTGGCACTGCGCACAGCCCTTTCTTTCAAAGAACAGCACAGACCCCTCCTGCGGATCGCCCACCAGGAAGCTGTTCCAGCGCGCCGGGGAATTTCGCCACTCAAACCGGATGACCACGACAGCGATGAAACTCAGAGAGAGCAAAGCCAGCGCGGCCCACTTCAGCAAAAGGCCTGGCGGTTCGAAGCCGGATTTCATTTCGATTCTCCAAGCGTCCTAAGGTACGCCACCAGATACCGAATCTGACGCTCGTTCAACGTGTGGCCCCAGGGCGGCATCTGGTTGGATTTTCCGCGCTCGGCCCCTCCCTGGGAAATCGCGGCGAAGAGTTGCTGATCGGAAAAACCGTGCATGGCCGGGCGGTCGGAGAAATCTCTTGGCTTCGGATTGAGATTGAATGCGTTGAAGCCATCACCCTCCCCGGACGTGCCGTGGCAGACTGCGCAGTATCGTTCGAAGAGCTTCTGCCCGTTGGACTGCTCGTAATTCAGCACCTTGTCCGGCCCGTTCGCCGGCTTCGCCTGGTCAGTCGGGCTCGCTCGAAGGTGTTCACTTGTGATCGTAAGCCAGGCGGCTGCCAAGGCGGTCAAGCCGGTAAGCACCGGCAATAGTCTTCGACTCATCGCCGCTCCTTCGGGGCCGGTAGACTAACCACATACGCAGTCAAGGCCCGCGCCTCGGTGTCATCGAGACCGTAGTTGGGTTCAAGCACCGCAGGCTTTATTTTTTGCGGGTTCTTCAAATAGGTAAATATGTAGCCGCTGAAAAGCCGTCCGCCGACGCCATCGAGCGGCGGTCCGACATACCCGCCTGTCGAACTGACCTGATGACACGACTGACACCCGAAGCGCTCGTAATAGAGCTGCTTACCTCTTGCGATTTCCTCAGCATCCGGCCTGCCCTGCGGAAAGATCTCACGCGGGACGGAATCATTCAGCAGGACCGCTTGGAAGTAGCCGATTGCGGTGTGTATCTCCGGTTCCGACATACCGAGCAGGGGCATCCGTTCGGTGAGGATCGGCCGCAGGGAATACGGCACTCGAAAATACCCCGCTATCCATTCCGGCCGGTCCTGGCTGCCGATGATGGACAAGTCCGGCGCCAACGTGCCGCCGGCGCCATTGATCGCATGGCAACTGAGGCACTCGTATTTCTTCAGGATTCGGCCAAACTCTCCCTGGGGCGGGGAAACAGGCCGGTCGGGCTGCGCAACCAGATATTGGGGAGGGATCTTTCTGCCCGAAACACTCAGCAGCGCGACCACGACCTCCCGGCTCTCCTCGGCAGTGAAATGGAAGTCGGGCATTTTGAGATTTTTGGCAAACGCGCGTGGCGTTTGAATCTTCGTGAACAGCCACGACCAGAGATTCCGTTCCGTCCGCACGCTGCCGAAATCGAGCCTGTCGATATCTTTGCTCCCAATGCCAGCCAGGTCCGGACCGAACTCCAACGTGCCTTCGGTCTCTTTCAGCGCGTGGCAGCCGCCGCAGCCCAAGCGCTGGAACAGGTTTTTTCCAGCCGCCAGAGAGTCGCGCGACAGCGGCGGCAAAGAGCGCACCAACTCGTCCTCCTGCTTCTGATCGATCGAGGGATCGGCAAATTCGGACGCGATATAGGCACTGATCGCCTGAATGTCTTTTTCCGGAAAGCTGAACTGAGGCATCCGGGACTGTGGGAATAGTGCTCGCGGGTCGCGAAGCCAGCTTTGCAACCACGCCGGCCGTACCTTGCCGCCCACCTTCCCGAGGTCCGGGCCGAACGTCCCGCCGCGGCCGTTTTGAGCATGGCAACTGATGCAGCGGGCTTCCCGGTAGCGGAGCTGGCCAAGGTCGACAACCGCCTGATCCGTCGACAGCGTAACCTCCGGGACCGACAGCTTCTGCGCCAGCAAAAATGTGGTGAGCAGCCCAGCCTGGTCGTCAGGTAACTGAAAGTCGGGCATGTAGGTGCGTTCCAGGTAATCTTTGGGATTCTTCAGCCAGCGAAACAGCCACAGGGGCCTCACCTTACTGCCTATGCCGTTCAGGTCCGGGCCGATCGGTTGGCGTGGAGCGAAGCCGGGAATCTTGTGGCATCCCGTGCAGCCCGCCTTTTGAATCAGATTGCGGCCTGCATTGAGCACCAACGCTTCCGGAACGTCGTTGCCGATATGACACTGTCCGCACGAGGCCTGCAGGTATTGGCTGGGGAGCATGGGGTCATCCCACCATCGCAGCCGGCCATGCGCGCCTTGGACGGTTGTCGCCGCGCCCTGGCCGCGGTGGCAGACCGTGCATCCCATTTCTCCTATCTTGTGCGGCATGACCGGATGAGCGCGGTAGGGCTCCGGAGCGTCGCGCAGAGCCGCGTTTTCAATTCCCAGGTGGCACGTTTCGCACCGGTCCACAGTATCCATTTCCGGACGCCAGATCTGGCGGATACCGAAGGAAGCCAAACTCACCGGGATGTTCTGCCGGAGCTTTTCCTGGGCGAGTTGGTTGTAGCGTTTCTGATAGCCTTTCCATTCGCGAAAGAACTCACGCAGGGGCGCCGCCGCGTACACGGCGAATAGAAGAATGCTGGCGATCGAGAAAACGGGGGCGATTCGTCGCATACGTTATTCCAATCTCGAGGTCATTTCCAAGGCCACACAAGGGACCAGCCCGGGCCGCGGAACAGCGAACCGGTCACGGTGAGCACGACTACGGCCGCCACAAACCACGACATCAACCAGACCGCCAGGCTGCATCCTGACAGCCGTGCATGGATGCGCGCAGAGAGCCGCGATTGGGCCGTCCACCCGGCCAACGCCCTCCACAAGCCGCGGTCCGGCGGTACATAGAGCGACGCCATTACGGCTGCGAAGATCACCAGGGGAACCACGAGAATGTAGCAGTGAAACGCCGCCAGGATTCCGGCGCAGAGGGCGGAAGCCACGAGAAAGATAGATAGCCGCTCAGGGGTCCGGCGCTGCCACAGCGGCTCGCGCTCCATGTTGACTCTAAAATATGGAATCGCCACCAGGGCGATCACGGCCAGTGCGGGAACCAAAACTCCGGCCACCACCGGCGGAAAATAATGCAGCAGTTCCTGCAAGCCCAGAAAGTACCACGGTGCCTTGGCGGGATTCGGTGTCTTGTTCGGGTTGGCCAGGCTTTCGAGCGGTGCATCAAAGAAGATCGCGAGCAGGGCGAGACCGATGAGCAGGATCTCCAGCGCGACCAACTCGCGCACCACGAAATGCGGATAGGTCATCACCATCTTGTCCTCTTCCCTGATGTATTGTGCTGGGGAGGAGCGATGGAGCAGCGCGATGCGCCGCGGCAGACGGACTCCGGCGGAAGTGGTGTCGATCGGACGGGGATCGGGAGAGGGAGTAGTCGCTGGCGTCATAAGGGCCGCACGCCTCCGTCTTTTCGAATCCGCCAAAAGTGCACGCCAATCAGGAGTCCGCCGGAGAGGGGCAATACCACGCAGTGCAGCACGTAGAAACGCACCAGAGCATTTTCACCGATGATGTTGCCGCCCAGCAGCAGAAACCGGAATTTGGGACCCACGACCGGCGCCGCCTGCGCCATATTGGTTCCCACCGTGATAGCCCAGTACGCCAGTTGATCCCAGGGCAGCAGATAGCCGGTGTAACTGAGGAGCAGCGTGATGATGAGGAGCAGCACGCCGATCACCCAGTTAAATTCACGCGGCGGACGGTATGCGCCGGAAAAGAAAACGCGCGCCATATGCAGGAAGACAAAAAGCACCATGGCGTGTGCTGCCCAGCGGTGCAGATTGCGGAGAAAGGCGCCGGATGTGACCACGAACTGTAGTTCCTTCATATCCCGGTAAGCCTGCGGCACAGACGGCCGGTAATAGAACATCAACAGCACGCCAGACAACACCAGCGCCAGGAACAACCCGAACGAAAGCCCGCCCAGACACATCGTGTGCCGCAAGCGGATGCTTTTTTCCCGCACTTTGACGGGGTGGATGTGCAGAAACAGATTGCTGAACACCGTCAGCGAACGATTCCGGTTGGAGTCCAGGTACCGATGGCGGAAAATGGACTGCCAGACTTGCGTCGTGACTACCCGCTCTTTCACTTCTTGTACACTCATAGGCACCTCAGGCGCGCAAAATCGCGTCCCTTTCCACTTCCACAGCCGTGTCCACAACCAGTTCTCCGTCTTCGAGGCGGATGGCGATGCGTCGGAGCGGCCGTGGAGCAGGACCCTGCACGACTGTTCCATCCCGCTTGAACTTGCTCCCGTGGCAGGGGCAGGCGATGGTTTCGTCGTCTTCAACCCAGCGCGTGATGCAGCCCAGGTGGGTGCACACCGCCGAGAGCGCGAAGAAGCCCACCTCCGTCCGCACGATGTAGATCTTTCGCGTGTAATCGGCGGTCACCGAATTGACCGGGAAATTGTCCGGTTTCCCGAGACGAAACGCCGTCGGGGGCTCGAACAACACCTTGGGATCCACGAAATCGGCCAGTACCGCTCCGCCCCCCACAGCCGTCGCGCCTAATGCGGTGAGACCAGAGATCCAGAAGAACCGGCGCCGGTCCGTCAATTGCTCTTCCTGTCCATCCATCCCCTTCTCCTTCTTTTCAGCTTGCCGCCGCGACTTCCCACGTGAAGCGCTCCATCGTGATGCAGCCCACGGGACAGCGCTGCTCGCAAAGCCCGCAACGAGTGCACGCCTCTTCGTTCTTGACCAGGACCGTTGCAATGGGGCCGTCCGGTCCGCCGATCTCGTCTCGGAACTCCGCCTCGACGGCGTGCAAGAGATCCTCACCTCCCTCCAGGGAACTCACAGGTAGAATCTCCAGGCAGCTTTCGGGGCAAACGTCCACGCAACCACAGCAGAGAATGCATTCGCTCCCGGTTGCTTCGGTGCCCTCGAAAACCGTATTCACCCAGCACTGAAGGCACCGGTTCCCCTCGCGTATGGCCTGCTCGGCGGTATAGCCGAGTTCGATCTCGGCCACGCCGATGCGGCGATCGATGGGTAAGCTGGGGACATGCGTGCGTGGGGTGGATTCATAGGTGGGATCCCGTTTCCACTCTCCATGCGGGTAGACGTCGATCTGTACGCGCCGGGAAATGCCGGAACTCTTGCCGGCCACCAGTTCGTGAATGCTGGCGGCCGCCTTCCGGCCGTCGGCCACGGCTTCGATCACATTGCGCGGTCCAAAGGCGACATCCCCACCTGCAAAGACGCGCGGGTCCGACGTGGCCAGCGAAGCCGCGTCGACGGCGATCGTGCCGCGCGGCGTCACCGCCAGGCCGTCTTCCGGCTCGAGGAAGGAGAGGTCCGAAGTCTGGCCGATCGCCAGGATTACGGTCTCGGCGGCCAGCGTCGACTCCGTGTTGGGATAAAACTCGGGGTTGAACCGCCCGCGGGCGTCGAATACCGACTTGACGCCGATGGTTTCCAGCCCCGTCACGCGGCCGTTCTCACCCACGATGCGCTTGGGGCCACGGGAGTTATAAATGACGATTCCTTCGTGTTCTGCCTCTCCCACCTCTTCGGAGAAAGCCGGCATTTCGCGGCGCGACTCCAGACAGACGAGGGCCACTTCACGCGCGCCGAGCCGGAGGGCAGAGCGGGCCACATCGAAGGCCGCCCGCAGATCCAGCTCCGCGTACTCTCCGCCATCAAATCGCAAAACCGAGCGGGCTACGTCCACTGCCACATTGCCACCGCCCACAACCAGCACCTTGCGGCCGAGATCGACCCGGTAATTGAGGTTGGCATTCAGCAGGAAATCCACACCTTGGAGGACACCATCGAGATCCGTCCCTTCGATTTGCAGCGCCCGGCTGCGGTGCGCGCCGATCGCCAGAAACACAGCCGCGTACTCCTGGTCCCAAAGATGGCGAAGAAAGAAATCGCGGCCCAGGCGCGTGTTGAGCTTTAACTCCACTCCCACGCTCACGACAGCATCCACCTGCGCCTGGATGACATAGCGGGGCAAGCGATACTCGGGAATTCCGAGTGCGAGCATCCCGCCGGCCACCGGCGCCGCGTCGAACATCGTCACCCTATAACCGAGCTTGGCCAGATCAGCGGCGGCCGCCAGGCCGGACGGACCGGCGCCCACCACGGCAATCTTGGGCCCTGCCAGCTTCTTCGGTGCCCGCATGCGCGAGACGATTCGCTGCCGGCCCAGCTTGCTGTAAGGCCCGTACTGCTCGGCCACAAAGCGCTTCAAGGCCCGGATGGAAACCGGCTGGTCGATCTTGCCGCGCCGGCAGGCGCGCTCGCACGGCGCCGCGCAAACGTGCCCGCAGATCGACGCCAGGGGATTGGGCTCCTCGGCCAGCGCGTAGGCTTCCTCGAAGCGCTCCTGCGCAATCAGCGCGCAATACTGCCCGGCCTGGGTCTTCACGGGGCAAGCCTGAAGACACGGCACGTTCTGCTCCAGCCACTCCTGGTTTACCAGCTTCATCGGAATTCCGATTGCTTATTGAGCCGTAAGATTGCCAGTCACGTTGCCAGAGGCAGGCACGGTGATTTCGGTTGGCGCGAATTTCGACTTCTCATGCCAGACCGTCAGAGTGTATTTGCCGGCCGGCACATTCGCGATGGTGTAACTGCCGTCCGCTGCGGTCTTGGCAAAGTAGGGGTTCGCCAGTACGATAATCCATGCTTCCATCTCAGGATGGACGTTGCACAGCAGACGCACTTCTCCGGGCTTCGTGAAAGTGTAAGACTTAGTCTGTCCCTTGGGCCAACTCCCCAGATTGAAACGGTCACCCGCCTTGGAAGGCGTATAGACGTTGTGCAGCACCGAATCGCTGTTCAGAAACTTTACCGTTGTTCCCACCAATACCGGCAGCACGTGCGGGACAAAGGTCATTTTGATCTGATCGATTTGGGGGGCTTCCTTTGGGGCCGGAAATTGTCCAGGCACGTTTTCCAGGTACACGACGGCATCGCGGTTATCGCGCACGCCCTTACATTGAACCTTGCCAGTCACGTCGCCGGCGATGGCCACCTGACTGGCTACAGCGAGCGAAAGAAATAATGCGATCGTTTTCATGTTTGTTCTTCTCCTTATCTATCGGGCATGAATCTTCGAGACCGCGAAATCCGCGCCTTCCTCGTGGCAAACCGCGCAGGACTCAAAAAACGGGGCTGTCATCTGGAAAGCATGGGCCGCCGCATCTTCGCCATTGTGACAAGCCAGGCACGCGGAAGCCGTGGGCTGAAGCGGTGAATACCAGAAGGTAGGATCGGCGGTTGGGAACAACCCGGACGGCACAGGGACCGTGTAGGTCGTTGCCACATGGCACTTGGCGCAATTGCGCTGGTCGCCCGGGAAACGCAGCCCGTTGAAGTTGGTAGTGTTGACTGTAACCGTAGTATCCAGAGACTCACCCATGTGAAGTCCCATGATCATGGTCCGGAAACTGACCGAGGTCGCGGGGGTATTGTTATCGACATGGTTAGCGTTGTGGCACAGGATGCAGTACTCGGTATTCTTGCGCTCGTTTCCACCATGGTGCGATATAGTTTCATGACACTGATTGCAGTTGCTGACGGCTACTACTTGCCGTCGCGGCACTACCGCACTCCCGTCGACGCTGAAGTAGTAGACCGGATTGAATGCGCTCTGCCGCACGGCAAAGCTCTGCCCCACAAGGGGGCCCGTGATCGTCAGATTCTGGTAGGACTCTGCTCCGACCGCCCAAGTGCCGCTGGCGTTGGGCGGCATTGTCCCGGTGAAGGTGTAAGTGTATCCGCTGGGTCCGGAGGTGGCCGTGAGGGCAGACTCAAACCAGGGGTTGTTACCCGGTGCATCGCCAAAAGTCCCCTGATAGCCGGTCGCCGGGAGGAGATAGCCATAGTCGGAGGCCGGCCCGGAAATAGCCACGTTTAAGCTGTTCAGGCTGGACAAGGCCACGGTATTCCCCGCGTTGTCCTTAACCGTAAAGCTCAAAATAGGATGGCTGCCCGGCTTCGTGTTGGTTATCCCGGTGATCGTCAAATTGAGCCCTTTGAGCTGCTTGGACTTCCACGGCATGGTGTGGATGCCGGCTACGGACAGGTCGAACTCCAAACCGGTGTTCGCCGGGTGGCAGACATTGCATTGGGTGTCATCCAACTGAATCCCACCCTGATGGTTTTGCCCGCTGACGAAATTCACGTTGTCGTGACAGGAACCGCAAGCCGCCCGCGAGGGATTGTTCATCCAGTTGTCTGCTTGAGTAGCCTTTTGATGGCAGGTGGTGCAGTTGCGGACATCCTGCGGCAAGACGATGCTGGAAAAGTCGTTCAACGATTGCTGGGACCCGATAATCTGGTAAGGCGTTCCGGGAGGCACCCAGCCAGCGTTTTGAGGAGCCGGTGTGCCCCCTGTCGCAACGGTTGCAGTGCTGAGTCCGTTGTATCCGAGAATGTTCAGCGGTTGGGCAGTCTCGCTAGGCTTATGCGCGCCCATGTGGATTTTGTGGATGTAAACCTTAAAGTCCAGCGAGTTCCCCGTGTATGGGTCCTGGTTGCCCGGGTTATGGCACAGGACACATAAGCGGACATCCCGCCGCAGCCCATCATGTAGCGCCAATGGATCGTGGCACTGGTTGCAGGCTGCTGTCGCCACAACATCCCGCACCTGCGTAACCGTCGCACCTGAGGGGACAAAGTCAAACGTCGCATTGGCCACGTTCGCCAGCGTGTCCAAGCCGGATGCGCTCAAATCCCTTTGGGCAAATATCCCGACCGTAGTGGTGCTGTTCTTGTCAAAATCGGCAGGCAACGGATTGCCGAAGGTATAGGTATAGACTCCGTTTCCGAGGCTGGCGTAAGTTCCGCCGGAATCCGAAGTGGGCTGATTCCATGTATTTCCCACAGTGCAGGTGGTGCAGCCATCGACAGGCGCCGAAGCAGTTACGAGGTTGGTGAAGTAATTTGTGTACTGCGTATCTCCTGGCCTGATGCGGGCCAGAACGAAGTTGGCGCTGACTGGCCCGGCGGTTTGGATACCATACAGATCCAACCCTTGGCCCGCGCTGTCGGCGATCTGGAACGTCACGACAACGCTCGTCCCATTAATCGCCACCTTCTGGATTGCGAGCTTCAGCCCCGGAGTTAGAACCGCCTCGAGATCCGCGCCAAGATCGGTTACACCAACACCGAGGAAGGCTAACGTGAAAAGAACGTGAAATAGCTTCCGGCTCATGACAGACTCCTCTCAACTCGCTGGTGCAGAGGCGTCTTGGCCTCGTTGCGTCTTTAGCTCCGGCAATGACCTCGGTTCACCGCACTAGCCGTGGAGCACTACACCCTCTGTTTCCGGAGCGCGCCGCCCGTGATGGCGCGGCGTCAGGCCGGGCAAGAGCAGTTTTGATGCCACGCACGCTCATCTGCATAAAAGGCCTTTTTCCGGGATTTTCTCTGAGTTGTGCCGCCTTCGGGAGAAGCAGCCTGTGACCGTCCTGTCACACCGGCAACCATGCGAGCGTGTTTTCGAAGTACACGACAGCATCCCGGCCGGCGCGGAGTCCACGCACGGAATCGGGCTCACCACGCCACCGCGAGTACGATTGGACCGGCAACAACGGGCAGAGGCGATGATCGGATCGCCTCCGTCTCTGCCAATTCCTCTATATTTGTTGGTCCTGGATTGTTGATCACGGCGCCAACGAGGCCGTGAGGAAACTGTCACACATGCTACCGCGACCTCGCGGACGCCGCGCCAGTGGAGGCGCCCTTTGCCGATGTGGACGCGCGCATCTCCTTTTCGAGCTCCTGAATCTTGCTCAGACTCGTTTGCAGGCGGGCATAGCCCTCGGCATACACGCCGCTCGGGGATTCGTGAAATGCGCCCAGGGCCGCGCGCACATTCTCCTGGAACGCCATATTTACGAACGCTCTCTCGATGGGGTTCAATGGCGGCACCGGTTTAGGGGCGCCTTCGGGGCCGGACCCGGCGGGCGGCATTGCGGTTTGATAGCGGGAAGCCAGCGCCGCCGAGGACAGCGGCGTCAATCCATCGCGCGCCAGTCCGTCTAGAACCGAGCGGGCGCGCAACACCAGGAGATCCGAAGCCAGCTTGACCTGGTCGGCGGCGTTCAAGTAGTCGCCGGCGAACTTCTCGGAGTGGCAGTGCCTGCAGACCAGGACCATGGCTTGGCGTTGCGCTTCGGCCTGTTTCCGGGTCTGTTCAAAGAAACTCTTGTAGCCTGCCTCGGTGGCCTGTTCGCCGGTGACCTGAACCGCCTGCAGCCCGCGTTGCCAGATGCTCTTGGTGGTCATCTTGTGCGTCGTCTTGACCGGACCGTACCGTTCAGCTTGCAGCATGTGGCAGGTCGCACAGGTGGCCGCCCCGTACTCGCCCTGGCTGAAGGTGTCTGGCATGCGTGTTTTCCAGTTCCAGTCGCCTCCTTGCGCTTTATAGATGGATCCGTGTTTGGATTCCAGATACAGGTCGAAAACCGGGATGCCGCCGGCTCTGTGACAGGTCTGGCAACTTTCCGGCTTGCGCGCTTCCTCCACGTTGAAGTTGTGCCGGGTGTGGCAGGAGATACAGCCATTGCGGAGGATGCGGCCGGTGCCTTCGAACTCGGGGTCCGGGTCGAAATAAGGCGGCGCAGTTGCGCCCTGCTGTCCGTACACCACGTCGCGGCTCAACTGCAAAACGGCGGAAGGCACCGTCAGGAGCGCGGGAATTCCCAGGGCGCGCTTCCAGTTCTCTTCCGGGGGATCGAAGGTATGGCCTCCCCCTTTTTCATATTCCTGGTCGACTGTATCGTGGCATCCTCCGCACACAGCGTTTGCCACCCGGCCGCGTGTCTGCGTGATGGTGGTGTGGTTGTCGCCATGGCACAGTACACAGGTAATCTTGCCGTTCCGTACCAGGAAAGCAGGCCGCTTCTCTGTTTTCTCGTTGGGAGCGCGCTGCTTCTTAACCTCCTGATAGACGCCGGGATTCTGAATGCCGGCGCGGCCCATGCTGCTGTTCAGGAATGCGGTTACGAGATTGGGGGTGACTTTCTGATGGCACTTGACGCACTCTCCGGCTTCCTGGACACCCTCGGGTTCCTTGATCTCCACCGTGATATTCTGAGCGGCAATGGGTTGACACGCCATCCAGGCGGCGGCCGGCAACGCTATCCAGCAAAAACTCCCTCGTCCACCCGCCTTATTTCCTTTGTTGAGCATCATATTCATCCTGCCTTCAAGGGACCCCGGACGCCGAAGGCGCCGAACAGTCTGCCCCAAAACTAAAACCTGTACTCCAATGTTGCGGATACGATGTGCACGTTATAACCGGGTATCCTGGCTCCCAGGAAAATCGAGGTGCTGGTGCTGGGATCCAGTGGAACCATGTACTGGCTCATCACCTCGGTCTGAAAGTCCGCGTTACTGTAATGCTCATAGCGGTATTCCACCTTCGTCGAGACATTGGGTCCCAGATGGTGTCGGACGGTGACGGTAAGCTGATGAAAGCGTTCGCCCGTTTCCGGATAATTCTGGGCCGTTGTCACATGGAAGCCGGGTATCGTAGCGGACTCGAGAGCGCGGGTGGCGATATTACCCTTGGCGATCGAAAAGCCATAGAAGGCGTCCAGCGTGAGCTCCGGGTGCGACCACTTGCCTCTGATCCCGGCTCCAATCGTATGAATCACGTCGCTGATGTTACTTTGCCAGTCGTTGACGTTCAGACTGGGGAGTTCGAGTGGCGAGGAGCGCTGGCGTGAAGTCTGATCGGACCGGTCTTGTTCGTGTGCGTACTCGCCAAAGATGGAAAAGCCGGAAGGCAACTGATAAGACAGATCCGCTCCGTATGAACCGTACTTCGAGCGCAGCAGACCATAGACCGTGTCATCGTAGCGGTCCTGCAGCGTTCCGTACGAGGCGGTCAGACTCAGACGGTCGCTGGGATCGATCTCGACGAGAGCATCCGCCTGATCGCGCTTGCGTGCCGCTTCGTCGTAGCGCATCATGCTCGGGAGTTGCGGATCGCCCGCCAGGCATGTGGGGCCGCAAGCGGTTGGGTAGGACTGCGTGTTCAGCTGATACAGCTTGGGCGTCCGCTCCGCATGCTTATACGAGGCCTTGAGATTGATCCAATTCTTCGGGTTCAGATCCAGGCTGGCCGAGCCGGAATTCTCGTTCGACTCAGCGACGTCGCGATACTGGCGGTCCAGTTGTCCCCAGTCGTAGCCTAATTTGAAAGACTGCCCCTTCAAGAACTCCCAGGATGCTTCAAATTCGAGATGCTGCGAGTTGTAACCGTATGGCAGACTTTGCCGGGCCAGGCCTTCCAGGCTGGCATCCGTGGCGACATAGCTCGAGAAAAACAGGCTGGGGGTGTCGTTGCTGTAATCGTAGGAGCGGTAGCGCGCCGTCAGCTCGACGGAGGGGTGGGGCCGGCTGGTCAGCGTGTAGTTCATCGCCAGTGTAGATTTCTTGCCATTCAGGCTGGCGGCGGGAAGCGCCGGAACATTGGGGATCGCCGAGTTGATGGTTTCGGGAAGAAATGCCTGGTTCTGGCGCATCCATTCCGGTGAGATGCTGGCCATCACGCGGGTGAAGCGGTTCAAGTTGTAGGCACCGGCGAAGTCCAGCGATTGCGCCGAATTGTCCGGGGCGAGGCCCATCCTGCCGCGAGCGGCGGCCCCCACCCCGTTTGTCGCGACGAACGGATTGTCCCAAACCATCGCATTCGTATTGTTCGAGAAGATCGAGGTTGAGTAACCGGCCTGAAAACCGCCGTTGTTGGCGCTGTATTCAGCGCCCACCTTAGCCTCGTGAATCGAGTAGTTGATCGGCTCGGGCATCTCCAGTTGATTGTTGTAAAGGTTGGTCGTGGTTCCGAGAGGCCGATATCCTTGCTTGTTTTCATGGGAATACTGCATCTGAATCGCCCACTTCTCGGTTGGAGTGTAGGTGAATGCTGCGCCCAGCAGGCTTCGTCTCAGAGTCATATCGAACGCTTGTTCGCCAGAGGCCAGTATCTGAGCCAACGGGAGCCGGTTGCTCGAGAGGCCCAGAATCGTGGACGCCGGGATGGTGAATATACCGGGAGAAGACTGTGCCCACAACGTTTGGGCGGTGTTGGTGAATACATGGGGCGTGTCATTCACCTTGAACTCGAGGCGGAACTTGCCGTATTGGCCCGCGGCGCAGAGGTAGTCTGAGTCTCGGCGCTCGTCTGAATCCTTCGCCAGAATGTTGCGCGCCTGGCAGTTCAGAAAGTACTTGCCGCCGGACAGGCCGGGCAAGTTCACATTGAACCGCCGCACGAACGGCCCCGGCCGCAGATCGCGGTACTCGTCGAACTTGGAGGACGCGTCATCGCCCGCCAGGGCTCGCACGCCGACCTCCAGAAGGCCGGCAGGAGAGCCTTCGCTTTGGGCACAAAGTATCCCCTCCGGCAGCAGTACCAGGGGCGCCAGCAGGGCACATCGAACCACCGAACTGAAGGCTTTCATTCTCCGTGTCTCCATGTCACCACTTCGTCATCGCTGGAACCGGCTCCCGGCCGGGGAGTTCGAACCGTGGATTTGTGAATGGCAGTTTGTACACGACCGGTTGAAGACGATCCGTGAAGTCGCCAGTTGCGGGGCTGTGTTGTGCCCGAAGGTGGCGTGGCACTCCTGGCACAGCCGCGGCGCCCGAACTTTCAGCAATTCGGGATTGGAAGATCCATGCGGGTCATGACAATTGAGGCAGTTCTCCATTACCGGGGGATGCTCCCACAAGAATGGGCCCCGCTGCTCCGGGTGGCACTGGTAACAGACCCCATTGACGGTGGGCGAGACCAGGAGTTTCGGGTTCGCGCTTCCATGCGGGTTGTGGCAGTTTGTGCAGGTTACCTTGCCCTCCCGCATGGGCATGTGCGAAGAACGCTGAAGTTGCGCCCGGCGCATGGGATGGCACTTAAAGCAGACCTCCATCTGCGTGCTCTTGACGAGCAGTCGGTTGCGGGACAGTGGTTCGGTGAACCGGGCCTCGGCCTCGGCCGGAGGGGCCTTGGCGTGCACCTCGTGACAGGTCACGCAGGTCAGGCCGCGGGACTCGTGCGTGCTCCCCTTCCAGAACAGCCGCTTGCCATGCTCGTGGCACCGCAAACAGGCGCTCTCCAACACTTCAGGCGGCATGCCGGTGAAGCGCCGGATCAAACTGCGGTTTCCGGACTGCACATGCTCCAGGCCGGAACCGTGGCAGGCTTCGCACCCTTGTTTGTCGGGCTCCTTAAACAGGCGGGCAGTCACGCGCGCATGCATGGAGCGGCTCCAGGAGTCGTAATAATCGGCGTGGCAGCGCCGGCAGGTCTCGGGCGGCACCGCAATCGCCTGGGGGGCCTGCGGCGGAGGGTTTGCGCGTTGCTCCTGCCCATGTAAACCCGGCGCGCACTGCAGGACCAGCCACAACCCCAGGCAGAACCCTGGCACCGTCGAGCGAGTGGACATTGCACCCCGCCATGCACTTCAGGTTCCAGCACTGCCCAAAAGGCGCCGCGGCCGCCAGAAATTGCCGAGGCCACGGATTCATAAGGTGTTATGGTGCCGACGCGCCAATCGGAAGCATGCCGCCACGGGGGCATCGTGAAACGGCTTTGTCACGCTATCCAGCTGTTCGAGTCGCTCCTCTACGTAAGAATCAGACAATAGGAGGACAAAACGCTGGAAATTGCCGGTGTAGCAGATCTGCGACACGGGTTCGGCCTGGTGGTTGCCGCCGTCAGCCAGGATCGGAAACCGATGGGGCCCGATAAAGGCGGGACTCGATGCCGTATTTCCGCATGAGGCGATGCAGGGCGGCCCGGTCCATGCCGCAGATCCGGGCGGCCTCAGTAACATTGCCTTGCGTGCGCGTCAGCGCTTCGGTGATGCTCTGCCGCTCAAAACTCTCCACGCTCTTGCGCTTTTCCTGGCGGAAAGCGACGCGCACCTGCTGAGATTTGGCCAATAATTCGTCGGGAAGGTCCAGCGGCGAGATATATGGCTCGGTGGTCACGGCCACCGCTCTTTCGATCACATTGCGCAGCTCGCGGACGTTGCCCGGCCAAGGGTACTGCTCCAGGATCAGCAGGGCTCCCTCGGAAAGATCCAGCACGGGTCTTTGGGACCGCTGCGCGAACGTCTGGAGAAAGTGGCGGGCCAGAACGGGTATGTCGCCCACTCGCTCGCGCAGGGGCGGCACGCGGATGCTCAATACGTTGAGGCGATAGAACAGATCGCCACGGAATTTTTTCGCGGCGACCATGCAGCTCAAGTCCTGGTTGGTGGCGGCGATGATGCGGATATCGAGATTCACAAACGTCTGTCCGCCGAGCCGTCGGACCTGCCGTTCTTCCAGCGCGCGCAACAGTTTGGCTTGCGTGGGCAGGGTCAGTTCTTCCAGTTCGTCCAGAAACAGCGTGCCGCCGTGCGCCAATTCGAGCAGTCCACGTTGCAATGCAATTGCGCCAGTGAAGGCGCCGCGCTCGTGTCCGAACAGTTCGCTTTCGAGCAGCGGCTCCGGCAACGCCGTACAATCCACGGGTATGCAAGGGCCGCCTGAGCGCAAGCTGTTCGCGTGGATCGCGCGGGCCAGCAGTTCCTTGCCGGTCCCTGTTTCGCCAGTGAGGATCACGTTGGCGTCGCCTTCGGCCGCGCACCTTGCGCTCTGGATGAGATCCCTCACCGGTCCGCTTGATCCGACTATTCCGCTGAAATCCAAATGGCGCTGGCGCGCGGCGCTCGCCGCGCCCAACTCCATCTGGCGGACACGATTTTCGGCGCAGCGCTGCAATACCTTGCACAACTCCGCCATGGTAAAAGGCTTGCGCAGATAGTCGAAGGCTCCCGCCCGTGTGGCGTCGATAGCTGTATCGACCGACGCGTACGCCGTGATGAGAATCACCATCGCAAGCGGGTCAAGACTCTTGATGGAACGCAGCAGCTCCAGCCCATCCATCTCGGGCATACTCAGGTCGGTCAACACGATTTGGGGCCGGTGCTGACGGTATGCCTCAAGCCCCTGCTTGCCGGAGCTGGCACTGACGCACTCGTAACCCAGCCGGTGGAGAATGGCTGCGCAATCCTCCACGAAATCGGCCTCATCATCGATGAGCAGAATGCAGTCGCACTTCCGCTCGTCCGCCTTCCCGTCGTCGTGCATCGATCTCCCGATGATATAATACACCCCGGTTGTCTGCACCTGGCGCACGGCGGAAGGGAGGGGCCGGGAATGGCTTGGCCCGCCTCTCGGCCGCGGACCGGTTCCTCGCGGGGCTGCGCTTGGCCGCTATTGGCGCGGGCGCCTTGTGGCTGCTGGTGACTCCGCATCCTGAGCACCTCCGCCAGGTCGTCGGACTGTTTCTCGCGTTTCTGCTTTATACCGTTCTCATTTATAGCCTTCTGGCGCTCACCAGTTGGCCGATCCGCCGCCTCTATATCGCGGCCCTCGTAGCGGATTTGTTCTTTCTCGCCGGCATGGTCCATTGGACCGGCGACGTGTCTCGCGTTTTCGACCTCGGGTTTTACCTCCTAGTCGGTCTCCACGCTTTCTATTTCGGCCGGAAAGCCGGGCTCGGGATCGCAACCGCCGCCGCGGCACTGCAATTTCTGAGTGAGCCGGACGTGGTTCTCTCGCAGGCATGGCCGGATTCGGCGGTCCGGATTGGGTTTCTCTACGTGATCGGCTGGGCTATCGGCGAATTGGCGGACGAAGAGAAACAGGCGCGACACAAGGCCGAGGAACTGCTGTCGCAGCTTCAAAACACCACCCGGATACTGGAACACGCCCAAAAAATGGCGTTGATCGGACGCTTAACGGCAGGTATCGCGCATGAGATTAACAATCCTGTCGCGGTCATCTTGACCCGGATTGAGCGGATGATGATGGAAGCGGACGAACAGCCTATTTCGAGCGTGCTGACACACCACCTGGAGACCCTGCGAACACACGCCCAACGAATCGCCAACGTGGTGCAAAAGCTGCTTGCCTATTCCCGGTCGGGTTCCAGCGAATTTACCGTGCTGGATATCAATGAGGTGATCCAGCAAAGCATTCCATTGATCGAGCACCGTCTGGAATCGCGTCGCCTGACTCTGAATCTCAACTTGCTGCGCCACCTCCCGAAGATATATGGCAGTTCGAATCGCTTGGAAGAGGTCTTTGTCAATCTGCTGAGCAATGCCATCGATGCCTCTTCACCCGGCGGGCAGATTTATATTGTGAGCACGATTAGCGGCGGGCATGAAAAGGATTTGCAGGTATTCATTTCGGATGCGGGTGAAGGCATCCCGCGGGAGAACTTCGACAAAATCTTCGAGCCGTTCTTCACCACCAAACCAGTAGGCCAGGGAACAGGCCTCGGGTTGTATGTTGCCTACCAGATCCTGAAGGATCACGGCGCCGTTATCGGCGTGGACAGCCAAGTCGGTAAGGGCACGACAATTACTATCAGCTTCCCACTTCTCGAAGCTGCAATTTCTAGTAGCAGCGGCGGTCGTGGGCTCTGATGAAAGGCCCATCGATTGCCTTCTTGTTTTTAGCCTGTTTTATTTCTTCATTGGATTCTGGACGTAGGTCAATCTCCGCACGTCAACAATTCTTTTCCGACGCGACCGCAACATTGATCCGTTCGACAGCCACACCTATACTGGTTCCGGCGCGATGAACGATCCTGATTCCGTCACCACCAACGAGTTGAAGGCCATGGGCGTCCTCGGGGCACGCATCCCGCCGGTTCCCATTTCACTTTGGTACCGGCTGGAACTGGCGCTGGGCGCGTCGATCGCCGGTTTCTTCCCGCTCGTGTATCGCGCCATGATCGCGCTGGCGGCCTGGGCTAGAACGGGAACCGTCCATCACTCAACGGCGGAAGACCATCACCGCTACGTCGCCCGGCATGATCCAGTGATCCGGGCCTGACCAGCTCGGATCTTGCCAGCTGGCCGTCTCCAGTTTGTAGCCGGCGGCTACCACTGAGGCTTTCTGCGCAACCTTACTAGGATTCCACAGCGTCACCGCCATACGGTTCCCCGCCACGAAAGCATGCGACGTGACCCGGCTGTTGTCGCACAGGAAGCCTTCGTTATCCACGAAGCGCCCCTCCAACAGAAGGTCAGCATGAGTCTTGTAGAGTTCAACCAGCCTGCTCACATAACGCGTAAGATCATGATCTGGTCCCCTTCCAGCCCCGTCGAAGCGCATTCCCAAAGAAAACGCCTTGCCGAGTTGCTTCCGGCGATCAGACGCCTCCGGGCCCTGCGTGCGGTTCGTGACGATCGGATCAGGAAACGTGTAGCGGAACATCTCACCGAAAGACTCCGGATCAACGTAGAAGCCGATGCCCTCGGAGTGAATGATATCGACCCACCCGGCGTAACAATCGGTAACCAGCTCAATCGACAAAGCGGCATCGGGATCATGCGTCTTGACCACCTCGCGTAGAGTCTGCAAGTTCTTTACCTTCCATGGGCCAACCGCCAGAGAGGGCTTGCTGTGATTATGCTCTTTGGAGAAACAGATGTACGGAGGGGCCCCTCCCAGTTGGTCGTAGAAGACGCCTTGGGCGCCATAGCCGAGAATCATCTTGGCCTGCGCCACCAGTTGATCGATCCACCCGGGAGCCGCCGGACACGCCACGCCAAAGCACTTGTTGCGCATTACTCCCATGAAGGCGCCGCTTCCGGTGCCCCCATAGGTCTCGCGATATTCGTATCCCCAGACATCCTTGGCGGTAACATGGGAACCCTTGTTCCAGTACCATTCGGAAGCTGGATCAATCAGCTGTCCCTGGGTGTACATTAAGCTCTTGCCGCCGGCCTGTTTTACTTCGGCAAGCGCCTTTTTGAGGCCGGCTTCACCTCCCATAGTCTCGTCAGGATCGTATTCGGGATAGTAGCTGTCGAAACCTTGTTTATTCCAACCATTGATGTGCAGGAGGTTAATCCCCACCGCTTGGGCTTCTTTCAGCCTGGCAGGCAGATCGGCATAGGTGCTGCGAATTCGCCCGCTCTGGCCTTTCCCGTTCGTCATCAGCCACCCCGGCGTTCGGCGCACCCACTCCGGAGCATTGGGCTTCTGCATCCATGTCTCAGCCCACGCCCGGTAAGTCCGCGCGGCCTCGTGCCAGTCGCCGCGGTATAGTCGCAAAACAGCCGGCTCCGAGTGCCAGGTCTCCCCCGGCTTGACGAACGGGAGCTTCACAATCGATGCCGCCATGGCCTTTTCGGTACCCGACGCTGGCCGCGCCTCCGCATACCGGCGTTCACCGGAGCCAACTGCTACGTCCAGGACGGTGGTCATCAGGGTCTTGTCGTGGCTGCCGAAATATAGCCCTTCTGCACCGTCGCTGAAGGTGAACCACTGCATGCAGGCCGGGTAGGGATAGGCGACGCGGTAATCGGGAGCACCTGTGTCGCTGTAGGACCATGTCGGATTCGATCCGAAGCCGGTGGGTTCGGCTGGCGAGCCAGCAGCAGCCGTCAACTTGGTGTAGGGGGCCTCTATCCGGCGGCCACCTCGGCTCGGCCAGTAGAGCACATCTGCTTCTGGCCCCATCCCCATGTTTCCAAGGCCATAAATCCAGGGAAGCCATAATTCGGTAACCTCGACCCCCATATCCTTTTCCCGATTGTCAATTCTGGCAGTCCAAATCAGCCGGTCTCCTTGCAACGTGATTCGTACGAGTAAGCCAACTTCCAACTCCCGCGTCTTGCCGACCTGAGGCAGGGCTCCTGTCAAGCTCTGGTACGACAGCTCGAGGCTGTCGCCGTCCCGTCTGACCTGGCCTTTTTGGCCATCTGTTGGGATCTCCAGATCCCAAGCGCCGTTGAGTGGAGTGTTCAGGCGATAATACATCCGCCACGGCGCGTGCCGCGTGGCAGCGGCCAGATAACCGTTCCCCGTCAGACGGTTCGTCAGCTCCACCAGCCGACCTTGATTATCGAGGGCCACCCGAACGCTCGCGTTCGATAATTCGTAGTGCTCCCCGGCAGGGGCTGCCTGCGGCGCTGCCAGGGCGATCCGTGAGGAGAGGCTCATGGCGCACGCCAACCCGACCATCACCACAACCGCTGCGCATCTTCTTCGCATAAATTAATCCTCGTATTTCAAGCTCGACGGGCGGCGAACGACCATCACCGCTACGTCGCCTGGCAAGATTCCGTGCTCCGCGCCCGACCAGCTCGGACACCGCAGGCCGCTGCCTCGAGTTGTGGAGGGAAGCTGGTTGTTGAAGATCATGTCGTACCACCATGCGGTCACTGCCGTGTACGGCTATCGGCCGGCTATCCCCGGGCCTCCCGCTGAGCGCTGCCGCGCCGTCAAGCCGCCCATCCAGGCTACGCCGTGGCATTGGCGAGGCACTCCGGGACATTGCACACCGGTTAAGCCCTTTCACTCGGCAACGACCGGCCAGCGCGATATGAAGTTTCTGATATCGCAATAGATCGTAACTCCACCGGGGAAAGCGCGTCAATAGCATCGTAGAAATCGGCAAAAGAACAGCACGGAGGTGCCGGTCGTAACAGCCTCTTGCCATCACCTGCGAAGGATCTGAACCGTGACTAGAGGCCTTGAGTCTCGCGGCGATGAGGGTAAACCATAACAGTCGGCTATGGGCGAGGTTCTGGGCCCGAGGCCCTAGCCAAAGACTTACTGCGGATAACTGCGGATGTAGTCCGAGTCTGCCGAGGGTACTGATGATTAATCTCTTGATCGCGTTCGATTTATCTACCCATCATCTTGACTCATTTATTATAATTTGACTTTAATCATTAGCTTCTTGAGCTCTTCCGACGTCCGCGCGCGGGCCTGAAGCTCGGGGCGTAGGCCTCACGGCGTGCTTTTTGGTTTGCCGCACAACCCGCCTGGCCGCGCATGGGTTGACGCAAACGCCTGCCGATTTCCACAACTCTGTGGAAAAACCTGTGGAATTCGGCGCTTCTCAGTGTGTTTCAATACGAACAATATTGAGTTAACAACCTTTTGCACATAAATGCAGCAATTTCTCCTGAATTGTTGATTTTCAAAGCCGGAATTTCGGGAGAGGCGTTTTCAGAAAAGCGATTTAAACTCCGACCGTTTTAATCACAAATCGTGACACCGCCGACCCCGGGAACGCCGGCGCGAGGAGTTGTGGGCATCGGCGTCAACCTGGCAGCCAGGGAAGAGCCCAAACATTCGATTTAGGAAATGTTTTGACTGCCGCCTCGGTACGATGTATATTCTGGATGGGATTCCAATGCGGACGTACACGATCTATACCCAGTGCGGTTCCAGCGGGGTAAGGCTTGGCTAGTGGCAGGCGAAAAACTTGGTGAAGAAGGCAGGCAGGGGCGGAGAGGTGCCTGAGCAACCGACCGAAAATGCGGCGGTTCCTAGTTTTCGCTCACCCGGCGGCAGAGACGACGCTTCGCGGGCTGCCGGAGTAGCTTGGGGGCAGCAAAGACAAAAACGGGTCTGAAACTCGGCGTCTGGATGTAGAATCGATGGTGGCCCAGGAAGCCAAAAATGGAAATCCTGGGTGAAACCAACGTGGAAGGAGAAGTTCATGCAACGAACGTTTTTCAAGGTTATCGCGTTGTCGTTGGGGATTGCGCTTACGGTCGTGGCGTACCAGAAGGCTCCGGCGAAACCGAAGGCACCCAAACCGGGGAATGTCCAAGGAATTGTCCGCGTGATCAGCAAGGATAAGTCCGAGATTACCGTTCACACCAGCGCAGCGGTCGACAAGACCATCATCTACAGCGCCGGCACCAAGTTCGGTCACGGCTCGAGCAAGAAGAACACGCCGGATTCGGTTGACAAGCTGAAGGAAGGCTATTTCCTGAATTGCTCCGGCACGTATCAGGACGTGAAGTTGGCCGCCACCACCTGTTATTTCCGCGAGCAGAAATGAGCTGCTCGCCTTTTGCAGAGTATCGAGGGCTGGATTGGCTGGACGCCGACTCGTAGCGTGGCGACAGTCAGGAGTGATTCCAGCCCCGACCGGTTTCTGGTCGGCATTCGAGAAGCTTCGCCAACCGGAGTTCCGCAGACGGGGTAGTCGCCACGTCGCAATTTCCGTTTTGTGGCCGATGCGCCAATGACCGGTGGGTGTTCAGGATGCGGGCTCCCTAATCGTAGGTGGAAAATACCGTGTCGCGGCGGTGAGCGCGAATCCCTCCGGCCTGTCCACCATAGCCCGCCGTCTGCGGCCCCGCTATAGCCGGCTTATCGGAAATTGCGTGCAGGCTGCGAGCCAAACCGGACTCCGGTTCTCGCTGTGGGTCACGTCGGCCGAGCACTGGGGCACTTTGGCCACGTGCCGAATTGCCTCGGACGGGACCGAATGAACCGACTGAACAAATGCTTGCGGTCGGACTGGTTTAGGCGCATAATCAGATTCACAGGCCCTGAAGCCTGAGATTGCCACTGTTTGGGCGGCTTTAGGGATGGTCGAACCTCATGACGTATATGATCGATTTCTTCGCGGTTCTGGGGGGAGTCGGCGTGCTGGTAGTGGCTGCCGCTCTGTGGGTGGCTAAACGCCCGCTTACGGACGAGCAGCGCACGAATGTGGCAGCACTGCAAGCCTACGATGATTACCTGACGGGGCGCCTCGCGCGGCTGCAACACCCGTGCGACAGTCCGAATGCCACAGACCACGAAGTGCCTGAAGCCGTTACGCCAGTCCACGTTTAACTCAATTTGCATGGACAGCTGGTCGAGGTGCACACAGGCAACACCCACTCTGCGGGACACTGGGTTGCCGTCACGATATGGCGGGGGAAACCAGCCCTTGGTCGACCGGCCGCCACAAGTGGGTTAACCCAACGGGTGACGTTTTCGTGCCCCCATCACCCCGCGCCATCGGCTTTGTGCACTGATCCAATCCCTTGCCCACCCGGTCACCAGCTTGACGGCTCCCTTGTTGGGCACACCTGGGAAGAATCGCAAGGGCCGGCCGAAGCCAAAACGCTGCAGATCTGAGTGTTGGGGATCAATGGAAAGGAAAGCCGTACCCCACAGGCGTCAGGTGACATCCGGCGAAAGCAACGGGTCCGAAAGTCTTCCGATAAGCCACAAGTTCCGGCATTGGCCGAGCAGTCCGTACACCCTCGGCTCCCTGTCAGCGGCGTCGCCGGAAAATGCCAAGGAGATTATCTCCGAGGCCGGCTCCGAAGAAGACCGACTTGATCAGCCGCTTGATCGCTGAGCTCTGGCGCTTGTGAACCAATGCCGATGCAGGCTTAGTGGGCCCTACATCGTCCCATATCCGGAAATACGAGTCGATCCCGAAGGCATAGGTCTCCATCGCCGTGCACTCCAGCCCATGGCTAGCCGCCAGTTGTTTCAGGCTGCGCGCCGAGAAGTGCGACAAATGTATTGGGAAAGCGAAGTATCTCTCATTCACCCCGGCGTAGCGTGAAAGCACCGGAGGAGAGAGGATCGCGCGGAGACTCCTCACATTCGGCACCGCGACGAACAGCCTACCTGTATCCGGTTTCAGGGCGCGCACCACTGCCGTTAACGTCCCATTGAAATCGGAGACGTGCTCCAGGCAGTGGCACATGAGAATCGCATCCATCGGGGAGGGAATTCGGGAGAGATCCCCTTGCACCGCGAGCCCTTTCGCCCGACAAGTCTGGATGGCCTGGGGTGAAATATCATAGCCGTTAACCCTCCACTGGAGGCGGGCGGCCTCCTCGAGCAAGGCCCCGCCTCCACAGCCGAAATCGAGAAATTCGCCGCAAGAGTTCAGCCCTGGATGGTGGAGGTCGATTCGGGAAAGAAGATAGGAGATCGTGGGACGGCTCTGGCATCCGTCTGCGTCGTGCGGTTTGTACCCGGGAGTAGAGTAAAAGGTGTTAAGCACGGAGTCGCTGGGCCGCGGGTTAATGAATACCAAGCGGCATTCCCGACAGCTCTCCAGACCCCAGTCTGCCGCCCCCGAAGGGCGTGTCATCTCTGAGATCCAGTGACCCGGAGTCGGTAGCTGTTTGCGGTTGGCACAGCCGCAAGAGGGGCAGCTGTCAAGTACGATGGTTTCCGTATCGGTCACAAATAGATAGAGTAACAGATCACGTCTTGCGCAAGCCTCCCCACGCCGGAATTTCGCTGGCGCGACACCACCCCCAGGCGCGGTATTATCGAAGTTCGTCGCGGAACTGTCTCAGAACGCAGTCACCGCCACGCATGCGTTCGTTCTGACGGCATCACATAACATAGCCTTTGTCGTAACAGCCGATCAGTTGGAGTCTAAATGGAAAGCCCGATGAGTTTCCCCAACGTGCCGTCCACGCAAAACTCGTCGACGATAACGCCCCCTGGACAGTCTACGCAGGGGGAAACCCTCCAGCAGGCGAGGCTCCAAATAGGGCCCGGCCAAAATGTGTATGCCTTGTCTTTTCTGCTCTCGGCCCTCGGACACCTGTCCGAGTCGGGCGTCGACGTCTCCATCCAGCTGAGCCGTGCGCTTGCAGACGAAGAGCCACGCCTGACTTTGAATGGCGTGGAGTGCACAATCGACCTGCGCGACTCTAATTGCCAGTTCTGCCAGCGTGCTCTGGAAGACTCGGCGTACTACTTCAAACGCAGCTATAACGCGCAGCATCTTCCGCCCCGCTACGCCCACAAGATTCGACCTTTCGGCCTCAACTACGGCGCCCGCAGCTCCAGCGGAGACCGACTCCTTTGGGGCACTCTAATCGCCGATCCTTTCGGCTTCGCCAAGCTGAGTCAATTCCGGACCTATGTCCGGCTGCCGCGCGTAACGGCGTACGAGTTTTCGCCATCTCACCCCGTCGACAACATTGTTTTTTTCCAGACCCGAGTTTGGGACGCAGATGAAATCGACGAGTTCAGCCGCGACACTGGCTTGAACGTGAGCCGTGCCCAAGTTGTCCAGGCCCTTCGTCGCAATTTCGGCTCCCGTTTTCGGGGTGGCCTCATCCCCACACCATTGGCACGGCGCGAATACCGCGACCTGATCACCAACGAGCCGTACATACGCTCAAGGTACGTCCGCAGCGCTAGTCGCGCACTGGTCGGCGTTTCCACGGTTGGCTTGAACGAGTCGCATCCGTTCAAGATCGCCGAATACCTCGCCTCGTCCAAGTGCATCGTCACAGAGCCACTCTCGGCTAATACGCTGCCGCACCCGCTGCACGAGGGCGTCAATCACTTGACCTTTGCAACCACGGATGCATGTGTTTCGCGGTGTGAATATCTCCTGTGCAATCCCGGCGCCGCAAAGGAGATGCGTCTGGCCAACTGGGATTACTACCTGAACCACGTTCACTATACCCGCCGCTTAATTTCGCTTTATGAATTAACATTCAAAAAAGCAGCCCAGTGAATCTGTGGGTAACCTCTGAGGCAGGATGGATCCCAGACTTGCTTCGACCCCATGGTTGAGTGAGCGTTGGTGGTTTGGTTGTGGAAGGTCGCCTCAACAGAGCCTATGCTTTATCCAGTTCTGTGCAGTGGTTGCGGCCGCATGGATGGTGGGCACTCATTCATCTGCGCCAGTGGTGTGGACAACTACCCTTGAAACCCGCCGTTTCACGGCAGAGCTTAACGTAACTACAGGACGTTAGCGCGTACTGATTCGATGACCGGCCCGACCCCAATCTGGTTCTCGTTTCCGGCCGGGCTCCTGGCAGCCTTGGGCGCCTTCGACGCCTCAGCACTTACTCCAGATCGAAGTCACCGGAGACGATTGCCGCGCGCAACGTATCCACGTAGTCGGCCGCCTTCTCGGCGCGTTCGACGCAGGCCGGGCAGGCCAGCAGGTGCTCTTCGAGCAGTGACAGTTCGGCTTCATCCGTTACCATCCCGAGATGGTAGCGTTCCAGATCGTCGTCGGAAATGTGTTCCATAACGCGGTAGTGGCCGCGGCGGGCCGAAACTCTCAAAAGAATTTCCCCTGACCGTCCGGACGGCAATCGCCTTCCCCGGAATTGATCCGTCAGGCAGTTTGCTCTATGCCGCGCCGGCTGGCCCAGTATTTTCTCATTCGCGCCGAAACTTCCTGGCGCTCGGCGGCGCCCATGGATTTGCGGCCCCGGCGTTCGGCGGGAAAGGCCGCCCGAACGCGGCCAGGCGTGCGATCGAGCTCTTCAAGCGCGGCAATGGCGCGCTCCAGCCTTCGCTTCACGACATGCAAGGCGCGGATTGTCATATTGAGGTCCAAACTGCGCTTTCCTACTCTTTTCATATTGAAACTGCTCTCGTCGATTATTAACCAAAATTATTATTGCAAATGAAACCATAGGAATTCAAATTTACTGGTGAGACGAAATGAGATAATACACTCCTTAATGTTGCAGGTGAGCCCGCCGGGGACTGGGCCGCGGCGGGTTTTTTGGTGCGTGCCTGTCACGCAACCGACGAGAGTGCCATGGAGCCACAGTTTCCAAACAGAGATGCCAAACATGCCAAAGTAACGGCCGCCGGCATCGAGCGGGCGGGCAAGCAATGGCTCGACGCGCTGGCAGCTGCAGAACGGCTCTCGCGCCAAAGTAGACAGTCTCCACGAGACGAGGTGCTTCTTGCGCGATGGACGGAATCCCGAAGAGACGTGGAAGTCGCCGCACAGCGGTATCGGGAAATGATTGAACAGTGCTCGCCCGAAGTTCCTAGGCCAAAAAGCCACCGACGGTTCCACTGGATCTGGTTCATTTGATTACAACTCACTCACCACTACCCGCGCACCCACGTGATGACGCATGAGATCCCATGCTCGCACCGGTGACCGCCAGGGGCGCCGCGCTGGAGCCGGGCATCCCCCAACGGTTCGTCCGCATCTTCGCCAACAACACCCCGCACACCGGCGGGGACTACCAGACCTACGCCGTCTCCGCCGACGGCAACCGAATCCTGATAGGCCCAAATCGGCGGTCAGGCCGGCGGCGGTGGCGGGAGGGGCGCCATCGGCCCCGAACCGGGGCGCCCCTATTTCACGGTGGCAATGAACTGGGCGTCCGCGCTCAAGAAGTAAGCAGGAAACCGCCTGTGCTCCGCCATCCCGCGCGGAGGGTTTGCCCTCAGCCGCGCGGGCTTTATGTGGCCCGTCGAAAGGAACGGAAGGCGTCTGGTGTCTACCTATCGGGCTGGAACCTAGTCGGATCCGGCAGGAATCGGGCCCACAAGCAAGGACGCCCGCCGCGGGCCGCCAGACTGCGGTCAGTCTGGTGTCTCCGCCGAGGCGCGAAAGTAATTTGCTTGGCCAATGCGCCCGCCGTTCCTTGCCGGCAAGGTCAGGGGGCAGCGAGCAACAAAACGGGTACCGTTGAGCGGGCTGGACTCGAACGAGACCGTACCGCCCAGATACTGCTCCGTCAAGAGCTTCATGCTGTACGTACCCAGTCCGCGACCTTCGCCTTTGCTTGTGAATGACCGTTGGAAAATCTGTAGCTGGGCATCCCGGGGGATGACTCCCGCGTTGTGCACCCAGAACTCAATACCATCCGCGGCTTGGCAACCAATGGTCACAGTCTCGCCCGGTTGCGTTGCCTCGAGCGCATTCTTCAGCATGTTGCCGAGCACACGGGTAAGCAGCGACGGCTCGGTCAGGATCTCGACATCGTTGGAGGACGGGTCGATCAGAACTGTGCGCTGCCGACAAACCGCGTGGCTTCTGTAGTGCGCCGCCACTGCCTGGACGAGCTTGAGTGAAGCCACTCTTGCAGGTGTTATCGCGAGTTGGTTGGCTTCGGCTTGGAAAAGTTGCTGCTGGCTCTGGATCTCGGCCACCAATTCGCTCGCGCTTTGTTCAATCAGGGCCGCGAAGTCGGCGGTATTCCCACTCCCACCTCCGTCGCCTAATTGTGCCGCAAGGCCCTTTACGCCGCTCGCGATGTTCAAAATGTCGTGAAAGAATATCCGCTCAAGCGCGCGCCGCCGCTTCTCGTGGCTGATATCTGCGACAGTGCAGGTTACCAAGCCCTGTGTTCCCGGAATGGGCAAACAGGTGATCAAGAGATCGGAGGCGTCCTCAGTGCTGCGGCGGACGCGCGTAATTCGGCACTCCCGGCTGCTCGTTACGCCCCGAAGCCCCTCCAGGATCGAGCGAACTGCGCCGCAGGTTTGGCAAGACTCCGTGGTGCCGCAACCACTCGGGGACCTGCTCGCGTTAACACACTGGAGCGCCTCACCAGGCCGTAACCCCACCACGGCTGACTGATCCGGCGCGCCGATGAGATGCAGGGCTGCCCGGTTGCAATACACGATTTGCCGGTTCTGGTTCACCACCAACACGAAAATGGTTGAGGCGTCCAGCACAGCTCTGAGCAGCCCGGAGTCGAATAGGCGCGCCTGCGCCTCTAGCTCTTGGGGCGGGGAGCGCCTTGCGGAGGCAAACTGGGTCCGTCCTGAAATCGCTTTTTGCTGGTCCGGCGGTGTCAGCTCTTCGGTGGTGTCTAGCGCGTGTCGCGCTGCATCGAGCAAATCCTGCTCTTCGACACCGACGACCCCGCCGTCGGCGGTACCGTCCAACTCTTGTGGAATGTCCACCGAGGATGTGTAGATTACCGGAATGGTCCAGCGGGCCTTGATCTCCTGGCAAACTTCCAATCCATGCATGTCCGGCAGGTTGACGTCGAGCATCACCAGGTGTGGTGGTTGGGCCTCCATCGTTTGAAGAGCCTCCATTCCGGTACCGGCTTGGGTCACCTGAAAGCCCGCCCCACGAAAGTAATATGTCTTGAGAAAACGCAACGGCTCGTAGTCATCAACGACAAGTACGAGGCGATTCGGTCTACTGATCATATTTGCCGCCTTGGCATCGACGGCCTAGATGCAAGCATTCGCAAGCCCTACCTTAGTCCGGGAACATTCACGTTCCAGGCTCCTCGGCCCTAATCAGCATACGCTTGCCTGGTACCAGAAGACACACTTGCTTTGGGTAACCATCCGGGCGAAAGGGAGCGCCGGCGCGGTGGCTGGTCGTGATTAAGAGCCGGAACGTCCCCGCGCGGCTGGAGACCCCGGGCTCCAGGTAACAACTGTGATACTTTTTCTCGGGATGCAACGAGCGTGCGCCCGGTGACTGCGGGGGGCCACGCCGTCGAACGCGCTCTCGCCACCGGGAAGATGGTCGGCCTTCTGCCGTGCGACCTGATCTTCATGGATTGCCAGATGCCAGAGATGGATGGCTATGCTGCCGCGCGGGAAATCCGTCGTCGGGAAGGCGCGAACCAGCATGTTCCGATTTGTGGCGATGACCGCGGAGGTGCTGGCGGGTTGCCGCGAGCAGTGTTTGGCGGCGGGCATGGACGACTACATCGCCAAACCGGTCAAGATGGAATTCCTCTTCGAGGCGCTGCGGAAATGGGTCCCGGCCAAGCGCGAAACCAACAGTCACTAAGTCGAGCGGCAGATTACCACGTACTCGGTGATCTGACCCGGCGGCGGGGTGCGGCGAAGGGGCAGTAAGACTCAGTTTCCCGCCAACAGCCTCTTCAGTCTTGCCACCAGTTCCATCGGGTTGAACGGCTTCATGACATAATCGTCGGCGCCTAACGAGAACCCCATCAACACATCGCTGTCCCGCTGCCGCGCCGTCAACAGAATGACTCGCACCGGAATATTCTCCGCGCGGATGGCCGCCAGCACTCCGAAGCCATCCATCCCCGGCATGTTGACGTCCAGCACCGCCGCGTGCGGCCGGTGTACCCGGACTTCCTCCAGCGCCTCCGGCCCGCTGGCCGCCATCCGGCACTGCATGCCGAAGTTCTGCAAGGCGGAGCGGACTAGCGCCCGCACCGTGACATCGTCGTCCGCGACGAGTATCTCGGCAGGCCCTGCCACCGCGCGTCGCTCCGCCGTAACCGGTGTCACAGCCTGGTTCGCCGGTGCGGCTGGCTCTATCCGGGCCGTGCGCGACAACGCGAAGCTCAGCCGCATCAACGCCTCTTCGGGCTGCCAGCCGTCGATCAGGAACTCGCGCGCCCGCGCCTGCACGGCCGGATTGAGGGCCAACAGCCGTTCCCGCGCGCCGATGAAAACCAACCGCAGCCCCAGCGGCGGCACGAACTCTGGCGCCAGCCATTTCGTCTCCATCGTCTCCGGCCTCACATGCATCAGCACCAAGTTGCATTCGCAAACGGCCTCGGGCGAATAGTCCGCCTGGAACAGTCTGGGTTTCGCCCCCACGCGCTCCAAGGCGCCGCACAGTCGTTCCGCCTCCAGGTCCCCAAGTCCGACCAGTGCCACTCGCTTGCCCTCCAACTCTTGCACGATGGAATCCGGAATCTGCAGTTCCGCCACGGCTGCCGCTAGCTCGGCAAACTCGCGCGCTAGTATTTACTTGCGATAATTAGCGTACTAGATGATAATGGGGACATGCGCCGGCAGACCGCGACGATTCGTCTCACGGATGAGGAAGTGGGGACCTTGCAGCGGTGGATCCGCCAAGGCAAGACTGAGCACCGCTTGGTGGAGAGGGCGCGGATCCTCCTGCTCGCGCATGAGGGGCGAACCAACCAGCAGATCGCGGATCAATTGCACACGCGGACGGCTCGCGTCTCCAAATGGCGGCAGCGTTTCGGCGCGCATGGGCTGTCGGGTTTGAGCGACGCCGCGCGATCGGGGAAGCCGGCACGATACGACCAAACTACGGAAAAACGCGTTCTGGCCCTGCTCGATGAACGGCCTCCGAAGGGGTACTCGCAATGGAACGGGAATCGGCTGGCCGAAGCCTTGCTGGACGTCAGCAAGGATCAGGTGTGGCGCATTCTCCGCCGTCATGACATCTGCTTACAACGGCGGAGGAGTTGGTGCATCAGCACCGATCCGGAGTTTGGCCCGAAGGCCGCCGATGTGGTCGGGTTGTACCTCAACCCACCGGAGAATGCGCTGGTACTGTCGGTAGACGAGAAACCCTCGATTCAGGCTCTGGAACGCGCGCCGGGCTATTTGCGACTGCCCGACGGCCAAGCCGTCAATGGTTTCAGCCACTGCTACAAGCGACACGGCACGACCACGCTGTTCGCCGCGTTGGAGATCACGACTGGGTTGGTGAAGACGGCGCACTACCAACGGCGGCGGCGCCGGGAATTCCTGGACTTCATGAACGAGGTCGTCGGCGAGCACCCCGGTCGGGAGATCCATGTGGTTTTGGACAATCTGAACACGCACAAGCCCAAGAACGACCGTTGGCTGCAGCGCCACCCCCATGTACATTTCCACTTCATACCGACGTATTCGTCGTGGCTCAATCAGGTAGAGTGCTGGTTCAGCATCCTGAGCCGACAGGCCCTCCGGGGTGCCAGTTTCACTTCGCCCCGGCAACTCCGCCAGGCGATTGACGACTTCGTCACCGTCTACAACGAAAAGGCAGCACCGTTTGAATGGAAGAAGGCGGTCGTCTTTCCTTCGGCTCCCAAGCAACAATACTCTAACTTATGCAACTAAGTACTAGTTTCGTCAGCGCGACGCGCATCCGCGCGGGCGTCCAAGGCGGCGTTAGCAGCATGAGCTCCACATCCCGTGCCCGATCTGAGATTTTCGGAAATCCCAGCAGCCCACCGGCCCCCGCCCACCGGTGACTCAGCAGCGCGGTCTGTTTCTCATCGAAACTCTGGTTCAGGGTGGCCAGTAACTGCCGGCTCTGCACCATTCCGTCCATCAGGAATGTGCGTTTTAGATCCTCCATCTCCGATTCGGGAATCGCCAGCGCGATCGGTTGCGGAGATGCCTCTTGTCCCCTCGTGAGGCGTGTCTCGGCCCCTCGCGCCGGAGGCGCGAACGCGTCACCTCCGAAATCCAGGTATTGGCGAATCCCCGTCAGCGTCTGCTCGTCGATCGGTTTCGTCAGATAGCCGTCACAGCCTGCGTTACGTGCCCGCTCTTCACCGCTTTCGATCTCGGAAGCAGTCAGCGCAACCACCATGACGTCGCGCAGCCGGTTGTCTTGCTTAATTAGGCTGGTGAGCTCCAGCCCGTTCATTCCGGGCAGCACGATGTCCACCAGGATCAGATCCGGCTTCAAGAAGCGGAGCGAGGACCACGCTTGTTCCGCTGTTGATGCCACCTCCACCTGGTAACCTTGCGCCCGGAGCGCGAAAGCCGTCAGCTTCAAGCTGACGGGGGAATCCTCCACGATGAGGATTGTTTCACCCGCCATACGAACAACCGGGGCGCGATTTTCAGCCTCGCACCAGTGCAATCATAACCTGGAATTGCCATTTTGGCTACCAGCTTCGTGGGTGGTATACACCGAGCCGCCGTCCTTTGATCCGGCGTGGCGAGCGACGGCGAGGAAGCATAGCGACTACTGCAACACGAAGAGGGCCCTCGGTTGGCGATCCTCGATTGGCTAATGCCGGGTTTGGATGGCATCGAGGTATGCCGCCGCGTGCGCGCCAGCGACCACTTCGGCTATACCTACGTGTTGATTCTCACTGCGAAGACTGGAAACGAAGATCTCGTAACTGCCATGGAGGCTTTTGCCAACGATTAACTCACTAAAACCGTTCAAGTCTGCTGAATTAAGGGCTGATCTGAGAGTTGGCTACCGATTTCTCAGACTGCGGGAAAGGCGGCGGCTCACCAACCAACCTCTGGTCTTCGCCGGTGCGTTCGACGCCGCAACTGTGTACTCGCCTGAATGACTTATATGCAAGTCTGATCGCGCTACAATCTCGGCCCTACCACGAAGACTGGACTCACGATAGACCCGACAACGACAGGCAAGCCGGGCTTCCGGTCCATGTCACGGGCGTCAAGGGCGAGTCCTCGAAAGCAGCCTCGGCGCTTCTGGATGTGCCACGGCCATGCCCATTGATAGTACTAGTTGGTTAACGACCGTCAGTATGGCAAGCCGAAGATGTCAGGAGGAAACTCGATAAGGAAAGGGGTGGTTGTTAACCGGGATTACAAAACTGCGGCATAGGAGCGCCAAACGATGAACCATTCACCACTCTCAGACAGCCCGGCGGCGGAGCGCCGGAAAACAGGTGAGGCGAAGTGGACACCCCCGGCGCATCTTCTTGAACTCGCATCCTACGACGACGGGTTTATCGCCGACATCATCGACGTGTTCAAGACGGGTACCGAGACTCACCTCCAGGAAATGCGTACTGCTTTTTCGACAGGTGATATTCCGAGACTCCATTCCCTCGCCCATTTGATGAAAGGCAGTGCCATGCAGGTTGGGGCTGACGCTCTTGCCGAAGTTTGTCAAGCACTTGAGCTTGCGTCCAGCCTCGCGCCGGCATTGCGCCTCGCGGAACTAGTGGATCGTATTCAAGAGCTGTTCGCTGAAACAGGTGGTGCGATGACCTCGTATTCCAACGGTAACAAGGCTGGGAACCATTCAGAGCCGCTCTTGAGCTGAGGCCGCAGGCCCGAATAAGAAACCCCGGAGTGCTATGTCTAAAGAATCGACAGGCGGGTATTGCCAATACCTGATCTTGAGGATCAGGGCGGCGACGGCCTGGGGGCCGATGGGGTTACATTTCGTCCAGACGCGCACGCCGATCGAACGCACGCTCCGAATTGGGTTCCAGAACTGGAATTCTTTGCACTCCGGCCGAGATGTGTTGGGTGGGAGCCGGTGATGTGTCGGCGTCATAGCCTGGGTGCGTGCGTTGCGCTAATCCTGGCGTGGAATGGCTCCGGTCTCGCCCAGCAGTACAGTTTCCGCCACTACGGGGATGCCGACGGGCTTCAGAACATGACCATCCTGTCCTTGGCCCAGGACGGAGCCGGTTACATCTGGGCCGGATCGGAAGGCGGACTGTACCGCTATGACGGCACCCGCTTTCGTCTGATGGCCGCCGCCTAAGGGCTGCCCTGCGTCACCGAAGTCCATGCCTTGCACGTGGCGGCCGATGGCGCGCTCTGGGCCAATACTTGCGGGCGGATTTTCCGTTTCGATGGGCAGCGCCTCCAACCCATCGCCGGGCTGAGCGGTATGTTGTCGGGTGCCCAGCGGATGGCCAATGACGCGCACGGTCATGTCGTGGTGGCGACCCTTTCCGGCCTGTACGAGGCGGCGCCGGATGGCGACGGTTCCTTCTCCGCGCGTCCCTATCCGTTGGGGCCGGAACTTGCCGGCACGCCCATGCGCGGAATCGCGCGCAACGGCTCGCAGCTCTGGTTTGGCTGCGGGCGCCGGCTGTGCGTCGAAGACCGCGGGCGGGTTTCGGTGTTCGGGCCGGCGGAAGGATTACCGGACGACGCCTGGGACGCCATCGCCATAACGCCGGACGGTTCGGTGTGGACTCGCAGCCCGAGCAGGCTGTACCGGAAGCCACCCGGCGCGGCGCGGTTGGTCCAGGAAAAACCGGATATCGCATCCAGCACCTTTTGGGGCGCCTTGACCGCGGGCCGGGACGGATCGGTCATGGTCCCGACCGATAAGGGGCTGGCCATCGGCCGCG
>Ga0209517_10001061_pt1 | contig 43479 bp, 29 predicted proteins | sample PeaSoiMetSII2010_FD_187695 | JGI IMG/M metagenome (GOLD analysis project Ga0209517, IMG submission 187695) | Peat soil microbial communities from Weissenstadt, Germany - SII-2010 (SPAdes) (version 2) | ecosystem: Environmental > Terrestrial > Soil > Wetlands > Peat | place: Germany...
TTCGCTGTGCGGCAGCTTACAGGCCCGTCGCGCCTCAGGAACTTGGCTCGCGCCTTCGCACCATTCGACGACTCCAGAGTTCGTCGACACCGTGCCACTATCCTCGGGACGCATGGGCCACCGATGCAATGGGACGGCGGATGCCAGTTCCGTTCCGTGAAGGGACTTTCTGTTCCCTCCGCATTTTTCGCTTGACAAACGGGATGGCATAGGCTAGATTTGTTTCGTGGGGTTGGGCAGGGATTCGGCCCTGCCGGATAGGTTATGCCGGGAAGTGCTCTTCTGTTTTCATCTGTGGTCCCTGCCTGTGGTTCCTTCCTTTTTTGCAGTCAAGAAGTCCAGGAGTCAAAGTGTCGAGGAGTGGGAGGCCAAACGCCGACCGCATTTCTCTGGCCGCAGGCCGGAAGGGGGCGGCTGGACGTCTCGATGCCTCGACCCCTCAACTTGCCGACCTGCAAAATCGAGGAAACAAAGCGAGAATGTCTATGAAAACAAAGGGCAAGCACAAAGAGTCGCAGAGTCCGGTAGCGCAGACCGCCGGTTCTGCGGTCTGCGGCTTTTCCAAGGCCGCTGGGGACGGCTGCGAACCGCAAACACGGCGGTCCGCGTTACACGTACTCGACTGCAAAACGGGGGGAACAAAGCCAGAATGTATATGAAAACAAAGAACAAGTACAAAAAGTCACTAGGTCAACTGCAGGGGCGCAGCCTGACTCACTTCGCCCGTACGTCGCACTTGCGGTTTCAGAGCCTGACGAAGATCCGCTTCTTATACATCCAGAAGCAAAGCAGCCAGAGCATGCCCCAGACCACGAGACTGGTGATAATCGCGGCGTTAATGGAACCGGCCCAGGCGAACAGGCCGGTGGTGAAGGGTTTGGCGATCCGGCTGAACCACCACGCGCCGCCGGTCATCGCGAAGAGATATATAAGGAGTGGATTCATGCCCACGATGTTGAAGAACAAGGTCCACCTCTTAAGCTTCTTCACGTCGATCAGCCAGTAACAAAGCGCCAGGGCCAGCAAGCACCACCCGCCGCTCACGATCACGAATGATGTGCTGGCGATGCGTTTAATGATCGGGGTCCAGGGGTTAAGGGCGTAGCCGACTACAACTCCGATGAGGCCAGGAATGACCAGGAGGCGAATCTTCTGAAACGAAGTGCGGCTGCTCATCAAGACCTGCCCGGCCAGCACTCCCCAGATCGTGTGCGCGGCAGTCGGCACGGCGTTAAACGCCACCCAATGGTCAGTGTCAAGCTTGTGCATCAGGACCATATCCATCCAGGATCCGAAATTGTGGTCCGGCACCCATGGCTGATTGAATCCAGCCACCGGCCACAGCCGATAGAGGAGTTCGGTTGCGATCAGAAAGAGGAAGGTGACACCGATCTGAACACGCGCCGGCTTGCGCATGAAGAGAAAAGCTACAAGGTACGTGAAGGAGAGTTGGGCCAGCACATTCCAAAGCTCGAAGGTCAGTCTTCCCGGTCCGATGCAATAGAGAGCCCAGCCGAACAGAAGCAACAGTCCGGATCGGATCAGGGCGTGATGAAAGGTTTTGCTCCAACTGTCGCCTCGCTGCCAGCGCTTGCCGAATGAGAACGGCATTGCGACGCCAACGATGAACATAAAGGAAGGCTGGATCAGGTCCCAGAAGTGCAGCCCGTTCCAGGGATGGTGTTCCAACTGCCAGCCAATCGTACCCAAGAATGTGCCCTGGAATGCCGGTAACCTGAGCAGTCCATAAAGGCCGGTAGCCTCCCCGATTAGAAGGAACATCGTTAGTCCGCGATAGAAGTCGAGTGAGGTCAGCCTACCCTCGGCGGGCGGAGACGCCACGGGCTTCTGGTTTATAGCGGTCTGCGGCAACTCACTGGTGAGGCTCGATTCCATGGTCGGACTTAGACCTCCTGTCGCCGAACTCAAGTCTCAAGGCAGAATGTTTTTAGCAGGAAAAACAGCGGGCGTCGAGCAAAATCTTCTCACGGGACAGGCTGAGGGGCACGTGGTCACTCCATATCGTCGGCGAGGGCGAGCGCCTCTCGAAGGAATTCCCGGCGCGCCTCCGCCGAGAGGTTGTGCGATGCTTGAAATTCCGGACGGGTCGCGGGTAAGCCTTCCTGCCGCGGGTATATTCGCGCTTCCAGTTCGAGTGTCTCTCGGGCCTTGTCGCCTTGTCCGGTTTGAACGTAGAGCATTTCGAGTGTTTTATAGCCGCCGCGCCACTCCGGTATGAGGTCCAACGCCCTCCGGAGGTAAGACTCAGCGCGATCGTTCGCGCCCTCGAGGACGGACAAAACCCCCAGTCCCCAGAAGATTGCTCCTGAATTCGGAGCCTGCTGCAAGCCGCGCTTGAGAACCTGGGCGGCGGCAGCGGTTTTCCCTGCGCGTAGTTCGGTCAACGCGAGGGAGAGATAACCCTGATCGTTGTCGGGGTTCGTGGCAATGGCTTTTTCGAAAGCGCCTGCCGCCTCCGAGGTACGCCCCAAGTGCGCATAGATATCTCCCAGCAGGAATAGAGTGGCGCCGTCCTGCTGACCCTCGCGCGAGCAGGGCAGGATAGCGTCCAACGCGCGGCCATAATCCTGCAACTGGAAATACGCATTGGCCAGGTTGTATTTAGCATCGTCCGAGGTAGGATCGGCCTCCACCGCAGCCTGAAAGTGCAGAACGGCGTCAGAAAACAATCCATAACGAGCCAGGAGCGTCCCAACCCCCAACTCCGTTCTCACGTCTCTTCCGCTTGCGTCGTCAAGTTGGGAGACTCTCTGGCGAGCATCGTCAACGCGCCCGAGTTTCATGTAGGTTTCGATGAGTAAGTAGAGAGTCCTCGGATCATTAGGGTTTCGGGCGTCCATCCGAAGAAGTTCCTGGAGATCGATCTCCGCTTTTTGCCGGGGCGGGAGGGACACGCGTTGGTCCAACGCTTCGAGGAAATGCTGAAACGGATAAGGTGCATTCGCCTCGTCCTTGGTGAGCGTCTGGAAGATTTTCATATCTCGTGCAGCGGCGTCATCCTCGTGGGCGTGGCGCTCGGCGTTGGCGAGATTGTAATAAACTTGCGCCTTCTTTGAAGCGAGTGTCGTGCATTTTCGAAGCAGGGGAATGGCTTCGTTATACTTCCTCTCTGCGATCTTAACCTTCCCGAGTTCGTAATAGGCATCGCTGTAATCGGGGCTCGACCTTAACGATTCTACCAGGAGCTTTTCCGCCTCAGGGTATTTCCCCTGCTTACTTTCAATATACCCCAGATTAAACAAACACATGCCGTTGCGCGGGTCCTTCTTCAACCCTTCCTCAAAGTATTTCCGGGCGTCATCGAATCTGTTGAGGTGGCGATAACACAATCCCATGAAGGCATAGGATGAAGCGGAGGGATCAATCTCAATTAGTTTTTTGAATTCCTCGGCCGCCTTCGGAATCTTGCCCGCACTGAAATAGCTTTCCGCGAGGGCCGCGCGAATGTCCGGCCGGCGTGGATCGAGCCTGACGCCTTCTTCGAGGATCTGTATGGCGTCCTCGTAATACGCCTGCAACATGCTGAGCCGCCCGATCAGGAAGATTATATCCGTGTTGTCAGGTGCTAGCTTATGGCCGCGCACCAAAAGTTCGAGTGCCTGCAGATCCTTTTGCTTCGCGGCGTAAACCTCGGCGAGGACATAGAGGGTATCCGGCGAATTGGGACTGACCGACAGGGCGCGCTCCAAGGCCTCTTCAGCTTTGTCGTAGGCTTTCTTCCGATAGTATGCCTGCCCAAGATTGTGGAGGATCTCCGGCGTCCGCGGGCTGAACGCGTCCGCCAACTCCAGCTCATGGATCGCCGCATCGTATTCTTGTTCACGCGCTAGGAGTATTCCAAGCGAGAAGTGCGGCGGAACGTCGTTTTTCGCCTGCTCGGAAACTGCGCGGCCCAGTGTGAGCGCTTCTTCACGTCGATGCGCTTTGAAGTACGCCTGAACGAGTGCGATTTGAGTGCCGACGTCCGGCGGACGGATCTGCTTCAAAACGGGGATAGCATGCTCCGCGTCGCCCCGCGCGAGTAGTATCATACCCAGGTTGTAGTTTGCGTCGCGATCCTGCGGGTTGCTGCGCAAGGCGCTGCGAAACTCATTTTCCGAAAGGTCCAGCTTGCCCATTGCAAAATAACTGGTTCCCAGATTGATGTGGGTCCTGGCGGAATGCGGATCGATCTCGAGCGCCCGCTCGAGCGCGGCCACGGCCTGCGTGAAATCCTGTTGCTGATTGTAAGCGAGCCCGAGGAGGTTCCAGCCTGCAATGTCCTTGGGTGCGATTTTCAACCCTTCACGGACAGCGACAATAGCCTTTCCAGTATCACCTTGGCGTAGAGACTGCTCGGCCTCCTGAAATAACCGCTGTGCACCTACGGAGGCGTGCTCACTGGGCGCCACTTGGGTCTCCGCTCGGGGCCAGAGGCTCTGTACTTGAGAGGTTAGCACCGCTCCGGACAACAAGCCAATACGCAGCAGCCGACCGAACATTTGCGCTGATTGCCGCGTTCCCGGATTGGAAAATCGATAGCGATTACGGCGCATCACCCATCTCACCCGCCAAGACAAATTCTAACAAAAAGGGGCGCCCCGGGGGCGCCCCGAAAAATCGATTCTAGCAGTGGAGTGGCCGTCAGAAATAGAACTTGAACGCAAACTGAATCTCCCGCTGGTCGTTCTGCAGATCGCGTGTCGACGCTATTTTCCCGAAAGTGGTGGGCGAAGTGTAATCCAGCGAGCCGGGTGCTGCTTGTACGCCATTCCCACTAAACCCAGGCGGGGAGAAGTTGGGATGGTTGGTGATATTGAAGATTTCCGCCCGGAACTCCAGATGAGTCTTTTCCGTAGTCCGAAACTCTTTAAAGAACGAGGCGTCCATGCGGTGAAAACCTGGTCCCAGGAACTGCGATGGCGCGCCACCCAGCGGCGCGTAATCGCTTTGGCCGACGGCTGTGGCTAGCGGCGGTGTCGCGAAGGCACTGGGGTTGATCCAGTGGTCGACGTTGTGCGGTCCGGCGTAAACATTTTGGCCCGGAACCAGCAGCGCATAGCACCCGAAAGTCGCCGTCGTTCCACTGGCGCAGGGCACCGTCATGGGCTGGCCGTCTTGCAGGGTCAGGATCCAGTTGGTGTGCCAGCCACCCAAGACCGCGTTGGTGATCCCATGAGCAGAGTTCAGAAATCGTTTGCCATTTCCCACCGGTAACTCGTAAATGCCGCTGGCGTGGACGACGTGGGGAATTTGGAAGTCGCAAAGGCCATAATCCCCTTGGATGCCGAAACCGGGCAAGAGCGGGGCGCGGAAACCACCATGCGCCGTGCCGTTCAGCACATCGTTGGCGTCCGTGCGGCACTGGGCCCACGTGAAGTTTGCCAGCATCTGGAGGCCCTGACTGAAACGCCGCTCGTAGTTCAACTGCATGGAGTTGTAATAACTGTCGCTCGACATACTCGTGTAGGTCGTGCTAGTGGAAAAATCAGGGTAGGGATAATAGGCGAGCGGGTTGGCGAAACCGGCAGGCAGGATCACGTTGGGCTGATTCTCGTTGATGTAACTGCCCAAGTGCCGTACCGTGTTTCCGACATAGCCGAGCGCGACGGTTTGATTCGCGGTCAGTTCGTATTGGAGCGTCAGGTTGTAGCCCTGCGTGTACGGCGTCTTCATGTGATAGTCATTGCCGGTAAATGAGACTAAGCCCGGGGCCACGGCGTTCGGCGTTAATGGGATCGAAGAGAATCCGTTGTGTATGGTCGCGACATTCGTGGGCGACGGCGTGGACTCGCCAGTTACGATGATCGGCTGGTTCGTAACTACCGTTCCATATTGAAGGACGTATTGGAACGGGAAATCAACGTACGTTTCTATCACCGAGTTTTCAAACCCGCCATAGAAAATCCCATAGCCTCCGCGCGCCACCAGCCTGGGAGTGAACCGGTAGGCGAATCCCACCCGCGGGGCAAAGTTCGTGTCCTGCGAGTGGCCGAGTCCTGAAACGTCGGAGCAAACGTAGTTGACCTTATCCAATGCAAGCGCAGTCTGAAAAGGTGACGAGGCAGAAGTAGAATCACAGCGCGACTTGGGTACTATAAACTGCGAAGGCGCTGAGGCGCTCGCGGGCAGCCAGTTCGACTGGGCGCCATATCTCTCCACAATTTGCCCGAAGTACTCCCAGCGCAGTCCCAGGTTCACGGTCAGCTTGGGCGTAACTTTCCAGTCGTCTTGAACGTAGCTGGCGTAGTAGCTGCGTCCCATATCCGTATTGGCAAAGTTGGACGCGGCCACGTAATCCGCGCCGCCAATGTAATCCCCCGCGCCCGGGGCAGCCGAAACGGTGCTGGGAGTGGGCGTCAGGAGCAATTGGGCCGCGCCAGTATTCCCGGAAGGCAAATCCGGCGCGTCGGTGTAAGTTCCGTCGAAGGCAAAATCACCGCGGCCCCACGCAGGTTGCAGAATCGTAAATCGGATGTGTTGACCTTCGAACCCGGCTTTGAAGGTGTGTTTTCCGTGGATATGGGTCAGATTCTCGGTGAGCTGGCTGGTGGAGTTGACCTCCACAGAAGGCAGGAACCCGTTGCTCCCCAGTTGGCCCAGTCCCGAGATGCCGATAGTGGGCAGCCCTCCGTTCAAAGGCACTTGGGGGATTCCCTGGATGCCGTATTTTCCCGGAATATTCGAGGTGTCGCTGGCAAAGGGCTGATTGCGCGACGTGCCGATCCGGGTGAAACCCAATCGCGCTTCATTGATGGTGGTGGGAGAAAAGGTATGAGTCTCGCTCAGGGCGAAATTCACCGAGACGGCCTTCTGATCGCCTTGAGCGAAGGCCCCGCCGTCGGCGATTCCTGTGAAGGGGCCCGGAAGATACTGCGGGTTATCGGAATAGCTGGCCCGGGCAAACATCGTGTCGTGGTCGCTGAAGTTTTCGTCCCCTCGAATGTCGAACTGATTAACGTTGTTCCTGATTACCGGGTTACTTGCGTAATTGTTAAACAGGCCGCCAATGTTTTGGGCCGGATAGAGGTTTAAAAGGCTGACGGAATTGGAATCGAGGCGGCCTGCCGGAAGCTGATTGAGGAAGCAACTGTTGGCGCTAGGGCAGGCGCCCGTGAAGTCCGTGGTGCGAACAATCGGTGGGCCACCCGCGGCGACAAACGGGTCGCGGACGAAACCGCTTCCGGTAGCAGTCAGCCCTGTGACCGGATCGACGGTACCCGCTGCAACACTGCGCGTCGTCGCCGGATCGAAGATGGTTCCCAAGGGGAAAGTTCGATTGAGGTAGTCGGGCTGCATTGTGCTCGCCTGGCCGGCGATCAAGTCGGCGAAATCGGTATACCCACTGGAGCGTTCCAAATCCGTCGGAACAGTAGTAAGCCAAGGGAAAGCCTGGCGAATCCGAGTCCCTTCATAATCGCCGAAGATAAATGTCTTATTCTTACGCAGGGGGCCTCCAAGCGAACCCCCGAATTGGTTCAGCCGATACTCGCCCTTTTGCTCATTGCCGGCATTCTCGAAGAAATTGGCGGCATCGAACTTATCGTTGCGGACGAATTCGTAGACGTCGCCGTGAAGTTGGTTGGTGCCTGACTTGATTGTGGCGTTCATCACCGCGCCTGCGGACCGCCCTACATCGGCGCTGTAGTCGTTCGTCTGGATCTTGAATTCCTGAATGGCATCGATGGGTGGAAGAACCACGTAGGCGGTACCGTTCAGGAAGTCGACGAGGCCGGCATTGTTGTCGATTCCATCCAGGATGTAGTTGTTTTGGGCCGGCCGCTCGCCGTCCGCCGAAAAGCTTCCAGTCGCACCCAAGCCGCGCGTGTCCTCCTGGCCCTGAGTAACGCCCGCGGAGAGTTGCGCAAGAAAGGTGAAATTCCTTCCGTTGAGAGGCAAATCATTTACTTCCCGCGCTCCCACGACTTGTCCGACTGAAGCATCCTGGGTCTGCAGGGCAGGAGGCGCGCCGGTCACTTCCACGGACTGGGTGAGCTGACCAGGGATCAAAGTGAGATCGACAACCACCTGCTGCTGGACGTCAACCCGCACGTCCTGTTGTTCGGTCTTGCGGAAACCTTGAAATTCGGCGGCCACCGAGTAGGCTCCGATCTTCACCGGCCTGAAGACGTATGACCCGTCGGCACCGGCTTGCGTCGTTACGGAGATGCCCGTGCCCGTGTTGGTCAATGTCACCTTGGCGCCAGGGATTACGCCTCCACTTTGGTCTTTGACGGTACCCAGTATCGCCCCGGTATCAACCTGGCCGTAGAGCGTCGTTGTGATTAGAGTCAAGAAGCCTACAAGAACCGCGAGTAACGCAAAACGACGAGAGAACCAATTCCGAGCGCGCATCTCGAATCCCTCCCCATTTGACACCGCTGCTTCGTACCTCGCAGTGGGTACACGCCCAACCGCTCGTTGCGAACACCAGCGGTGATGATTTGACTCGTCCGAAACTCCGACCCGTAACCAAACGCAAGCGCCCGAAACCAAAGCGCGCAGTCTTCAGCTTGCGCTTAGTATAGCATACCCACAAAATCAGAATCCTGGAAACCGGGCCGGCTACATGGCGAAGCTGGCCTTTCGCCACGTCCGTGCTGCAAAACAACGCCCCGATCCGTCGATAAGGGAGGTCGAGGGCGGTAGGGCTCATAGCCTCGCGCCTCTATGCCGCACGCGGCTGGACCCGGGCGGTGTAGGGGTAGGGCTTGCCCTACCCTCGTCAGGACCAGCAAAAACGCGGGGACGGCAAGCCGCCCCCCTACGGCGGGCCGGTCATCGACGGATTGGGGACAACGCTGCTACGCTGGCGCGAGCCAGGCGCTTGAAGTACAATGCGCACGGCTTGGCTGACCGCTCGCCGCCAACAAACTGTCCTTGCGTGGCCCGAGCGCGCAAAGCTGTGCAGGAGGGTCTATGTTGGAAACCATGCTTCAACATTACGTCATATCCGGGGCATCACTAGCTCTTGTCATCGTAGTGTTAGCAATATTTGGAAAGTCAATGTACAGCATCGGCCCCACTCAAGTTGGGTTGGTTCGCAAGCGGTTTGGGGGGAACCTTCCCGAGGACAACCCTATTGCTTTCCGTGGCGAAGCAGGCTATCAAGCAGAACTACTGATGCCGGGGCTCCGCTTCAAGTTCTGCCTCGTTTATGCGGTGACCAAGTACCCCTGGGTTCAGGTGCCCGCCGGGCAGATTGGCATCATCATCGCGCAGATTGGACAGCCGTTGCCGATCGGCGCAAAGTCCGCAATCTATTCGGAAGCCTTCGGCAACTTCACAGACCTTCGCGCCTTCCTCGAAGGAGCCGGCGACAGGAAAATCAAGGGGCAGAAAGGCGTGCAGCGCCCGGTTCTTTCTCCCGGCACCCTAGCTCCGATTCATCCCGTAGCGTTCCTGGTTATCACCAAGCCCCAGGTTTATGGCCTGCCGGTTTCGGAAGAACTTCGCTGGCAGATGAGGACCGGAAAACTCTCCTTCGAATCGTTCGGCTTGGGCGCGACTGCGCTTGACGTCACCCGGATCGAGCCGCAGGCAACTGAAAGCGGACACGTCCTGGACATGATCGGCGTGGTGACGACACTCGAGGGCGACTCCCTTTCCGCCGGCGACATCGCCAGCCGGTTAGGGGGCTTCGCAGATATCGAGGGCATTGAGAAGGCGGCAGTGCCACCTGCCGCGGGCCAACTCCCAACTACCAATGCTCAACTGATTGAAACCATCCTCGGAAACAAGAACGAGCAGCACAAATCCTACCAGGATTTCCAGGCGTTTCTGGACAAGGGCGGGAGAATCGGATTGCAGCATGACCCTCTGCTCTATGGCGCTTACAACTTGAATCCGTTTCTAGTCCGGGTCGAGCACATGCCCATGCTGGTCGTCGAGCAGGGGCAAGTGGCCGTCATCAAATCTTATGTCGGCTTACCGACCGAAGACACTTCAGGAACGGAGTTCAAGTTTGGCAGCCTGGTGAAGCCGGGCCATCGGGGCATCTGGGAAGAACCTTTGCGCACCGGGAAGTACCCCATCAACCCCCGGATTTACCAGGCCGAAATCGTACCCACGGCTATCTTGAAATTGGATTGGGCCAAGGGTGTCACCGGCGCGCACGGCCTGGACGCCCGGCTTGAGCCCATTGTGGCGAAAAGCCGCGAAGGCTTCATCTTCACCCTCGACCTCCAGGTGTTGATCCACGTTCCGGATACAAAGGCCCCGCGCGTCATTTCGATGGTCGGTAGTATGTTGAACCTCGTCAATGAAGTCCTTCAGGCAGCTTTGGGAAACCATTTCCGAAACCGGCTTGGCAATATGGAGGCAGTGACCTTTATTCAAAGCCGCAAGACCGTGCAAGAGGACGCCACCAAGCACATCACCGAACAACTCGCCGAATACGAAGTGGAGACCAAGGGCGTCTACATTCAGGATGTAATTCTGCCGCAGGAACTTGTGGTGGTGCTGACACGACGTGAAATCGCCAACCAGGAAATCGAGACGTTCATCATGCAGCAAAAGGCACAGGAGCAGCGCGTCGCGACGGAAGCCACTACCGGCAAAGCCGATATGCAGCGGGATCTGGCCAAGTCATCGATAGGCATCGACATCAACAAGAACAATGCGGATGCGCGCGTGCAACAGGCGCGCGGCGAGTCAGAGTATATCAAGCAGACCGGCACCGCCCAGGCCGACGTGATTCGCGCCCAAGGGCTCGCCAAGGCGGAAGGTTTCAGCGCGCAGAATGAGGCCATTGGCGCCACGAGCACCACCCTTGTGAACATCGCCACGGTTTTGGCCGAAAAGGGAGCCCAGTTTATGCCGCAAATTCTGACGGTCGGCGGCGGCAGCTCGATTGATGGTCTGGCCGCTACGCTGACCAAGGTTCTGGCAGGCCAGGCGAACTTGCCTTCTCCGCAAGGCCTGACGGCTGCTCCGGAAAAGACCCAAGGATAGGTTCGCTTGCACGCGGGAACAATTGATTCCTTTTCTGCAGTCGCTCATGCCCGCCGTGTGACGGGCCGCCCAGAAACCATGAAAATCCTGTCATTCTGAGCCAAGCGAAGAATCTCGCTCTGATCTTTTCGTTCTCGCTTCATCACGGACCAGAGCGAGATTCTTCGCTTCGCTCAGAATGACAGCGCGTTTTCAAAGGAGGGTATGAGTTCTTATATTTGACACGACAGGACTCGCACTCAGCCCAATAGACAGGTAAAATCGAAGTGTATGGCATTGTTCAATCTGGATCCGGACATATCGCGCCAACCGCCGTCCGACGTGCAAGCGAGGCGGCCAGAAGGCAGGTCCCAGCTTTGGGGCTGGTTGCTTCTGGTGTTGATGGCCGTGCTGGTGTTTTTCTTCGTGCGCGCCCTCAGGCAGGTGCGGATCGAGGTCGCGCAATTGAACCAGCACACCGAAGAAATGAACCGGCGGCTGAGCCAGGTCGAACAGCGTTCGCAAACCGAGGCGCAGCAGGCGGCACAGGCAGCACAAAGCGCCCAAGCGGCCGCTCACCAAAGAGACCAAGCTGACGCGGCTCGTGCCGAATCGCAAACCGAGGCCCAGGAGGCCCAGCAGCAGGCGGCCGTTGCCAAGCAGGAGGCAAGTCAAGCCGAGCAGACAGCGCAACAGTACCGGCAACAGCGCGAACAGGAACTCGCCCACCTGAAAGACGTGCTGAGCCACATCGCCGACACGCGCCGCACGGCTGGGGGTTTGGTCGTAACGCTGGGCAGCAACTCGATCCGGTTCGATTTTGACAAGTCCGACATCAAACCGCAATATCGAGAAATCTTAAGCCGCATCGCCGGCGTCTTGATGAGCGTCGAAGGATACTCGATCAGCGTGTACGGCTACACCGATGACATCGGCACGGCGGACTACAACCTGAAGCTCTCGGGAAGGCGTGCTCAGGCTGTGCGCGATTACCTCGTCGAGTCGGGCGTCGACCCGAAGATCATCACCAGCAAAGGCTACGGCAAATCCGACCCGAGGGCTCCCGGCGACAGCGCCTCGGCGCACGCCACTAACCGGCGAGTTGAAATTGGGATCGTCGATACAACGATTCGCCTGGCAGGTCCCGCAAACTGAACGCGTCGCGCAGGTGAGCCAAGCGGCAGCAGAGAGCAGGTGGCCGCACTTCGAAAAGTCGGCTACCTTGGCCGTTTGGCGGTGGTTCGAACTTGATTCGGACTGGGAGCCAGGCGTCCCATGGCCTCTCGCAGCATAGCGTTGATCCGCGTCTGGTATCCTTTTCCCTGTCCTCGAAGCCATGCCAGGACGTCGGCGTCCAATCGGATGGTCAGCGACTTTTTGATGGGCCGGTAGAACTTTCCAATCACCGCGTTATTCCAGTTCGTGAGCGGCCGAATGTCTGTAAGATCGATCTCCTCATCCCTCAATCGCTTAAGGGACTGGATCTCCCTAGCTTGACGCTTCGTGACCTTCATAAGCTCTCCTTTCCGCCGGGGTGGCCTTTCGCGCGGAAATGATGCGGATTACTTCCTCTTCGCCCTCGGCGCGATAAGTGTGAGCCACCAGAACAATCAAACCCTGGATCATCCCGACGGTTTGCCACCGTTCCTCATCGTCGACAAGTCGATCTTGAATGCTGCGTGAGTGCGGATCGTCGAAAACAAGTCTAGCGGTTTCAAAGCTGATCTTATGCTTCTCGAGATTACGACGGTTCTTGACCTCATTCCACTCAAAGCGCATTCTGCGTAGTTACCGCATCGTAGTTACACTATATCAACTGCCCGGCTGGACGAACACGAAAAAGGGAGGTGAGCTGCAAACGCAGGTACAAGCCCACGACACGCTCACCGGAGACCCGTGGGGCTCTTGCCAATAGCCCCGAGCCCCCCTGTCCCTATCCCCTTTTCCGGGCGATGGTGTGGATCGGTTCGCCGAGCAGCACATCAGCGGCTTCCATCCAGGCTTCGGAGAGAGTGGGGTGGCAGTGGATGGTTTGAGCGAGTTCGGTGGGGGTAAGTTCGGCGCGGATGGCGGTGGTGGCCTCCGCGATGAGGTCAGTGGCCTGGATTCCGATCGCTTGTGCGCCCAGCAACTGTTCCGTTTTGGCATCCGCAATCCATTTGACGAAGCCGCTCGGATGTCCGATGGCCAGAGCCTTTCCTAATGCCCCGAAGTTGAATTTGCCCGTCCTGACTTCCCTGCCTTGCTTCACCGCATCCTGCTCCGTCAGCCCGACTGTGCCGACTTCAGGCGACGTGAAGATGCAATAGGGAATGAGCTTCTCATTCTTGCGCCGTTGCCGCGTGCAGGCGTTCTCCGCAGCAACCAAGCCTTGAGCCGTGGCGGCGTGCGCCAATTGCGGGCCTCCCGTGACGTCTCCAATCGCATAGATGGTTGAAACTTGAGTTGCGCCGTACTCATCAACTTCGATGAAACCGTGTTGATTGGTCTTGAGTCCTGCGTTCTCGAGATGGAGTTCCGTCGTCACCGGCTTACGCCCTAAAGCGGCCAGAAGCAGATCCGCCTCGAGCGCTTCTCCCCCCGCGTTTCCCCGCACGGCATGTTCGTCTGCGGTGATGTTCTCGAGACTCGTGGCGGTAAGGATGCGAATGCCGAGCGTTTTCTCCATCTGTCGACGCAGTTCGCGCCGCACGTCGGCGTCCAGGAATGCCACGATATCCTCAAGAATCTCGACGATTGTGACCCGAACTCCCAATTGGGCCAACATGCAGGCAAACTCGCAGCCGATGACTCCGCCGCCAAGAACGAGGGCGCTCGCAGGAGCCGATTTCAAGTCGAGGAACGCGCGGCTCTCGACCACCCGCGCGTGCCGCGGCAGGAAACCGGGCATGGAAGACGTAGCGCCGGTGGCGATAATGGTCTTCTCGGCCCCGATCACCGTGCTCCCCGCACTTGAATTCACCACAATGCGCTTGCGGCTCTCGAACGAAGCAGTTCCGTCGAAGACCTTCACACCGTTTCCTGCCAGCAATTGCCTTACGCCATTGCGCAGGCCGCGGACCACTTGATCTTTGCGCTCGGCCATTGCTGAGTAATCGAAAGAGGCCGATTCGGACTTGAGACCCAAGCTTGCCGACGACTTCATCTGCGCGTAAAGGTCGGAAGTGTGGATTAATGCCTTGGAGGGAATGCAGCCGTAATTCAGACACGTCCCGCCCAAGAACTCGCGCTCGACCAGAGCTACGGAAGCACCCAATTGCGCGGCTCGAATCGCTGCCGGGTAGCCTCCCGGCCCTGCGCCGATTACCACTACGCCAAACGTTTCCACAGTGATATCTCCTCGAGTTTTTGTTTGATTGCGTTCGCGAATCTGGCCGCCGTTGCGCCGTCTATAATGCGGTGATCGGAAGAAAGCGTCATTTTCATAATGTCCCGGACAACGATCTGATCGCCCCTGACCGCCGGTTGTTTCAGCGTGCTCGACACGGCGAGAATGGCGCTCTCACCGGGATTGATGATGGCGGTGAAGTTCTCGATATCCATCATCCCCATATTCGAAATTGTGAAAGTACTGCCGCCCATCTCATCCGGAGTGAGCCTGCCGGCGCGCGCCTTGGCGATCAGCTCCGTACCGGCGTCGTGAAGCTCAGCCAGGCTCAACTCCTCGGCGTCGCGGATTACCGGCACCACCAACCCCTGATCGAGGTTCACTGCCAGGCCCAAGTGGACCTTGCCGTGCCAACGAATGTTCCTGCCGTCCGTCGTACTGTTCACAATCGGGAACTCAACAAGGCTCAGTGCCACAGCCTTCAAAATGAAATCGGTCACGGTGTAAGACGCGCCTTGAGCTTTCAGCTCGATGCGGTAATTCACCAGCTCAGTCATATCCACGGCCACGGTCACGAAGAAGTGCGGCGTGGTGGTAAAACTCTCGGTCAGCCGCGAGGCAATCGTCTGGCGCATGCGGCTCATGGTCTGGGGCTTTTCCGAGATAGCTCGTTCAACCCGAGTTACGGTGATCCGGCCATGGCCGCCGTCCAGTGACAACACGTCGACGCCTTCCTTCGCCGCCAATCGCTTCGCTGCCGGTGTAATTTGAAGCTGATAGTATCCCTTGGAATCGAGATAATTCTTCACATCGCGTTCCACAACCCTGCCGAAAGGGCCGGTCCCAACGATCGGCGCTGGGTTAATGGCGGACTCCCTGGCCAGCTTTGCGGCGCGCGGGCTGATGCGGAATACTTCCGTGGCCGCGATCGCGCTGGGCGTGGGATGTAGGGGCGGTTCGCGAACCGCCCCTACTTGCGCAGCGGGCCGCTCCAAGCGCGGTTCGATCATTCCTCTCGTGGGTGGCGGTGTGGCTGGACGCGGGCCCTGCGTTGAGGCGGCAGGCGGCTCCGGCTTTCGAAACCCGGGCGGCGGGACCGCCACTTCCGGAATCGCTTCGCCCGGATCACCCACAAAACCAACTGTAGTGTTAATGGGGACCGTGGCTCCTTCTTGCACTACAGTCTTCAGCAGCGTGCCCTCGAAGAAGCTCTCGACCTCGAGGATGGCTTTGTCCGTCTCGATCTCGAAGAGGATGTCGCCTTTGGCGACGGTGTCTCCCACCTTCTTTCGCCAGCGAACCAGCGTGCCCACTTCCTCGGATTGCCCCAGCTTGGGCATAGTGATCGGTCGAACCATGGTCGTGATCCCTTCTAACAGTGTGCTCCGATTGCTTCGGTAACCTGTCATTCCGAGCGAAGCTAGGAATCTTGCTCTGCGGTTCCTACCCGCCCACGGCGATCCAGTGCGAGATTCCTCGCTTCGCTCGGAATGACAAGCTTCGTCAGTTGCTCAGCGAATTACAGTATGGCTTTCGCCGCCTGGAAAATGTCGTTGGCGTTGGGCAAGAACACCGCCTCGAGAACGTGCGATTGCGGCGCAATGCCGTCCTTAGCCCCTACGCGCATGATGGGCGCATCGAGGTAATCGAAGACATTTTCCTGAATCGTGGAAACAATTTCGCCCATAAAGCTGCCGATGGTCACCGACTGACTCACCACCACACAGCGCCCCGTCTTCTGGACTGAAGCGAGGATGGTTTCCTTATCGAGCGGAATCAGGCTGCGAATGTCCACCACCTCGGCGCTCACGCCTGATTCCGAATGCAGCCTTTCGGCGGCCTTGAGCGCATCCTGAATCGCCGGGCCCCAACCGACCAGCGTGATGTCGTTGCCCGCACGCTTTACGTCCGCGACGCCCAGCGGCACCAGGTACTCATCCTCCGGCACCACGCCTTTGACGCCGTAGAGAAGTTGAGATTCGAGGAACAGCACCGGGTTATTGTCGCGAATGGCTGATTTCAGCATTCCCTTGGCATCGTAGGGCGTGGCCGGATACGCCACATACATACCCGGAATATTCGCCACGCTCGACTCCAGGGTTTGCGAATGCTGCCCGCCGTAGCCTTTGCCGCCTCCGACCGAGGCGCGAATGACCAGCGGGACTTCAACCTGCGCGCCCGACATGTAATGCCACTTGGCCGCCTGGTTGCACACCTGATCGCCGGCCATCAAGAGGAAGTCCATGTACATGAGTTCGGCCACGGGCCGCAGCCCGATCATGGCGGCGCCCACCGCCGTCCCGCAAATTGCAGCTTCTGAAATGGGCGTGTTGAAGACGCGCTCGCGCCCAAAAGTCTCAAGCAGGCCTTTCGAGAGCTTGAAGGCTCCGCCGTATTCAGCCACATCTTCGCCATAGAAGATGACGCGCGAATCGCGTTTCATCTCCTCGATCAACGCTTCCTTGATGGCGTCGCGATAAGTAATCTCACCGTTGGTCCTTTTGATCGGTGCGGGCGATTCGATGATCTTCACGTTGCGATATTCGGGCGGGACAACATCCACGCGGGTGTCCGTGTACATGTACTTGATCACGTCCTCGGGGCGGGGGTCGGCGGCATCTGCCGCGCGACGGGCGGCGCGCGCATTACGCTCGCGGACGCGCGACTCGACTTCAGCCGCACCCGCTTCGTCGAGAACGGCGCACTCACGAAGTTGCGTCGCGAAGCTCGTGATCGGATCCACCGCTTTCCAGGCCGTTTCTTCCTCGCGCGTACGGTACTCGTTGCGCGGGTCGCTCAAGGAGTGGCCATAGTAGCGATAGGTATTCACATCCAGGAAAACCGGCCCTTTGCCGTTACGGCACATTTCCGCGGCACGCAACATGGCGTCGCGTACGGCCAGCACGTCCATGCCGTTCACCACCTCGGCGTGCATGTTGCAGTCGGAAAAGCCCGCCGCGCGCCTCGCCAGGTGCGCCACGCCCATCACTTCGTTATCGGCGCGGCCCGTCATGCCATAGTGGTTGTTAAGCACGAAAAAGACGATGGGTGGGCCGAAACGGCAATCTTCCGCCAGTTCGTTGGTGAACTGAACTTGCGCCGCGAAGTTCAGCGACTCAAGCACCACGCCGTTCGCGTAGGCGCCATCGCCTGCGAAGCAGCAAACCACGCCGCCGTTGCGCAGGTAGCGGCTTCCGACCGCCGCTCCGGTGGCGATGGGAACGCTTCCGCCCACGATGGCATTCGCTCCCAAGTGGCCGACCGTGAAGTCGGCAATGTGCATGCTGCCGCCGCGGCCTTTGCAGTAACCGTCTTCTTTCCCGAAAAGCTCGGCAAGAGTGCGATACACGTGGTCCTCGAGAGCCACCTCGAGAAGTTCCGCGCGCGTCGCGGCTTTCGATTCATGCACTCGCCTGCGCAGCCGCTCGTCATCCATGGCCCGGATGGCCTGGCAGCCACGCGCCAGGCTGTCGCCGTGGCCGCGGTGCGTGCTGGTGATGTAATCCTTCAGGTTCAGGGCGCTCGACGCGCCCACGGAGGCGCCTTCCTGGCCAATCGAGACGTGCGTGGGCCCGCGGTAATTGAAATCCTTGATCGGCTCGTAGGCGCCGGAGCGCAGCTTCACGATCATCTCTTCCATTTCGCGGATCATCAGCATGTCCTCGAGAAGAGCGACGGCTGTCTTCGCGTCAATGCGGCCTGCCTCGAGTTCACTCCGCAGGTCGCCCTTGAACCGATAGCCCGGAATCTTCCCGCAATCGATTTCGAAGGGCCGGAAGTCAGGCCTTAAATCGCTCAGGTAACTTACGCTGGTCTTTGTGCTTGCCAAATTCGTACTCCTTCTACGGCATCGTAAGACGGCCGTTCGGTTCTAGCCTCAGAACCCCCTCACCCGACCCGTAGCGGCTGATGAAAGCGCCGCCACGGGCCACCCTCTCCCCCAAGGGGGAGAGGGAAATAAACCCCAAATCAACTCTCCCCTCTCCCCCCTTGGGGGAGAGGGTGGCCCGATCTGATCGGGACAGGTGAGGGGGCCGGTCAACAAGTTAATCGATGTTTACCCAGTGAAACTCCTTACGTCCTTACCACCTCCACACCATCCTTACGGAGTTGGCTCGAGAACTTTCGGTCGATCTGCTTGTCCGTGATCAACACTTGAACTCGACCCAGTTGCCCGGCGCAGGCAAATGAAACCTTGCCCACCTTGCTGTGATCCGCCAGGAGAAAAACCTGCCGCGCGTGTTGCATGACGAGTTCCTTGGTGTAGGCTTCGCTCGGATCGGTGGTGGTAAGGCCTTCTTCAAGCGTGAGTCCGATCGTTCCCATGAACGCTTTATCCACGTGCACCTCGTCCAGGGTATGACGCGTGAGAGGGCCCACCAGCGTCTGGCTGAGGCGGCGGAACTCCCCGCCGATCAGAATCACACGCGGTCCCTGCGCTGCCAACTCAATGGCGGCGCGCAAGGAATTGGTAACCACGGTAAGGTTAGAGCGGTCGCGGATCAACCGCGCCAATTCCAGGACAGTGCTTCCCCCATCCAGAAAAATCGTGTCGTTTGGCTGGATGAATCTGAGCGCCGCCTGCGCGATGCGTTGCTTTTCTCTCGCGGCGATGGAGGTCTTGTCGTCGAAGAGCGGCTCCTCGAGCCGGCTTTCGGTACCTACTGCGCCCCCGTGCACGCGCCGCACTTCGCCCAGACTCTCGAGCTGAGCCAAGTCACGACGCACCGTGGCCGCCGAGACCGCGAGTTGGCGGGACAGCTCCTCGACGCTCACGACATGATCGATGCGCAGGATTTCCCGCAGCCGCTCGAGCCGTTTCGGTGCGAGCTCCTTGGGCTTGCTGGACTTCAACCTTTTACCTCAAATGCGGTTCCTGCCATGCCGAGCGGAGCGAAGCATCGCTGCAGTTTGCTAGGCTTGCCAAGCATGATCAGTTCTGCTCGATTATATTCCAAACTTGATTAAATTCAATCACATTCTTTCATTGTCCGGAGGGTCGCTGATGGCATGTGATTTCGGCGAATCCGAATCGGATTCCAAGGCGTTTCCTGCATCGCGAACCAAAAAGCTCGTGCCGCTCATGCTATGATCGGACTATAAAGTGGACCGCCATGGAACTGATTTTTGCGTCAGCGACCGAGCAAGCCAGAGCGATTCGGGAAAAGCAAATCACGTCGGAAGAGCTTACGCAAGCCTGTCTCAAGCGAATCGCAGAGGTCAACCCTAAGCTGAACGCGGTCGTGCAGCTACCCGCTGAAACGGCATTGGCCGAAGCCCGCGCGGCTGACAGGGCTCTCGCCCACGGCGAAATCAGCGGGCCGTTGCACGGCGTTCCGTTTACGTTGAAGGACGCCATCGAAGCGGAAGGCGTGATCTGCACAGGAGGCACGCTGGGCCGCGCGAACTATGTGCCTAAGGAAGACGCCACGGTGGTGAAGCGTCTGCGGTCCGCCGGAGGCATTCTTCTCGGCAAGACGAACTGCCCAGAATTCGGCTGGGCGTGGGAGAGCGACAACCTCATTTACGGCCGAACGAATAACCCTTGGGAACTGTCGCTGTCCCCGGGCGGCAGCAGCGGCGGTGAATCCGCCATCATTGCAGCGGGGGGCTCGCCGTTCGGCCTGGGAAGCGACGCGGGTGGGAGCGTGCGATTCCCCGCCCATTGTACCGGAATCGCAGCTATCAAGCCGACTTCCGGCCGCGTTCCGCGCACTGGCCACTTCCCCGGCCCCGGCGGAACGCTCGATGCGCTCTGGCAGATCGGCCCGCTGGCGCGAAGCGTTGAAGACCTTAACGCAATTCTGCCCATCATTGCCGGCGTGGACTGGAACGATCCCTCCGCAGTCCCTATGCCGCTGGGCGATGCGGCAAAGGTCAACCTCAAGTCGCTGCGCGTGGCGTTTCACACCAATAATGGAATCGAGCTGCCCAGTCAAGAGACCGTCGCCGCTGTGTTGGCCGCAGCGAAAGCCCTCGAAACGCCCGTCGCCGCCATCGAGGAGGCTCGACCGCCCGATATCGAGCAAACCTACGATATCTATTTCGGGCTCTTCACTGCCGACGGCGGAGTGGCTCTTCGCGAACTGCTCGAAACCGCCGGGACGAAAGAAGTCCATCCGCTTATGCAACGCGTCCTGGAGCTGCAACGCACGCACGCCAAGTCGATGGCGGCTTTCGTCAACTTGACAGGCCAATGGGATGCGTTCCGCCGCTCTCTCCTTTCCTTCATGGAGGAGTATGACGTCCTCGTGTGCCCGGTGTGCTCGTTCACGGGCATGGCGCACGGGTCGACCTACGACTGCCTCCCGGCATTCAGTTACACCATGACGCATAACCTGACGGGCTGGCCCGCGGCGGTGGTGCGGGCCGGAACTTCCCGAGACGGCTTGCCGATTGGCGTGCAGGTTGTGGCGCGGCCGTGGCGCGAGGATGTTGCGCTGGCAGCGGCTTCAATAATCGAGAAGGCTCTGGGCGGTTATCGACGCCCGCCCTTGTGATCGTCCGAGCGGCGTTCATTCATTTCGGCCCGCGTGAAGTGACGACCGGCGCGAACGTGACTGAGCCGCTCCATCAGAGAGTCTAGTTCCTGGGCGCTTCCCGCCTCCGCCGCGTATTGTTGCAGCCACTCGCGAAAAGCCCCGTTGAGGGTTTTGTGTTGGGTGCGCGCCACGGCCCGCGCGAGCTTGATCAGGCTTGCATCCGCGCTCAGCGTCACTTTCTTCATACAACACAAGTGTACCCGATTGGAGTGCAGTCGATCCACTGGACCGTTGGATCCCCAATCCCTCGATAAACGAGGGGCGAGGACGTTAGGACCCATGGCCTTGCGCCTCGATGCCGCACGCGGCTGGACCCGGTCTGTGTAGGGGTAGGGCTTGCCCTACCCTCGTCGGGGCCAGCGGAAACGCGGGGACGGCAAGCCGTCCCCCTACGGCGGGGGTTATCAACGGATTGCGTTGCATCAGCCCGGTTGTCAACCTCGCAGGTGGCTACAGCGGGCGTAAGCAAGCGGGGCGGGAGGAGTTTGGACCACAGATACATAGAGATTCTGGATGGCGGCGTAACGCCGCTGCTACAGCTTTCATGCTAAGATGTTCCGGCGCTGCGCTGATCGCCAGGCAGCTTCGAGGGAGAGGTGATGAGACCGAATTCGGTATCTTCGTTCAAAGTCGGGACACTGGCGGTAGAGGTTTACGAAGACCGCACTGCTTTAGGGCAGGCGGCGGCGACGGCGGTGGCAAGCCGTTTGCGTGAGCTGGCGAAGCAGCACGAGACCGTGCCGGTGATTTTTGCCACCGGCGATTCGCAGCGCGCCACGTTGCATGCGCTCGCGGCCATGCCGGACGTGCCCTGGAATCAAGTCATCGGATTTCGTATGGATGAATACGTGGGTCTTCCGGAGAACCACCCCGCCTCGTTTGCGCGTTACATGCGAGAGAATCTGACCAGCCGCGTTCAGTTGCGGAAGATGTACGAAATTGACGGCGCCGAGGCTAACGTCGAGAAGACTTGCCAGGAGTACGCAGAGTTGCTCCGGGCGCACGCGCCGTTGCTCTGCCTGCTGGGCGTTGGCGAGAACGGCCATCTGGCCTTCAACGATCCGGCGGAAGCGCTCTTCGACGATCCGGTCGACGTTAAGCAAGTTACTCTCGACCTTGTTTGCCGCCAACAGCAGGTTAACGAGGGCGCTTTTGCTAACGTCGCGGAAATGCCGGAAAGGGCCATCACTATTACGGTGCCTGCGCTCTTTCGCGTGCCGGAATTGATCCTTTCGATTCCGGGCCCACGCAAGGCTAAAATTGTAAAACGGACTTTGTACGATCCCATTTCGACCGCCTGCCCGGCAACGATTCTGCGGCGGCATCCCAATGCCACGGTGTTCCTGGACCGAGATTCGGCGGCGGAATTGACATCCGAATTGCGATAGACACCACCCCCGGCCCCTCCTCAGCGAGGAGGGGAGTTGAGGTCCGGTTCCCCTCCTTGATAAGGAGGGGACAGGGGTGGTTCAGAACATGCCGAATTGAGACCTTTGTTAGGAAACCAAACTGTGAAGCCCAAAAAAGGCCTGCGGTGGTGGATTGCGTGGACTCTGTTCTTCTCCACCGTCATCAACTACATTAATCGCCAGACACTATCCGTCTTGGCGCCGACGATCACGCAGCAATTTCATCTCAACCACAGCCAACTGTCGTGGATCTTCGGCTTCTTTCAATTATCCTACGCGGGCATGTGGCTCATCGGCGGCGTGCTGCTCGACATCGTCGGAACGCGGCTCGGACTCGCGATTGCGGTTATCTGGTGGTCGATCATCAGCATGCTGACGGGTTTCGCGAATTCACTTACTCAATTCGCAGTTTTCCGCTTCCTGCTGGGAATCGGAGAAGGCTGCAACTGGCCCGGCGCGAGCAAAGCAGTGGCCGAATGGTTCCCTGCGAAGGAGCGTGGGGTTGCGGTAGCCATTTTTGACAGCGGCTCGAGCGTGGGTGGCGCAGTGGCCGCGATCGCTGTGCCCTGGGTTGCCATTAAGCTAGGTTGGCGATACGCGTTCGTGGTTTCCGGCGTTCTCGGGTTTATCTGGCTGACTTTGTGGTTGCGCGTTTATTATCCCTTGAGCCGGCATCCCAGGCTAACGAGCGAAGAAAAGGACCTGATTGAAGCGGGCCGCGACACGGCCAAGGTTTCCGAGCGCGCGGGCGCGGGCCGATGGCTGACCCTGCTTACCGACAGCAATACCTGGGGAATCCTTCTTGGGCGGTCGCTCACCGATCCCATCTGGTGGTTCTATGTATTTTGGCTGCCGCAGTATCTGAGCGACGCGCGCGGGTTCAGCCTGAGACAGATCGCCGCCTTCGCCTGGATTCCGTTTGTGGCGGCCGATATCGGCAACTTCACGGGCGGGTTGATTTCGGGATTCCTGATTAAGCGCGGGATACCAACCCTGCGGGCGCGGAAATGGGTGTGCGTTGTGAGTTGCCTGCCGGTCATCGCCGGAATTCCGGCAGTCAGGACTCATAACGCTTATCTGGCGATAGGGCTGATCGCCTTCGCGGTCTGGGGGTACGCAAGTTGGTCAACGATGGGGCTAACTTTCCCCTCCGACTTGTTTCCGCAGGATGTTGTGGCTTCGGTGACAGGAGTGAGCGGCCTCGGCGCCGGCCTCGCAGGCGCGGCATTTACTTTGATAGTCGGAAAGCTTGTGGACCGGTTCTCGTATTATCCCGCCTTCTTCATCGCCGCCACCATGCCGTTGCTCGCTACAGCCGCGGTCCTGATTCTCCTCCGTCCGCGGCAGGCAGTGGGCAGGTAGGCAGGTGGGCCGCTTGGCAAGTGTTGGAATGTTCGTGGGCGAGCGGGGCTCCACCGGCCCGCGAGTTGCCCGGAGAAGGATTAAATGGAAAGCCCTCTCCCTTGGGGAGAGGGTGTCACGCTCCGGCGTTTTCACCAGCCGGAGCGTGACGGGTGAGGGGTTACTTCCCCGGCCAGCATTCGCCGATGCGCTGAGTCACGACTGTGCCGATGTACCGGACAATCGCGCTTTCTATCAACGGGTGACTCATTTTCTTTCATGCTGAGCCGGAGCCAAGGCGAGCAGTGCAGCAGAACTCAGTTGGGAGTTGAGCAGGCAGCCACACAAATGACCCCTCACCCGGCCCGCGACGGCTGATGAAAGCGCCGTCGCGGGTCACCCTCTCCCCAAGGGAGAGGGCAGTCACTCCTAAGTTCTGCCTTCTGCTTACCGCCTACTCTTCCTCTTCCTCCGCGGACGGCTTATGCGCGGCGACGATCTTATCCGCGATCAGCTGCGGGACGACTTCGTAGTGGGAGTACTCCATCGCGTAAGTTCCTCGTCCCTGGGTCATGGAGGTGAGGTCTGAGGCGTAGGTGAGCATTTCGGCGAGGGGCACCTGGGCTTTGATGACGGTGGACCCGCCCTTGGGATCCATGCCCTGCACGCGCCCGCGCCTGCCGTTCAGGTTTCCCATAATGTCGCCGGCATTATTCTCTGGAACGGTAATTTCGACATTCATAATGGGCTCGAGCAGGCAGGGCTTGGCCTGTTCCATGCACTTCTTGAATCCCTTTGAGCCGGCGAGCTTGAATGCAATTTCAGAAGAATCCACTTCGTGGTAGGAACCGTCGAAGAGAATGACTCGGAAATCCACCATGGGACAGCCGGCCAGATACCCTTTCGCGGCGGCCTCGATGATGCCCTTCTCGACGGCGGGGATGTAGTTTTTGGGGATCGAGCCGCCGAAGATGTCGTTGACAAACTCGAAGCCCGCCCCGCGCTGGAGTGGTTCCACCTTGATCCAGCAGTCGCCGTACTGGCCGTGTCCGCCGGTCTGTTTTTTGTGCTTGCCCTGCGCTTCGGCCTTGGCGCGAATCGTCTCGCGATAAGGAATCTTAGGGGCCTTCAAAGTGACTTCAATGTTGAACCGCCGCTTGAGCTTCGAAACGGCCACTTCCACGTGCTGCTGGCCCGCACCGGAGAGCAGGAATTCCTTGGTTTGCGGGTCGCGCGAGAACCGCAGGAGCAAGTCTTCCTCGAGCATGCGATGGATGGCGGTGGAGAGCTTGTCTTCGTCACCGCGCGACTTCGGTTCGATGGCAAACGAGATGGCGGGTTCCGCCAGCTTCAGCTTCGGGAACAAGATGGGAGCGGCTTTGTCACCCAAGGTATCGCCCGTCAGGGTGTCTTTGAGTTTGGCCACCGCTCCGATGTCGCCGGCATGGAGCTCGGCCACTGGCGTCTGCGTTTTGCCCTGCACTATGCCGATGTGCGAAAGGCGCTCGCTGGTGCCTCGATTGAAGTTGGCCAGGTTGGCTTCGTTCTTGACCACTCCCGACATCACTTTGAAATAGCTCACACGGCCCGCAAAGGCGTCCGCCACGGTTTTGAACACGAAGGCGGCTGTCGGCTGGTCATCGGCGATCTTGCGTTTGACGGGCTCTCCGCCCTCGCGATCCAGACCTTCCACTTCCTTACGTTGGAGCGGTGAAGGAAGGTAGTCGACGATTAGCTTCAGCAGATTCTCACTACCAATATTCGGGAGACCGGCGGCAACCACCACCGGGAAGATGCGCCTGTCGCACACCGCGGACCTCAGGCCTGCAACCAGGTCCTCCTCAGGCAAGGTACCTTGTTCGAAAAACTCTTCCATCAACTTGTCGTTGCCCTCAGCCACCATTTCCACCAGGGCTTCGTGAGCCGTGGTCGCAGCATCCTTCAGCTCGGCAGGGATTTCGCCTTCCTGCGCCTTGCCGGAGCCGCTCGAGTCGTAGAGGTAGGCCTTCATGCGAACCAGGTCAACGAGGCCGCGGAAATTCTTTTCTTCACCAATCGGAAGCTGGATAGGAACCGCGGTGCGCCCGAATTCCTTGTGCAGGGCTTCGAGCGTGCGCTCAAAGCTGGCGCGGTCGCGTTCCATCTGATTGATCACCAGGGCGCGCGGCAATCCGTATTTCTCCGAGAAGCCCCAGGATTTTTCCGTTTGCACTTCGATTCCTGCGACCGCATGAATCAGCAGCAGGGCGGCGTCGGCCGCGAGCAGCGCTCCTTCGGTTTCGTGCATGAATATGTTGTATCCGGGCGTATCGATGAAATTGATCTTGGCCTTGCCCCATTCCGCGTAGGCGAGCCCGGCGGTGATCGAGAACTTGCGCTGAATCTCCTCTTCGTCGTAGTCCGTGATCGAGGTTCCGTCGTCCACCTTGCCGAGCCGATTCACCATGCCCGCCGCATAGAGCATCGCAGAAACAAGCTGGGTCTTGCCCGTGTCGCCGTGACCGATTAGTGCAACGTTGCGAATATCTTGTCCGTCGTAAATTCTCACCGGGAACTCCTTGAGAGTCTGGGACCGGCATTAGGCGCGCCCTGCCGGTCGCGAAGCAATTCCCCATCGTAGCACAACTCGATGGGACACTCCAACGCTCCGGTTTCACGCAAAGACGCCAAGGGCGCAAAGGGCGCAAAGAAAAGCCAGGGGCAGATTCCTCGCTCCGCTTTCTCGAAAATCACGTCATTCCCGCGAAAGCGGGAATCCATCGTGTCCCTGACCAACGATGGGCGTCCGCTTTTGCGGGGCCGACGGCATAAGCGATCTTCATTCCTTTGGTGGGTGGGTCGAAGGCGCATGCCCACACGGAATGACGGCGAAGGTGGGCCAGGCGGGCCTAAGTGGGAGGCTTGACCGCGTGAAACGAACGGTAATGGCTCTCGAAAAAGCCCGGGCGCGCAGGGGCAGCTCACAAGTCGCCCCTGCGGTCCAGCGTGACGCGACCGGTTACTTTGTTGGTTGCGGCGGTTGAGTGTTGACAAACGATATTCCGCCATGAGGTGAATACTTCTCGAGTTCGCTGATGAGGGATTTAGCGGGCGCAGGGATCTCCCCCGTGCCTCGGATCAGAAGTTCCCAGGGGTCCACCGGATGGCCATACAGCCGCGAGTTGGCCTCGCTATCCTCAGTAACGGCAGCTCCCTTTAGGGCGATGCCGGCGAACAAGCCCCGCGACCGCGAATAAGTGAGAATCTCAGCGGTCATCAGCAAATCCGTGGAAGCTGAAGCCGTCCGTCCCACCGGCCCGGCCGCCACGGCAACATCCGCGCCCAGCTCCCCCTTACTCTTGAGCAGCCTCCGGATCCCGCTCGGGTTCACTACCACAAGAACCACGTCGGTCTCCGTTCCTCCCCACTGAAAACCAAGACTGCCGCCATGCACGGCAATCATCGAAGGCGCGCCCCAAGGGCCGTCCCCGTGCCTTCTGCATACCAACACGCCGCGCCCGTAGGTTCCGCCGACAATGAAAGCCCCTTTCTTCTCCCCGGGGACGATGCCCACGCACACCGACCTGTCGAGCAAGTCCCGCGGGATCGAGTTCTCGGGCGTCTTCATGATTTCGTACAAATCTACGGCGGCATTTTCGAGCCGGTCATCGATCTTCGTAGCCTCTTTGGCCTGAAACTCGACCGGCAGGCAGAACACTACCATCACAACAGCAATTACCAGTTTTTTCACTGTGTCATCCTCCTGAGTAGCGGACTTTGTAGCTGGTTGCGTGTCCTTATGGGCATCCCGGCACAATCGAGATGCTGAAGCTTTCGAGAGAGTTGAGTTCGAGTCCTCGGATCCTGAACCTATCTGCCAAGACGTCCTATTCTACCCCAGGCGGCGCCGGATGCCCTCAAAAAAAGTTCTTGACAAACTACGCTTATTACGATAGCCTAGTTAGACTGTCCTTGAAAGGAGGCACTTATGAGTACTGGACTTCCTTTGGTGGTCATAGCGCTTTTGGCACTCGTAATTGGGTACTTGGCGTTTCGGAGCCTGCGCGCTTATTTCAAGCTGCGCGGGAAGAGGCTGGTCACCTGCCCTGAAACCCGGATGCCAGCGGCGGTGGATTTAGACGCCGCACACTTGGCCAGGGATGCGGCTTTCGGCACACCGCAGCTTCGGCTAAGCGAATGTTCCCGCTGGCCGGAACGGCAGGGTTGTGGCCAGGAGTGTTTGAAACAGATCGAAGCGGCGCCGCAAGGCTGCCTGGTCCGGCGTATCGTTGCGGACTGGTATGCCGGCAAAACCTGTGTAATCTGCGGCAAGCCGGTGGAAGCAGCCGAGCAATGGGTGGGACACGTGCCGGCCCTGCTGAACCTGGAGAAAAGGACCACTTATTGGGACAAGGTCGCTCCCGAGAGCTTGCCGGAAGTACTTCAGACTCACTCACCGGTTTGCTGGTCCTGCCACATCGCGGAAACCTTCCGTCACGACCATCCGGATTTGGTTGTCGACCGGCCGGCAAGGTGGTGAAGGAATAGCACAAGATGAGCCTCACGCGCGCAGGCCGCGTTGTATAATAACCGTTCGCACCGGTATCAAGTCCGCAGTCTGAAGGCTTGGAAAAAACCAAAGGGCGCTGTCATTCCAAGCGCAGACGTCATCATCCTTCGGCTCACTGCCGTGCATGAAGACCGTGTCATTCTGAGCGAAGCGAAGAATCTAGCTCTGCTTCGGATCGGACCGAGGAGCAAAGACCAGGGCGAGATTCTTCGCTTCGCTCAGAATGACAGCGCATTTTCATGGCAGCGAGGAATCTCGCTCTGGTTCACGCGCCCTGGGACTACAAGCAGAGCAGGATTCCTCGCTGCGCTCGGAATGACACTCGCCGGCGGTTTGCGGTAAGTCCAGAATCGGAAAACTCATGAACCGAAACCTCTCCACTGTGCTGCGCTTCTCGGTGATGGCCGCTTTGATTCTTGCTTCGTGTTTCACCTCCGCCCGGCCTGGTTTGGGAGGTCCGCAAGCTGGAAAGCCGGCTGCCTCGAAGACTGCTGGCAAGAGTTCTACCGCAGGGTCGGCGGCCGTTCAATCCCAACGTAATATCGGCAAGGCGTATTACGAGCAAGGCAAATATACAGAGGCGATCGATCAGTTTCAAAAGATCCTGGCATCGGGCAAGGCCCTGGCGACGGACCACTTTGACCTCGGCCTCTCTCTGATGCAGGCCAACAAGCTGGACGAGGCTCTCGGCGAGTTGACCACTGCCAAGCAGATGGACCCCAAGCTGGTAGCCGTCGATTACAACCTGGGCATCGTGTACAAGCGCGAGCTTCGCTACCCCGACTCCGAAAAAGCTCTCAAGCGAGTGATTGCAGCCGACCCGAACGACCCCGCGGCATGGTTCAATCTGGCATCCGTTTACTTTGCCGAGAAACGCTTGGAGGACGCGCTCTCGGCGTGGGAGCACGTGGTCAATATGGGGTTCGGAAAGGGGCAGAACTTTTACGTTGCGGCCCTTTTCCACACCTTTACCACCTACGTGCGCCTGAATCGCAACGCGGAAGCCCAGAAGGCCCTGAAGGTCCATGAAAGGATGAGAGACAAGGTTCCCGGCATTTCGCTTCAGAATCCTGCCCTGGAAGGAGGAACATACGGCGCCCTGCTTCTTCCCGCCCTGCCCCCCTCGGAACCTGGTCCTGGCACAGGACTCGAGAAGGTGACCTTCGCCGACATCACCGGGCGTCTGGGCCTGACGTTGCCGGCACAACAAAGCGCTGCGGCAGAATCCCAAGGCCGGACCAAAGCAGCGGATTACTCTCTGGATTACGCGCGGCGGAACCTGCTTCCCCTCTTCGCTGCCTCGCTGGCATTCGGTGATTACAATGGCGACGGCCGCATGGACATCTACGTGGTTAACCCCGGCGGCGCGAACTATCTCCTGCATAACAATGGCGACGGGACGTTCACGGATGTAACCGAGAAGTCCGGGCTGGCCGGAACCGGCGCCGCCGTCTCCGCCACCTTTGCCGACTATAACAACAGTGGCAAGCCCAGCCTTTTCGTGGCTGGCGTGGGCGGCGTCCGGCTCTACCGGAACACGGGCGATGGAGTTTTCCAGGATGAGACGGAGAAGGCAGGTCTTGCTGCGATTCCCGGCGAACTTGACACTCAGGCGGTGCTGTTCGACGCCGACGTCGATGGTTTTCTTGATCTCGTCGTAACGGCCTACACGAACTTGAACGACCCGCCCAAGCAAGACTCTTTCAGCTTCCCGGGCGATTTCGCAGGCGCCACTGTTCATTTCTATCGTAATAACGGGGATGGCACTTTCACCGACGCCACTGCCTCCTCCGGACTGGCCTCGGCCAAGGGACGCATGCGCGGCGCGGTGCTCGCGGATTTTGATAACGATGGCTACACCGACCTCTGTTTGTACCGTGACGATGGCCCACCCTTGCTGTACGCCAACCTGGGTGAGGGGAAGTTTGCCAACCGAACCTCCGAAGCAGACGCAGGAATCGGCAAGTGGATCGCCTACGACGTTCAGGCGGCGGATTTCAACCACGACGGGCGCTTCGACCTGGCGATGTGGGGGCCTAAAGGCTATCAAGTCCTGATCAACCGGGGCGATTGGAAATTCACTCCCCTGGCTCCCCTACCGCCCGTTCGTCCTCCCGCCGGCTTTTTTGCATTTCGCGGCACGGTGATCGACGCGAACGGCGACAGCTTTGCGGACCTCCTGGCTTGTGATGCCGCGGGCAAATGGCGGCTGCTGGTCAATCACTTCGGCAAGTTTCGGGAGGGGAATATAAGCATCCCAGCCAGTACGGCGGGCTCGGTCGGCATGCTCAGCCCCACTTGGTTGAGCAATCCGGGCAAGCTGGACTTGGTGGGACTCGCCAGCAACGGGCAATTGCTGGCCTACGAAAAAGAAGGTCCCACGCCGCACTGGTTGGAAGTGAAGATGATCGGGTACAAAAGCAACTCCGAGGGCATCGGCAGCCTGGTCGAGGTCAAGGCAGGGAACTATTACAACAAGATTGTGGTCACTGGAAATCCCATCCGGGTTTTTACCGGAAACCTCTCGAAGGTAGATGTGGTGCGCGTCACCTGGCCGAACGCGGTCATACAGAACTGGATTGACGTGCCCACTGACAAGCCGATTGACGTGCGGGAGTCCGAGCGTCTGGCCACTTCCTGCCCGCTGCTTTACGCCTGGAATGGCGAGCGTTATGTGTTTGTCACGGACGTTCTGGGCACCGGGCCGCTGGGCGAGCTTAACCCGGACGGAACTCGCATCAAGCCCTTCCCGGAAGAGTTTGTGCGTCTGCCGCACGACCTCGAAGTCCAAAACGGCCGGTACGTTTTCCAGCTCACCGACGAATTGAGGGAAGCCGATTTCTTCGATCAGCTCCGGCTCTTGGCGGTGGACCATCCGGCCGGCCAGGAGATTTACTCGAACGAAATCTATGCCTCTTCGCCCGAGGCTCCGGCGCTCTATTCCGTACACGAGAAGCGCTTCCCGGTTGCGGCGATTGACGATCGGGGCCGCGACGTCCTGCCCCTGCTCCTGAAGCAGGATGGAGCGTATCCCACCGATTTCGCTCGCGAGCGCATCCTCGGCCTCGCGGAGCCTCACTCCCTGACGCTCGATTTGGGAGACCTGCCGTCTTCTGCACGCGTTTCGTTGTGGCTGAACGGTTGGGTGTACTGGACGGACTCGAACGGGTCGCGCGCCTTGATGTCCAATAAGCAGGTCGAACTGATTGCTCCCTACCTCGAGGTTCGCAACGCGCGGGGTGAATGGGAAACGGTGATTCCGGATATGGGTCTGCCGAGCGGCACGCGCCGCACCATGCGGGTCGACTTGACGGGCAAGTTCCTCACCTCCGACCACCACGTGCGCATTGTGACCAACTTGTGCGTCTATTGGGACCAGATCTTCTTCTCCCTTGATGACGGCCCGGCGCCTGCTCCGGCCGAACTTCCGCTGCTCTCCGCGGATTTGCATTATCGCGGGTTCTCAACCCCCGCGAGCGACCCGCAACACCAGCGCCCCGACTCCTTCGATTACGACAACGTGATGGCCATCGCTCCCTGGAATCCCATGATGGGCATGTACACGCGCTATGGCGCCGTGGAAAAACTGCTGGCTCGCGCAGACGATCAGTTGGTGGTGATGGCGCCTGGTGACGAAATCACCGTGAGCTTCGACGCGGGAAGGCTGCCGCCGCTGAAGCCGGGCTGGATACGCGATTTCTTCCTGTATACGAACGGCTGGGCGAAGGACGGCGAGCCCAACACCGCGTTCTCAGCAACCGTCCAGCCTTTGCCCTTTCACGGCATGGCGAACTACCCGCCCGGCGCAAATGACCGCGCGCCTTCGGGCGATGAGTACCGGCGCTATCAACACGAGTATTTAACCCGTCCGCGGCGCTTGCTGATTCCGCCCCTCGCGCCGGCCGTTGGCCCGGGGATGTGAGCTTTTGGGGTCCAATTCTCGGTGTCATTCCGAGCGCAGCGAGGAATCTCGCTCTGGTCTCGCAAAGACTAGAGCCCGAGAAAACCCAGGAGGCAGCCGGGTTGAAGGGCAGAGCGAGATTCTTCGCTTCGCTCAGAATGACACCAGGAGGAGCGAGCGAGCTCGAGATCTGATGACAAGAGGTCTAATACTACGATGCTCAATATACATTGCGGAACGATGTTACACACTCTGCTGGCGGCACTTGCAGTGTTCGCGCTCGCGGCCGGAGGCAAACTTATGGCAACAGATTTTCCCCAGACCGAGATTTCAAACGGCAAGCTCCGCGTGAAGTTATATCTTCCCGATCCTAAGAACGGTTACTACCGTGGTACCCGGTTTGACTGGTCAGGAGTCATCGCCAGTCTCGAGTACGAAGGCCACAACTACTACGGCCCGTGGTTTGACCGAATCGAGCCGCCTGTCCACGATTATGTCTTCAAGGGAACGGAAGTGGTGGCGGGGGCCTGCAGCGGCATTTCAGGGCCCGTCGAAGAGTTCCAGACCGGTGACGCAGCCCTCGGGTGGGACGAAGCCAAGGCGGGCGGGACCTTTATCAAAATCGGCGTCGGGGCGCTTCGAAAGGTCGGCGCGAGCTACGACGCGTACACGCTGTATGAGATCGTGGACCCGGGGAAATGGACGGTCAAGCAGCATCCCGATTCCATCGAGTTCACGCAGGAGTTGACCGACCCGTCTTCGGGTTATGGCTACGTGTATCGCAAGATCGTGCGGCTTGTAGAAGGCAAACCGGAGATGGTACTCGAGCACAGTCTGAAGAACACTGGCCGCCGCACCATCCACAGCACCGTCTACAATCACAATTTCCTGGTGCTCGACAAGCAACCGCCCGGCCCCGATTTTGCGATCTCGCTTCCCTTCCAGATTCATCCTGCGCCGTCGGCTGATGAGCGCTTCGCCAAGGCTCAAGACAACCGCATCGTTTTTGCGAAGGCGCTGGAGAATGAAGATGTAGTGGAAATCCCCTTTCGGGGTTTCGGCGACACGCCCAAAGACTACGATATCCGGATCGATAATCCCAAAGTGGGCGCGGGAATGCGGATTCAAGGGGACCGCCCGCTTTCGTTCGTAAACTTCTGGTCGATGCGCAACGTCCTCGCTATGGAACCCTTCATCGCCATGACGATCGATCCGGGCCAGGAATTCACCTGGACGGTGCATTACGAGTATTACACTCTTCCGGCAAGACAGAATCCCTAACCCCAATCCGTCGATAACCGTCCCGCTGTACGGGGACGGCTTGCCGTCCCCTCATTTCCGCCGGTCCCGACAAGGGTAGGGCAAGCCCTCCCCCTACACCGCGCGGGTCCAGCCGCGCTCGCCGCAGACGGTTCAAGTACCTCACGGCCTGAGTGTCATCCATGCGGCAAGCAAATCCATAGGCCATTGCAGGAAGATCATCCGCGGGAGGGCGCGCGTCCGCAGGTAGATGAGTTGGATGATCACGATCAACGGTAAGAACTGGAGGAAGCGGAACAGCATGAGCCGCCAGTCGAGCACCAAGGGGAACATACTGTGCTGGAAGGCCCACCAGAACCCTACCACCGTCACCGTGACCCAGGTCTTGCCAGTTAGCGCCTTGAGCCGGGCTGCACAATAAGCCTGGTAAATGGCTTGTTCGGTCGGCGACCAGACGAGCCAGAAGACAGACAAGCTATAGTAGACAGCCCAACGTGGAAGATGTCGTGCGGAGATGAGGCCCACTGCTGAACTCGCGGTATTGAGATGGATGGTCCCATAAACCAGCCAAGAAGCAAGCGTCGCGCCGCCCCCCACCACGATTGGAAAGAGGATGAGGAAGAGCGCGAGACCCCACAGCGCCTCCCATCTAAGCCGGGATCGATCTATTTCGAAAAGGTCGCGGAGCCGGATGCCTTCCGAACGTGCCCGCCACCATAGAAGCAGCAGGCATCCGATATCGATGAGGGTTGCGTAGACGGTCCACCAGGGCGCTTGAGCTCGCCAAGGGGAAGGATTACCACGGAGCCATAGGATGGCCGCGAGCCCGCCTTGCACCACAAGAACGAGGCAGGTCCGCGCCGGCGCGAGGGCTAGAGGTCCCCACCAACCGATGCGGCCGGATTGCACTCGTTGTTGGATGGCAAGCGCGGAGTTGGGGGTCAGGAGTTCGTCCATCAACGTTCACCTCCTCGCAAGTCGCTTGAGGTAGTCCTCGAGCTCTCTCAACCTAAGCAACCTGGCGAGGAGCACCGTCAGCACCAAACCTACTGAGCTCACGATCACCAAAACCAGCAGAGCCTGATGAGTTGTTTGCCAGCCCAGTCGCAATCCCAACCAATTAGTCAGTTCGAAGCACGCGACTCCTGTCAGCGCGGACACAGCCCCGATCTTAAGCAAGAACACCAGAAACCCCCGGCCCTCGCGATTGCGGGTTCGGCGATTCAAGAGAAGAAGCAGAATCACCGTGCAGGCGGTAATGCCAAGGGAACTCGCCCAGGCGAGCCCGAGGTACTGAAAGTGGCGGGCCAGCCACCAGTATAGGGGAAGGCTGAGGAAAGTGATCCCGGTACCCACCACGGCCGGGGTAATGGTGTCGCGAGCGGCGTAGAACGCGCGCGCCAGGATGTTCTGCATCGCCCAGGCAAACATGCCGAGGGAAAAAACCCGCAAGGCGGCAGAGGTGGCTTCGAAATCGCTTCCGTGCAGGCGGGTGTGCGAGAAGAGGAAGTGGGTGAGCGGCGTGCTCTGGGCGATGATCAAGGCGGAAATCGGGACAAGAGGAACGAGCAATCCTTTCAGCGTGGCGTTCACGGCGCGGTTGAGGTCATCGAGTTTCCCCTCCGAATAAAGCTGTGCCATGTATGGAAACGATGCCACCCCCACCGACATACCGACCACGCCGAGCGGTACGCGCATCAGCGCCTTCGCATAGGTCAGCCAAGTGATGGACGCGCGGCCCAGAAAAGAGCCGAACCAGCGGATGATCCAATCATCGGTGGCAGGAAGAGAGAGTGCCAGCATAATTGGGATCGAGAGCCTGATGAACCAACGGAAGCCGGGATGCCGGATGTTCAGGTTGGGAGTAAAGCGTGCCCCAGCCCGGCGGGCGCCATAAATCTGGAGAAGGAAATTCCCACAGAATGCGCCGGCCACGACTCCGACCGCGAAGCCCGTGATGCCGATGCGCGAAGAGAGCAACAATCCGCCAAGAACAACCCCAAGGTTATAAACCACTCCGGCGACGGAGGGGATAACGAACTGCCCTTTGGCGTATTGAACGGCGGTCAGAATGCTTCCCAGGTAGAAGAACACCTGCGCCGGCAACATCAATCGGGTTAGAAAGACGGTTTGCGCCTTGGCGGGAGGAGCAAAGCCCGGCGCGATGGCTGCGACCAACTGAGGGGCGAAGATCTCGCCGATCCCCACCAACCCCACAACCACCAATCCCATCACTGTGACCACAGTCGAGAATGCTCGCCAACCCTCCTCCTCCTGATTCTCTGCCATGTAACGGGAGAAGACAGGAATAAAGGTCACGCTCAGAGCGCCGGCGGCCACCAGGTAGTTCAAGAAGTCGGGCAGCGTAAAGGCCGCGTAGTAGGTGTCGGTGATGGCGTTCGCGCCGCTCTGGTGGGCCACCGTCCAGTCACGAAAGTAACCCAGCACGCGGCTCAGCAACACCCCCGCCATCACGATTCCGGAGGCTTTGGCGATTCGGCTCGTGACGCTCGAGATGGCCATTTGTAGACGCTAGCTCTCAGGGAAGGGGAAGCGCTTCCGGCAATGACCGCAACGCGCCATCTTGGGGCGGAACAGAAGGCGTTCCGCGGCGGTACGCCGAGAACGGCGAAAGTTGGCGCTGCCACAATACGGGCACCGGCCTGATTCCTGGCTCGAGGAACTGGCGGAGTCTTTTTGCTCGTCAGCCTTCGGCTGGATTATCTTACCGGCCGTTGTTGACCCCTCTGGCTCATCAGGGTGTTTGACGTAGGGAAACCGCTTGCCGCACTTCTCGCAACGGGCCATCGGCGGGCGTTGCAAAGTTCGTTCCAGAGCAGTGCGCTCGGTGCGATGGTATTTCGAGCTGCCGCAAGCCGGACACTTGGGCACTTCATCTTTCGACGATTTGGCGTGGACAGGTTCTTGCGGGACTTCACCTTGGGTGTTCTCTTTGGCCATTTTTGGAAGTTCTATCTCCTCTGGACGTTGAGATTCGGCTGCCGGCGCCTGCGCTGACTCCGCCCGCTTAGGATGACCTGGATGCGGAAACCGCAGGCCAGAAATCTCGCAGCGAGCCATCGGTCCTCGGCGCGACATCCGCTCCTGGATGGTGCGCTCGGTTCGATGGTATCCCTTACTGCCGCAAGCCGGACAGCGGAATACGTCACCGCTCGGCAAATCGACCGACGCTGGAGCCCCTTTCGGTCCGGGGCCTGCCTCCCCCCTCACAATTTCCCCGGGGTCCGCCTCAGACCGGGGTACGCTGGTCGGCTTCAACCCCGATTGGGCAGAGCCAGAAGGATTATTGCTATGCCTCGGCAGATAGCGTGCCGCGCGACAGCGGGAGCACTTCTGCAGTCTGTACCCCAAGGCCCGCGCAAGGTTGTACTTGAAGTTGTGCGGAACGGGATCGGTTTTTGTCGCGCCGCATTTGGGACATGGCGGAATCATCACAAACAATCGTGACAGCTAAGTTACAACGGGATTACATTAGCAGACGCCGACCGCGTCCGCAACCCGGAAGTGTGGCGATCGCAAGTGTCCGGACGCATAGGGTCAAGCATTGACACGGCCGTAGGGGTGGTTCGCGAACCGCCCCTACATTCCGTACTTTATCTCCGCCTTTCCTGGAATTCGGCTTGTTAGACCGCAATAGGCAATCTGTAACTCCTTGAATTATCGAAGGAAGATCGCGGCTATCACAGATTCCTAGAGGCCGTGCGCCTTTTCACCCCTTCCGCCAGTTTGCCAACGGTCATTTTGCGCACCCCCCAATCTCAGAATTTTCGCCTGCTTTTTGCCCTGGTTATCCTCCACGACTTGCTAAGCTCCTCTATTCCATCGGCTTGAACTCATCGTGCGTGAGTTCCTTGCTCGCCTCGAGTTTGGCATGAAGCGTGCCTGTTCCGTGGGTGCGAGGGACTTCGGGTCCAAGGGACCCGTCGTTCGACGGGTTGGGGGTTGGGAATTCCGGAAATTGGACGAACCGGAGCTCTTGACCCCCCTATAAATTCTCAAGTTCAAACGCGCGCCACGAAAGTTCCCTTTGCGACTCCAGGGCAACCCACGAGAGGCATAGGACCGTGAATATTGTGCACCAAGCTTGGCCGATCTGCTTCATGGGCAACCTGGATCCGGTATTGATTGGAGTTGCGGCCCCTGCGATCAACCGAGCTGCTTTGCGCTCGAGCGGGAATCGTTCCCGTGGACAATGCATTTCCGCTGGTGCGGCATGGATTTCCACACGTCCGGGGGAAATACGCTGGCCTGGAGCACAGCCGAGCGCCGCAATTGCCGGAGGGATGGACAAAAACGTGCTCAAGGAAATAGTGGCTGCGTCAAACAGCCGCTACTAAGAAGCGGGTCGTGCAATGTGGCTTAACAATCTAGACTACAAACCGCGGCTCGTTTTTTGGGAGGTTACCAAGGGATGCAATCTACGTTGTATCCATTGTCGCGCCACCGCATCAGAACTCTCATCACCATTAGACCTACCTACAACCAAAGCCCTGAACTTAATAAAGCAAGTCTCTCAGTCATACCTACCAATCATAGTTCTGAGCGGTGGCGAACCTCTCTTTCGTCACGACATCTTTGAGCTTTCGAGCTACGCCACATCCCTGGGGATTCGAGTGGCGCTGGCCACCAATGGAACGTTGGTCGACAAGCAGGTGGCGCGCCGGATTTCGGAATCGGGAGTGCGGCGTGTTTCCATCAGTCTGGACGGCGCCGACGCAGCAACCCATGACGCGTTTCGCGGCATTTCCGGCGCCTTCGATGCCGCCCTGCGCGGCTTCCAAAACTTGCGCGAGCTGGGGATGTCTCTGCAGATCAACATGACGATTGCTCGTCATAATGCGCACCAACTTCCTGCGGTGCTGGAGATGGCCAAAGAAATCGGGGCGGATGCGCTGCACACGTTCCTTCTGGTTCCGGTGGGTTGCGGCGTGGACATCGCCGCCGAGCAAATGGTGCCCGCCGAAGAATACGAAGAGATCCTGAATTGGTTCTACGATCGCTCGCTCGAAGGCGGGATCGAGCTGAAAGCCACCTGCGCCCCTCATTACTTTCGCGTAATGCGGCAACGCCGCGCCGCCGAGCGCCGGGCAGCCATCGGCGCACTCATCGAGACGCACCCGGCAGACGCCGGCGGATCGAAAGATGCCATTGGCCCAACGGAAATGACCATGCCCGGTTCGACGGGTGTAGCGCTCCGTCCGCAGGGCGCCCAACCTGGCCACGCCCATCCCCAGAGCATGAACGCCATGACCAAGGGTTGTCTTGCCGGCACGGGCGTGTGCTTCATTTCACACAGAGGCGAGGTTTTTCCCTGCGGATACCTGCCGGTCCTGGCAGGGGACTTGAACAAGCAATCGTTCGCCGAGATTTGGGAGAGCGCCCCGGTTTTTCAGCAACTGCGCAACACGGATAATTTGAAAGGCAAGTGCGGCTGCTGTGAGTTTCGCAATGTTTGCATGGGATGCCGCGCACGAGCCTATGCGGCCAGCGGTGATTATCTTGACGAAGAGCCATTCTGCGTTTACCAACCCCGGCGGAATAGCTCCGATCAAGGGTCTGGCAAAGTCAACTCCTGTCATCCTGAGCGAAGCGAAGGATCTCCGCAGTTGCTTGTGAATGCCACAAACCCTGCATAGCTGCTGAGATGCTTCGCGGCGCTCAGCTTGACAGATGGAATCCTGAGGGAGGAAGCACCCATGTTTCAGTTCAGCGATCTTGTTCGTGGCGGCGAACTGGTCCGCGACATCAAGCAGAAGTTCCCGGAGACCGACGAGGTGTTCGTGAAGTTCGGACTTCGCCCCTCATGCTATGACTGTTCGATTGAGATGGCGGCGCGCAAAGTCGGCGCTTCGCTCGATGACTTGATGGTGGAAGTGAACAAAGCGATCTACAAAAGCCGTGGCGTTACAGCTTGATTTATCCGCCGGCGGAGTCCAATCCGGCCCTTACTTTTCATACCTGCCATGGTCTAACCAGAACCCGAGAGAACGAAGGTCTTTTTATACCTTATCATAATCAACCCTTCGTTCTCTCGGGACATAGTAAAGGTTGAAGGCCAAAGTCTAAGGGTCAATTTGCAACATGCTCGACTTCCAGCATTCGGTCTTTACCCCTTAACCTTTACCCTTTAACCTGCACCCTTCACCCCTCAAGAAAACTCCCACCCCCGGCCCTTATCGATTTCGCAGCGGCTTCGGTTGAGGTAATGTCTTAGCTCTTCGAGTCCGTATTCTCGCGCCAGCGCCGCGTCCAGGTGTGCGATGGGTGCAGCCCTAATCCGTCGATAAGGGAGATCGAAGATGGCAGGGATCATGGCTTTCCGCCTCCACGCCGCACGCGATTGGACCCGGGCGGTGTAGGGGGTAGGGCTTGCCCTACCCTCGTCGGGGCCAGCAGAAATGCGGGGACGGCAAGCCGTCCCCCTACGGGAGGAACGTTATTGTCGGATGACGGAAGCAGCTTTTGGACTTGACACGGGCCGACCGAAACACTACGTTCCTTTTCTGAGGTCTCGCACGCGGAGCGCCGCTGTCCCGTGCACGGAAACTCGCCGGGCGGACACGCACCGAGGCCGCTCGAAACAGAAGGAGAAATCCCATGCAACGTCGCGATTTCCTGTCGGCCATGAGTCTGGGTGGTTACTCGCTGCTCGCGAGTGCAGGCCCTTCGCCGGCCTCGCCATCCCCCACGCCGGCCCCGCCTGCGAATGCGCCGGCCGGGCGGCGCGCCAAGATCGGCTGCGTCAGTTGGAACTTCCATAGCCTTGGCCCGGGCGCTCACCCCGAAGAAGCGATCGACATCATCGGCAGCCTCGGTTTCGAAGGAGTGGAACTGATCGCCAACTCCCGCATGGACGTTGACGAGTATTGGACCGATGCCACAATCGACCGCGTCAAGAAACAACTCGGACGAAACCATCTGGTATTGAATCAGTTTCCCTTTTTCCAACCGGTGGTCGAGGACTTGACGAGCCCTGACCCCGAGAAGCGCAAGGTCAGCCTGGACTACTTCGAGAAGGGCTGCCGCATTGCGCATAAGCTTGGCGCACCGATGGTGAATATCGTGGCGCCTTGGGCGCGGCAATTGAGCGCCGCCAACACTACCTACCTGCCACGCTACTTCCTCGGCGACGTCAAACCCGGCGAGAAGTTTCATATCGACATCGCTCCGGGATATAACTTCAACGAACTGTGGCCCCAGTTTGTCGAGACGATCAAGGCCTGCCTCGAGCGTGCCCAGGCGCTCGGCATGAAGTTCTCCATCGAAAACCACACTTACACCATGCTTCCCGTTTCCGACAGCTTCCTGCGCCTCTGCGATCACATTTCGAGTCCGGCCTTCGGCTGCAATCTCGACTGCGGCTGGGCCATGAACCAGCGGGACTACCCTCCCGTCGCCATTCATAAGCTGAACCGCCGCCTGATGAATCTTCACGTACGCGATATCGATCCCGCCATGCGCGAATACGTTCCCATCGGCAAAGGCGTGATGGATATCAAAGCCATCGCCGACGCCGCGAAAGCCATCGGCTTCACCGGCTTCCTCTCCCTCGAGCAAGACGGCTCGAGCGAAGATATGAAAGAAACCTGCCGCCGCTATATCAGCATGATGAAGGAATACCTCGCGTAGAGACAGAAGGCAGAAAGCAGAAGGCGGAAGGCAGCCCGGCGCGCCGCTGGCCATAGGTGATCTGGCGGCAGACGATTCCCCTCCTTGTTAAGGAGGGGTCAGGGGTGGTTGACTTCCTGACTGCGATTGCAGACGTCTCCACTGAACCAACGCGCGCCTGGAAGACCCGCTTTGGGCGATCAACCCGCAACCTGAATCGGACAGAGAACCTCGAGCCCTCAGGAGCAAAACCTCCGAGCGTGCTACCCTCACCAAACCGCACAGCCAAAGCTGCGCGCCAGCCACGGGTGAGGGGTTGTTTCCGAAGAATGCGAACACCCGTTCCGTTCTCGAGATTATCAAGGCAGGCAATTCAGATTCAAAGAGTTGGCCGGAATCGCAATACTGTGAGCTCGCTACTGCGTGGCCGGTTGCGGGGTTGCGATCCCGCACTGGTTCCGCAGCGTGGTATAGAACGCTGTACCATCCGGCTTGATATTGAACCCGACACCGACGAGGGGATCTGTTCCGGTCTGCGATGCGGATAGATCAATGGTGGTAGAGAAGAGAGTTGACGGCTTCGCTCCGCTCGTCGTCGGTACCCGTGAAATCGTGAGCAATGTCTCTGCGGGATTGCCAGCGACAGGGCTCGCGGATTCCACGTCCACCGCATTTCCGCTCGGCTCCACAAGGATGCGGAACGAGTAAGCGGGGAGTTCCACCGCGGGACTCGCCGCGAAGCTCTGTGTGTTCACGTAGAAGAGCTCGTCGGTGGGTGTGGTTGCGCCTGCTGCGAGAACCGGCGCTTTTACTCCCACAAGGTCCGGCCCGAGCCACTGCACGGACCATCCACCGGCCAAGCCAACGGACTCGTTCCCCGGACGCAATTGGGACACTGGGGTAAAGTTGAGCGGAGTCGATCCAACGTTGGTGAACGTTATTGCGGTATCGGTCTGATCAACCGTGAGCGAGTATACAAAGAGGGTTGTGCCTTCGCGATCAAGCACGGCGAGGAGTGTCTGTGTGCCGTCGCTGTACATCGCGAGCGCAAAGGGCTCCTGTCCGGCGGCAACACGGTAAAAAGTTGCATTCCCGGATGTATTCGGCAGCGCGCTCTTCGCGGTAAAGCACGTTGCAAGTCCTACTGTGTATTCGCCCACGCATACAATGTTGTTCATCGCTGCGATGCCGCCCATCGACGTGGTGCCGGTAAAATTGGTGTCATACGCGCTGCCGATAAGAGTGCCGTCAGTGGTCAACCCATTGATGATTCCGATTCCGAAGAACCAAACCGCACCGGCGCCGTTCGAGCCGAATTCGTCGAACGCGATGCCGATGCTGCCCGGAAAAGCAGTATCAGAGGGAACAAGGGAACCGTCCGGCGTGCAATCCGGTTTGTTTTTCCAGATGGCGCCTGCGGCGCGATCCATTGTGATGATTTCGCCGGGTTCGGTGCTTTTGGGAGCGGTGTCTATCACCGCGATGTTCTCACTCCCGAAATCCAGGAAAGCGGCAGGGTTTGAGCAGTTGACTGCTTGTGCCCTGCAATCCCAGATTACATAGGGGCCGTCGGACGTCCAATCATCATCCAATCCGAACACTATGATGGACTGATTGGAGCTGACAAGCACTGTCCCCTGGTAATTGATGTTCGGGGCGGAAGCGATGTAATCCAGCATGAAGCCGTAGCCATTGAGCGTGACCTGCGGCTTTTGGCATATGCCATCGCAGTACGTTTCCCACGGGGAGCTGGACACGATCGTTGACGTACCGGTCACATTGATGTTTGCCGAAGCGGTCTTGCTCGTGTCTGCCTCGGCTGTGGCGGTAACGGTCGCCGTTAAGCTTGTTGCTGTGACGGCTGCCGTGAATAGTCCAGCATTGAATGTTCCAGCGGAAGTCGGCGCGACCGACCATGTGGCCGCGGTATTGGTCGATCCGGTCACGGTTGCTTCAAACTGGATCATTCCTCCGGCTCCGACTGTGATCGGTAGTGGAGGGGATGTGATGGAGATCGAAACGGATTGGGTTACAGTCAGCGTAGCTCCGGTCAAACTGCACCCGGTCGCTTCATTGGAAGCAGTCCACCCCGAGCCGCTGATTGTCGCGCTGCCGGCACCTACGCCAGTGAGCGTGTCGCCGGAGATCGTCACTACTCCTGAAGGACTCACAGAAAAGCTGCCACCCGTCCATCCCGAGGGAGCAGAAGCGGTGCTCGTCCCGCCAACCACGATGGCGGTCGGATTGACCGTCACCGCGCCTGTAGGACAACTTGGTGGTGGCGGAGTTGGATTTCCGCCACCGCTGCCCCCGCAGGAAGAGATGAACCCTGCAGGTGCGCAAAACAACAAGATCAACATCAGTTTTGTCACGGAAACCCCCCTTGCCGGGGATTTGTCTTACGGCTGGGCACCGTATAGCAGCTTTTCCCTGATTTGTCCAGATCAAATCGAGCGAGATCGTAATCCCTCAGTTTCGGTCTCGTCTTAGGTATGGGTCGAGGGAATTCTCTGTAGAGCCGATGATTTTCTGCTGGACAAATCGAAATCTCTTCGTTACTCTAGCCTGGGGAGCAACCAAGAGAGATG
>Ga0209517_10001062_pt1 | contig 43436 bp, 33 predicted proteins | sample PeaSoiMetSII2010_FD_187695 | JGI IMG/M metagenome (GOLD analysis project Ga0209517, IMG submission 187695) | Peat soil microbial communities from Weissenstadt, Germany - SII-2010 (SPAdes) (version 2) | ecosystem: Environmental > Terrestrial > Soil > Wetlands > Peat | place: Germany...
GCTTTCGTGCAAAGATCTTTTTGGACTGCACCGGCACAATCCTGAGAGGCTGATGAAGAGGCCGGATGCGTACTCCTGGCCGCCGTTCCATCGCGTGCCGGTGGAGAAATATCTACGGCCATCGTTTTTTGGGAAACGAACGGCGGCGCACCACGCCAGCATCGGGTGCCCATTCCATTGCAGTTTCTGCGGGGTGCATGCGGCTTACGGGACGCGGGAATTGCTGGAAAGTCCGGCGCGGACGGAAGCGATTCTGAGACATTTGAAGACGGAATATGGTGCTGACTCCGTGCAGTTTTACGACATGAACTTTTTCATGGGTGAGAATCACGCCAAGGAAGTGGCGCGTCGGATTGAACCGCTGGGGCTGCGGTGGTGGTGCGAGGCGCGAGTGGACATTTTCAACCGGTATTCGGATGAAACGCTGAGAGCGCTGAAGCGCGCGGGATGCACGATGATTTTCTTCGGGGCGGAGTCGGGGTCCGACTGGGTATTGAAAGAGATGCAGAAAGACATCACTACGGAGCAAACGCTGGCGGTGGCACGGCGCATACAAGAGTTTGGAATCATCCCGGAATTTTCCTTCGTGATTGGAAACCCGCGGGACCCGGAGCGGGACACGCGAGAAACGCTGGAGTTTATCCGGACACTGAAAAAGATAAACACGAAGTGCGAAATCATCATTTACCACTACACGCCGGTGCCGCAGAGGACCGGGATGTACGGGGAGATTGACGGGAAGGTGGAATTTCCGGCGAGCCCGGAGGAATGGGCGACGAAGCGGTGGATGGACTTCACGCTACGGATCGATCCGAACACGCCGTGGCTGACACGGAAAACGAAGAAGCTGATCGACAACTTTGAGACGGTGATCAGTTCGCGATGGCCGACGGTGCAGGACATACGCGCGCCACGATGGAGCCGGGCATTGCTGCAGACGTTGAGCGCTTGGAGGTACGCAGCGGGGATTTATGCGTACCCGAAGGAACTGCGCTGGGCGCAGGAATTCATCACACTGCGGAAACCAAAACAGGAAAGCCTGTAGAGGAAGGAGGAGCACGCGATGGCCAGTGCATCGTCAGCGGCAGTGGTTTCTGTAGAGGAAGGGTACCGGCAGTGGGCGCGGAGTTACGACGAGGAGCCGAACGCGCTGCTGTCGCTGGAGAGGCGGTTTCTGGAACCGCTGCTGCCGTGCACGCCGCGGCTGGATGTGGTGGATCTGGGATGCGGAACAGGGCGCTGGCTGGAAATCTTGAGGGAGAGAGAGCCGCGCAGTTTATTCGGACTTGACGCTTCGGAGGAGATGTTGGAGGAAGCCAAGAAGAAATTGAAATACGCGGCGCACTTTGTGCGTGCCGATGGAGCAAAGTTTCCATTCAAGACGGGCTCGGCGGATGTGGTGCTGGGGAATTTTGTGTTGAGTTACGTGGAAGAAGCGGAAGACTTTTTGGCGAAGGCGCGAGGCGCGTTGCGAGAAGGCGGGTCGTTGTTTCTGACGGATGTGCATCCAGGAACGAGCGCAGCGCTGGAGTGGCGGCGTGGAGTACGGAGCGAAGCGGGGTTTCAGGAGATTCGGACGGTAGGGCGTTCCGTTGATGAAGTGATTGGACTGTGCGAGCGAGCAGGGCTGCGGCTGAGTGTGCGGCTGGAGCCATGTTTTGGAGCGGCGGAGAAACAACTGTTCGAGGATGCGGGGAAATCAAATTACTTCGAGAAGGCGGCGGGGTATCCAGCGATTTACATTCTCCAATTCACTGCGACTTCGCGGCCTCGCGGGCATGTGGCATACAGGCAGAACGAACAGAGGATCAGCCGGATAGAGAATGCGTGGCTGGCGCTGGGGCCGGAAGAGCGAGTGCGTGGAACGTTGCGCATTGGCGAGGGGCGGATCGAGGAGATTGGCTTGGGGGGTGGGTACGGGTCTAGTGGCGAGCATGGGGGCTGCGCAATTGATCTGCTGGGATATTTGGTACTGCCGGGGCTGGTGAATGCGCACGATCACCTGGAATTTGCACTGTTTCCACGGATGGGAAATGGAGGTTACGCGAATTGCGTTGACTGGGCTGAGGATATTCATCGGAAACAGGCGGCGGTGATTGCCAGGCATCGGCAAATTCCGAAGGAGACGCGCCTATGGTGGGGCGGGATCCGGAATCTTTTGTGTGGGGCGACTACCGTATCTCATCACAATCCGTATGATGCGGAAGTGTTTGAGAATGATTTCGCGGTGCGTGTAGTGCGCGAGTACGGCTGGGCGCACTCGTTGGCGATGGATGCGGAAGCCGCGGAGAAGAAGAGAGCGACGCCGGCGGGGCTGCCGTTCCTGATTCATTTGGCGGAGGGGATCGACGTGAGGAGTGAGGGGGAACTCGAGGAACTGCGACGGGATGGAGGGCTGGATAAGGATTCGGTGTTGATTCACGGGCTGGGGCTGAGCGAAAAAGACCGAGCGCTGTTGCGCGCGGCGGGCGCGGGGTTGATCTGGTGCCCGAGTTCAAATGTGTTTCTTTTTGGGAGAACGCTGACGACGCAGGAGATTGAATCGCTTGTGCACGTGGCGCTGGGGAGCGATTCATCGTTGACGGCCGAGGGAGATTTCTTGGATGAAGTGCGATTTGCGCTGGGTATAACGCAGCTACCCGTGAATGCGATTTACAGGTTTGTGACGCGGACGGCGGCACGATTGTTGAGGTTGCACGAAGGGCAGGGAAGACTGCGCGCTGGAGGCGTGGCGGATATGGTGGCGGTGCGCGACCGGGGGCAAGGGCCGGCGGACATGCTGGCGAGTCTGTCCTATCGGGACATTCAACTGGTGCTGATTGGCGGGCGCGTGCAACTGGCGTCGGAGGAGATGTTGCAGCGATTGCCGCGCAGCACGAGGCAGGGATTGCAGCCGCTGATGGTGGAGGGAATTGTGCGGTGGATTCGTGCGCCGCTGGAACGATTATTCAGGGAGACCGCGGGATATTTGCCGGAGGGGATATTTCTTGGAGGAAAGCGGGTGAGTTTTGGGTTTCATCGCTGAGAAAGTGAGGGAAGCGGCGGAGGAAGCGGGGGAAGCCCACGCGGTCGAGGCGCTTCCGATACTTGTGGTGCACGCGCACAGCTCGTGCAATTGCAAGTGCGTGATGTGCGACATCTGGAAGACGAAAACGGGCAAAGCGTTCCAGGCGCGCGATCTGGAGCCGCATCTAGTGTCCATTCGACGGCTGGGAGTGCGCTGGGTGGTTTTTTCCGGCGGGGAACCGCTGCTGAATCCAGAACTTCCAGTGCTGTGCGCGATGCTGCGCGAAGAAAAAATACGTTTGACACTGCTGACGACGGGATTGCTGCTGAAGAGGAAAGCAGAAGAAGTGGCAGCGAGTTTTGATGATGTGATTGTGTCGCTGGATGGGCCGCCGGCGATACACGATGCGATACGGCGAGTTGAAGGGGCGTTTGCGAAGGTGGAAGACGGCGTGGGGGCGCTACGAGAGCTTCGCGAAGATTTTCAGATCACGGCGCGGACCGTGGTGCAAAAAGCGAATCATTGCCATTTGCGGGAAACGAAACGCGCAGCCAAAGAAATGGGACTGAACGCGATTTCTTTTTTGGCTGCGGATCTGACTTCGACGGCGTTTAATCGGCCACTGGTGTGGCCGGTGGAACGACAGGACGAGGTGGGGCTATCAGTGACGGAACTGGGCGAGTTGGAAAGCGAGATTGAGTTATTAATTGAAGAAAGAGTCTACGAAGAGGAACCGAGTTTTGTGGTAGAGACGGGTGACAAATTGCGGCGCATTGCGCGGCAGTTCCGCGTGCAATTGGGTTTGGAGCGAGCGGAATCGCCGATGTGCAACGCGCCGTGGGTTTCCGCGGTGATTGAAACCGACGGAGCGGTGCGGCCGTGCTTCTTTCATCGGGCGATCGGGAACCTGCATGAAGGAAGTCTGGAAGCGATCATCAACGGGAAGGAATCGCGGGAATTCCGGACAAAGCTGGATGTCGCGACCAATGCGATTTGCCAGCGCTGCGTGTGTTCACTGCACTACCGAGGGTGAGGAGCAGGAGTGGTGCACGGGGCAGAGGCGTCTTCGCCCGAATACATCGGGGGCTCGCCAAGACTACCGGCCTGTGGCAAATTCCGCAGAAAGACGATGATGGACCACATTTCTTTTTCGGTGAGGATGCCTTTGGAAGCGGGCATACCCGAGGGCGAGACGCCATTCTCGAGAATCCACATGAGTTGGCCGTCGGTGTAGGCCTGCACGGACGGCGATTTGAGGGAGGGAATCGGGGGCGACATGCGATCGGCAAAGGGGACGCCGGTGTTCTGCGCATCGAGTCCGTGGCAGGCGACGCAATAGTGAGAGAAGGCGATTCTGCCGTTTTCGATGGTAGCTGGGGAAACGGGCAAGGGATTGCGGGCGTGTTTTCCGCGGACCGTCAGAGAATGTTTGATGCGGGTCATGATGGAGGTTTCCCATTTTCCGGGAGGGGTGACGCGGCATCCGGCGAGAAAGATGGCCAAAAAACAAAAACTGACGGCGGCGCGCAGATTCATGGAGCACCCGAAGCGACGACGTGAACAAGCAAGGTCATGGAGCCGTGACCGGCACCACAAAAGTGGGCGCACTTCCCTTCAAAGGTTCCCAAGGTGTCTGGAGTGAAGGTGACGGAAGTGGATTGGCCTTTCTTGACTTCAGTGCGCACGTCTAGATCCTCTATGACCAGGCCGTGAGCGACATCCTTGGAGTGAATGATGAGGGTAACCACATCACCTTTGTTGATGGTGATTTCGTTTGGATCAAAAGCAAAACGAGAGGCGTTGATGTTGATCGTCTTGGGAGGCTGCGGAGGGCGAGGCGCGGCTGTGACGGCCAAGACTGTAAACAAAATGGCGGCGATGAGAATGGTTCTGAGAATCATGCAAGCGGCTCCCTGAGGTATGGATCGAGTTTCATCATGGCGCAAGATAATTGAGGATGAGGCGCTCGTCCTCCGCACTCAACATGGCTCTGACGCGCATGTGCTGCAAGACGGCCTTGACCTCGCGAGGGGAAAGAGAATCGGGGGAATTGTGGCAGCGCCCGCAGTTCGCTTGAAAGCGGCGCTCGCCTTCCTGGGACAACTTGGCTTTGGATTGTGAGAGCGTGTGTGATTTTTGCGCGGGGGCTGGCGTTTGCGGGCGCGCGGCGATTCGTAGACAGAAAGTTGACAGCGAGAGGATTGCGAATACGGCGATCAGAGTTTTCATTTGGAGCCTCCGGGCCAGGCGGGGAAAAGAAAACGGTAGGTAATCTGGAAATTCCAGATGTTCGAGTTGCCGCCGGGAGTAAATTGGCGGCCGTAACTTCCATTCAAACGCACTTCATGTGGCAAGTAGTAATTCAAACCGAAATCGACGCGATTGGTGTCTCGTGAAGGAAGGAACGCGTTTGGCGAAGGAGTTCCCGCGGAGAACTGTTGGATGCGGGCAACGGGCTGCAGACGAGCGAGGCCAGCGGTGTTGCGGCGATTTGCGGCAAGGCGATAGGCGGCTTCGAGCCAGTAACCCTGGCCGCCGGGAGAATGGGCGTACTCGGCGCGGACGTCGAAAGGAATGCTGGGAGGCTGCCAGACAAGGTACGAACCCTGCGCGCTGTAATCGCCGTTCTGCAGGAATCTTTGATAGGAGACGCCGATTTCAATTCCTTTGATAGGTAGAAAGATGCCGGTGCGACCCCCGGCGGCGCGGCCAGACTGCAAATTCTTGATGTTGCTGAGGGCGGAGAAGTAGGCGGTGTAGTTCCATTCCCAATTTTCATGGGCAACGGCGACGCCGCGAAGCATGAAGCCGTCACTCGAAGCGGTCGAGCGGGTGCCGATGGTGTAAATAATCGCGGGATCCTGGAAATTGCGAATCCAGGCGGGGCCGTAGCGTTCGTTGTAGATGTTGAAAGGGGTGAGAAAGCGGCCCACGGTAATGGTGAGATGGGAATTGGCGATGTAATCGAGTTGGGCATAATCAAACGTAGTGAAGAATTGCCCCTGATAAGGGCCGGTGGTGCCGTCCTCGCGTGCAAAGAAGCCTTGAAGTTCGCCGCGTGATTCGATGAGCCAGTGATCGCCGACAGGCGCGGCCAGGACGGGAGAGATGACGGGCTGAAAGAAGTCAACGCCGGCATTCGAGGTTCCGACAAACTGCATGCCGCCGGAGAGGATGGGCGTGGAAGACTGTGCGAAAAGAGCGGAGGCGCAAGAAAAGGCCACCAGGAGCGCCACTACAATTTTATTCACGATGGCATCCTTGGGGTAGTCACCCTTCATAAAAAGATTCATCCGCAGCGGCCGCCGGCAAAGCAGAGAAACGTTCCGGGGATGCGACGCAGACAATCTGCAGAGTGAAGAGTACGGGCGCAGAGAATTGCAGTTGTCACGAAGAAGTCAAACGAAAGTCATCTTCCTGCTGGTGACACAAAATAAACAAAACGAGCGTGACGCGGTTAGTCCGAATGAGTACTTCCGCGTTAGTGCCAATTAGCCCCTGCGAATGTCCATCATTGGACCTGCACAGCCGGTGCAAGTACGGAGAAACTCTGCGGGCGAGGGCAGGGCGATGGAAAAAACGACACGGATATTGGTGGCGAACGCGCCAAGGCTAATGCGAGAAGCGGTGGTGGCGACGCTTGCGGATCAGCCGGACATCGAGATCGTGGGAGAAGTGTCGGATGAATCGGAGATCTTGAGGCGAGTGCAGGCGACGGTGCCGGACCTGGTGGTCGTGGCGCTGGATGAAACAGAAGCGCGACCGAAGATTTGTGACCGGCTGCTTCGCGAATATCCGGGCGTGCGCGTGATCGCGGTAGCTTCGCGGAAGGATCGGACGATATGTTACTGGGCTTCGCTGGATATTCATTCCAACGATATCGAGACTTCGGCGCAGGGATTTCTGGGCGCGGTGCGGAATGCGAGCGCGCGGACGAGGGATGCACTGTGAGAGTTGAGAAGAGAATGAGAGAGAAATCCGGGCGGCACGGCGGGGCATGCGCAGCGTGGGCTGTGTTGGTGTTGTTGATTTGCGGCGGAAGCACGTGGGCGCAGCAGACGAGTTCTACACGGAATAGCGTAGAGGCGAGACAAGGGGCGGCCAGGACGAATACTTTCGCGCTGGAAAGAGAAAATTCAGAGCGGGTGGCCGCTTCACCGGAGCAGATACGAGAAGTGTTGGTGAAAGATCCAGGGCTCCTGGTGGAACTGAAGCGGTGGGTTTCTCAGGAAGCAACGGCGAACGGGCAGATGATCGCCGACGAGGACCTGACGGATCAGGCGATTTTTGAGCGATTGGGCGAGGACGTGCTGTTTCGATCGGTTGCGACGCGTCTTGTGCAGCGGTACGGATACCTGTTGCCCGCGGTGAATCCGGATTCGGAGTTGGGAAAGCAGCAGGAACTGGTGCTAAAGGAGCGCGCGCGGTGGTTAGTGCAGATCGAGGAGCAGGAGGATGCCGAATCATTGAAGGGAACGAAAGAGAAGGATTCGGGTGAAGGTGTTCAGCGCGCGAAGACGTGCGATCCACAGCGGGAAGAAGAGTGCAACACGGATGTCCCTCAGCGGCCGCGAGAACGGCAAAACAACGGCGGAACAAGCGCGCCCGCTCCGGGGAGAAGCGGGTCAGAGGGCGCGCCCTTGCCGGACGAGAATTCCACGAGCACGGCAATTTTGCGAGCGGGAATTAGCGCGGGACCGGCAGAATCGTCTACGCGGGGGCTGGAGGACGGCGGGGATGCGATTCGGCTGGCAGCGCTAACCGGCGCGCCGGATCTGCTGGGTTCACGGAACTCCATGGCGGATATGGAAAGCCAGAGAGAGAGATTGCGCGGGGAAGCGGCGAACGCGGAAAGAGATGCATCGGCTGCTGTGGGCGGAGCGGCGTCAGGCTACGCGAGCAGAAGAACGAGCCCGTACTTTGAAAAGAACAAACGCGATTCACTGGCTGCGGATTCCAGGAGAGAGGCGCAGCCGGGTGCAATTGTTCACAAGCAGAATCCGTACGCGGACATTCCTTCGTTGTATGACATGTATGTGCAAGTGCCGGCCGGCGGGCGGGAGTTGAAACGATTCGGGCTTGATTTGTTGAGCGGAGGCTTGCGCGAGCCGGACGCGGTACCAGTGGATTTGCCGGTGGGGCCGGACTACACGGTGGGGCCGGGGGATAGCCTAGCGATTGACCTGTGGGGCGGAGTATCGCAGAGGATGCTGCGCGTTGTGGACCGGCAGGGACGGATCTCGCTGCCGGAAGCAGGGCCGCTGCTGGTCAGCGGAAAGACGCTGGGAGAGGTGCAGACGACGGTGCAGGATGTATTGCGTTCGCAGTACCGCGACGCATCTGCAGATGTTTCGCTTTCGCGTTTGCGCACGATTCGAGTTTATGTTGTGGGTGAGGTGGGCGAGCCGGGGGCATATGACATCAGCTCGCTTTCGACGCCGCTAAACGCAATCGTTGCTGCACGCGGAGTGACGGCGCGGGGTTCACTGCGTTCGCTGAAACACTTTCGAGGGAAGCAATTAATTGAAGTCGTGGATGCGTACGACCTGCTGTTGCGCGGCGTGGGCACAGATGAGAAGAGGCTGGAGTCTGGCGATTCGCTGCTGGTGCCGCTTGCGGGTGCGCAAGTCACAATTGAGGGAATGGTGCGGCGGCCGGCGATTTACGAACTGCGCGACGAGACAACCTTGGAAGAGGCACTGGAGCTTGCGGGAGGAGTGCTGCCCGCCGCGGCGCTGCAGCATGTGGAAGTGGAACGCTTGGTGGCGCACGAGAAGCGCACGATGTTCAGCCTTGATCTGTCTGGCACGGAAGGGCTGGAGGCGGTAACGGCAAAGCTGGACGAATTCAGAGTGCAAGACGGCGACCGGATCCACATTTTTCCAATTGCGCCGTACAACGATCAGGCCATTTACCTGCAAGGGCATGTTCTGCGGCCGGGGCGGTATTCGTACAAAGAAGGAATGAAGCTGAGCGACCTGGTGAGTTCGTACGCCGACTTGCTGCCGGAACCCGCGGGAGGATATGCAGAAATTATACGGCTAAACGCGCCGGATTTTTATCCCACGGTGGAGAGCTTCAACCTGAGCGCGGCGCTAGCGAACCCGGCAGTATCGCTGAAACTGCAAGCGCTGGATACGGTGCGTATCTTCAGTAGATTTGATTTTGAGGGCGCGCCGGACGTGTGGGTGGGCGGGGAAGTGAGAGAGCCTGGATTGTATGTAACGAGCGGACAGGTGCGGTTGCGCGACGCGGTGTATTTGGCTGGTGGAGTCTCGCCGGAGGCGGCGATGGAATCCGCGCAGCTGTTCCGAACTGGCAAGGACGGCACGCTGAAAATCCTCAGCGTGAAATTGAGTGAGGCGCTGGCAGGAAATCCCACGGAGAATTTGTTGCTAGAGCCGCACGACCGAATCATTGTGCAACGCAATTTGCAGAAGGTTGATCCACCGACGGTGTATGTGAAGGGCGAAGTGGCGAAGCCGGGACGCTATCCACTGACGACGAGTATGCGAGTCGAGGACCTGGTGCAGGCAGCGGGAGGGCTGAAACGAAGCGCGGATGCGCAGAGCGCCGTGCTGGCGCATGAAGAAGAAAGTGTCACGGGAGGGCCGGCAGCTTCTAGCATGACGGTGAATCTTGTCGCGGCGATGAAAGGCGATGCGACGGCCAACGTGGCGCTGAACAACGGAGATGTGCTGACGATTCAAAGGATCCCCGGCTGGGACAATCTGGGAGCCAGAGTGACGATTCGGGGCGAGGTGATGCACCCAGGCACGTACGGGATAAAGGCGGGCGAATCGCTGGCGGAAGTGTTGGCAGAAGCAGGAGGGTTCTCGGCGGAAGCCTACCCGTATGGGACGGTGCTGACGCGGCACGATGTGCGGGAACTGGAAATGAAAGCGCACGATGAGCTTGTGGCGCGCGTGAGATCGGAAGAGACGCAGTTGAAGACATTGCCGGAAAACGATGCAGACCAGAAAAACGCGAAGCTGACGGCGCTTGCGCAAGTGGACACGGCGCTGACGCAACTGGAAGCGAACCTGCCGATCGGGCGAGTGGTGATTCAGGCTTCGCCGGATTTGAAAACATTTGAGCAGGCCGCAACGAAAGCGCCGGTGCGCAACGGCGACGTAATCGTGGTGCCGAAAAAAGCGAATTATGTCCTGGTGAACGGGCAGGTGTTCAACGCGACGGCTGTGGGGTACGTGGTGGGAAGAAGCGCCAAATGGTACCTGGGGCAAGCGGGCGGAGTGACACAGTTGGCGGACAAAAAAGCGGTGTTTGTGATTCGCGCGAATGGGTCGGTGATTGCGGCGAAGAACAACGGAACGATCTGGTCCGGCGATCCGCTGTCCGCGGTGCTGTTGCCGGGAGATGCCATTGTCGTGCCGGAGAAAGCAGCGAAAGTCGGCACACGGAATTGGGGACCGCTGATTCAGGCGGCGCAGGTGGCGACTTCGGTGGTGCTTGCAGTGGCGTATCTGAAGCCGTGAGATGGCTCGACGAAAGGTCATGAGAAAAATCGCAATGATCGCCGGACTTATCTTGACGAACGCGACGATGACCGCGAGTTATGCGGCGGGGCAGGCGCAGGCGGGAGGCGAGGGAGTGGAAGCTCTCGGCGTGAGTAGTCCGGTGGGAGACAAGCGGCAACCGCAACCAAATATCGGCGGAGGCAAATGGGGAATTCAGGATGAGGTGTTCCAAAGGAAGGAATCGCCGCTCGAGAGTGTTGGGAAGCGATTGATCTTTGATCAGAGGGAGATTTGGACGAGCCCTGCACGGCTTCGTTGGACGGATGCGGAGTGGCTTGTCCCAGTCGCGGGAGTCACGACGGGAATGATACTAACAGATGCAAGTTTGAGCCGGAGCTTGCCTGGTAGTCCCCATACTTTACATCTGGAAAACGAGTTGAGGTCGGGAAGCGTTGCGGCGCTCGGAGCGGCGGAGGGTGGGATGTACCTGTGGAGCTTGCGGACGCACGAGCCGCATCAACGAGAGACTGGATTGCTAGCCGGGGAAGCGATGATTGACAGCCTGATGTTGACGGAGGGCGTGAAATTTGCGGCGGGGCGCGAGAGACCGGAGCAGGGGAATAGGCAGGGAGACTTTTTTCGCGGAAGAGATTCGTTTCCGTCGGGACATTCCGCGGCGGCGTGGGCGGCGGCGGGAATCCTGGCGCACGAATATCCGGGGCCGATGACAAAGTTGCTGGCGTACGGGCTGGCCACGACGGTTAGTCTGGCCAGCGTGGGAGGCAAGCAACATTTTTCTTCGGATGTGCTGATCGGAAGCGGAATTGGATGGCTGGTGTCCGAGTACGTTTACCGGACGCACCATGATGCGCAGGTAGGAGGCTCGGCGTGGAATCCGATTGGAGCACTGGGACGCGAAGAGTCATCAGGACCGTTGGAAAATCCGGGGGCGCCGTACGTGCCACTGGATAGCTGGGTGTACGCGGCGTTTGACCGGTTGGCGGCGCTGGGCTACGTGAGCCGCGGATTTCAGGGGACGCGGCCGTGGTCGCGGGCACGGTGCGTACATCTTCTGGAGGAAGCGGAAGAGGAGTTTGGAGTCGCGAGCGGATTGAAGCTATCCGTGGGAGAGGAGGCGCGCGCTCTAATTTCCGGGTTGCAGCGCGAATTTGGCCGGGAGGAATTGAACCTTTCCGGCACGAACAATTCTGCGGAAGTGGACGCGATGTACACGCGGGTGATGAGCGCGAGCGGGACGGTCTTGAATGATGGCTACCATTTTGGGCAGACGAATTCTTACGATTTCGGGCGGCCGTTCCGGAAGGGAACGAACCTGATCAGCGGCGGATCGGCCAGCGCTACGTACGGAAGCTTGTTTTTTTATGTGAGCGGCGAATACCAGCACGCGCCACCGGCTCCTGCAATAACGCCCGCGGAAGTTCAATTCATTGCGAACCGAGACGAGACGGCGCCGTCCCCGCAAACACCGTTCGCTGCGATCAACCAATTTCAACTCCTGGACGCGTATGCGGGGACGAATTTCCGCGGGTGGCAGATTTCGTTCGGGAATCAAAGCCTTTCGTGGGGCCCTGGTATCGGCGGATCGCTGCTGCTCAGCAACAATGCCGCACCGTTTCCGATGTTGCGAATTGCGCCAGAAGACGGTGTGGAGATTCCCGGGCTCTCCAGGATTTTCGGGCCGTTTCATCTGGAGCAGCTCTACGGGCAAATCAGCGGATATCCCGGCGCGAGGCAACCGTGGATTTACGGGCAGAAGATCAGCCTGAAACCGTTTCATTCATTGGAATTTGCGTATGGGCGCACGACTTTAATCGGTGGTCCAAAACAGCCACTGAATTCGCAACTATTGTTGGAAAGTTTGCTCGGCAGGGTCAATGCAGCAGAGAGAAGTGTACCGGGTGATTCACGCACCGCAGTGGAATGGACTTGGCGATTGCCGAAAATGCGCGACGGGGCCACGTTTTACGGCGAACTGGAAGACGATGACGACCCAATCCCTTTGCAAAATGTGGCCAAAAGTGTATGGCGTCCCGGAATATATTTTCCGCGATTGCCATGGACGGCGAAGTGGGATGCGCATTTTGAGTGGACGAGTTCCACTTCACCGGGCCGCGGGCCGCTGCAAAGTCACGGCGAGCTGAACTATTGGAACCTGGATTACGCCAGCGGGTACACCAACGACGGCAACTTGCTGGGAAACACCGTGGGACGCGAGGGAATTACGCTGCAAGGATGGGTGCGTTACTGGATGGGCCCGCGCAAGACGCTGGATTTTTCCTGGAAGCAGAGCCGCGTGCTGGGCGATTACGTCCCGGGTGGAGGGAAGTGGCAGGACTATCAAGCGAGCTATGCGTGGACGGGGAGATCGGGAGTATTTGTGAAAAGTCTGGTGCAGCTCGAACATATTGTGAGTTTTCCGCTGCTGTTTTCCGGATCGCGAAATAACCTAGTGGCTTCCGTTGAAATTGGGATTTATCCGCAGTGGAGGCGGCAGCAAAGCGCCGCGGCGGCGATTAGCGTGCCGCGAGCGGATGCGGAAACAGCGGGGGGTTCGCGATGAGTGCGAGCGCGGCGAAGAGTGCCTCCGAGGCTCTGCGTGAGATGCATGCAGACGAAGTGTTCGTGCGACGCGTGCGGCAGGAAGAAGAAAAAAGTCGAGAGCGCAGGATTGCGCGGGTACGGCATTTGTGGACGCGGAGAAAAGTGCTGGGGAAGTTCAGCGCGTGGGGCGCGGCCGTTTGCGTTGTCATCGCTCTAATGATCCCCACACGGTATGCGTCCACGACACGATTGATGCCTCCTGACCCGCCGCAAGGACAGGGGATGGCAATCGCCGCGGCGCTGAGTGGGCGGATTGGCGGGGGAATTGGGGCGCTGGGGAGCAGTTTGCTGGGGATGAATACTTCGGCCGACTTTTTCGCGGAAGTGATCCTGAGCCGAACTGTGCAGGACGAGTTGATCAACAAATTCGATTTGCGCAAGGTATACGGAATCAAACGGATGGTGGACACCCGAAAAGAGCTGACGCGGCGGACGGATATATCCATTGACCGGAAGAGCGGAGTGCTGACGATTCAGGTGACAGATCACGAGCCAAAACGCGCCAGCGCCATGGCACAAGAGTATGTAGCGCAACTGAACAACGTCGTGACGCAACTGAATACTTCGTCGGCCCATCGCGAGCGCGTGTTTCTGGAGGAACGGCTTACGGAAGTGAAGCAAGAGCTGGAGGTCTCGGAAAAGGAGTTCAGCGAATTCTCCAGCAAAAATGGGGCGATTGACATCAAGGAGCAGGGCAAGGCGATGGTGGAATCCGCGGCGGTTCTTGCGGGGCAATTGATCGCGGCGCGTACGGAAATGCAAGGGCTGCGGCAAATCTACACGGACAACAACGTAAGGGTGCGCGCAATGCAGGCGCGGGTGAACGAACTGGAACGGCAAATCCGGAAAATGGACGGGGCGGATAAGAGCAAGGACGGTTCCGGCACGGCGGATGACGAATTGTATCCTTCGATTCGCAAGCTGCCGCTGCTGGGAGTGACCTACGCGGATTTGTTTCGCCGGACAAAGGTGGAAGAGACGGTGTTCGAGACGCTAACGCAGCAGTACGAATTGGCGAAAGTGCAGGAAGCCAAGGAAGTGCCGAGCGTAAAGGTGCTGGATCCCGCCGACGTGCCGGAGAAGAAAGTATTTCCACCGCGGACGCTGCTTATGCTTACGGGGACCATGCTTGCGCTGGCGCTGGGCGCAGCATGGATTTTCGCGGCAGACGGATGGAAAAAGACCGATCCGCAAGACCCGGGGAAACTACTGGTTCTGGAGATAGTGAGGAGCGTGGAGCCGCAGATTGCGTATGTGACGCAACAACGCTTTGCGCTGAAAGCGCGAACGAGAAAGCTACTGGATCGTTTCGATGGAGACACGACTTCCGCGGCGACGGAGCCCTAGAAGGAACAATTTGGGGAAGAGAGATTCGCTTTGACGCTCATGTTCAGCCTGGTCGCGCTTTCGGTGGCGACGATTGTCGGCATCGTGGGGCGCGAAGTTCCCGTGATCCTTGTTTCCACGAGCGTATGCCTGCTGGCTGGTACGGTGGGGATGGTGCGGCGCGGCGCTTTGCGGCATCTAGGGACACGGCGGACGTTATGCGTGCTGTTCTTTCTGCTTGCGGTGGCGCATATCTGCGTCGGCTATTTGCTGGCCGGGCTTACGACGCAGCACACGGCGATCCGCTCCAACGCGGCCGTGTTCTTTGCGCAAGCAATGTTGATCAACAGCATCGGCATTTTTGCCGGAGCGGTGGGGTATGTATGGAGCCTGGAGGGTAGAACGACCAGCGGGATACCGGGAATTCCGCGGCTGATCGACAGCAACATTGCGGAAAAACTGTTTGGGCTGTTGGTGGTGCTGGGTTCCGCGCTGATGTTCTATGCCTATTGGAAATTGGGATTCTTGAATTACCTGACGGAGCCAGCGAAGTGGCCGTTTCTGCGCTACATCACGGGCGACATTCTGGGGGGAACCGCCACGGATGAGTGGATGGTAAACCGAGCGCTGGACCTGCTGACGGTATCGCTTCCGTTCCTGCTGATTCGGATGACGAAGCGGCCTGGGCCGTTGGGCATTGCGCTGGCAGTGGTGGGCTATATTGCGTTGCTGCTCCCGCTTCGCCGCGCAAATCTGCTGGTTGTGACGATCGCGTTCCTGATACTGCTGGGGATCGAGCGGCAGGACGTCTACCGGTTCACGCGCAAAGTGGTTGTGAGTGCGGCGATCCTGTACGTGATCTCGCAGTGCATTTTTCTGCTAGGAGTATTTTCTGACAGCATTGGCCCGCGGGATGTTTTGAATGTATCAAGCACGGCGCTGCCGGAGGTGCGCGATCTGGGATGGACGCTGGCCTTGCTACATGGAGAGGAACTGCATGGGGTGACGTTTGCGCAAGCCCTGATACCGATTCCGAGTATTGCCAGCGATTGGAGCAGCACGCACAGCCTGCGAGCGATCAGCACGAAGCTCATTGGGCTGGACCAGACGGGGGAAACGGGAGGGCTGCGGCTGACGATCCTGGGCGAAGGGTACATCAATTTTGGGTATTGGGGCGCGATTCTGGCGGGATTCTTGTGGGGCATGGTGGTTGGCTGGTGCGAGAAATTACTGCAGAGCACAGGGAAACAGGATTGTCTGTTTGCGAACTACGTAGTTGTGCTGAGTTTTGTCTGGGTATGTTTCTTGATTTACCTGGCGGGAACGCAGGCGGCAGCAACGGTGAAGGTAGGAGGCCTGTTGGTGCTGGGAATTGCGTGGGCGAGCAAACATCGCCTAGGAGTGCCGCAAACGGGGCTGGCGCTTTCTGAATGAGGCCTGGAGTGATGACGGAGAGTTGCGGGGATTTGAATTTTCGACGGAGTTGGCGCGATCGGCGATGAAAAGCGTTTTCAAACCACTGATCAGTGTGTTGGGCGGAGAAGCCAGCGTGCGCATCGCCAATCTGTGCTTCACGCTAGTGATTGTGCGGATGTTTGGCGGCGCGACGCTGGGAGTCTACGCTGCGTGCATCGCGGGGGTGACCATTGCCGTGATGTTTGCGGAAAATGGGCTGCAAACGACGGCAATCCTCGAAATGAGCGCGGAAAGATGTGAGCGAGGCGAAATCGCCGGGAAGCTGTATCTGTGCAAAACGGTTTTAACACTCGCGGCACTGCTCGTTCTGGCAAGCGCCGGATTGGCGATGAAGCTTAGCGCGTTTGTATGGATGGTGGCGCTTTGGGTGACGCTGCGCACCGTGCTTCAGTCTTATTCGCAATTGCAGATGGCATTTCTGAAGGCGCTATCGAGAGCGGATGTCATTGGGCCGATCCAATTCGTGCATGCACTCTTGTTATTTGTGGGGGTCATTCTGACGTACAGCCGAGGATGGAGTTTGCAGTTTTTGCTGGCATGGTTCGCCGGAGGGCAATTGTGCGAGTTGGCGCTGACGGGACTCGCCGCGTGGCGCGGAGGGAGTCGCCCGGAGTGGCCGCCGGGGAATTTCTTCTGGCCCACGATTCGCAAGTCCATGCCACTGGGAATTGCGAATGGACTAGCCGCTGCAATTCTGCGTTTGGACACGATTGTATTGGCTGCTCTGGTGACTCTTCCGGAATTGGGCAGCTTTTCCGCCGCGAATTCGCTGTTGGCCGTTTTCTATGTGGCTTGCTGGCTGTTTGGGAGCATGGTGCTGCCCGAGATGGTCCGCCTCTCAAGTTCGGCTGAAGCCTTGAGGGCATACACAAGAAGGTGGGCATTCTGGATTGTATTTACGCTGACTCCTTGCGTGCTGATGGCATTTTGGGCGGCGCCGAAGGTGATGGTTGTGCTTTATGGGGCCGAGCTTTCGAGAAGCGGGGCGATTGCATCCACGATGGTATTGGCTTGCCCGCTGATTCTGCTGAACTCGCTGTATGCAAACCTGGCTATGGCCACAAACGCGAAGGCCGTTTACCTGGGGATCTTCGCCGCAACAGCGGCAGCCACGGTGGGGCTGGACTTTTTGTTGGGGCGCGGGTTCGGTGCGATGGGGGTGGCGGGAGCCATTGTGATCCGGGAGGCGGGAATGTTCAGCGCGTTTTGTGTGCTGATGTCGCGCAGTCCCTCGCACGCGGCACAGGTGAGCTATCCCATTACTTCCTGAGGAGAGAGGCAGCGGGTATGACGGAGAAACGGTTGGCGAGTTACAAGCGATGACAAAAACTGTAGCAATCGATGCGCGGTGGCTTGTGGGAGGGATTGGAACGTACACGGAAAATCTCTTGCAGGGCGTGGGACAAAGCGCGAACGGGGTGAAATTCCACGCCATCGCGCGCGGGAGGGATGTGGCGCGGGTAAGGGAGTTGTGCCCGCACGTAAGCGTCATTGACGTTCCAATTTACACAGTGCGTGAGCAATTCCTGATTCCGCGCGCTGCGAAAGGGTGCGACTTACTGCATATTCCGCATTTCAACGTGCCGCTGCTGCATCGCGGACCGCTGGTGGTTTCCATCATGGATGTAATTTATCTGCGCGCCCCGTACTACCGGAACACATGGCGATCCAGAATGTACGCGCTACCGATGCTGAATGCCGCAGCGCGCAAGGCCGAGCATATCGTCACGGTCTCGCACTATTCGAAGGCTCAGATTATGGAGACGCTGGGGATAGCAGCGAGCAAGATTTCCGTGATGCATTGCGGGGTTGGCGCGCAATTCCGGGAGCAGGGAGACCACCGGGAATTGCAAAACGGCGGCAAAAACCTGGGGATCCAGCGGCCGTTCCTGCTGTACGTGGGGAATTTGAAGCCACACAAGAACGTGGGAACGCTCCTGCGGGCATTTGCGCAACTCCGACATGGGAAGAAGCTGACGCACTCCCTGGTAATTGTGGGGGACGATGCGCGATGGAAAGAGAACGTGGTGGAAGAATGCCAGCAGCTCGGTATCCGTGACGCTACAGTCTTGATTCCGTTCGTTTCCGCGGAATTGTTGCCCGGGATTTATGCCGCCGCAGAACTTTTTGTGATGCCGTCGAGCGTGGAGGGGTTTGGGTTACCGGTGCTCGAAGCGATGGCTTGTGGCACGCCGGTGGTGTGTTCCAACGCTGCCAGTCTTCCCGAAGTTGCGGGAGACGCCGCCGCGTATTTTGATCCGGCGAGTTCCGACGAGCTTGCCGCACGAATCGAGCAGGTTTTGCAGACGAAGGAACTGCGCACGTCGCTGAGGGAGAAAGGGCTGCAGCGAGCGAAACAGTTCAGCTGGCGGGAATTTACGCGCCAGCATGTGGCGCTTTACCACCAAGTGATGGGATTGAGCTGATGAGGAAGAGGAGAGCGCGGGGAGCGGTGTCTGAATCATGAGTCCAGCGATACCACAGGAGTCGGCGGTTTCCCTAAGCAGGAGAGAGGAGCAGGGAATTGCGTCCTTGCAGAAACTGCGCGTGGCGATTGTGCATTACTGGTTCGTGAGCCGCAGAGGCGGGGAACGAGTTGTGGAAGCGATGGCCAAGATGTTTCCCGGGGCCGATTTGTTTTTCCTGGTGATGGATCCGGAGAAACTGCCTGCTTCTCTGCAAGGCCGCTCCATCAAAACTTCATTTTTGCAGAGGATTCCGGGAAGCAGACGTTGGCACCGCCATATGTTGCCACTCTATCCTCTGGCGCTGGAGCAATTCGATTTGAGGGAGTATGACCTTGTGTTGAGCTCGGAATCGGGGCCGGCGAAAGGTGTGCTGACGAATGCACAGACCTGCCACGTGTGTTATTGCCATTCGCCGATGCGTTATTTGTGGGATTTTTATCACGGCTACCGGGAGGGCCATAGCCTGGGAATGTTGTCGCGGCCGGTGTTCTCGCTGGCGAGCCACTATATGCGGATGTGGGATGCGGCTTCCGCGCAGCGCGTGGATCACTTCGTGGCAAATTCGGGAAATGTGGCGGCGAGGATTCGCAAGCACTACCGGCGGGGAAGCACGGTGATTCACCCGCCAGTGAATGTACGCGCCGGATATGTGGCGAACCTGGTGGAGGACTACTACCTGTGCGTGGGGCAACTCGTTGACTACAAGCGGGTGGATGTGGCAATTGCGGCGTGCAACCGGCTGGGGCGGCGGCTGCGGATTGTGGGTGAAGGGGAAGAGTATCGAAGGTTACGGCGGCTTGCGGGGCGCACGATCGAATTTTGCGGCGCGCTATCCGACGAAGACTTACGCGAGCAATATGCACACTGCCGGGCAGTGCTGTTTCCGGGAGAAGAGGACTTCGGAATCGTGCCGGTGGAAGCCATGTCGTTCGGGCGTCCGGTCGTCGCTTACGATCGAGGCGGCGCGAGAGAGACGGTGAACGGTTTTTATGCGGAGAGCCCCGCTTGTGTCGGGAATTGTTCCGGCGTGTTCTTCAGGGAGCAAGCGGCGGAATCGCTGATGGAGGCAATGCTTGCCCTGGAAGGCGCGGAGAATGAGTTTTCGCCATTCCTGATCAAGCAGAGTGTAGAGCGGTTTGACGAATCAATCTTCCGAAGCGGGCTGGCGAACTTTCTGGAAGCAAAATTGCACGAATGCCGCAGCGATGGATGGAAAGGATGATTCGGGGAAAGCTCAAACGCGCGCAATTCTTGCTGACGCTTGCAGTGTTCTCCGTGCCACTAGCGTCGTTCATTGTGGCCGCACTTCTGCGGTTCGCGACGCGCGCATTACCGCGCTACACTACGGACGCGGAGCCGCGGCCCTACTTCGGATTGCTCTTGTTAACCACGATTCTCTGGGCGATTGGCGCGGAATATCATGGGCTGACCGCGATCGAGAACCACCTGCACCCTCAGGGTAAAGTCCGCCGGATCCTGCTCGCGTGCCTCTCGACGTACGTGACGGTGCTTTCCGTGCTTTTCTTCTATCGGGACACCTCGTTTTCGCGGGTGTTCATATGGCTGAGCAGTGTGAATATTGTGTTGCTGACGCTGCTTGTTTCCGTGGTGTTTCGGAGATTGTGGCAGCGAAGCCATTCCTCGCAAACAAGTTCGGGCCTGCTGCTGATCGTTGGGGCGGATGAATTCGCCGCCCGTGTCGCAGACTCGCTTGCGGCAAGTCTTGCTCCCTGTGGCATTGTGGGGCACATCATCTTGCCGGGCCAAACCTGCGCCATCCGGAATCGTCCCGTCTTCGAGCTGTCCCAGATAGACAAGCTCGCCATCGGGAACGGGTTTACGGATGTAATTGTTGCTCTTTCCCCGGATAGTCTGGCGCAGCTGCCCAGTCTGCGTGAGATGCTCGCTCCGCTATGTGCGCCGATGCGGCTGGTGCTGGATGTTGGGGAAGGCGTGCAGCCGGGGCAGAATCTTTTTCACTTGGGGAACCTATTGCTGTTGGATCTGCAGTCCACTCCAGCGGAGTCGACCGTGTACGTGATTCTGAAGCGTGCCTTCGATCTGGTTTTTTCCGCGTTTGTTCTCGTGCTGGCCGCGCCCTTGCTTGTGCTCATCGCACTGGCCGTGCGATTGACCTCACCTGGACCGCCAATTTTCGTACAGGAGCGCGTCGGCCTGAACGGCCAGGTGTTTCGCATGTTTAAATTTCGTACCATGCGCGTTGCTCCGCCGGAGGAAAAATACACGCGTTTGACGGTGAAGGACGATCCCCGCTGCACCCGTGTGGGCAAGTTTCTCCGGCAAGCGAGCCTTGACGAGTTGCCACAGTTTTTCAATGTTCTGAAGGGCGACATGAGTGTAGTTGGCCCGCGTCCGGAGCGCCCAATTCTGGTGCAACGGTTCATGCAGTCCGTGGGGAATTACAATCGGCGCCACTTTCTGAAAGTGGGAATCACGGGATGGGCGCAGGTGAACGGGTGGCGGGGCGATACTTCGATCGAAAAGCGGGTGGAATACGATCTTTACTACATGCGGCACTGGACGCTGAGATTTGATTTATTGATTGTTGTTCTGACTTTCTTCCGAGGGTTCACGGACAAGAATGCCTATTGATGGGGACGGAACTGGAGCGTCCTGCGCCGGGTGGTGTGATAAAAATATGCGGCGAAATGACACGCTGGTGACAACTCCGCGGAGCGATTTCCTTTATTGTCGTTTATCGGCCAGAAGAGTGAACCAATTTTTTGCCGGCTGCGCGGAAGGTAGAAATGGCAAACTCTTCTGGTCGAGTCACCGGATCTCAAATGTTTGTGAAAGGTGAAATCCGGCATCTGTTCCATTCCGTCTATTTTCCAACTGAGGAATTCTTCAAGTGTGTTAGGTGCCGCCACTTCAAACGGTTTTGGGTTTTGTTTAGGGCTTCCCCAGGTTCGGGCGCGGAATAAACTCCGGTTTTATTCTGTCTGTTCCGATTGGTCAGGATAAGTTGCTGCATAGCTTAGCAGCAACCCCGCTGGACACGGTCAACGTTGGCGCTTCACCGGGTCGGCGCTCTTCTTTTGTGCTAGAATTTTATGTGTGGCCCGGTAGAGTAACAGGTTAACTCGTCACCCTTTCAAGGTGAAGATTACGGGTTCGATTCCCGTCCGGGCTACCACTTGAAGGATGACAATTCCGATTATTTTCCTGCGAAAAGACTGGAATTCAAAGCCCTTTCAAGGCTGAAATACGGGTTCGATTCCCGTTAGCGCTTCCAAGGCTCTTCCTCCGGGTTGTGCAAACCTCGCCGATCCCCCTGTGATTTCCAGCGATACCATGCCCTGGGAGCCGTGGTGTTATCCTAGTAGCCACGCCTGATTTACGGGCGGGAGGACATTTCCATGGCAGAGCTGTTTCGCTCCAATAATCCTGTTCTGAAGGAAAAATTGTTCGCCGGGCCGATTGCCGCCGGGGAAACGATGACTATTCAGGGCACGGTCAACAAGACTGGCTTGCTGCTCTTTTTAGTGGTGATTGCGGCGGCATGGACCTGGGGTTTGAGCCATTCCACCACTCCGGAAGCGGCCATTCCCTGGATTATCGGCGGCGCGCTTGGCGGGTTCGTGCTGGCATTGGTGACGGTGTTCAAGAGCAACTGGTCGCCGATCACCGCGCCAATCTATGCGCTACTCGAGGGGCTCTTTCTTGGCGGCATTTCGGCGTTTTTTGAAAAATCTTATCCAGGCATCGCGGTTCAGGCGATTGGACTGACGTTCGGCGTACTCTTTGTTTTGCTGCTTGCATACAAGACCGGCCTCGTGCGCGCCACGCGGGGATTCAAGTTAGGCGTGATCGCAGCGACTGGCGCGATCGCGTTGGTTTACCTGGCGAATATGGTGATGGGCGCCTTCTTCCACTCGCAAATCTCGGTTCTTTATAGCAGCACGCCGTTGGGAATCGGCATCAGCGTGGTTGTTGTGATCATCGCGGCACTGAATCTGGTGCTTGATTTCGACATGATCGAAACTGGCTCGCGCATGGGCGCTCCCAAGTATATGGAATGGTACGGCGCATTCGCCATGATGGTGACGCTAATCTGGTTATACTTGGAGATTCTGCGCCTACTGAGCAAGACGCGACGCAGGTAACAGTTAAACAAACAAATGCGATTTGCAAAACTGCGCCGAAGTCTGTCCTCCTGGAGGCAAGTGGAGCGGAGCAGGAGAGCTCCCATTGGAGCAGAACGCGCTACACTTCCAGGGACCAGAATTTGCCCATGACTGCACCGGCTGCCAAACAACGGAAACTGTTCACCCTGGGGCACTCCAACCTTGAGATGTCCGACGTGCTGGGCACGCTCCTTCGTCATGAGATCAAGGTGCTTTGCGACGTGCGCAGCCGGCCGGGGAGTTTCCGATTCCCGCAATTCAATCGCGAGCCGCTGGAAGCGCGGCTTTCCGCGGCGAAAATACGCTACGAATTTTTTGGTGAGCAGCTTGGCGGAAGGCCCCTGGATCCGCGCTTTTACATGCCAAACGGCCTCGTGGATTACGCCGCGCGCCGCCGTGCCCCTGATTTTCTGGAGGCCGTGGATCGCGCCATGGACCGGGCCCGCGAAGCAAACACCGCGATTCTGTGCGCGGAGGAAGACCCGCTACACTGCCATCGATTTTTGCTCATTTGTCCCGCGCTGGTTCAGAAAGGAGCGCTGCCACTGCATCTGAGGCGAGGCGGAGCAGTCGAAACGCACCGCGATGCCGAGGATAGGCTTTTGCAGTTGCATGGTTTCGCCGATGTCACCAGCGACTCGCTGTTCGCGCAAGGCCGCGAAGCCGCGCTGGAAGACGCCATGCGTTTGCAGGCGGAACAATATGCTTTTCGGACCTCCCCGGAGGCCATTGAATATTTCTGAAGGAAAGTGGTCGCGTCTGAATTCGCGATCTACACTGGAAATTGCCGCGCGTCTGCCGGATGATAGAATTCTGACCGTTTGACGATAGTGCCTCAGCCTTTGCTGCAAAGTTTTGCGCCCGCTGAGAGACGTGAGGGGCCCCGGCTTTGACATCATCGAAAGTTTTCATCGTCGGATCCAACAGCGCCTTTGGCTCGCGGCTGGTTCCTTCCGAACAAGTGGACCACGCCTTCGGTATGCCTGCGGGTAAACTGCGCCATCGCGCCGGGATCATCTCTCTTGCATATGCAACGAAAGAGGAGAATGAAGGCACGTTGGGCGCACAAGCAGCGGCGCCCCTTTTGCCAAGCGGCAAGGAGAAGGGGCAGGGTGTTGACTGGATCGTGGCGGCCAGTGAAACACACCACGCTTATCCCTCGCTCTCCGCGATTTTGCATGCGCGGCTCGGTATGCCAGAGGCGTGCAGCGTGCTTGACGTCGGGAGCGGTTGCCTGGCAATTGTGCAGGCCCTGGCCGTGGCCCAGGCGTTGCTGGTGTCTGGCCGGGGGACGCGCGTGCTGGTGGCAAGCGGAGATGTACACAGCAGAGCGCTACGTCCGGGCCGAGCCGTCGGCGAGTTTGGAGGACTATTCGGCGATGGGGCGAGCGCGTTCATGCTCACGAGCGCAAAGCCGGAGGCGAATCGATCCGCGTACCGGTTGGGGGAATTCTTTTTTGGGTGTGCCTCGCAGTACGCTGAAGCGATTTCTGTGAGTGATACTGGCGGTACCCGCCTTAACGTCCAATTTGACGGAGAAGCACTCTCTCGAGCGGCCGTCAACCGCATGGTGAAAGTGCTGCATGAAGTTGAACGGCGCAGCGGACTTTCCCGAAAGGAAGCTGGCGCATTTGCCACGCACCAGCCCAATCCACGGTTGGTCACGCTGCTGGCGAAACAGCTGAAGGTGCCAGCAAGCGCCTTCCCACCGATCGCTGCCACCAGCGGCAATTTGGGCGCTTCCACCTGCGGCGCAGCGCTCCATGCGGCTCTGCAGCACTCTTCCAGGCAGCCCGCTGATCAGCGCAAGCCAATCTTCATGGCATCTTTGGGGCCGGGACTGGTGTTTGGGGGCGGTTGGATGGTGCCCGCGTAGATTTAGGCGAAATTCCAATCAATTCAAAATAAGTTAGGATGCGGGCTTGGGATTTGCGCCACGAATTCTCCAGGCTGTTTAAGGCGCGGGTCGAATGGCTGTGGTGAAGGTGGTATCCACGGGCGGCACCACGCAGCCTTGCAAAGGTGGCCAGCCCGGATCCGTCGAGGAATTGCGGCAAAGCGAAACGAGAGCGTCGCTCACGTCGGCTGGCGCGACCGCACCGTCGAGAGGTTCCGCGTAGATTATATAGCTCTGGCCGATAGGCAACTGGTCGATTTCATAGTTGCCGTCGAACTGCACCGGGCCGGGTGCAGTGCAGCTCCAACCTCCCATTGTCCCTGCGATCACCGCGCCACTGGTGGCATTCAGCGCCACCACGTGCGCACCAAATACTCCGGTGACTCCCGGCGGCGCCGACGGCAACGAGATCGGATTCGCGGGGAGGATGTGCCCTTGAATCGAGCCCACATAGAGAGTGTCATTCGAATCGTGATAAAGAACGCGCAAGCCGGTGCGATCGTCATCCGCAAGCGGCGCGTCCGGCTGTTGCGTGGTGGGCCTTTGCCCGGAAAATGTGCCGGGCGCGGGCGCAAACGGGAACATCATGGCGCTCCAAACCGCGGAATGACTGAAGCCCAGGGCATGGCCGAGTTCGTGGGTGAGAATTGATTCCAAGTCGTAGGAGCCCGGATTTGCGTTCAACGCCAGGGGAGTGGCAAAGGAAGTCATTGAGTCGCTGGGATTGAAGTAGATGTCCGCATCGAGGATCTGGCCAAGTTCCGTGGAGGCGGGTCCGTTGCCAATCTGAATTCCGATGGTGTCGGCAGTGACGACGCGGGTAAAGGCCAGAACACCGGGAGTGAAGGCCATGTCCGGTTGATCAAAGCAGATGGAGTTGATGCCATCGGTACCGCAGGCATTCGCGGAGGAGATGCGCGTCAAGGGAGCCAAGGAAGCCGGTGTCAGCGTTGTGCCGCTCACTTTTGTCCACACGGAGAGCGACTGCTGGATCACTTGCTCGATTTCGTTCAGGCTACCCGTTACGGTTTGGTCCTGGGTCAAGATGATTCTGGGATTGCTTCCAAGCACCGGGCTCCAGCGAAAAGAGAGGCTACCCGCGTTGGTGAGTTGATGCGCGTGAACGGGGCAGGCCGAGCCTCCCGAGATGTTGGTGGGTTGCCGGACATCGGGCACAACTTCGTTAAGAGCGTAGCTGTGTGCCGCGACCACAGACCAAAGCGTGAAGAGCGTGGCGACGCACATGGCCTTGAGTTTTCGCATGGTCTTTCTCATGGTTCGCTTGTGCCTTTCCTTTCGCCGGTGCGTTTCATCAGTTTCTGTCATGCTGCCCAACTCGCTGATGGAGCTGTTCGTTCACCGCGAATGCGTGCTACGGCAGGGCACGCAAAACCTCGCGGCGAACACGCTCCTGGAAAATATCCAGGCGGAGGTTCTTCACACCCATCTTCGTGAACGCCTTCGCTTCAGGATCGAAGACGGGAATTTCGGCGGAATCCTGTGTGACGGTTTCCTTGCCGGAAAGCGCATCTCGGTGCAAGCGAAACGTGCCCTGCGACCAGCCCAGCACATAGAATTGCCGGCCCGGGCGCCCCCAGAGGAAGAGGTAGACTTCTTCGCCGATTCGGAACTCCGGGGCGCCTTCCACGTGCGAATGCAGGTGCTGGTATGTCCCGCCCGGCTGGCGCACGACGATCTGCGCCGGTAGACGCCCTTTTTCGGTTTCGAGCACGTGGAACCGCGTGTCCGTGAAGATCTCACCGTTCTCCACCCGGATGTCGGCGCCGACGCAGCGTACCCGCGCGATGGCCGAAGCGTAATGCACAAGATCCGGGAATCGTAGCCGGACGAACGTTGTGGCGCGAGCTGTCGCTGAAATCAGGAAGAAGCCCAACAAGATCAGGAGCCACGAGAATCGGCGGCGCTCTGCCTGGGTCATTGGACCTCCAAGGCGCCGGTAGCGGCGGTGAGATCCAGGTTGGCATTCTGAATGAATAAGGTTCGCGCACCGGGCTCGGCGGTGGCCGGAATCTGCAATGTGAGGTGGATGATCCCGAGGCCCGCAGGCTGTTTGGCGATGACCGCAACGTCCCCCGGACCAGAAACCGTGTAACTCATGCTGGTGTCGAAACCGGCTTCGGAGAAAAGGCAGATATCGGCCGCGGCAATGCCCGAGGAAGGCCGCACCAGGGGAATGGGATTTCCCGCAAGCGTGCAGGTATTCGATGAAGTGGTGAACGTACCGATGGCCGCCACTTCGAGATCCAGGTTGCTTTCCGAGCTGTCCAGCCCTGCCGAGGTGGGTTCAACGACGGTGATGTCCTTGCCAGTCGCGGCGGGGGAAGTGCTGGTCAGCGCGATAACGTCTTCACCACCGCCGGGTGTCACGACCACAAGTTCCACAATGTTTGAGGCGCTCGTGTCGGGACTCAAAGCTTGCACGCTGAGATTTCCGGCCAGCGCTGCATCCGTACTGGTGACCGGAGCGGAGCAGGAATTCGCGCTGTCACACGTGGTAACACGTGCGGTGCCACCAATCTGCAGAAGCGAGCCAGGGCCCGGTTGGGACGGCACAAAGCCGCTGCCCTCCACGAGCACGGTGAAGCCATCGGCCCCACCGGCATAGACGCTCGCTGGATGCAGCGACAGAATGTTCGGGCCGCTGGAAATGGTGATGATGGCCCTACCCGATTGCGTGTCATCGTCCTCACTGATAGCTACGACCGTTAGTGCGTTGGGTGTGGGCGCGACAGCGGGGGCTGTATATGTGCCTGCCAGTGAAATTGTTCCGCACAAGCTGTTTGGCGTGCAGCCCGTGCCCTGAATTTGCCACTCGACGCTCTGATCCTCCGTGCCCAAAACGGAAGCGGTAAATCCTTGTACGCCCAGCGGCGGTAGCGTCACGCTTGTTGGTTGCACACTGACGAGCACGTGGTTGATCACGGTGATTTGCGTGGAGGCAGTGAGGTTTGGATTGCTGGCGCTGGTCACACTGACGGACACAGGATTCGGCGCGGGAATCGCACCCGGTGCCAGATAGTCAGCTTGAGTGGCGGTGCCGCTCGAAAGGCTTTGGCAGGGATTCGATCCGACGACGCAAATCTGTCCCAGCGTGGTGTTGCCGCCGGAGACACCGCTGACGCTCCAATTCAACACATTGCTGGCAGCGCCATTCAAAGATGCGGTAAGGGTGATGCGATTATTCCCAGCAAGCGTGGCCGTCGCCGGCGAAATACCGAGGCTGGCGCCCTGCGCGATGGTGATATTGGCTTGCTGCTTTTTCGTGGGGTCGGCTTGCGGGGTTACGGTTACAGTCACTGTACCCGGTTGTGGGACCGTGACGGGCGCGGTGTAGTTCGCCGTGTTGGCGACCGATGTTCCGCCAGCCGACTGCGTAGTGGTGACCGTCAGGGTTCCGCAGGTGCTGCCGCTGCACCCGGTACCGGAGAGCGACCAGGATAGAGAACTGCTGGGATTCGACCCGGGCACCGGGGTCATGGTAGCGACCAGAGCCGCGGTGACTCCCGGTTGCAGCGATGCGGGAGCACTGAGTTGCAATGTGAAATTGCTGGTGATCAAAACGCCTGCTAAATTTTGCTTCGAGGGATCGGCAGCGCTCGTCGCCGTCAAGGTGACGCTGTCATTGCCAGGCAGTATTTGCGGCGCAATGTAATTTCCGTTCGTATTAACGGTGCCGCATGCGTTTGGGCACGCGGAACCCGACAAGTTCCAGTGAATTGTGGGATCGGGTTTGCCATTGCTGGAAATGGTGGCGTGAAAAGTTTGCGCAGCACCCAGCTCAACGCTTACCGTCCCAGGTGAAATCGAGACGGAGATGTCACTGGAAATAGTGACGTTGGCGGCGGCGAACTTTGAAGAATCGGCGTGGCTTGTGGCCGTCACTTGCACCGTCCCGCCCTGGGGGAGATCCGCAGGTGCCATATAGAGTCCATCGGCGGAAATCGTGCCGGCTTGAGTTGAGCCTCCGGTAACCCCGTTGACGCTCCAGATCACGGTGGTGTCCGTGGAGTTGGAGACCGTGGCCGTGAAGGTGAGTGTTTCACCAAGCAACACTGTTCCCGAGTTGGGAGTCACGACGACCTGAATGGAGGGAGGTGGGGGCGGCGGGAGCGTTACGGAGCCTGCGCCTCCCCCACCGCAGCTCAGAGTCCACGCACCCATCGCGAGGAGAACACAGGCCAGGACAAGCCGGCGCACGGCAAACTCAAGTTTCATCTGGGCCGGGTTCTCCATGGAATTTCTCGCCTTTCGGGCTTGCAGAAGGGGCCGCATGATTTCTGCAAAAGCAGGCGAAGTGCCAGCGAAATTGGGCGGCGCTACGCTTTGAGCGTCTTCCGCGAACTCGCCCCGTGACGCCTGCTAACACCATTGGAACGATGTACTTGTAAACTTCGAGGGGATCGGTAGAGCTCAAACGAACCACAGAAGTGCGGCGCCACGAAGCTCACCCCAGTGCCGAACTGAAATGCAGGAGACAGTCAAAATCCCGAACTGGGAATCGGCCCACGCCTTCATTGACATTCCCTTATGCCCCTCTAATAATTCGCCAATGACGCGACCTGACGCAGTTCGGCGAGTAAAGAGCTATTCCGCTACGAACGGCTACGTCTACCAGTATTATTTCTACGAAGTGAGCCGCATCACGCACCAGGCCGGCCCCGCGGGCGAATTCGTTTACGCTGTTTCTGCCGATCGCAAAACCACGTTTCCGTTGCGCATTGTGGTTTTGCAAGCGGCACTGGAGGCCTGGGCGCAGGCGAATGGCCGCGCGTTGACCAGCAGCGAGGAATACGCGGTGGCCAAAATGCGGCTGTTCCAGGCATTTGACGAAGGCGAAGTGCCGGTGACGGTTCCGGAAGCACAAGAACTGCGTCTCCTCGTGGACGATTCCCGGCTGGAAGACCTCCTCCGGATGCTGAATATCTGACCGCGCATCTGCTTCTACAGATGAACCGAAAGGCCCAGCGTGGCGTCTAGTTCATATAAGGCAGGGCGGGGATGGCTAACCCGCCACAGGGGAAGCATGCAGGAGCTCGTTCTGGTTCAACCCGGACAACCCATCGAAGGGGCAACCACGCGTGAACTGGAACGCGCCGGGGCCCGCGCTGAGTTTGAGGATTGTCTGGCCGAATGCGGTCCACTGGCTTATCGGATTGCGCAAGGCGTCCTGCGAAATGCCGCGGATGCGGAAGATGTTGCGCAGGAGGCGCTGCTGAAAGCCTTCCGCAGCTTCCACCGTTTGCGCGATCCGCAGAAGTTCCGCGCGTGGCTCGTTCGTATCACGTTTCGTATGGCGCTGGACCGCAGGCGCTCCGCCAAACGGCGAGAGCAGCGCGAATCGCAGTGGGCGATGCCGGAACTGCGGCCCTCCCCTCCAACCGCCGAAGCTCTTGCCGCTTGCCGCGAATTCCAGATTCGCCTGGAACGCGCCATGGACCAGTTGCCGGAAAAGCTTCGGCTAGTTTTGTTGTTGGCGGCCATGCACGGTTATACGCTCGAAGAGGTTGCCGCGATGCTGGGCATCCCGATGGGCACCGTAAAGTCCCGATTGTTTTTCGCCCGGAAGCAGTTAGCGGAGAAGCTGCGATGAATTGCAAACAGTGCCAAGAAAAAATATTGGAGTCGCTTGCGGCTGGGTCGGCCCAACTCCTGCGCGAGGAGTCCGACCATCAGCAGACCTGCCCGGTCTGCCGGAAATTTCGTGACGCGCAAGACAGTCTGTATCGCTCCATGGATGCAGGCCTGTATAGCGTGGCTAACCAGGCAGTACCTCCCGCATTGCTCCCTGGCATTCGGGCCCGGTTGAGCCAAGAGCAGGTCGCGGGCCGTGGATGGATTCCTCATTGGAGCTTTGCCGTCGTTACGGCGGTTGCGTTACTGGCCGTGAGTGTCGGTTATGTCCGGCACCGGCCGGAAAACCATCTCAAAACTCCAGAAGTTGGAATGGTAGTTTCCCAGAGTACTGGCAATTCGGCGCCCGCGGCAATAGCGCCCCGAATACCGGTGGTTGTTTCGTCAAACCCGAAATACAAGCATGCAAGTTTCGTGGCTCTCCCTTGGGCTGCTTCTGAGACTATCCCCGAGGTCATTGTTCTTCCGGAAGAGCGCCAAGCGTTTGCGAGGTTTGTCGCGGATCTTCCCGAAGAGCAGGAAGTAGCATTGGCGCTGACACAGCCCGCCCCTGCGCCAGAGGAAGTTCCTGTCCAGATTGCATTCCTGCGGATCGAAAGCCTGGAATTGAGACCTTTGGAAGGAACACCAAGGGAATAGCATGGGAGGTCATCTTCGCGCGTGGTTTAAGCAAGCGAGAGACATCGAATATTTTTGGAGGAAAGCATGAAAAAAGCACGCTTCGCATTGGTAGCACTCTTAGCACTCACAGTCGCTGCTCTCTGCGCCCCGGCTCAGGAGAAACCGAAGCCTGACAGCAAGACGCCCGTGACAACTCTCAAAGTCCAGGTGACTTTTGCTGAACAGGAGGGCGAGAAAAAATTGGCGAATTTGCCTTATACGTTCTTTCTCAGAGCAGCTGACCTGGGCCCCAACTCCCCATGGACTAAGGTCCGTATAGGCAGCCGCGTCCCAGTCGCCACCGGGACTGACAAAGGTACGATCCAATTCCAGTACATCGATGTTGGAACCAACATCGATGCTCGAGGATTCGCCGCAGACGACGGGCGGTTCGACATAGCGCTAAACCTCGAACGTTCTTGGGTAGAAGGCGGAGTGCCCTTTCCCGCGGAAAAACAGGCCGAATCGGCAGTTAACACGAACACCGGACAGTTCAAAGAGCCCATCATTGGGCAATTCAAAACCGAACTCACCTTGACGATGCGGGACGGACAAACAATTCAGACCACGCAAGCCGCCGACCCCCTTAGCGGAAGAGTCCTGACCATTACTGTCACCATGAATGTGGTGAAGTAACTTCGTCTTTCAAGAAAGCACGTTGGTCAGAGCTGCGTCCAAGTCAGGATGCAGAAAGCGATAGCCTAACTTTTCGAGTTGCGCTGGCAATACGCGCTGGCTGGAGAGGAGCAGTTCATCCGCCATTTCTCCGAGCAGCAAACGCAAAGCAAACGCGGGAGCTGGGAAGAGCGCCGGGCGGCGCAAAATTTTGGCCAGCACCTTGGTGAACTCCGCATTACGGACCGGTTGCGGCGAAACCACGTTCAAGGGCCCACGCGCGGCGCCGTTTTCCAGCGCGAATCGCACAATGCCGACGACATCCTGAAGGGTTACCCAGCTCATCCACTGTTCACCGGAACCAATTCTTCCGCCAACGCCCCACAAAAACGGGCGCGCCATCACCGGCAAAGCGCCGCCATGCTTCGCCAAGATGACACCAAATCGCGCGCGCACGACGCGAATGCCGAACGCTTCCGCCTTGGCCGCTTCCGCTTCCCATTCCTGCCCCAGGCGGCTCAGGAAATCCTGGCCGAGCGAACTCTCCTCCGTTAGCACTTGATCGCCGCAATTCCCGTAGTAGCCAATTCCAGAAGCGGAAACCAGCACCCGGGGCCGCGCTGCCATCTTGGACAATGCATGGACCAGCGCGCGCGTCGTACCCACGCGGCTGGACAGCAGGAGTTTCTTGCGCTCTGTTGTCCAGCGCCCTTGGGCAATCGAGGCTCCGGCCAGGTTTACGACTGCATCCGCACCCACGGCTGCGCCACCCAGTTCGCCGGTCGTGGGATTCCAGTTCACATCGAAGCCGTCAGCGCCGCGTGATTTTTCCGCAGCGGTGCCGGGTCGCACCAAACGGCATACCGTGTGGCCGGTGCGCAGCAAATCTTGGCACATCGCCGTGCCAACAAATCCTGTGGAACCGGTCATTAGAATTTTCATCGTTGTTTGGTGTTGCAGTCCGCTAGCCTTTCTTTGGGGCCTTCCGCTGGAAGGCCGCACCTGCTCAGAGTACAATTTTCACATGCCCTCCGTCTCTTCCAGCATTCGCGTAAAGGTGCTCTTCTTTGGCCGCGTCCGTGAAATTACTGGCCTCACGGAAGAAGAGGGTGAGGTGCGCGAAGGGACAACGCTCGCCGACCTTTTGGAGCGTTACATGCGACGCTACCCGCAACTCGCTGGCTTTCGCGCCTCGCTGGTGGCATCGCGCAATCAGGAATTCGCCGAATGGGACACGCGAATTTCAAATGGTGATGAAATCGCTTTTCTGCCACCCGTGAGCGGAGGTTGAGCCACGGCGCCAATGCCCCCGACACCTGATAACGATCTCTACGAACTTGTGAGAGCCGCCATCGATCCTGCGGCGATCGTAAAGCACATCCGCGCAGGGCAAGCTGGTGCCATCGTCACGTTCGATGGTTTTGTGCGCAACGAATCCCACGGCCGCGCCACGAAACACCTCGAGTATGAAGCCTACGAACCCATGGCGCTGGCCAAGATGCGGGAGATTGGCGCGCGAATCCGCGAAAAGTTTGCCATCCACCGTGTTGCCATGGTGCATCGCCTCGGGCGGCTGGAGATTGGCGAAACGAGCGTCTTTATTGCGGTTAGCGCGCCTCACCGCGCCGCTGCCTTCGACGCCTGCCGTTTCGCCATCGATACCCTTAAGCGCATCGTGCCTATCTGGAAGAAGGAGTATTTCCAGGATGGCTCCGTATGGGCGGAAGGGGACATCCCCCCGGCGGCACAAGAGGCAAAACCTGCATCTTAAAGAACAGATGATCTTCCAGGCCAAGAACAGGCGCCACGCGCTGATGGCAGGAATTGTCCTGCTGACCGCTGCATGCGGACTTTCGGCGCAGGAGAAGCCCGACCGGCCTCCGTGGGCGCAGCCTGGTAACACTGGGCAGGCGCAGCCCCCCGTTACTCCGACCCCGGAGAAGAACCCGGAGCCGGCGTCGCCGCGCGGCACAATCAAGGTGAACGTCAACCTGGTGAACGTGTTGGTCAGCGTGCTGGACGACCACAAACGGCCCGCGCCGGATCTTCCTGTGGACGCCTTTCAAGTCTTCGAGGACGGCGTGCAGCAGAAAATCGATGTCTTTGAATCAGAGACCAAGCAACCCTTGGACCTGGCGCTCATGATTGACGCCAGCCTCAGCGAGCACAAAGAAATGCCGCAGGAGCGCGATGCAGCCTCGCAGTTCATCAGACAGATTCTGCGGCCGGAAGACCGTATCAGCGTTTTTTACTTCGATGAAACGGTCACCCAGTCGGCCGACTTTACCAACAGTGTAGCCGCGCTTCAAGAGGCAGTGCGCAAGATTCCCGATGGCGCAGGGACTTCCATTTACGATGCCATCCTGCTTGGCTCGCGCGCCATGGAAAAGCGCCCCAATGACCGGCGGCGCGTGATTGTGCTGGTGACCGATGCGGGCGAAACCACCAGCCGCTACGATTTCGACGCGGCTCGCAAGGCCGCATTGCGCGCGGAGGCCTTGCTCTACACCATCGTGATTCGCGTGGTAAAAAATGAGAATGGGCGGAACACGGCCGGCGAACACGCGTTGCAGACCATCAGTGAGACCACCGGCGGCGCCATGTTCTTTCCTGATTCCGCGCAGGAACTTCCCGTGATCTTCGACCGAATCGAACAAGAGCTGCGCACGCAGTACCGACTGGCCTATTACCCCAATCCCCGGGGAGCGGCGAATACCTATCGGACCATCGAGGTGAAAGTGCTGCCAGGCTACACAGCGCGCCACCGCACCACTTATCTGTCCGGACCGCAGTAGAAATACGCGCTCTGATTACCCATCCCGAACTACAAGCTGATAACGTATAGATGTGTCCGTTCAAGACTGCTTGTGGGGCAAGAATTCGGAACTTGAGATTAAAAACCAAGAAAAGACTCCATGACCAAAACGTTTCTCCAGGCCGCCGTGGAAATTGCCAAAGGCGCCGGTGCTATTCTCCGCGAAGAACTCGAATACGCTCCTGAGATTGCTTACAAAGGGGACTTTGACCTGGTGACCCAGGCTGACCGGCGCTCCGAAGCGTGGATTGTTGGCCGTTTGCAGGAGTTTTTCCCCGAGCATGCCATCGCCGCAGAAGAAGGCACGGCCAAGGACAAAGAGTCGGAGTACCGCTGGCACGTCGATCCCCTCGATGGCACCACAAACTTTGCGCACGGCTACCCATGTTTTTGCGTCTCGATGGCCCTGGCCCGCAAGAATGAGCTAGTTCTGGGCGTCATTTACAATCCCGTGTACGAAGAGCTGTTCACGGCGCAGCGCGGTGAAGGCGCCTATTTTAATGGGAAAAGGATCCACTGCTCCCGTATTGAGACGCTGAAGAACAGCCTGTTATGCACCGGCTTCCCGAATCACAAGCGTCACGCGCACCCCAATATTTATTACTACTGGGATTTTACGTTGCGATCGCACGGCGTGCGCCGCGACGGCTCAGCGGCGCTGGACCTTGCTTATGTCGCCGCCGGGCGCTTCGACGGTTTTTGGGAATTCGGCTTGAAGCCGTGGGACACCGCAGCGGGAGTCCTGCTCGTCGAGGAAGCGGGAGGCACAATCAGCGACCTTGAAGGGCAGCCGTACACTCTTGGCGGCAAGACCATCCTTGCGTCGAATGGGCTGATTCACACGGAAATGAAGCAGCTTGCCGTAGAGATCGCCAACCGCCCCATGCCGCCTCTTTAGAGAACTTGGCCGAATCTTCCTCGCTACATTTGTGGACTGCTGCCGATGGGGGCTGAGGGAGGGGCTTTCGTCCAGCGCGGGTTAAACGCAACATAACTCATCAACAATTATATAGTAGAGTAATCTAATGTCAAGAGGAGATTCCGTTAGTCACGGCGCGCCCATGCCGGGTGGGGAAAGCAAAGCAGGTTCAGGGTGTCGGTTATATGTCACAACAAAAAGTGATAAAGATCACACAGTTTTGCGGGAAATCACTCAGGGGGACCCTAATCCAGAGTCGCGTTCGCGGGCTGCCAAGAAATTTCGTTGGGAGTAAGGCATTCATTTTGTGCATATTACAAAGAAGCGATTAAATCGGCCAAATTTGTCCAGTTCGGCCTTTGACTTGCCTTTTCCTCACCCGTAGCGAGACGTAAGGCGGGAAGAAGGACGGACCAAATGCCGAATTCCATGGTTGCAGAAAGACCAGAAGTCTCGAGTTTGCGGCAGACGACAGAGTTCCGAAGCAGAACACGGACGCCGTACGGCTTGCCAATTGAAGACGATTGCGCAGCCTGCAAAGTCCGCAGCACGCAGTTCTTTTGCGGATTTTCGGAGCGCTCGCGAGCGGCCTTGCGCCCGATCATGCATGTGAGCACCTATCCAGAAGGTGCGCTGATCGTGATGGAAGGCGAGGCGGCGCGGGGCGTCCATCTGCTTTGCCAGGGGCGCGCGAAACTGTTGACCACCAACAGTGATGGAAAGACGTTCATCCTGAAAATTGCCAGCGCAGGTGAAGTGATCGGCCTGAACCCCATCCTTACTGGCATGCCATATGACATCACGGTGGAAACGCTGCAGCCTTGCCAACTGGCGTTTATTCCGCGCGAAGAGTTCTTGAGGTTTATGAAGGAACATAACGACGCTTCATTCCAGGTGGCGCAGCACTTGGGACGCGATTGCCAGATGGCCTATGAAGTTATCCGTTCGATCGGGTTGAGCAATTCGGCGGCGGAAAAACTGGCGCGTTTTCTGGTGGAGTGGGCCGGCGACGGACATCTCAGCGGCGGGATGGTCCGCGTCAAGCTTACCCTGACCCATGAGGAGATGGCGCAGTTGATCGGTTGTTCGCGCGAAACAGTGAGCCGCACGTTGGGAGAATTCAAACGTCAGCGTCTTGTGGAAGTGAACGGCTCAACACTCGTACTGCGAGACATCGCGGCGCTGGAGGAACTTGCGGCGAATTAGCGGTTGTCCCGGGCGATCCGCCCATTTACTGCCCGGGAGTCAGCGGTCTTCTACCTATCTTCTTTTCCCTCAATCCTATGCGGTTGTTTGCATGCTTGGCTCGTAGCGGCTTATGGTACGCTCACCGCGACCTTACGGAAATCTTACGCCCGTGAGGCTATCGTCTTTTGGCAACGAGAGATGAACCGCCGGATTCATTTTGGCGGCCTGTAGCTGCCATTCCACAATAAATTCGTTGCCGAAGGCACCAAGAGGAGAAGCTATGAGCACGCTGTTCACACGTAAATGCATGCTTGGATTCGCCGGGTTATTGTTGTGGAACCTGGGACTGTGCAGCGTGGGCCGCTCGGCGGACGACGAAAAGGGAACGGGCGCAGCGGCAACACCGGCGGCAAAGGCGAGCACGGAAACCAAAGCGGATAGCGGACTGACCGAAAAGGAACGCTGGCTGCTCGAACGCGTGGAGCAGCTTGAGAAACGCGTGGAGGAGCTGGAAGCAAAGGAACATGCGGGGAGCCTAGCTGCAACTCCCGCGTCCTCGAATGCGGCCATGGAAGGCGGGCCGATTGCACCGAGCAGCACCTCTGTCACCGCGGCGACGAAGGAGAGCAGCAGCACTGCAACCGGATCCAGCCTCGGAACTGTTGAACCAGGAGGCGCTCCCTCCGTGACGCCGAAACAGGAACCTTCGGGCGCGGTTGCGGGGACAGCGCCGGCGGGCGAGCCAAAGAAACCGATCGAGCCATTTTCCGATGCGGATTGGACTTGGCTGAATGGCAATCCGCGCACTAAAGATATTTATTGGGACTCGAAGTTTTTTACTCCGGAGATCCGAGCGGACACCAACTATGTCTCGGACTTCAACCATCCGACGGATCACTCGATCGGCGGGTCGAGTGAACTTTTTCGTTCGAGTGAAGTCCAGCTGGAACAGTTAGGCGTGGGCGGCGACTTCCACTTTGATAACGTCCGCGCGAGGATCATGACCCAGTTCGGAATGTATTCCGCAACCACACCCCGGAATGACCCCAGTCCAGGTCACGGCCAGTGGGACCTAGCTACCGCGTACCGCTACCTGTCGGAAGCGTATGGCGGATATCATTTCAATGTCCTGCACGGCATCAACGTTGACGCAGGAATCTTCATGTCCTACATCGGCTTGTTCAGCTACTACAATTTCGATAATTGGGCCTACCAGCCGTCGTATGTTTCCTCCAACACACCATGGTTTTTTAACGGCGTGCGTGTGCAGATTTTCCCGACCGCACATTTGAAGATTGAGCCCTGGTTTATTAATGGCTGGCAGTCCTACGCTTCTGCCAATCACATGCCGGGTGTAGGGGGACAGATCAAATGGACTCCGAAGCCGTGGATCAACATCATTTCGAACAATTACGGAGTGGGGGAAGACGACCTCTTCATCAAAGGCCGCAGCCGCATTCACTCCGACAACAGCCTTGAGATTAAGTACTACGACAAACCGGGGAAACCCCTCGATAAGATGGCATTTTCGCTGACTGGCGACATAGGGTGCGAATATGGTTCGGGGGTGAGCTGCTACGGCGATAAAAAAGGCGGCCCCAAGCAGAGTTTCATCGGCTACATGGTCTACAACCGCTTCTGGTTCCACAGGGATTTGTTTGGGCTCACGATCGGCGGCGGACAGATCAACAATCCGGGGCGCTATCTAGTCCTGATTCCACCCATCAACGGCGAGGGCGCCATTTCCGCAGCTACGAGTTCGCCCTACTTCACGGGGAATCCCGGAGACCCCTTCAAAGCCTGGGACTCTTCCATCACGTTCGACTATATGCCCAAGCAGTACATCACATTCCGTTGGGAGTACGATTACCGCCATGCCAGCGTGCCTTACTGGACGGGCCGGGGCGGCATCACGCCTCCGGGTGGAAATAGCGGTTCTCCACAATATTATGTTTGCAGCAGCGGCGCTTCTTCCGGACAAACGAGCTTGGGCCCCGCGGAAACAGCTTGCGGCGGCGGAATCAGCAGCGTGTGGTTCCCGGATCTACGCAAGGATGAGTCCTTCATCGATATGTCCATCCTGGTCAAGTTTTAACGGAATAGAAAATGGCGCCGACGAATAGCCGGCGAGGCAAGTCTCAAAACAAAATTCCTTAGGTGGAGGCCCAGTTCGTGCGTTCAAGGAACGTGGGCGGCTCGTAAGTCTTCCCTTTAGCCAGGCGACGTTCTTCACGGCGCGAGGTCCACAGAAGCAGCGGGCCAACCGCGCGCGCGCTCAGCCGGGCGAAGAACCCAGACTCGCTCTCCACTTCCTTGCGCAGGGCTTGAATCTTTTCGCTGACGCTGCGATTCACAGAGCGGAATTGGTGCTCCATGGCCCAAAGCGCGGCATTATAGCCGGTGCGGAGTTTCTGCATTTCGCGTTCAAAGCGTTCGCGAACGCGGGGATCAGGGTAGTCCCGGTAGCGGCGCCAACCCTGCAACATCGTCTGGCACATGCGATAGAGGCTGGGTCCGTTGGCCTCGAAGTCATGCCAAAAAGCCCAGTCGAGAAAGCGTTTGGAATCTTCGCGAGAAATGGCGGCGTGCTGGAAATTGAATTTGAACTGGCCGTGGATGTCGGCAAAGTCCACGGCGTCCAGCAAGCGCCCCTGATCCTTCATTTCGCGATAAAGCGGCGTGCCGGGCACCGGTGTGTACAGCATGAACTGGTGAAAATCGGTTTCGTGGCTGCAGGCGTGTTCAATCTCGCCGGTGATGTTGGCGGGCGTGTGGTGCTCCAAACCGATAATGGTGGAACCCTGAACGCGAATGCCGTGGCTGCGCATTTCGTGTGTCAATTCGCGAGTGTCCGTACCCTTCAGCTTGCTGTACACCGAGTGCGGAGACTCCAGCCCCATCCACACCCAGGAGATGCCGAGTTCCACGAGCTCTTGCATGGAGTAGCTCTTTATGGCATTAGCGGAGGCGAATACCGCCATGCCCCAACTCTTGCGCCCCGCTTTCATGCGCTCCAGGAGCTGCAGGGCGCGTTTGCGGTGCAGAAGGAAATTTTCGTCCATGATGAAAAAGGTCTGCACTCCAAGTGAAGTTTCAAAACCCTCCATAATGTCGAAGAGTTCGTCACCGGTTTCGTAGAAATTGTGGAAATTACCTTTGCCCCCGAAGAACGAGGAAGTCGTGCAGAAGCTGCATCCCATGGGGCAGCCAACCGACGGGATGATCGTGGCGGCGGTGGAACCCCGGCGCTCAGGTAGACGCATGCCCATGGCGCGGGTCTGAATGCCGGAGACGATGGCGGGATGCTTAATGGGTGCAGAGTCGTCTTCGCCCAGATAACGCCGCATCCAGGAGATGCCTTCGCCGCGAACGTAATGATCGGCGTCCACCATATGCTCAATGCCGGGAATTGCGGTGACGTGGCCGCCAACGATGATCGTGGAATGCGGCGAAAGTTTGCGCACCATGCGGCACATTTCACGGACCTTCCCGATATTGACGATGATGGACGAGATGCCCACGATTTCGTATTCGTGTGAGGTCAACTCTCGCGCAAAGGCTTCGCGCGTGGGAAAATCCAAAAGCGTGCAGGGCGCGGAGATATTGGACTGGATCATCATGATGCCCCACGAGCGATGGAACATGCGCAAGGAAAAAGCGCCTTGCGCGCGGGTCACCTGATTGTGGTACAGCTCCATGGGATTGATGGCGCGGCTGCCGAATTCGTCGTCCTGGGCATACGGGCCAAAAACGGAGCTTAGAAGCACACGCGCACGCGTGCCTCTAGGATGGGTGATGCTACTGCTCGGATTCTGCGGATTCATAGATTGGAACACCAGAGTAACATGGGACGCCGCAAGCCCTTTGTGACGGATGAACTTGACCGTGTGACCGATCGTGTTCTGTTTTGAACAACTCAGCTAATTCAGCGGACTCCACATGATGCGCTTGGATCGGGCGGCACCGTTCTCCAGCTTAGCTTGAGTAGAAATAATGAACGGCGTTGCAGGTTTGCTTGCGAAGGGCTAAAGGGCGTGCGAAAATAAAAAACTGTGGCTGCGCCTTCACAAACGGTGGTTGGCCGCAATGGCGATATCGTCTAGGGGTCCAGGACGCCGCCCTCTCACGGCGGAAACCCGGGTTCGAATCCCGGTATCGCTACCAACACTTCTTAAACCTCTAATTCTCTAGCGTTTCCAGACAGTCTTCCTCCCGTTGGACTACTTTTGGACTATTTTTCAGCGAATTCACTGATTCGCTGTGGCCCAAAGTATTTAGCTCCATGGCGAATAAGAGAGTCAAAATCTACGAATGTGTGAAGGTTCAGGGGAAGTGGACTACCCTACGAACCTGCTGCAAAGAAGCTAAACTCTCAAAATGGGACAGTAAGTTCTCCCAGCCTTGACCCGAAGAGTACCGCGCTATCTCAGGTTAGTCTTGACTTCGACTGGAACACGGTAGGGTTCGGCAACGTAAGAGGCGCAGATCATCATTGAGAAGTGACGTGTGGAGCACAAGACGAGGTGGCCGCACTCAGCGTTTGACTGCAGGCCGCTTGCCTCCGCGGCCTTTAGTCCCCGGGGAGGGTAAATCCATCGCCACAGCCCATCCGCGTCACGCTGCCCACGGGCTGGGCAAAGCGAGAACTTTGAACGAAAGGTCTTCGAACGAGGCAAGAAACCGTCTGCTTCGCTTTCTTGCAGCAAAAACGCTTTTCGGGCAGAGGCAAGAGCGGTTGTCTTTGAGGAACGGGTCTATCATACTTTGGGAAGATTCATTAGGAAGCTATCCTCATCCGGGCAGGGAAGTATTGGAGGAAAACTCATGAAGTGTAATCAGCGCAGCAGCAAGCAATCCGGTCGAGCCCGAATCTTTTGGGCTTGGCTTTCTTTGGCAATGCTCGGCGGCTTCTGCGGCCAATCCGCAGCCGCACAGGAGGAGCCTCCGAAGATGCCCATGCAGGCCGTCTATGAAGATGGGGCAGAGGCGCGCTGGCTGAAGAAGAAAGTGTTGAACTCCCGGGTGCTCGATTCCATGGAAGATATCTCAACCTGGTCCTTTCAGGGCGACGGTGATATGGCCCTTGCGGATTCGCCGCTGAAGGAAGGCAAGCACTCTCTGCGGATTCGATCGATACAAAATGTGGGGAAGGTGGGAGGGGCTGGGGAATGGGAGGATCTGATCGCCTCGCGCAAGTTTCCCGGGGAAGATTGGAGCCACTTCAACCGCATCTCCATTTGGGTGTACCCCGATGTGATCGGGGCGCCGGCCATCTCCGCATCGCTCGTCTTGCATAACCAGGGTGTGCATGTTCTTCCGGACCACTACAACGAGGGCCGGCATGAGTCCATCATTTTGAAAGATCACGAATGGAACCACGTGGTTTGGGAGATCGCACCGCTCGCTCGGGATAAAGTTACGGAACTCGAATTTGCCTATAGCTTGCCGAAGATGTTTCCGGACTTAGGTGACCAAACTATTCTGTATATCAACCAGTTGGAACTGCAAACCGTGGAGGCGGATCACGTTGAAGGATGGGATGTTGCGGCAGGCAAAATCGCGTTCAGCCATGCGGGATATACCTCCGGCGCTTCAAAGACTGCGATTGCCAGTGGATTGGACGCCCGCGAATTTTCCGTAGTCGACAAAGCGACAGGCAAGGTTGCCCTGAAGAAGCGGGTTCAGCAACAAAATACCCCGCTGGGCAGCTACGCGGTGCTGGATTTTTCGGAGCTCCAGACTCCTGGGAAATACGTTCTTCGCGCCGGCGACACGACTACTCGCCCGTTTGAGATTGGGCCGGAAGCCTGGCGGGAAAGCATCTGGAAAGCCATCAATTTCATGTATAGCGAGCGCTGCGGAACGGTGATTCCGGGAATTCATGGAATCTGCCACATGGACGATTACAGCATTCACGGAGATAAACGAATCATCGTGAATGGCGGATACCACGACGCAGGCGATCTGACCGCGACCGGTAACACTCCCGGAATGGCTTACGCCCTCTTTTCTCTTGCCGAACGCCTCAAACAACAAGGGGAAGACCCCGCTTTGAGTGCCCGATTGATTGAGGAGGGGATGTGGGGCTTGCGCTGGGTGCTCAAAACAAATTTTGGCGATGGATTTCGGACGACCGGGCAACTCATCAGCTATTGGACCAACGGAATCATCGGTGACGCGGATGACCGCACGGGGCAGGCGGTGAATAGTCCGGAGTGGAACTTTCGCGTGGCAGCTCTGGAGGCGCTGGCAGCGCGCCTTCTGAAAGAGAGCAATCCTGAGCTATCGATTCGCAGTCTGCGCACCGCAGAGCAAGACTGGAAATACGCCGTGGAAGGGCTGAAAACGGCCCCACCCCTCTCCGAAGTCTACGGCGCACAGGACGAGCTCGAACGCATTTCTTTCGGGGCCATTGCATCCGTCGACCTCTACCGTGCAACCGGTGAGCAGCGCTACGCCGATGAGGCTTTCCAATTGGGCGGCCTCATCCTTGCGTCACAGGAACAAAAGACTCAACCGTGGAGCATCCCGCTGACCGGCTATTTCTACTCAAGCCCGAAGCGCGAGAATCTGTTCCACCGTTTTCATGTCGGGCAGGAAGAGGAGCCCATCATTGCGTTGACTCATCTTTGCGAAACCTTTCCGGACCACGCGGACTGGATGAAATGGTATGCGGCAATTGTGCTTCACTCCAAGTATTACCAGCAAGTTGCCGCCAAGGTAGATGAGCCTTACAGCATGTTGCCCTCTGCCGTTTACAGAGAAAGTGAAGTGCGATTGATCCCGCAAGCAAAGGACTGGACTCCGCTACGTGCCGCAGATCGTGATGCGTATACAGAGCAGGTCCACCGCGGCGTTCCACTCGGCGGGGAATACTACCTTAGGAGATTTCCTGTGTGGTTTGATTTCCGTGGGAATTCGAGTGTGTTGCTGTCTGAGGCCAAAGCCTTGTCGGCCGCGGGGCAATTGCGGGGCGATCTGGAAGCGGAAGATCTTGCGCAAAAGCAGGCGGAGTGGCTGCTGGGACGGAATCCCTTTTCGGCGAGCATCATGTACGGCGAAGGCTATGATTGGACGCCGCTCTACAGCGTGCGGTCGGGGCAGATCGTTGGAGCTCTGCCGGTGGGCATAGAGACGAAGGGCTTTCACGATGCTCCATATTGGC
>Ga0209517_10001064_pt1 | contig 43366 bp, 22 predicted proteins | sample PeaSoiMetSII2010_FD_187695 | JGI IMG/M metagenome (GOLD analysis project Ga0209517, IMG submission 187695) | Peat soil microbial communities from Weissenstadt, Germany - SII-2010 (SPAdes) (version 2) | ecosystem: Environmental > Terrestrial > Soil > Wetlands > Peat | place: Germany...
AGGTCAGGGGCGCTGCCGGCGAGTGGCTTGTCGGCGACGGCAGCCCGGGCCCGGTTACCCTGCGCCTCCGCGAGGAGCTCATGGGCATCCAGTACGGCCATAGCCCGGACCCGTTCGGCTGGCTCCACAAGGTCTGCTGACCAGCGGCTACCCGGCCCGGGCCGGTCCCCGTCCGCGGACGGCACGTGCCAGCCATACGCCGGTGACCGCCTGAATCGCCGCGACCAGCAAGGTTACGCCGACGACAAGCGCGGCGTACGCGGGCAGCCCGGCGAGCGCGGCAACAGCACGCGCGGTCGCGCCAACCGGTTCCCCGCGTCCGGCCTGCCACGCCAGGGGTAGCGCCCAGCCGGCCACAGCGACGGCGACGGTAACGGGGAGGACGACCCGCAACGGGCGGTACCGGAGGGTAAGCCCCGCGGCAAGCCCGGCGATGAACGGGAGGAACCAGAGGCCTGCGGCGGTACCGGCGGCGATGACAATCACCACCGCAAGCGCGCCGGTCATCGACGCGACGGCCCGGCTGCGGCCGCGCACGGCGGATGGAGTATCGCCCGACGCGCCGGGTGCGAGGGAGCCTGCACTCTTCCTGGCCAGATCGCTCATCAGCCAGCTTGTACCTTCGGAAGCAGTGACCATCGCATGGAACCGGCTGAATAGCCGCCGGCCGGCGGCATGATCAGATAGACACCGTCCCACCAGTCAGCGATGAGATCGGCGTACCACGGTGAAGCCGGGTTCTCGCTCTGGCCGCCCGGATAGATGTCCTCCGCGGCGGCCTGGCCGTGACCGGTCCATTTCACGATCATCCGCCAGCTTGGCCCTTCGCTAGAAACGGGATAGCCATCTGCGGCGTCCACAGTCCACAGATCGCCGCTAGCCGGCCGTGGCGGGTAGCCGAGCGCGGTGGCGCCGGCCAGCGACGGGATCCGCGTGGTATGCAGCCTGCCCCATGCCCAGGTACTGGGTGAACCTCCGAGCTTCGCTGATAGCTGCGCCGTGGCGGTACTGAAGGCGCTTCGCATCACCTGCGCCGAGGTCCGGTGGGCGCGGCCGGGCGGGGTGAACGCCGGATTGGCGGGATCAGCGAGTGTCCACGCCTCCAGATCCTCATCCAGGTTGGGCTGCAGCCAGTTTGCATCCAGGCCGACCGGATCCTTGCCTACCGGCACCCGCGCCGCATTCCACCAGGGCTGGAATACCGCGGACACGTAATCGGACCAGAACGTAAACCAGATCGCGGCGGCTGCCGAGTCGGCGGTCATCCCGTCGTTCCACCGGAGGAGTTGCCGCAACGCCCCCTGCTCGGCTCCGTCCAGTCCCGGATCACCGTGCAGCGCCGCGACGAGCCGGGGGATCATCTCGCTGGCCAGCCGGTCAGTGACGCTGGCCTGCAGCGTGGCGAAGCTGCCCATGGTCATCGCCGAATGGCCGCGCAGGTAAGCGTAGATCGCGCCGGCCCGGTAGCCAGGATCGAAGAAGTCCGCGGACGTGCCGATGTAATAGGGGTAGGACGAGCCGACAGGCCGCTGGTTGGCGGTCGCGACCACGTGTCCTGGCGGATCGTAAACCTGCGGGACGTCCGGGTAGGGAATGACTCCGATCACGTCGTCCGCGCCGGTACCGGGCAACGGCAGCCACGGATTCCCGTGTGCTACCTGCGGGTAGTAACCGGCTGAGATCGCCCCGATGTTGCCGGCGTCATCGGCGTAGACGAAATTCTCGGTCGGCGCCTTCCACCCCGCTAGTGCCGCCCGGAACTGCGCGAAGTCGTCGGCTCTGCCGACCTCGCCCAGCACTGCGACGTTCGGAGAGGGGATGTTCCCCATCCAGTCGACCGCCATGGTCTGCCCGGCCTGCGTCATGATTGGCCCGTGCACGGTGATGTCCACCGTCAGGTGTACCGGCGCAGCGCCCCGGACCCCGACCGTGTAGTGCACCTGCCGCATCCGCTGCCATTGTCCCCGCCAGTAGTACTCACCGGGATGACTCGCGCTCGTCTGCTCCAGGTAGAACATCGTCGACTGGTTCTGCACATCAGTAATGGACCACGCGATGTGGGCGTTGTGGCCGATCGCGATGCCCGGAACGCCGGGCAGGCTCACCCCGCTGACCGCGAGATCGGGTGCGTCGAGCGCAACCTGGTACCAGACTGACGGCAGCGTCAGCGGCAGGTGCGGATCACCTGCCAGCATCGAGCCGCCGCCGCCGACCGCGGGACCGTTGGCTGCCCACGCGTTGCTGTCGGGATACTGATGAATCTGCCCCGGCGGAAGCTGGCCGACCTTGGCGAGCAGCGCGCCTGCCGCTTCCGCCGCGGACGGGCTGACATCCCCCGACGCCGCGGTCCCGCCGTTTCCCGCCCCGCCGTCGCGGGAAGCATTCCCGCCGGTCGTCGGATCCTCTACGGCGCCTGCGGTACTGGCGGCATCAGCGGCAATAGGAGTGATCCCCGAATACCGGTAGGGTCCCGGATCATAGGGATTGTGCGAATCAACGGCGTCGACGGGAAACCATGCCATGGTCTGCGCGGCCCCCAGTGACCGCTCGAGCAGCGCATAGTCCAGCGGCGCCGTGGTGAAATCCAGTGCCTGCGTCAGCACCCCTTGAATGACCAGGCTGTCCACCGGTGTCCACGGGCTGGGGTACACCCCGGCCAAGGTGAACAAGGCGGGCCAGTCACCGGTGGAGCGTGCGCGGGTCATGTAGTCATTCACGCCGCGCGCGTAGGCGAGCAGCTCCTGGCCGGCCGGGCTCGACCGCGGGGTCTGCGCCCACTCCTCCTCCGCTGTGCGCAGCAGCCCGAGGCGCAGCTCGAACTCATCGGAGGCCACGGCAGAGGGACCAGCGAGCTGCGCTAGCCGGCCCTCGCCGACCCGGCGGTCCAGATCCATCTCAGCAAGCCGGAAGCTCGCCTCCACATAGCCCTGCGCCAGGTACATATCGGTGTCATCGGCGGCCCGGATCGAGGGAACGCCCTGGGCGGTGAAATAAACAGACACCGGATGCTTGAGTCCTGCAATGTCAAGGCTCTCGGAATGCGCGGCGACACCGCCGGCCGCCGACGCCCATACGCCATTCCCCGGGTCAAGCACCTGGCCGAGCGCCGGGACCGGCCCGTAGCCGAACGTCAGCACCCCCAGCACGGCAGCCGACACCGCGGTGGCGATCAGCACGTGTACGCCCCGGAGTACCGGCCGCAGCCCCGGCCTCATGACCGGCGCCCGCGAAGAAGGTCATCGAGCATGGTCATTCCCCTCGGCTGACGTGGCCACCAGTCTCAGCTCGCAGGTGTATCGCTCGCCAGCGGCATCCGTAAGCCAGAGCTGATCCGTGTCAGGCAGCATTTCGGTGATGCTGAATGATACGAATCCTGCATCCCTGCTCTTGCGCACGCTTTTCGCGAGAAGATTAACCAGGGCCAGGATCCTAAAGTTTGCCGCTATCGGCTTATCCTCTGCCGGGACTTTGTAGAAGATGCGCTCCGGAAGCTGATGTTCATTCCGCCACTGACGCGCCAGCGCATATCTTCTCGCCTCGTCCTCGACGAACGCCCATGGCACGTCGGCGATCGAGAAGGTCCATGCCTCCCTGCTCAGAACCAGCCGGTCGATGGTGATGCGAGGCCGGTGCGGACGCGGAGCGACCGGGCGGAACGCGCTGCCCACCACTCCGGTCATAATGTCCCCGACGATTTCGAAGAAGGCGAATTCCGCGCCCGAGAAAGCACATCTCACGATGAGATTCCCGTGATTCCGGCTAACTACCAGGCCTGCTGCAGGCAAGACGGCCGACGATTCCGGTGGAACGAACGCGTCGTTTCCCGCGGTCCAGTACGTGTAATCGGGTGACGGGAGCGCGGTGGGCGGGCTCACCCGGGACGTCACGAAAGGTGAGGCCTTGTCCGGAATGGCAATGATCCGCCGCCCGCCGTGATCGGCTGTAGCTGCCGCAAGCAGCCGGGCTGGGTCGGGATGCTGTTCGACGAGGGCCCTGCTCTCCAGGGTGTTGGCCGCCAGGTGAAGCTCGCCGAGCACCAGCAGGAACTCGCCGCGGCGTAGTTCGCCCGCCGAGGCGGCAGCGATCATGACGTCCGGTGAGTACTGGGACGCGCGGCTCCAGGCAAGCGGCCGCGCCGGGAACAGCGCCACGGCCCTCTCGGCGATGGCGGCGGCACGGACCGAATGCCGGGCTACCCGGTCACCTGGTACCTGAAGCACGCTCTGCCAGCGCTCCTGGAACTCCGCCAGCGCGCTGGCCGCGATCTCGGTAAGCCCCGTGCCTGGTGCCGCCACCAGGTCTGGCGTCGCCATGGCGATCAGGCGGGACAGCGGTACCCGATCCGTCCTCGCCCGCAGGCATTCGCGATCGAACAGCTGCAGGAACAGCGCCTCGTACCGATCGGTGATCTCTGCTACCAGCCAGCGCGCGCTGTCCAGCACCAGGCCCAGCGGTCGTGCCAGTGTCCCGGTCACCGTCTGTCCCAGCCGCACGTCCACGTCCCGCACGGCGTCCTCGTACACCAGCGTGCGCCCCGCGTATGTCTGACCCGCACATCGTGTGGCCGGTCCCCCGGTGACGCGCTCAAACGTCTGCGCGAGCGAGATCATCGCCTGCTGCAGCTTGTCCGGATCCCCGGCGGCAGTCGCCACGGCATCACGGGCCGCGACGACCTCCTCGAGCGGATGGAGCGCCGCGGCTCGCACCGCAGGATCGCCGATGTGTTCCAATTGCCGCCGCAGCCATTCTTCCGGCCACGCCTGGACCGGTACCGCCAGATCGATCTGCAGCGCACCAAGATCCCGCAGCCCTGCTAGCAGCGCCAGGGCGTCCGGCTCCGGCGCGGCGGCCAGCTCGCGGACTGTCCGCTGGCCGTCGCATCGCATGAGCATCCGCAGCTGCGCGGATGACAGAACGGCCGGCTTCCGCCGGGGAAAGTGCAGGCGGTTGCCCGCCAGCAGGACCGAGGGGTCACGGCGCGGGCGCAGCCACCAGGACACCTCTTCGCGCTCGGCGATCACGCGCCCGACCGCATCGATCGCCCAGGCCTCGAAATAGGTGGTCCGCTCGGCGAGCAGCCTGCCGCCCGGGGCCACGGTGAGGTCTTCGTCCCCGGCGATCAGCGATACCCAGCAGACGGGCCCGAAGAAGCCGATCGTGTCGTTCTTCAGGCAGTACCGCTGGAGATAGGTGGTGACCGCCATCTCGCGAGTCCTGCCCTTGGCATTGCGCGGTGCTTCCGCGGTGATCCTGTCCAGGCAGTTCACCACCATTCCCGGGTTCTGCCACATGACCGCTTCCCGGAAAAGCTGGTCCTGCGCGATATCGGCGACGATGCGGGGCAGCCGTGCGGTGGCCGCCCTGTAGGCCAGCTCGTAGGCCTCAGGTGCGGCCACTCCGGCGCTGGCCGACCGGCCGTATGCGTCAGCGGCGTCCGCCAGAGCGTCGTCACGCAGCGCGAGCACCCGCCGCGCCGGAAACCCCGCGCTGCGCACGCAGGCGTCCCGCCACAAGCGCCACGTCGTCCCGCTCAGCGTGACCTCGTGCCCGGCCGGGTCCCGGTAACTCGTCACACACGGTTCCGGCCATCTGGGTGCCACATGACAGGGAACGTACAGTTGCGTCGCTGATTTGTCGTGTCACCCCAACCGGGGACGCCCGGTCCGGCGTCCCTGTTAAAGGCGACAGGAGCGGGGCCGACGGGCCGCCTACATTGTTGCCAATGGGCAGCCAGACGGCGCCGGATGATTTTCCTGGCGGACTTTCCACTCTGCTGCACGGATTTCTCCGGTCGGCCGACGAGTACCCGGAAGCCACCGCGCTTGCCGACGGGCCCGAGCGGGTATGCTACCGGGATCTTGCCCGGGCGGCGGAGACAGTGCGTCGCGATCTCACCGCGTCTGGCGTGCGCCCGGGAGACTACGTCGGCATCTCGATGCGCCGGTCCTGGCGTGTCATTGCCGCCATCATCGGTACGCTTGCCACCGGCGCTTTCTACGTGCCGCTGGACCCTGGCTACCCGCAATCGCGATTGGACTTCATGACCGCCGACTGCGGGCTGCGCGTGGCGTGCGCTGACGCGGGCCGGCAGCCGGCCATTTCTGCCTGCGTCGATCAGGTTCCCGTCACCGGCACGCGGGCGGACTCGATGGTAGAGCCAGGCGCCGCGGCATCTTCCGGATACGTGATCTACACCTCCGGGTCGACAGGACGCCCGAAGGGCGTCATCATCCCTCAGCGACATGTACTCGAGCTGTTCGCAGGTGCGTGCACGTCGCATTTTTCCATCACCGGGGACGATGTATGGACGCTCTGTCACAGCTACAGCTTTGACTTCTCGGTATGGGAAATGTGGGGCGCGCTGCTTTTCGGCGGGACCCTGGTCATCGTCGATGATGACGCGCGGCGTGATCCGGGTCGCCTGCTCGGTCTCCTGCAGGAGAACCGGGTCTCGGTACTCAGCCAGGTGCCCAGCCCGTTCAGGTACCTGACGATGGCTTACGAGATGGACCCGAGACCGCTGGAATTCCTACGTTATGTCGTCTTCGGCGGCGAGGCGCTGGATAAACCATCAGCGCGCACCTGGCTGTCGCTTCGCCCTGGCCCGGAACAGCTGGTCAACATGTACGGCATCACCGAGACGACCGTGCACGTTACCGCCGCGGTTCTCACCGAAGCAGACGTCGCTGCCGATTCGGTACCTTGCACCATCGGAATGGCGCTGCCGCACCTCGGCGTTACCGTGGTGCGGCCCGATGGCAGGCCGGCGGCCGTCGGCGAGCAGGGTGAGATCTGGGTGACCGGCAGTACGCTGAGCCCGGGCTACCTTGGCCGCCCCGAACTGACCGCCGAGAGGTTCGTGACCCGCGATCTCGGCACCGGCGCTCGCCGATGGTATCGCAGCGGGGATCTCGCGTTCCGGAACCCGGCCGGTGATCTCGCTTACCTCGGCCGGATGGACTCCCAGGTCAGCCTACGGGGGTTCCGCATCGAGTTCGGCGAAATCGAGGCGGCGCTGCGCGATTGCAGCGGAATCCTGGACGCCGCGGCCACGGTCGCGGCGCTGCCCGGAGACGAGCACACGCTGGTCGCGGTTGTCGTGGTCGCGGATACGGCACCCCGGATGACCGAGCAGCAACTGCGGGAAATATGCCGTCGCAGGCTACCCGCGTATATGGTTCCCGACCGGGTGCGGGTGGTGCCCAGCATTCCTACCACGCCGGGCGGCGGGAAAGTCGACAGGAATGCGGTAGCCCTCATGGCCCTGGCATAAGGTGCCCTGCCGCGGGCAGCGGAGCCCGGGCAGCAGGCATCCTGCCCGTATCAGGCAGGGCGTCCGGTGACCGCATCCCTGCTTTACGGGACATCCGCTTGCCCCTGCGTCTCGGTAGTTTCCGAACCATGGCAGACCCGCCCTACACGGAAACAGCCGCCGTGCCGCCGCGGACACCGGACGAGGAAGCCGTGGCCGCGATATGGCGCGATGTCCTTCGCCGACCCGAGATAGGCGTCCTTGATGACTTCTTCGAAGTCGGCGGCCACTCACTGCTGGCCGTCCAGGTTGTCGTCCGCATCCGCAAGACGCTCGGTGTCGATATCCCGGTCATGGACCTCTTCGAGTCCCCGACGGTGTCGGCGCTGGCGGCGGCGGTAGCCAAGGCCCACGGGACATCGCCGGCCCGGCCGGAGGTGACCCGCCGGCCGCCGGGCGCTGAGCCCGTGCTGTCGTTCGACCAGCAGCGGCTCTGGCTGGAAAATCAGCTCCGGCCGGGGGCTGCGTACAACGTGCACGGCCGCCGGCGACTGGTTGGCGAACTCGACGTCGCCGCGCTGGAGCGCAGCATCAGGGCGATCCTCGTCCGCCACGAGGCGCTTCGCACCAGGTTCCCGGTCGTCGATGGCAGGCCGGTGCAGGTCGTGGACGACGTTGGCGAGCAATGGCGGATCTCGCTCGAGGACCTGTCCGGCGCGGGCGCCGACCGCGACAGCGTCGCTGCGCGGCTGGCTGATCAGCACGCCTCCGCCTCTTTCGACCTGGCGCACGGCCCGCTGTTCACGTGCCTGCTCATCAAGCTCAGCGATACCGAGCACCTGCTCAGTATCACGATGCATCACATCGTCTCCGACGCCTGGTCGGTCGGCCTGTTCCTGATGGAGTTGTCCGGACTGTACCGGGCGGGCGGCGACGTCCGTGCGGCAAACCTGCCCTCGCTGCCGGTCCAGTACCAGGACTACGCGGTCTGGCAGCGGCGATGGCTGGCGGGCGAAACCCTGGAGGCTCAGCTTGGCTACTGGCGAGGCCAAATGGCAGCGGCACCGCCGGCGCTGGCCCTGCCGACAGCCCGGCGGCGTTCGGCGTCCCAGGGCGTCATCGGCGGCCGGCTGCGGTCGGGCCTGTCCGCCGAGGAGACGGCAGCGCTGCGCGACCTGTGCCGGAAGCACGGTGTCACCCTTTTCATGGCCCTCCTGGCAGCGCTGGCGACGGTGCTGCGCCGCTGGTCAGGCCAGGATGACGTCGTGATCGGCGCGCCGATCACCACCAGGAGCGACGCCGGGACCGGCCAGCTGATCGGATTCTTCGTCAACACGCTCCCGCTGCGCGTCGACCTTTCCGGCGACCCGGCCTTCGCCGAACTGCTCGCGCGCGTCCGTAAGGTCGCGCTGGACGGGTACGCACATGGTGAGGCACCGTTCGACGTGCTGGTGCAGGAACTCCAGGCGCCGCGGGACCCCACGCGCACGCCGCTGTTCCAGGTCGTCCTGAACATGGTGGACATTGAAGACGAGAACCCGCGGATCGCCGGCATTTCGGTGGAAGACGCGGAGACTCCCGTGCTGCCGAGCAAGTTCGACCTCATCCTGAACGCACGGGAATCCGGCGGCGCTGTCCATTTCGAGCTCGCCTTCCATGACGACCGCTATGACGCCGGGACGATCGGCGTTCTCCTGCACCACTTCGCTGCGTTGCTGTCCGCGGTGGCGGATGATCCCGGGCGATGCATTCTGGACTACCCGCTGCCGGACCCGGACGTGGCCGGGACAGCTGCGGCGCAGGCATACCGGCCCGCTCCGGCGCCGCACCTGGCGGTCGAGCGGTACGCGCTGCGGCTGCCGGACCGGGTCGCGGTGACTGACATCGCCGGCCAGTGGACGTACCGGCAGCTCAGCCTGGCGGCCGACCGGGTGGCGCACATGCTGGCGGGGCGCGGCCCGGAGGCCACGGGCCAGGTCGGCGTGGTCAGGCGGCGAGCGGCAGGCTTCGTGGCGGCGGTGCTGGGATGCATCAAGGCCGGAGCGCCGTTCTCCGTCGTCGAGGGCCGGGCGCCCGGGTCGGCGCGGCTCCCCGGTATCGGCACGGTGCTGGATCCGGACGACATTCTCGCCCAGGTCAGCGGGCCGCAGGCACCGCTAGCGCGCGATCCGGGGCAGCCCGGCCAGGACGCCGACTGGGCGGCCGAGCGGTTTGACCTGACAGGCGAGGACCGGTTCGCCGTGCTCTCCGGCTCTTCGGCGCACCTGATGTCCGCCCTCTGCACCGCCCTCTTTGCCGGCGCGACGCTGCACATTCCTGACAGTGCGGCCACCAGCGACGCCGGCGCCCTCGTTGAGTGGCTGGGGGCCAATGCGGTCAGCGTCGTTTACCTGAGCCCGCCGCTGCTGCGCGCCCTGGCGGCCCAGGATCCGGCGCCCCTGCTACCGCTGATCCGGTATGCGTTCATCGACAATGGCGGCGACCTGACGTGCCAGGATGTCAGTGCCCTGAACCGGATCTCTGCGTCGTGCCGGTGCGTCAGCACCTACCGCGTGACGCAGACGGGCCAGCCGCTGGCGGTCTTTGAAGTGCCCGGCAGGTGGTGCCAGGAAGCCGCGCCCTTGCGGGTCCCCCTGGGCACGGCGGTGAACGGCGTCCAGCTGCTCAACCCGGCGGGGCGGCCCGCCGCGGTGGGCGAAGTCGGGGAGATCTGTTTCGCGGCGGAGCGCACCGGCGACCTCGGGCGCCGCACCCGGGACGGGACGCTGGAACTCGCCGCGACCACGACCGATCCGGTCGAGACTCTGGTGACGCTGCGAGACCTGCACGGGGTATCGGACGCGATCACGACCGAGTACTACGACATCGACGGCCGGGCGACGCTCACGGCCTATGTCGCCAGCCAGGATCCGGAGCTTAGCTCCGCCGCTCTCCGCCGGCACCTGCTGACCAGCCTGCCGGAATACCTGGTGCCGGAGCAGCTGGTGCTGCTCGACCGGCTCCCGCTTACCCAGGACGGCGACTACGACCTGGCTGCCCTCCCGGATCCGGACTGTGACGGCGAGCCGGACGACATGTACGTAGCGCCACGCACGCCCATGGAACGGCAGCTAACCGAGATCTTCCAGGAGCTTCTCGGCGCGGACCGGTTGGGAGTTCACGACACTTTCTTCGAGCAGGACGGCTTCTCGCTACTCGCGACCCAGCTCGCCTCGCGGGTTCGCGACACGTTCAAGTGCGAGCTGTCCCTGCGGGAGGTGTTCGAGTCACCGACTGTCGAGGGCCTGGCACAGCTGATCGTCCGTATGCAGGCTGAGCTGGCGGACGGGGCGGACCTGGACGCGCTGCTGGCCGAGATCGGGTAACCGCTGGTTATGCGCTAGTTACCAGTCACTTTGCACAGGTTACGCAACCGCTCGAAGAAACAGGATCGCCTTGGCTCCGAGAATAGCTAGTGACATCACCGCCATCGCCGGGTTGCTGCGCTGGCGCGCTGCGAACCACCCGGACCGGCTCGGCTACACGTTCCTGGCGGACGGCGCGGACACCGGGATCCAGGAGCACGCTGGAACTCAGGAGTTCCGCATCAGCTACGGCGAACTCGACGTGCGCGCCCGGGCGATCGGCGCGCGATTGCGCGAGGCGGGGGCGGCGGACGGTGCCCGAGTCATCTTGCTGATGCCGCCCGGGCTCGACTATGTCGCGGCACTCTTCGGCTGCCTTTACGCTGCGGCGATCGCGGTTCCCGCGTACCCGCCGGACCCGCTTCAGCTCGGCCGGACGCTGCCGCGCCTGGTGGCGACTCTGCGCGACGCCAGCCCGCTCGCGGCCCTGACGACCTCGTCCTTGCTCCCCTATTTCGAGCAGCTCATCGGCCATGCCCCCGAGCTCGTTGCGCTGCGGTGGCTCGCTGCGGACGAGACGCCCGCCACGGACGCCGACCAGTGGGTCCCGCCGGCGGAGAACCCGAATGCCATCGCGCTGCTGCAGTACACGTCGGGGTCGACGGCCTCGCCGAGAGGCGTGATGCTGTCTCATGCCAACCTGCTTCATAACTCCGGGCTCATCCACCACTTCTTTCGCATGTCGCCCGACAGCCGTGGCGTGAGCTGGCTCCCCCCGTACCACGACATGGGTCTCATCGGGGGCCTGATCCAGCCGCTCTACGCCGGAATCCCGGTCACGCTGATGTCGCCGCTGGACTTCCTGCGCCGTCCGCTGCGCTGGCTGGAGGCGATCACCCGCTACGGGGCGACGGTCAGCGGCGGCCCCAACTTCGCGTACGACCTGTGCGTCCGCAAGTCGACCCCGGCGGAGCGGGCGGACCTGGACCTGAGCTCATGGCAGGTGGCCTTCAACGGTGCTGAGCCCGTCCGCCGCGACACCATGGAGCGGTTCGCTGAGGCTTTCGCGCCGGCCGGATTCCGGCCCGAGGCCTTCCTGCCCTGCTACGGCCTGGCCGAGGCGACTCTCATCGTGTCGGCTGGCTCCACAGCCTCCGCGGCGGGGCATGTCGACCCTGGCGCGCTCCAGCAGCATCGCGCCCAGCCAGGAGCCGATGCGGTCGGTGCCCCGGTACACCGCCTGACGAGCTGCGGATATGGCGCCGCCGATCAGCGGATCGCCATCGTGGACCCGCAGACCCGCGAGATGTGCCCCCGCGGCCGCGTGGGCGAGATCTGGCTGTCCGGCCCGAGTGTCGCGCTGGGGTACTGGGGCAAGCAGGAAGAGACTGACCACGTCTTCCGGGGCCGCGTCGCCGGAACCGGCGACGGGCCGTTCCTGCGCACCGGCGACCTCGGATTCTTGCGGGACGGTGAGCTCGTCGTCACGGGACGCCACAAGGACCTGATCATCATCCGCGGACGCAACCACTATCCGCAGGACATCGAGGAGACCGCGCAGCGGGCCGACCCGGCGCTGCGGCCCGGCTGCGCGGCGGCGTTTGTCCTGGAAGCCGATGGGGAGGACCGCCTGGTCCTGGTTCACGAGGTGGCCCGGCAGGCCGACGACGTCGACGCCGCCGCGGTGGTCGGCCGGATCCGGAGGGCAGTGGCCGAACGGCACGGGCTCCAGGCGCACACCGTGATCCTGGTCCCCGCGGGGGCCATGCCCAAGACGTCCAGCGGAAAGGTCCAGCGGCGGTTGTGCCGCGCACAGCTTGTCTCAGGTGAGCTGCCCGAAATGGCGAGGAGCCAGAGCGCAAGCCAGATCGCACCCCAGAGCGTCAGCCACGAGGAGGTGCTCGCCGCGGCGCCCGAGAACCGCCGCCGGCTGCTGGAAACCTACCTGCGTGGCCTCGCCGCGGCGGTCTGCGGCACCGCCGCAGACGAGCTTGACCTGGGGCAGTCGCTGCTGGCCGCCGGGCTGGACTCCCTCGCCGCGCTGCAGCTGAAGCACACGGTGCAGGCTGGCCTCGGGGTGAGCCTGCCGCTACCCGAGATGCTGGCCGGGGCCAGCCTGTCCCAGGTCATCAGCCACCTCACCGCTCAGCTCGGCGAGCAAGCCGCCGACCGGCAGGCCGGCGCGCACCTAGGCGCGCCGCGGCCTTCGCCGACAACGGTGCCGCCGGCCGGCCGCGCGGTTGCGCTGTCCTACGGCCAGCGCTCGCTCTGGTTCCTGCACCAGCTGGCGCCCGCCAGCGCCGCCCACACGGTGGCGACGGCGCTCCGCGTGTCGGCGCAGCTGGACCGCTCGGCACTCCGCAGTTCCCTGGACACCCTGGTGTCCCGTCACCCGATGCTGCGCACCACGTTCACCACCCGTGACGGCGAGCCGGTCCAGGTGGTCCACGCGACCGGCCAGCCAGGCTTCGAGGAGCATGACGCGGGCGAGCTCGGCGAGGATGAGCTGGCGGAACTCCTCACCAGCGCCGCACGTCGGCCATTTGACCTCGCGTCCGGGCCGTTGCTGCGCATCGACGTTTACTCGCGCCCGGACGGCCGCGACGTCATTCTCTTCGTCGCGCACCACATCGTCATGGACTTCTGGTCCATGACGATCCTGGCCCGCGAGTTCTGGGCCTGCTACGCCGAATACACCGGCGGGCCTGCCGCGGCTCTCGCCGAGCCGACCGCCACCTATCCCGACGTGACCCGATGGCAGGAATCCCTGCTGTCCGGCCCGGCGGCCGGGCGGCTGGCGAGCTACTGGGACGAGCAGCTGGCCGGCGGAGTGCCGCCGCTGCGCCTTCCGGCACTCGCCGGTAGTCACGCCTCCGGATCGCGCGGCGGTTCCCGTTCCTTCCAGGTTTCCGGTGCGCTGACCGCCCGGCTCCGCCGACAGGCGGCGAGCGAGGGAGTAACGCTCTACACGCTGCTCCTGGCCGCCTGCCAGGCCCTGCTGCACCGCTACACCGGCCAGGATGACATCGTCGTCGGCACGCCCGTGGCCGGCCGCAGCCGCCCGGAGTTCGCGCAGGTCGTCGGCTACTGCATGAACCCGGTCCTGATTCGGAGCCGCGCCGCCGGCGGGTCCTCCTTCCGGCACCTGCTGGCCCAGGCTCGCACCCAGGTGGCGGGGGCGCTGGAGCACCAGGATTACCCGATGACCCTGCTCGCCGAACGGCACGGCATCGCCCGCAACGGCGCGCTGTTCGAGGCGATGTTCGTATTCAACCGGCCGCCGGAGCGGGGCGACGATGCGGCGGCCCTGGCAATGGCGGGCCAGCCGGGGGCCTGGTACCCGCTGCCGACGGAACTGCTGGCCGAACGGCTCCCGATCGGGCAGCGCGAGAGCGCCTTCCCCCTCAAGCTGACGATAACCGAGGCTGGCTACCAGCTATACGGCACCATCGGGTACCGCTGCGACGTTCTCGACGCACCGGCGGCGGACAGGCTGGCGGGCCACTTCACGACGTTGCTTGAGGCGGTCGCCGAGGACCCGGACCGGGCGCTCGATGACCTGCTGCGAGCCGAAGGGGACGAGCGGGCGCGGATTCTCTATGACTGGAACGCCACGGAGCGGGATCACGACACCGGCACATGCGTCCCGCAGCTGTTCGAGCAGCGGGCCGGACGGACCCCGGACGCCGTCGCCGTGGCTGCGGGCGAGCAGCGACTGTCCTACACCGAACTCAACGAGCGCGCCAACCAGCTGGCGCATTTCCTCCGCGGGCTGGGCGTCGGGCCGGAAAGCCGGGTCGGCGTTTGCCTCGAGCGTTCCCCGGACCTCCTGGTGGCTCTGCTGGCAGTCCTCAAGGCCGGCGGCGGATACGTGCCGGCGGATCCGATGTATCCCGCCGAGCGAATCGCGGCGGCGTTCGCCGACGCGGACGTGGCCGTCGTGGTCAGCCAGCAGGCCCTCGCCGGGAAGCTCCCCGGCGGGGGTCACCGCGTCGTCCTGCTGGACGAGGCGCTGCCCGCCATCGCACGCTGCCCGGCCAGCAACCCCGTACCCGCCGCCCGTGCCGACGACCTCGCGTATGTCATCTACACCTCGGGCTCCTCCGGTGTGCCGAAGGGCGTGGAGGTCCCGCACCGCGCGATCGCCAACTACACCCGCTTCGCCGCAGGTTACTTCCAGATCGGTGCGCACGACCGGATGCTGCAGTTCGCCTCCGCGGCCTTCGACGCCAGTGCCGAGGAGATCTACCCGTCGCTCGTCCGGGGCGCGACGCTCGTCCTGCGAACCGACAGCATGCTCGCCAGTCCCGCCAGGTTCTTCGACGCGTGCACGAGGGAGGGCATCACCATCCTCGACCTTCCCACCGCCTACTGGCATGAGCTCGTAGCCGGGATCGAGCGTGACGAGGTGGCGATTCCCGGCTCGCTCCGGCTGGTGATCATCGGCGGTGAGAAGGCACTCCCCGAAAGGGTCGCGGCGTGGCGCGACCGGGTTGGCAGCGGGGTCCGCCTCGTCAACACGTACGGGCCGACCGAGGCGACGATAGTGGCTACCTGCTGCGACCTGAGTACCCAGGCCGGAGCCCCGATCGGGCGGCCAGTGTCGAACGTGCGAGCGTACCTTCTGGACGAACGGCGCCAGCCCGTGCCGGTCGGCCCGGTGGGCGAGCTCTACCTCGGCGGGACCGGGCTCGCACGCGGCTACCTCGGCCGGCCGGGACTCACGGCCGAGCGCTTCGTGCCGGACCCCCACGGGCCCGCCGGCGGACGGCTGTACCGGACCGGCGACCTCGCGCGGTACCTTCCCGACGGGGCCATCGACTTCGTGGGGCGCACCGACCGGCAGGTCAAGCTGCGCGGCTTCCGCGTCGAGCTGGGCGAGATCGAGGCGGTGCTGCGCCGCCACTCCGATGTCACTGACGCGGCGGTAGCGTACCGTGGCGAGCCCGCTGCGCTCGCAGCGTACGTGATCGCCTCCGGGGACGCCGGGCCGACCGCCGACCAGCTACGCGGGTTCCTCCGGGCGTCGCTGCCAGAACATATGGTGCCGGCCAGTTTCATGACGCTGCCCGCCCTCCCCCGGAATCCCAGCGGGAAGATCGACTACGCGGCGCTGCCCGCCCCCGCGGCCCGAGGCGAGGCGGTTGCCCCGGCAGATCTGCCGGGGACGCGAGAGGAGCGTGTCCTTGCCAGCATCTGGCGGGAGATGCTGAACCTGCCAGAGGTCGGAGTGCGAGACGACTTCTTCGCGCTGGGCGGGCATTCGCTGCTCGCCACCAAGGCACTGGCACGGGTGAGCGACATGCTCGGCCGCGAGCTGCCGGTGCGGGCCGTCTTCGAGTCACCCACGATCGCGGCCCTCGCGCGCCTGCTCGCGGACGCCCCGAGCGCTCAGCCCGCTCCGATACCCCGGGTGCCGCGGGATCAGCCGCTGCCGCTGTCCTTCGCGCAAGAGCGGGTCTGGTTCCTGCAGTACATCCAGCCCGGCACCACGGCGTACAACGTGCCGCGCGCGCTGCGCATCCACGGGGATCTCGACCCGCGGACCCTGACCCGGGTGTTCGATGACCTTGAGGTCCGGCACGAAATCCTGCGGACGACGTTCCCGGATGTCGATGGCGTACCGGTGCAGCGCATCCATGAACCCCGCGGGATCTCCGTGGGACTTGCCGACCTCTCCGAGCTGGCAGAGCGGGACCGGGAGGAACGGATGCGGGACCTGGTCGCGGCCGCGGGCCGGGAACCGTTCGACGTCGCGAACGGGCCGCTGCTGCGCGTGACCTTGATCCGGCTGGCGCCAGATGACCATGTCCTTGCCGTAACAGAGCATCACCTGATCCACGACGGATGGGCGCAGGGAGTATTCCTCCGCGATTTCCTTGAGTTCTTTGCGTCCCGCGCAGCGGGCCGGGCACCGCACCTGCCCAGTCTGCCGATCCAGTACGCCGACTTCGCGGCGTGGCAGCGCAGCACCATCCGGGGTGAGCGGCTCGATGACCTGCTGAGCTACTGGCGGCAGCGGCTAGCCGGCGCACCGCGGGAACTGCGGCTGCGGACGGACCGGCCGCGGCCGCGCGTGCTCAGCTCTCACGGTGACCAGCAGACGCTGGTGATCGACGGCCAGCTCGGCAGTGCGCTGCGCGAATTCTGCCGCGAGACCGCCACGACACTCTTCATGACGATGTTCACGGTATTCGCTGCGCTGCTCTACGGGTACAGCGGCCAGCAGGACATCGTGAGCGCGACGGGCATCGCCAACCGGCAGCGCCCGGAGACCGAGAACCTGCTCGGCATGATCATCAATACCATATTGCTCCGCGCCGACCTGACAGGAAGGCCGTCGTTCCATACCCTGCTGGCGCGTATCCGGCAGACCTGCCTAGAGGCCTATGCCCACCAGGACATGCCGTTCGAGAAGCTGGTCGAGAGCCTGCGGCCGGCCCGGGATCCGAGCCGCGTGCCGCTGTTCCAGGTCATGTTCAGCTTTCTCAACACGCCGCTCCCGGCGCTGGAGACGTCCGGCCTGAGATTCGAGGTACTAGACACGCATAACCAGAGTGCCAAGTTCGACCTGAACGTAGTGATCGTTCCGCACGCCGAGTATCACGTGCACGACTTCGGGTCCGGGCCGGACGACGGCGCAGGACGAGGCGCGGAAATTACCGTACTCATGGAGTACAGCACCGACCTGTTTGACGCCAGCACCATCCGGCAAATGCTGGGCCAATTCCAGACGCTGCTGGGCGCGATGATCGCCAGGCCCCACGAGCCGGTCGAGGAGCACCTCGAGCGGCTGAGCCTGTCGCCCGCTCCGGTCGCCGGCCCAGACCCCTCGGTGCCGGGGACCGTGTCGTGACCGCGCCCGGCAGGGCAGCGCACCGGACGCGCTGGGCATGAGCGGATGGGGTATGGCGGGGCGCGCGTCAGCTCTGCTTTGTTGCCAACGGCGAGTTTCGCCCGGATCCGCTTCACGTATGTGTCGACCGTGTGCGGGCTGCTGCCAAGGCGCCGGCCGGGCGCGTATGGGATGAGCCGCCACACGAATGGCCCGGGCCAGGGAATTCACGTCATCCTGCTTGCTGACCGACCCAGCGGCCCCGATCTCCAGGTAGGTCTGGACGAGGACGTCTCACCGCTCGTCTCCTCGTGCCCGGCCCGGTGGTCGCCGGCCAGCCGCGGCAGGAACTCACCGGCAGGTTCGCCGTACGAGACGGCATGGCCGTGACCGTCGTAGCGTGCGGTCTGGCGCCGGGTCACGCCTGACTGAGGAACGCTCTCAGTCGGCCGATCTCCGCGTCCAGCGCGCTCGCGAAGGCGGCCCCCTTCGGCGCCCCGTCCACGAAACCCACCTCCACGTCGCTGTCCGCGCTGGCGCAGGTGGCCCACCCGATCACCTGGTCACGCCACAGCATCGGCATCGCGTAGTACCCCAGCACCCGCTTGGCCACCGGCGTGTACGCCTCGAACCGGTACTCCCAGCCCCACGCCTGATCGAACCGCTTCCGGTCCCACACCACCGGATCGAACGGCGCGAGGAACCGCACCCGGGCCGGCGGCTCCGCGTCGGCCGGCACCAGGTCGGCCGGCCACACGTAGCGAACGCCCTCGACGGTCACGTCGTTCAGCTCGCCCCGCGCCAGCAGGTCCCGGATCACCGGCCGCCCGCCCGGCCGCCCGCCCGGCTCACTTAGCCACCACACCAGGCGGCCCACGGCGGTGCTGAGGGTCGCCTCGGTCACCGGCGCGAACGTGCGGGCCACCCGCAGCACCACCGCTCGCAGCCGGTCCGCCGGATCCAGCGGGTCGCCCAGCGGCGGCGCGACCTCGTACCGGCGCACCCCGGCGACCCGGTCGGCGACCCGCAACAGGCCGTGGTGGCGCAGCCGTTCGAGGGCCATCGTGGTCGCCGACGACGTGCCGCCCCAGTCGTTGGTGACCCGCTCGTGCCCGAAGTGCGCCTGCACGTCGCGCGGATGCGCCACCCCGCGCTCGCGGACGAACTCGATCACCTCGACGGCCCGCCCTTGCGGCACGTAACGCCCGTCGGAGCTGTGCCGGTCGCGGCGCGGATGCAGGTACGGCCGCAGCCGCCGGGCAACGAACCCGTACGCGTAGAGCACGTCCTCGTCGATGTCGAGCTCCGGATAACGCCGGTCGAGGTCACCGGCCCGGTAGTCGCGCACGCGCTGCCGCAGGATCAGGTCCTGCGCCCGGGCCGGCGCGCGGATCGGATCCGCCTGCACGAACTCCAGGTCGGCGAGCACGTCGGCGAGCGGGCCCGGCGAGCGGGGCAGTGACCACGCGACAACGTTACGGCGCAACCACCTGAGCGACGACATTGGCAGTCAGGGGCGCCGGTGCCGCGTCGCGGCCCGGTTTCCCCATCCCCCTTTCAGTCCATACGTGCGGTTTTCCCCATGCGGCCTGCCGATGATCTTCTCGGCATGGTTACACAGCCCGGGAAGGGCGTGCCATAGCCCAAACTTTACGTGGCCGCCGCAGCCATGTGAATGCCCCACAAAATAGGGACCGCCCGCAGAACCGGGGATTAGCGCCGGGGCGATCCTTTGGCCCGGTGGCGGCAGTATAGTAATCGCCTATGACTAAATTGGACAATCAGGGTCGTCCGGAGCCTCCCCTCGCGGCCGACGAGGCCGCCACCCTCCTGGGCTTCCTGGATTACCAGCGCGCGACCCTGGCGTGGAAGTGCGAGGGACTGGACGGGGCCGGCCTCGGGGCGACCGTCGCCGCCTCGTCGATGACTCTGGGCGGGCTGCTCAAGCACCTGGCCTACGTCGAGAGCGACTGGTTCTGCCGGTGGCTGCACGGGCGGGACCGGCAGCCCCCGTGGGACACGGTGGACTGGAAGGCCGACGAGGACTGGGACTGGCATTCGGCCGCCGAGGACTCACCTGAGCAGCTCCATGCCCTCTGGCAGGACGCCGTGGCCCACTCCCGCTCCCTGGTCGCGGAGGCGCTGGCCGACGGCGGCCTAGAGCGGCTGGCCCGGCGCACCTGGCCCGGCGGCCGGGCACCCAGCATGCGCTGGATCCTGTGCCACATGATCGAGGAGTACGCGCGGCACAACGGCCATGCCGACATCCTCCGGGAGTCGGTGGACGGGCTCACCGGGGAGTAGCCCGGCGTCCTACCGGGCTGCGGCGGTCGGGGCGTCGGCTGACGGTCTTGCCCGGTCAATCACCTCGGCTAGGTCCTCGATCACGCTGTTCTCGAACACTGCCTGCGGGGGCAGGGTGGTCTGCAGGTCGCGCTGGATGCGCATCCGGCCGCGGGCAGCGAGCAGCGAGTGACCGCCGAGCGCGAAGAAGTCGTCGTGCACGCTGATCGCCTCGACGTGCAGCAGTTCCTCCCATAGCTGGACGAGGTACCGCTCGCTGTCGGTGCGCGGCGGCTCGTACGGCCGTCGACGGCTGGACCGGCTGGTCGCCGCCTCCCGCAGTTGCGCATAGTCCCGCTTGCCATGCGCGTCCAGCGGCATCGCGTCCAGCACGATGAACTCCGCCGGCACGTACGGTGCGGGCAGGCGCTCGGTCAGGAAGGCCCGCAGCTCGGCCGGGGAGAGTCCGTCGGCCGCGGGAATGACGAAGGCCACCAGCCGCAGGTCACCGGCCTCCGCCACCCCGGTCACGGCCACCTCGTGCACCTGCGGGTGCTGATAGAGGGTCCGCTCCACCTCGGCGGGCTCGACCCGGTGCCCGGAAACCTTCACCTGGCTGTCGGCGCGTCCGAGGTATTCCAGCGCTCCATCCGGGTCGGTCCGTACCCGGTCACCGGTGGCGTACATCCGACTGCCGTCCCGGGCGAAGGGATCGGCTACGAACCGCTGCGCGGTGTACCCGGGCTGATCCAGGTACCCCCGCCCGACCCCGGCCCCGCCCACGTACAGCTCTCCCGCCTCGCTGGGCGGCACCGGGGCGAGCCGATCGTCCAGCACGTACAGCCGGGCCGATGCCAGCGGCCGCCCGATCGGCACCCGGCTGCACTGCGCGGGCAGCTGACGGATCGCCTGAGCAGAGCAGGCGACGGTCGCCTCGGTCGGGCCGTACAGGTTCAGCAGCTCACCGGCGAAGCCGCCGGCCCGCAGCTCGCGGCAGGTATCGGCCAGCAGCACGTCCCCTCCCGAGCACAGCACCCGCAGGGACGCGAACGCCTCACGGTCGTGGCGGGCAAGGTGGTTGAGCGCGATGGCCGGCGCCAGCATCGCGGTGATGCGGTTCCGGCGAAGCTGCCGCAGCAGGTCGGCGCCGATGAGATCGGCGATCGGGGGCATCACCACCACCTCAGCGCCGCCCGCCACGCTTCGCAGCAGCTCGAACGTGAAGGTGTCAAACGACAGGTTTGACGACTGCGCCATCCGGTCGCCTGGACCCACCGCGGGGATCGCCGTGTCCACCGCGAACGCGACCATCTGCCTGTGCTCCAGGACGACTCCCTTGGGCTGACCCGTGGAGCCGGAGGTGAACAGCACGCACGCCGCACTCCCCGGATCAGTTCGCCGCCGCGTGCGCGTCGCCGCCGAGGGCGACTCGAGCGCCCGCCAGTTCAGCTCGGCGACCTCTGCCGGCAGGTGGGCGAGGCGCCGCGCCCAGCCCGGCTCGGTGAGCACGAATCGCAGGCGGCCGGCGTTTATCATCTGGTCGCGCCGCAGGTTGGGGTAGCTGACGTCGATCGGCACGTACACGGCGCCGGCCTGCAGCACCCCGAGCACCGTCACCACGGCGCCCACTCCGCGCGGCAGGTAGATGCCGACCCGGTCCTCGGCATGAACCCCAAGCTTGATCAGCTCGCCTGCGACGGCCTCGACCCGCTCAGCCAGCTCCGCGTAGCTGAGCCGTGTCTCCTGGTCGCCAACGGCGGGCAGGTCCGGGTGAATCCCGACGGTCCGGGCGAACAGCTCCGGAAGCGTTGCCGGTTGTTGCGCGGATACGGCCACAGACTCACCCTTCTTCGCAGTCTCGTCGGATCAGAACTCGAAGTCGTCCTCGATGATCTTCCTGAGCCCGCCGGGGGCGGCCAGGAACGTCAGCGGCTCCCCGGGGAGGACGTACTCACGCGTCTCGCCGTACTCCCGCCACGCCGTCAGATCATCCGGACCCACGTCGAGGTCGCCGTCCCACCCGATCGCGCTGATCGGCACGTCGACGGCCCGGGCAGGCGGCTGATAGCCGAGGCACATCTGGACGTCCCTGCGCAGCACGCCGATCGACAACGACAGCAGATCGCCCGGCAGTTCGCCATCACCGAGGCCGTGCGCGACGCGCTGCAGTTCCTGCGCGATGCGCCGATCGGACATCCAGGGGTGGTAGAGCCCGGAGAAGCCGCGATGCGGAACCAGCGACGCCGAGATGAACAGCCGCTCCGGCGGCGGCGCTCCCAGCTCCTGCACCCGAACGGTGAACGCGTGCGCGAGCAGCGCGCCCATGCAATGGCCGATGACGGCGTACGGCCGCTCCAGATAGGGGCGCAGCACCAGCACCGCGTCCCGGGCGAACGTGGCGAAGTCGCGGTACGGCTCTTCCTTGATGCGGTGCTCGCGGCCGGGCAACTGCACCGGATGGATTTCGATCCCGCCGATCCGGCCCGGCCACCGGCGCAACGACGAGGCACCCGCTCCCGCGTACGGAAAGCAGAACAGCAGCGGCCCGCCTCCGGGCGACGGCTCCCGCAGCAGCCAGCGCGTGGACGGTTGGAACACGTGCCCTCCTGAGGTATCGGCTGCCGGCTACCGGGACGCTAGACCGGAGGGGTTAGCAGGCGGTTACACGCTCGGTGACATAACTACGCGCTAACCGCCGCGTGGAATAGTCACCGGCATTCATCGGTAGACCGCCAGGGCCGGATGCCCGGCGACGGCGAAGGGGTGCATGTGACCCAGCTGCCCGTGCTCGACCCGGACCATGTGGAGACCCTGGACCTGACGTCGCCGGCGGTCCACGCCGAATACGACCTGTCTGCGGTGTGGCGGCACCTCAGGTCGCACCACCCGCTTTACCGGCATCCGCCGATCGGCCCGAACCCGGGGTTCTGGGTGGTAACCCGCCATGCCGATGCCTCCAGCGTCTTCCGCGACAGCCAGCGCTTCACGTCGACGTCGGGCAACGTGCTGGAGACCCTGCTGGCCGGGAGCGATTCGGCGACCGGAAAGATGCTCGCGGTGACCGACGGCCCGCGCCACGCCGAGGTACGTCGCGTCATCACCGGGGCGCTGAGCCCCGCCCTCCTCGACCGGCTAGCGGAGCGGATCGAGGCTCAGGTCCGGCGGCTCGTGGCGCGGGCGCTGGAGCGCGACCACTGCGATTTCGGTCGCGACGTGGCCGCCGAGGTCCCGCTGGCCACCATCTGCGACCTGCTGGCCGTGCCCGACGACGACCGCCCGTACATCCACCGCCTCGGCTCGTCCTCGGTCAGCTCGCACGTACCCGATCACACCACGACCGCCGCATGGACCTCGAAGAACGAGATCCTTTCGTACTTCATCGAGCTCGCCGAGCAGCGGCGGGCAGCTCCGGGCGACGACCTGGTCAGTCTCCTTGCCAACGCCCGCGTCAGGTCCCGGCCGCTGGGCACCGACGAGATCGTCTTCAACTGCTACAGCCTCATTCTAGGCGGTGACGAGACAACCCGGCTGGCCATGACAGGCGCGGTACTCGCGCTGGCCGAGAATCCCGCGCAGTGGCGGGCGCTCCGGCAGGGTGACGTCGGCATCGACACCGCCGTCGAGGAGGTGCTGCGCTGGACGACGCCCTCGAGGCACCTCGGCCGGCTGGCCACTGAGCCCGCCGGGGTCAGGGACGGCCGGATCGAGGCGGGCGAGATCGTCACGGTCTGGATCGCGTCGGCCAACTTCGACGAGCGGGAGTTCCCCCGGCCGGAACAGTTCCTCTTGGACCGCGCGCCCAACCGGCATCTGACCTTCGCCTACGGACCCCACTTCTGCCTGGGCGCGCGCCTGGGCCGCATCCAGCTCGGAGCGACGCTCACCGCTCTTCGCGACATGGTCGCCGGCATCGAGGTGACCGGAACCCCCGAGCGGGTCTACTCCAACTTCCTCGGCGGCACGTGCAACCTCCCGGTCGTGCTGAAGGCCAGCTGAGGCAGCGCCGACGAGCAGCCCGCGGCCCGCTCACCGCCGCGCCGTCCCGTCGTCGGGCCACTGCTCGTCGAGGTACGCGGCGAGCTGACGCAGCACGGGGTACTTGAACACCGCGACGAGCGGGATCGCCCGGCCGGACCGGCGGCGAAGGTGCGCAACCAGCCGGATCGCGAGCAGCGACTGACCGCCGAGTTCGAAGAAGTGATCCTCCGCGCCGACCCGGTCAGCTTCGAGCAGCTCGCGCCATGCGGCGGCGATCATCCGCTCGGTTGGGCTCCGCAGCGCTCCCTCGTCCGGGCCGGCACGCTCGGGCCGGGCCGGCGGCGGCAGCGCCGCGCGGTCCACCTTGCCGCTGCCGGTCAGCGGAAACCGCTCCAGCGCGACCAGCACGGTCGGCACCATGTAGCCGGGCAGGTGCTCGGCGGCCGTACGCCGCACCGCCCCGGCGTCGAATGGCGGTTGCCGGCCGTCCGCAGCCCGTCCCAGCCGGCAGTAGCCGACCAGGCCGGCGCCGCCGGGCATGTCGTCGCGGACCACGGCGACCGCCTGGACCACCCCCGGGCAGCGGCTCAGCACCGCCTCGATCTCGCCCAGCTCGATGCGGTACCCGCGCAGCTTGACCTGCTCGTCACAGCGGCCGAGGAACTCCAGCCGGCCGTCCTGCCCGATCCGCGCCCGGTCACCGGTGCGGTACATGCGCCCGCCGTCCCCGGCGACCACGTCGGGGACGAAGCGCTGCGCGGTCAGCGCGGGCATGCCGAGGTAGCCGCGGGACACGCCGGTGCCGGCCAGGTAAAGCTCGCCGTCGGCACCGGGAGGGACCGGCCTCAGCGCCTCGTCGAGCAGATGGACCCGGGTGCCCGGCAGCGGGCCGCCCAGGTGCGGGCGGCTCGAGTGGTCGATCTGCGCGTACGTGGCGTCGACCGTGCATTCGGTCGGGCCGTACAGGTTGACCGGCGCCAGGACCCCGGCGGCGCGCTGGTCCGCCAGCCGGCGCCACAGCCCGGGAGTGATTGCCTCCCCGCCGATGAGCAGCCGCAGCGGCGCACCGCGGCGACCCGGCAGGTGCTCTAGCAACGACACCAGGTGGGACGGAGTGATGTCGAGTTCGTCGAGCCGCTCCTCGACGATGAGCGCCGCCAGGGCCTGCGGGTCGCTGCGCACGCGATCACTGATGAGCACGACGGTGTCGCCCCGGCACAGCCGCAGCCACTGCTGCACCGAGGCGTCGAACGACGGGCTGGCGTTCCAGCCGACGCGGGCCGGCACCGGCCCGACGGCGGGCGCCAGGCCGTCCAGCAGCGCGGCCAGCGATCCGTGCGTAACCTGGACCGCCTTCGGTTGCCCGGTCGAGCCTGAGGTGTAGATCGCGTAGGCACGCTGCGCCGGCCGGATGTCGGCCCGCCGGGGTACGCCTCCGGCGGCGGCCCGTGCGCAGGTGCTGACGGTCAGGCTCCGCCTCGCCAGGGCCGACGGGACGCGGCGGCGGCTGGTGGCATCGGAGAGCACCAGCGTGGCGTCGGCGTGGCCGCACATGTACCGCAGGCGGCTGGCGGGCAGCGCCGGATCCAGCGGGACGTAGCTGGCTCCGCTGCGCAGCGTGCCAAGCAGCCCGACCACCAGGTCGACCCCGCGCGGCAGCAGCAGGCCGACGAGGGACTCGGCGCCCACGTCCCGGACGGCCAGGCCGGCCGCCACCGCGGCGGTGCGCGCGGCCAGCACGCCGAAGGTCAGGACGGCGCCGTCGCAGACCAGTGCCGGGCGGTCCGGGTGCGCCGCCGCCACCTGCTCGAAGCGACTGACCACCGACCGCCAGCCTCCGGCCGTGGCGTCGTCAGCCGCGGCGGCCGCTTCCGCCGGTGCGAGCACGGTCATGGGCAACGGCCCTCCCATCGACGGGCTGAGGGTGGCAGACACGGGCGCGGCCAGTTCACAGTGGGCGGCCTCAGAAGCTGAACTTGGCCGACTCCACGGGCAGGGCGGCCACGCTGTCGGCGAAGTGCTGTTCCAGGGCGGCCAGCTCAGCCGGGTCACCCCCCCGGTTGCGCACGCCCATCAGCTTCTGGCTGACGCGCAGCAGCCGCGTCAGCTCCGACACCCCCACGCCCTTGCCCTCCAGGTAGGGCAGCGACCAGAAGTCGAAGTCGTACAACGGCAGCCACACCGACTCCGTCACGCGCTCGAGCATCTCGTCGGTGAGCGCCGCGGCCCCGGCGGAGGACATGCTGAAATGAGACCAGGCGTACCCCTTACCCTCGATGCCCAGCAGCTCCTTCTGCTGGTAGACCGGCGAGCGGGGGTTGGCCCACCAGGCCTGCGCCCGCCACAGATCGGGCGCGGTCTCGTTGAGGAAGTCGATGGTGGTGCTCACCGACTTCTCGGTCTCGCCGGGGAACCCGACGATGATCGAGGCGAAGGTGGTGATGCCGCGTTCCTTGAGCCGGGCGATGCCGGTCCGGTACTCGCTGTCCTGCGCCAGCTTGTGCATATTGGCCAGCACCTCGCTGTCGCCGGACTCGATGCCCAGGAAGACCCCGGCGCAGCCGCTCCGGGCGGCCAGGTCGAACGCTTCCTCGTCCCGGGCGTTGGAGCAGCGGAAGTAGGAGTACCAGCGCAGGCCGAGATCCTCCTCGATCATCATCCGGCACAGCTGCTTGAAGCGCCTGGGCGGCACGTTGAACGTGTCGTCCACGAACACCACGTTCCGCGCGCCAAGGTCGGCCAGGGCCCGTAGCTCACCCCGTACCGTCTCCACTGACGCCGAGGCGAGCGCGCCGGCGCGCGCCGGGTAGTCGCAGAAGCTGCACTTGAACGCGCAGCTGCGGGCGGTGCGCAGCTGGGCGGTGACGCCGATGAGCTCCGGGGCGAAGCCCGCCCAGTCGATCGAGCACTCGTCGAGGTTGTTGTTCTCAGGCCGGCGCCTGGTACGCACCCACGCTCCGTCCGGACAGTGGATCAGGTTGTCCACGGTGGCGAGGTCGGCGCCGTCGCGCACGGCGTGGCACAGCCGGGCCAGGCTCTGCTCACCCTGCGACTCCTGGATATAAGAGTCGGCGCCCATGGCGAAGAAGAAGTCCTGGACGGCGCTGGTCACACCCGACACGCACAGGTTGTCGACCAGGGGACCGCCGACCACGATATGACTCGACGGCGACAGCTGCCGGATGAATTCGACGACCGGTCCCACCGGCAGGATGTTGACGTAGAACGTGGTGGTGATGGCGACGACGGCGGGTCGATCGGCAAGCAGCGCCGCGAGCCGGTCCCGCTCCCCGCTGAACAGCGAGATCGGTTCCGCCCGCAACCCCTGCTTGCGCAGGTAACTGGTCAGATACAGCGCCGCGAGGTTGAATACCTCGGCCACGTGGTACCGGTCGGCACGGCCGTGGCCACGACTTCGCAGCCGGCTGAACGCGTCGAGCCATGGCATCGCCTTGCCATCGACCACCAGATGCTCGGAGCGCATGATCTGGAACTCGGGCGTACCCGGGCCGGCCCTTTCGCACATGACCCGGTAGTCGTCGAAGTTCCCTTCGTTGTACCCGACCACCACGCAGTCGAGACCACCCATCGAGTCTGCTCCTCTGCTAGTCGGCGATAGCCGCGACGACGTCCGGATGCGGGCCTTGGGCAAGAACCGGCCGGTCACCCGTAGGCAGATCGTCAGGCTGAGGATCCGCTCGGTCCCGCGCGGGGCCATCACGGCTGCTGAGCGTCCGGCGTCGCTCGCCGTCCAGCCACCACTCCATGGCGATGAGCGCGACAGTCCAGCACAGCCATGAGGTGCTGGCGGAGACCGCCTGCGACTCCACCAGGTGGCTGCCATGGAACGTCGTGTGCAGCTGCGTGGCGTAGATCACCCCGATGAGCGGGCCGATGATCCGGTTGAGGATGTTCGACATGACCAAGGCGAAGCTGCGCAGCATCCAGCGGCGGTGATCGGCGAATCGGCCTTGCCGGGCGAGCATGAACCCGTAGGTCGTGGCGGCCACCCACATCAGGGCGTGCACGACATCGCTCAGTCCCTCAACAGGACCGAACGGCCAGGCCACCGAGATCACTATCACGGACAGCGCGGTCGGCCAGACGGAGGCGACGTAGACCCGGCCGGCGTTCCGGTGCACCCTGGGGTGCCGGTGCCGCAGCCACGGCCAGACCTGGAGGACGCAGGTGGCGATGGCCACCGTCGCGAACGTTACGTGACCCACCAGCAGCGGGAAGTAGAAGGGGAACTTCGCCAGCGGGAGCCTGCTCAGGGCTGGATCGTAGGCGAGCGGGACGTTCAGGACGAGGAACACGGCGACCACGGCCGCGAGCCCTCCGATGGCAATGCGGCCCCTGAGCCGGCGCCGGCCGGGGCGCGCGGCGCGGCCTGTGTGCCCGTCCCGCTCGCCGCCGGTCCGCGTCTGGCCGACAGGCGAATGCGGCGCGTGTGGCATGCCATAACGATGGTCCGTGGAGCCCGATCAGGCTATCCCTTCTTCATGTGACATCACCGCGCGACGGCGATCCGTGTAGGTTTTAGCCTAGGGAAAGGTGCTACGAACGGTGGCAGCTGTGGAAGGACTAGGCGTCGGTGTCGCGTCGACACAAAATCCAGCGATATCTATTCGCACCTTCGGCACTTTCGAGCTCGCGTTCGACGGTTGCGCGGTGGAGCGATGGAAAGCCGGAAAGGCCCGCAGTCTTCTTCAGTTCCTCCTCCTGCGGCCGGGGCGCACAGTATCGCGCAACGTGCTCTACGAATCGCTGTGGCCCGATGCGTCCTGGTCCAAAGACTCAAGCTCGCTCAAGGTCGCCGCTCACATGCTCAGAAAGGTCCTGGAAAGCGGCCAGGGTCAGCGGCGAACGGAGAATGGGCCGGCGCTGCGCCTGCTCACCCGCGAGTCGGGCTATCTGCTCGACGTGGACAACGTACCGGTCGACTGCGAAATCTTTGTGCAGCTGGTGGACGGGGCGTATGCGGCGCAGCTAGGTAATGACCGGGCCACCGCCGCGACGCTCTACCGCCAGGCTGCCGGACTTCACCGGGGCGACTTCCTGCCGGACGCATGCTACGACTGGGCGACCGCCCAGCGCGAGTGGCTGCGCAGCCGGCTGCTGTGCGCCCTCACTTTCCTGACGGAGACGAGCATCTTGCACGGCGACCACGTGGGCGTGATCCGCTGGTGCCAGCGGATGCTGGAGGTCGAGCCTTTCTACGAGGAGACATACCGGGCGCTCATCCTGGTCCACGCCCACCTCGGACAGCTCGCGCAGGTCCGCCGCTGGCACCAGCTGTGCGAGGTCCGGCTGCGCGACCACCTCCAGGTGGCCCCGGACCTCGCCACGCAGCGGCTCTACGCGAGAGCGCTCCGCGGCGAGTTCACCGGCCGGCCCATCGACCCGCGGGCCTGGCTGCACCAGCTTCAGCCAACCGGGCACGCCTCGCTGCTCCAGACGCCGGCGTGAGGCCCGTTCACCGCTGACCCGCCACCTCGACTGGCAGGTGCTTGATGCCGAGCATGAAATTCGAGGCCAGCCGTTCGATCCCGCCGGTCAGGGCGAACCGAAGGCCGCGCCGCACCAGCTCTTCCACCAGCACCGTGATCTCCATCCGGGCGGCCGCCATGCCGATGCACCGATGGTTGGCAACGCCGAAGGCCACATGATGGTTCGGAGTGCGGCCGAGGTCGAGGCGGTCCGCATGCGGGAACTGCTCGTCATCACGGTTGGCCGATGAGTTCCACAGCGTCAGGGCCTCCCCGGCCGGGATCCGGACCCCCCGCACCGTCACGTCCCTGGTCGTAGTCCTGCGCACGTACGCGTTCGTCGAGGTCCACCGGAACAGCTCATCCACCGCGGTGCTCAGCAGGGCGGGGTCGGCGTGCAGGCGGCGCTCCTCATCCGGGTACCGGATCAGCGCCTCGACGATCGCCGAGGCGGTGAAAGGAGTGGTCTCGTTGCCGCCCACCGCCACGTTGAGCGCGTTGTACAGGATCTGGCTCTCCGACAGCTCCCGCCCGTTGGTCCGCGCGGCGAGCAGGATGCTGACCAGGTCCTCGCCCGGGTCACGGCGACGCTGCCCGAGCAGCTCGGCGAGGAAGTCGAAAATCTCCACCTGGGCGCCGACCAGGGTCATCGACTCGCCATTGTCGCTGACGTACTCCTCGTCCCGGAAACCGATCATCGTGCGGGTGAGCTGAAGGAGGTGGAGGGCGTCGCCGCGACCGATGCCGAACATGGCAGCGAGCAGTCCGGCGGGGAGCTGGGGGGCGATATCCACCGCAAAGTCGCCGCCGCGGGCTGCGGCGAAGCCGTCGAGTGCGTCGCTGAGGTACTGCCGCACGTACCCGGCGGCCTGTTCCATCAGCCGCGGCCCGAACGCCTTGTGCACGTGCTGACGCAGCAGCCGGTGCTCCGGCGCGTCGGAGCAGATCAGCATCTGTCCCGAAGCGGTATCGGACGCGCTGCGGTACGAGCCGCCGAGCACGGTGCCGTACTTCGACGAGAACGTAACCGGGTCCAGGTACACCGCGGCCACATCCGCGTACCTGGTCAGTGCCCAGTAGCCCCCGCCGGGGGTGGCATTCCAGTAGACCGGCTCATGCTCCCGCAACCACGCCCACGCCGCGTGGGGGTCACCGGACACGAACAGATCGAGATCGTCCAGATCGATGACGGCTGTCGACATTGCGCTACCCCTTGTCGGTCCGCAGGACAGCTCAACCGCGTCCCTGCGGAACTGCTCGGATACGCCGCACCCGACGCCAGATCGACAGCACAGCCGGGTGACCTGCGACGTACCGAACCGCTCGTTCTCGAAGCCGCCGGCGCCGCGCCTGGTGCTTCTCGGCCTCCGACCGCTCCTGAATCTGGACGATCATCTGCGCCAATTCGTCAACCGAGGGTGATGCAAACACATCCCGCAGCAACAGCTCCACGCCAAATATCTCTCGGATCCGGCTGGTGAGCCGGGTCGCCAGAAAAGACGACCCGCCCAACCCGAAGAAGCTGTCGTGAATACCGACCCTGTCGGCGGCGAGGAGTTCTTTCACGATTTCTGCGAGCTGGTGTTCCATCGGCGTGCGCGGGGCCACGTAACTGTCGACCGGGCTGCTTTCCGCACTCGGATCCGGAAGGGCACTCAGGTCGTAGTCGCCCTCGGGTGTCAGCGGGAGCTCGTCCAGTACGAAGAGGTGTTCCGGTATCAGGTAGTCGGGCAGCCGGGATGCGAGGTGCTTGCGGATCCGGATGGTGCCGAGCGTCGGATCCGAGCCGACGACATAGCCGAGAAGCATTGTGCGGCCGTCCATTCCGACATGCGCGGTCACGACCGCGTCGCATACGTCGGGCACGGTGCGCAGGGCTGCCAGCGTCTCGACGGGGTCGACCGCCGGGCCGGGGCGGCTGCCCTCCTCGGTATAGCCAATCACGTTGTTGCCAGCTCCTTTCTGAGGCGCGAGTCTTCAGCTAGCTTCCCCACGAACTCAAGCGTGCCGTCGGTCCAGCGGCGCCCGAGGTCGCCGGTCCGGTAGGAGCCGAAGCAGATCTCGGCGACCTCCCCGATCGCGGCTGGCTGCCCGCCCGGGTGGCGTAGCTGGGCTGGGTTGTCGCGCAGGTCCGTGCCCAGGGGGACACGCAGGGGTGCGGTCTGGAGTTGCCAGTCGTCTGGCACCGCATACGCGGCGAGTGGCCGGCCGTCGCGGCCCATGCGGTAGACACCGACGCCGCGGCAGGCTGCCGACAGTCGGTGCAGCGCCTCGATGTCCTGGGAGATGAGGTCACCGGAGTTGTCGATGAACACGTAGCGCAGCGCCGGAAGTTGTGGCCGGGCGGCCTGGGCGGCCATGGCGCGCAGGATCGGCGGGCTGAGGTACATGACGGTGATGGCGCTGGTCTGCAACCACGCGGTGAGGGCGCGGATGTCGCCGGTGAACGAGTCTTCCGGCAGGACCAGTGCCGCTCCGGCGCAGAACGCGCTGGACAGCGCCGACAGCAGGTGGCCGGGCAGGGCGGACAGCACCGTGAACCGGTCATCGCCGCTGAGCTGGAACCGCTTTACCGCCCAGTCGCCATCCGGGGCACGCGATCCGGAGGAGCCTACCTGGCCCGCCCACGGATCGGCCTGATCGCAGAACAGGGTGCTCAGGTCGAGTGTTCCCTCGGCGGCCTCGGTCGTCGGGCTCACGTCCAGCGCCGTCGAGACCCCGGGATAGCGGGCCGGGACCGGGCCGGCCGCTTCGATCACCGAGAAGGTCGCGTCGGCTTTCATGCATCCCAGGACCGCGGCCACGAAAGCGGCCGTTGGTCGCCTGATCACGCCGAGACAGTCCGCATGCAGTGCGGGTCGCCGCGCCAAGACCTGCGCTACCCGGTCGGCCGCCCGGGCGAGCCACTGATAGCTCCATTCGCCGTCCCGGTCGATCACCGCGGCCCGGTCCGGGAGCCGGGCATACCAGTCGACCGCCAGGTGCGGCGCCGGCACCGGTCGATCGCCAGGCGGGATCTCGGCCCCGGTAGCTTCCTCCGCAGCCTGGAACGGGTAGTCGAGAAGGCCTCTGGTGGGGTCGTCCACTACCGCGCGCAGAAACGCGCACGTGTGTTCGAGGAGGGTCTGCATCATCGCCGCCTGGTAGCGCTCGGCGTTGAATTCGAGTCGGAGCAGGAGTTCGCCGCGGAGCTGCTGCGCGGTGAAGACGACATCGAAGCTGCTGAGCAGCTGCGGCGTGTCCATCGCCTCTAGCGAGATATCACCGATCTGGTCGACCGGAGAGAGCTCGATCGCGTTCAGGATCACCTGGAACAGCGGCGTCCGGCGAGGATCTCGCGTTACCTGCAGTTCCTTCACGAGTACGTCGATGGGCGCCTCAGCATGGGCGTAACCGTCCAGCGAGATCTGGCGCACCCGCCTCAGCAGGTCGGCGAAGGTCGGATTACCCGACAGGTCTACGCGAAGCGGCAGGGTATTGATGAAGAACCCGATCAGGTTCTCCGTTCCGGTGTCGGTCCTGTCGCTCATCGATACCCCGATCACGACGTCCCGCTGGCCGGACCAGCGGCCCAGCACCGTGGCCAGGCTCGCCAGCATTGCCATGAATGACGTCACGCCGTGCTTGCGGCACAAGTCATGTAGCGTGGCTGTCTCCTTCTTGGTCAGCGCAGACCGTACCCGGTCGCCTCCGGCTCCCGGAGACAGCTGGGCGGTTGGCAGGGCAAGCGCGGGCGGCGCACCGGCCAGGTGACGTCGCCAGTAACCCACGTGCGACTCGAGCGCGTTGCCCACCAGCCATCCACGCTGCCACACCGAGTAGTCGCGGTACTGGATCGGAAGTGCGGGCAGGCCGGCCCGATCCACGTCACCACCGGCCCGGTACAGCGCCGACAGTTCCCGCCCGAACAGGCCGACCGACCAGACGTCGGAGATGATGTGATGCGCGGTGACACTGAGCTGGTGTTCGGTGTCACTCAATCTGATCAGCAGGCAACGGAGCAGCGGACCCTCCGCCAGGTCGAATGGAGTGGTGAACTGCTCATCCATCAGGCGGAGGGCGACGCCTGCGCGGTCGCCGTCGACGTCGGTGAGGTCCGCTACGCTGAGGCGCCAGTTCTCGTCGAGATCGTCCACGACCTGGACCGGCCGGCCGTCCACGGTGGGGAACCTCGTGCGCAGGGCCTCATGGCGGGCAAGAATCGCGCGGAAACTGGCCTCCAAGGCGGCGACATTGAGCGGGCCGACAAGGCGCCGCCGCCCCCCGACGTGGTACGACGTCCTCGGCCGCAGCTGGTTCTCCAGCCAGAGCCGCTCCTGATCGAACGACAACACCGGATCAGCATCCGGCGGCCGGCGACTGACAACCCTTTCCGCATTGGCGTTAGTGGCCGCCTGGGCCAGAAGCGCGACGGTGGGGTGCTCGAAGAAGTCACGTGGCGAAAGGCCGATCCCCTCCTCCTGGGCCCGGGCGACGACCTGGATGGCCTGGATCGAGTCGCCGCCGAGGTCGAAGAAGTTGTCGTGGATGCCGACCTGGGCGACTGCGACGACGGTCGAGACGATGTCGGCCAGCTTCTGCTGCAACGGCGACTGTGGCGCGACGTACTCCTCGGTCAGGTCCGGCCGGTCGCCGTCCGGCGCAGGCAGGCGGTCGCGGTCGACTTTGCCGTTAGGGGTGAGCGGAAGCGCGCCGAGTTCGACGAATGAGGATGGCACCATGTAGGCCGGAAGTTCGCGTTCGAGGAACCAGCGCAATTCACCAAGGCTGGGCGCGGCTCCCGGGCGCGGGACCACATACGCCACCAGCCGCCGGTCGCCGGGTGCGGGTTCATAGAGGGCCACGACGGACTCGGCGACCTGCGGATGCCTGCTGAGGGTCGACTCGATCTCCATGGGTTCCACCCGGAATCCGCGGATCTTGATCTGCGTATCGACGCGGGAGATGAACTCCAGGTTGCCGTCGGCACGCTGGCGGACTACGTCACCCGTGCGGTACAGCCGCTGTCCCGGCCATGCCGGGTCCGGATCGGCGATGAAGCGGTGCGCAGTCTGGCCGGGGCGGCCGAGATAGCCGCGGGCCAGGCTGATGCCGCCGATGTACAGCTCACCAATGCCTCCCAAAGGCACCGGCTTGAGCCGACTGTCGAGAATGCGGAGGTCGGCCGACGGCAGGGGGGTACCGATCGGCAGGTTCGGCCAGACGCGGACCGGGTCGGCCGGGTCGAGGCGGAAGAAGGTCGAGCTGACCGTGGTTTCGGTCAGTCCGTACACGTGCATCAGCGGCACGCCCAGCCGCCACCACAAGGCCAGCCGTTCGGGCAGGACACGCTCGCCGCCGATGATCACGAGCCGTAGCGAGCTCGCCAGCTCCCGGCCCAGGCGGTCGAGCTCGCGGACCCACTCGTGCCAGTACGCGGTCGGCAGTTCCATCACGGTCAGCCGCTCCCGCTCGACCAGCTCGGTGAGATCGCCTCCGCCGCTGATCAGGTGCTGCGTCGGGATGACCACGGCACCGCCGGCGAGCCAGATCGGGAACAGCTCCTCGACCAGCACGTCGAAGCTCGGCGAGGCGAACTGCAGGAATCTGTCGCCGGTGCCGAGCCCGAGCCGGTCCACGACGTCACGAGCGAACGTCACCAGGGAGCGGTGCTCGATCATGGCGCCCTTGGGCTGGCCCGTCGAGCCCGAGGTGTAGACCATGTACGCCAGGGACGTCAGATCTGGCGCCTCGGGCAGGTCGTGGTCGGCGTCGCCACCGGCCAGGGGCGACGGGCCGTCGAGGAGAACGGTCTTGTCCGGCAGACCGGATCCGGCACTGGCGAGCAGGGGCGCCAGCCGCTGCTGAGTGACCAGCACCTGCGCGCTCGCGTCGGCGAGCATGAAGGCGATGCGGTCGGGCGGGTACGCGGGATCCAGGGGGACGTAAACTCCGCCGGCCTTGAGCACGCCGAGGATCGCCACGGCCAGCTGCGGCGAGCGATCCACCATGATGCCGACCCGCGTTTCCCGGCCAACGCCCCGGGTGCGCAGGTGGCGGGCCAGCAGGTTGGCGTCCCGGTTGAGGTCGGCGTAGCTGGTCGGGACCCCGTCGCAGATGACCGCGGGTGCGTACGGGGCGAGGGCGACTCGGCGCTGGAACAGCTCGACGAAGCCGGCCTCGACTCCGCTCTCCGCGGCGGCCGGTGTCTGGTGCGTCGACGCTGGGGCGACGGCGAGTTCCACCTGCCGCACTGCGGTGTCGGGCGCGGTGACGATCTGGCGCAGGACCTTCTGGAACTGGTCGGCGAGCAGCACCACCGCATCGGCGTCGAACAGCTCGGTCATGTACTGCCACTGCAGCTGCAGCGTGTCGGCACGCGGGATGGCGGACAAGGTGAGGTCGATCGACGCCAGGCCGAGGTCGATCGGCTCCGGCGTGATGCGCAGACCGGGCAGCTCCAGGGTGCTGCCGGGCACCGTGAGCACATTGATCCACATCCGGCTCAGCGATGTCTGCGACGATTCGCGCCCGAGGCCGAGCTCCTCGATCAAGCGGTCGAAGGGCAGGTTCTGGTGGTCGAGGGCGGTGGCCATGGTGTCGCGAGCCTCATGCACGACCTCGCGCAGCGTCTGGTCATCGGCCAGCCGCATCCGCAGCGGGAGCGGGTTGGCGAAGCAGCCGATGAGCCGCTCCGTCTCCGCCCGGTCGCGCCCGGAGACAAGGGAGCCGATGACGAGGTCGTCCTGCTCGAGATAGCGGTACAGCAGCACGGAACAGGCGGCGAGCAGGACCATGAACAGCGATGCGTTCTCGCGCTCGCTGAAGCGGCGGAGATCGGCGGCGAACTCCGGCGAAAGGTTCACGTTGTGCACGTCGCCGGCGAACGTGGGCCGAGCCGGATACGGCCGGTCGGTCGGCAACGCCAGTCCCGCAGGAATGCCTGACAGCGTTCGTTTCCAGTGCTGCAGCTCGGCGGCCATCCGCGCGTCCCCGTACTGCTCACGCTGCCAGGCGGCGAAATCACCAAACTGGATCTCCGGCGGCAGGCTGCGGTCGCCGCCATTCCGATGGATGCCGTACAGCGTCACGAGCTCCTGCACCAGGATCGCCAGCGACCATGCGTCCGACGCAGCATGATCGGTGGTGAACAGGGCCACGTGGGTGTCTGCGGCCAGGCGCATCAGAGTGATCCGCAGCCGCTGCGGATCCTTCTGATCGAAGGGACGCAGTATCTCGGCTTTACCGCGCCGGTGCACCTCCTCTCGCTGCTGGCTAGGCGAGAGGTCCGACAGGTCGACAACAGGAGTCGGCACCGGGGTAAACGGGTGCACCACCTGCACAGGGGTCCCGTCACCCTGCAGCTCCACCGTGGATCGCAGCACCTCGTGCCGCTCGGTGACCTCAGTGAGGACACGGCTCAGCAGTTCCAGGTCGAGCTCGCCTTCGACCCGGAAGGAACTGGCGATGTTGTTGGCCGACCGAAGCCGCTCGATGGCCCATTCCCGCTGCTGCGCGATCGCCAGCGGGGTGGGCAGGGAGCGATCGCGTGGCATGATCCGCTCCGTCGGGCCAGGCCCGCGTGTCGCTACCAAGTCGGCGACCCGCGACTCCAACAGCGTCCTCTGCTCTGGAGAGAGAGCCGCGATCCGGCTCTGCAGGTCGGCCATAAGGGCACTCCCATCCGCGCTTCTCGCGCACGAGCTGTTCTGCAAGAGGACGGAGATGCGTCCTGCCCCGCGACTCTATCCACGGACAGCGAGAAAGTGATGTCACGTGAAGGGAGGACGGTCCTATGCCGGCCCCCGGTTTATGTGACACGACGGCTGCGCGACAGGCTCGTAGCTTCCCTTTGACGTAGTCCGACGCGGAGGAGCAGATGTGGCAGCGCCAAGGTCCGGGTTCCGCACGTTCGCAATCCTCTGGGGCGGGCAGTTCGTCTCGGCGATCGGAACATTTCTTACGGACTTTGCCCTGGGCATCTATGTCTATCGGCAGACTAATTCAGCCACAACGCCCGATTGGTGTACGCACTCCCCATCCTTCCACTGATTCTGGTTTCCCCCATTGCTGGTTCGCTAGTGGACAGGTGGGGTAACAGGCGTGCCCTTCTGGTGAGCAACATAGGCGCCATGATCATCGCATTGATCCTGGTCGTGCTGCTGGTCACCAATACCTTCGCGGTGTGGAACGTATACGTTGTTGTCGCTGCCTCGTCCGTCCTCCTGGGCAGCTCGGCGATCCTCGTTGGCAGCAGTCAGAACATCTGGCAGACCAAGGTAGATCCGCAGCTGATGGGTCGCGCAATGGCATTGAAGAATACGATCATCTTCGGCCTTCAGTTCGCCGGGTTCGTCCCTGGCGGGCCCGGTCGCCGACGGGATTTTCCTGCCCCTGGTCGGCCGAGATCACGTCCGCTCCCCTGTCGTAGCGATGCTGGTCGGCAATGGCCCTGGCCGGGGATTCGCCCTCCTGCTGATGGTTATGGGCAGCCTAATCGCGCTCCTGGCGGTGGTTGCCTATATGTATCCGCGTCTGCGCCACGTCGAGGACGAACTGCCGGACACGGTTCTCGACCTGGCGGACGTCGCCGCCGATCCAGCCGGGACCCGAGCGTAACGCCCAGCCGGAGACGGGAGTTCGGGCATCGCCATCCGCCGCGCCGGCCTGCTAAACCTCGCGGCGGTGGCCGTCACGCGTCCGGCGTCCGCGGCTTCGAGCGGTGGCTCACCACGGAGGGCAGCGCGGCGAACCCGCGCTGATGCGGAGAGTGAACTCGCCGGGCATTGGCCATGTCGATCTCGTAACCCGACACCAGGGCGCCGATCTCCTCGAGGGCGATCCTCATCTCGAGCCTGGCGAGCGCGGCGCCGAGGCAGTGGTGCGGCCCATGGCCGAAGCTGATCAGCTTGCTGGTGTCACGGTCCAGGTCGTAGCGCTCCGGATCCGGGAACACCCGCTCGTCGCGGTTGCCCGAGGCGGGCAGAATCGCCACCCGAGCGCCTGCCGGCAGCTGGATGCCGTGGATCACCGTGTCCTCGGTAAGGCAACGTGCCGTCATCTGGCTCGCCGAGTCGTAACGCAACGTCTCTCTGACCCAGTCCGCGGCGCGTCCGTTCAGCCCCGCCCGCTGGACATCCGGGCGGAGCCAGCCGTTGTACCAGGCATTGCCGATCGTCTTGCCGGTGGACTCGTTGCCCGCGCTGATCACTAGGAACAAGAACGCGACGATCTGTGCCTCGGTGAGCTTGACCCCGTTGACCTCTGCTTGGATCAAAGCCGACGTCAGGTCGTCGCCCGGGTGGCGGCGCAGGTCCCCGACCAGGCGGACGAAGTAGTAGGCGAGGCGCAGGGCCGCGGCCACCGAGTTCTCACCTCGGTCCTCTGACCCGTCGTCACGCTGGTTCAGCTGGTCGGTGTCAGCGCGGACCTGGTCCCAATCGGCGGCAGGTACTCCGAGCATCTCGCAAACGACGTCATTCGGCAGGGCGGCGGCGTAATTGGCGGCGAAGTCGAAGCTCTGCTGGTCCCGCAGCGGCTCCAGTCTGGCGCGCGCGAGCTCGCGGATCCGGGGTTCCAGGGCGGCCACCCGGCGGAGCGTGAATGCTCCTGACACGAGGCTGCGATGCGCGCCGTGCTCAGGAGGGTCCATGGCAAGGAAGAAGCTGGTCTTCACGGCATGCGGCCCCCACAGCTCCGTCTCCAGCGAAATGCCGTTGCGATTGGAGAACAGGGCCGGATTCTTCAGCGCGGCCACGACATCGGCGTGGCGGGACAGCGCCCAGAAGTTACGTTCCTCGTTGCGGTAAAGAGGCGCGTGCTCGCGCATCCACGCGTAGAAGGGGTACGGATCCTCGTGCACCTTGTAGTCGAAGGGATCGTAGCCGCGTTCGGCTACCGCGTCCTCGAGTCCATCCTGGATGGTCAGGCCGTCTGCATCCATCAATACAACTCCAGTGCAAGGACGAGAAGGGCCGCTCCGGCCGCGATCGGCATGGTCACAAACCACCGCGCTCGCCGCGGCACGGAGAAAGAAATGCCGTTCAGGTACTTCTTTCACAGCGAATGTACGGCGCGGGCGACCGGCTCGTCGCGTCACCCGAACTGGGGGCTACCTCTGGTAGCGAATCGGCCGGGTGAGACGGGATCTCCCCGCAGCCGTGGCGTCAGGGCGGGATACGGGTTCGCCGCTCCTGGGTGGTGGCGCGAACGACAGGTCGCGCAGCCTGAGGGCTCGGCTGGGGCGGAGCGCAATCAGCCTGGTGGTCGGGTCGGTAAAGGACTGTGTCACCTCATGCGACCTGGGCATATTCATGGATCAGGCCGCCGAGTCGGTCCCGCCGTAGTACACGGGTATCCGTGCCCTCATCGGGTGGAAGAGCACGCCCGGCGGGCGGGTTCTGGTGCAGCACCCGGTGCGGGCGGTGGCCGTTGTAGTGATCGACGTACTCATCAAGGACCGGCCGCAAGTGCGGTTTGCCGCGGCCCGCAGCACCGTGCCGAAGTACGCGTCAGCGTCCGCGGGCTCCATCTCCCGCAGCGGTCGGCCGAACCAGGTCCTGACCTGCTCCAGGTGCACCACGTCGGAGCGGATCGTGCCATCGGCCACTCGAAGACCCGGGATGGATCGGCAGAGGAAGCCCAGGTCCTGGGGCTAAAGAAATTAATGAGGCCTCAGGGAACTCTGGGGTTATTTATTAAAGGACCAGGTCAACTGGCACCTCGTCGGGCGGCCTACCCTACCTCACGCCGGGTTCTGCGAGAGCCGGGGGTGCGATTCCCCCCGGCTACTCACCTGGGCCAGGGGTGAAGAAAGGACTCTGGATATTCGAGGACCCCTGTCCATTATTCAAGGGACAGGACACTCGTATCGGCTATGAGTACGGTTAATGTTAGCACTTGGTTGCTTCGGAAAGCGGATCTCTGGGGAAGGAGTCAACGAAAATGAACCCGTTCGATGATCCTGAGGGGACATTCTTGGTGCTTGTTAATGATGAGGAGCAGCACTCTCTGTGGCCCGGCGGGCTGCCCGTTCCGCTGGGCTGGCGGATTGCCCACGGCGGCGGCACCCGCCAGGCATGTCTGGATTATATCGAGGAGAACTGGACTGATCTGCGTCCGCTGAGCGCCCGGTCCGCTGCTGCCGGGATTTCCGCGGGAGCTATTTCCGCGGGGCAGTGACCGCATAAGCGGCTCTTGGGCAATGTCGTCGGGAGAACTGCATTCGATGGAATCAGTGATGGGCACCGATCCGCCGCCAGAGGCTGCGCGGTGCATACACGAGCTTGTGGCGGAACAGGCCGCCCGGACGCCGGATCGGACCGCGGTCAGTTACGGGAGCAGCACCCTGACCTACCGGCAGCTCAACGGCGCGGCGGACAAGCTGGCGCAGCGGCTCCGTGCCGCCGGGGCCGGCGCCGGCGCCGTCGTCGCCGTGGTGCTGGAGCGCTCCCCCGAGCTCATCGTCGCGCTGACGGCAGTACTCAAGTCCGGCGGGGCTTACCTCTATCTCGACCCGAACGAGCCCGCCGAGCAGCGCGCCCGCATCACGCGCGACGCGGCGGCGGAGTTCGCCGTGATCGGTCCCGAAACCCGCGGCCAGGCGCCGCCCGTGGCTCATGCGCTGTCCGTGCAGGACGACACGGCCTGCCCTGCCGCGCCTGCCGGGGCGGAGATCACTCCGGACACGCCTGCCTACGTGTGCTACACCTCAGGATCAACGGGTGAGCCCAAGGGCGTCGTCGTGTCCCACCGGGCGATCAGCCGGCTCGTGTATAACCAGTCGTGGATGCAGGTCCGCGATGACGACGTGTTCCTCCAGCTGACGAGGGTCGGTTTCGACGTCTCCACGTTCGAGATCTGGATGCCCCTGGTCCGCGGCTGCCGCCTTGCCATCGCGCCGCCCGGTCCCGCGGACCTAGCCGAGATCTCCGAGACGATCCGGGCTGAGGGGGTAACCGTCCTCTGGCTGACGGCTGGCCTGTTCCACAGGCTCGTGACGCACCATCTCGCGGGCCTCGGGCGTGTGCGGCATCTTCTCGCCGGCGGCGATGTCCTCTCGCCGTCGCACGTGGAACGACTGCTCGCCGCGCACCCGCACCTCATCTTCACCAACGGGTACGGCCCGACGGAGAACACCACCTTCACCACGTGCTGGACAACCCGGACCAGCAGCACCGCCCCTCGCGTCCCGATCGGCGTCCCGATCGACGGGACCACCGTCGCGGTGCTCGACGACAGCATGCGGCCGGTGCCGCACGGCGAGGCCGGCGAACTGTGGGTCGGCGGCGAGGGCGTCGCCACCGGATACCTGAACAAGCCCGCGGCGACAGCGGAGAAGTTCGTGGCGGACCTGGATCCGGCACGCCCGGGCGGCCGCATATACCGCACCGGAGATCTCGTGCGCTGGGCCGGGGACGGCACACTCGACTTTCTCGGCAGGTCCGACAGGCAGGTGAAAATCCGCGGCTACCGGGTCGAGCCCAGTACCGTGGAAATGGAACTGCTCCGCTACCCCGGCGTTGAGCAGGCGGCCGCGCTCACCCAGACCGACGGAGCCGGTGATATCCGGCTGATCGCCTACGTGGCCGTCGGGCAGCTCAGCCCGGATAAGTGGACGGCCTTCAGCGCCGCGCTCCGTGACCAGCTCCGCGCGACCATCCCGGCCTACCTTGTGCCGTGGGCTATCATCGTCCGGCCGGATATCCCGCTGAATCCTAACGGCAAGGTGGACCGCACGGCCCTGCCGGCCGCCAAGATACCGCGTAACGTGTGGATTGACTACGTTATGCCGGCCGATTCCATCGAGCACCGTCTCGCTGCGATCTGGAGCGACGCGCTGGACGTCGAGCCCGTGGGGGTAAACGACAACTTCTTCGAGCTGGGCGGGCATTCACTACTGGCCGCAGAGCTGCTCACCGCGCTCCAGCAGGAGTTCAACGTTAGTTTGCCGGCCCGGACCCTGTACCTGCGGCCGACCATCGCCGACCTGGCCGGGGAACTGCGCCCGCAAGAAGACAGCGGCACCAAGGATCCGGTGGAGGAGATCGCGAATGCCCCAGTTCAGTAGCCCTATCGCCGGGGACGCCGCCGGATGCCCGGCAGGGGCGGCCTCCCTCGATCTCTCCGACCCTGTTCTGTACAGCGAAGGTGACTACCGCAGCGCCTGGGAAGAGCTCCGCGGGATGGACCGCCTTACCTGGTATCAGGTCGACGACCGCCGCGGCTTCTGGTCGGTGCTCAGGTACCACGACGCCGACCGCGTCCTGCGTGACCCCGCGACTTTCACCTCAGAGCGCGGCACGCTGCTCAACCTGCTGGGCAACGAGGATCCCGCGGGCGGCCGGCAGATCGCGGCGACCGACCCGCCGCGCCATACCGCCATGCGCGGCCGCCTGCAGAAGGCCCTCGCGATTAAGGCGATCGAGCGGCAGAGCGACCTGATCCGCGGCCTCGTGCTCGAGGTGATCGGCCCGCTCGCCGACGGCGGGACCTTTGACTTCTCCGAGGCGATGCTGGCCCTGCCCGTGGCAATCGGAGGCGAGACCATGGGCCTCCCCCGGCAGGACTGGCCGCGGCTCGGCCGGCTCCTTAACGCCTCGATCGCTCCCGATGATCCGGAATACCGGGAACCGGGCGGAACGCAGGCCACCCTCGAGATGGCCCACCGCGAACTGTTCGCCTACTTCCAGGACATCTACCGGGAACGCCGTAAGAAGCTCGGCGACGACCTCATCAGCGTGCTGATCACCACCGAGTTCGACGGGCGCGCCATGTCGCCTGGCGAGATCATGTCCAACTGCTACAGCGTCCTGCTCGGAGCCGTCGTCACCACACCGCATTCGCCCAACTACGTGATGGCAGAGCACACGGAAGACGGGCTGCTCGGCACGTGGGCGGCTGATCTGGACGCCACGCCCACGGCCGTGGAGGAAGCCCTTCGCCTCGCCTCCCCGGTCAGCCATTTCATGCGCTACGCGGTTCGCGACACCGAGGTGCGCGGGACGCGAATCAGTTCCGGGGACGCGGTCGTGGTCTGGCTCGGCGCCGCCAACCGCGATGAAGAGGTATTTCCGGACTCGCTGACGTTCCAGCTGCGCCGGAAGCCGAACAAGCATCTCGCCTTCGGCGTGGGACCGCACTACTGCGTCGGGCACACCGTAGCGCGGGTCACGCTCCGGATCCTGTTCACGGAGCTTCTTACCCG
>Ga0209517_10001066_pt1 | contig 43353 bp, 27 predicted proteins | sample PeaSoiMetSII2010_FD_187695 | JGI IMG/M metagenome (GOLD analysis project Ga0209517, IMG submission 187695) | Peat soil microbial communities from Weissenstadt, Germany - SII-2010 (SPAdes) (version 2) | ecosystem: Environmental > Terrestrial > Soil > Wetlands > Peat | place: Germany...
ATTCGCCGCCATGACCGAGACCATAGTTACGTTCGACTGCAGGGCACGCAGCAGGCTCTCGGGGCCGACAAGGCCATCGGCGTCGACTGGAAGGTGAGTGATTTTTGTTCCCGGCTTCGCTCCTGAGGCGGCGAGGAATCGGCAGGTCTCGAGAATCGCGGCGTGCTCGATGGAACTGGTGACGACGTGGCCGGGGCGGCCGCTGGCGCCGACCGCCCCGATGAGGGCGAGGTTGTCGGCCTCGGTGCCGCTGGCGGTGAAGATGATTTCATCGGGCTCGGCACCGATCAGAGCTGCCACTTGCGCACGCGCGGTCTCGACCGCTTCGCGGGCCACACGGCCTTCATGATGCAGGCTCGAAGGATTTCCAAACGCGCCGCCAAGGAACGGCCCCATCGCCGCCAGCACTCGAGGATCAAGCGGCGTGGTGGCGGAATGATCAAAATAAATTCGCGGGTTCATGAATGCTTCTCCAGCCGGGCTGCGCTGGGCCTGCGCGCCCCTAAAAACACGAATGCCTCATCCGGGATGTGGGGACGAGGCAATTGCTCACCGAGATCTCATGTCCCCCGCAAACCGGGCGGGAATTGACACCATATGATCAGGCTGGTTCCTGATCCGGTTGTCGTGGCTTCTCTGGGCCCGTTACCCTCAGCCACTCTGCATGAGACTACGGCTTCATTCCGGCACGAATGCCGGAACACATCAACGATAGGACGAGTGGGAAGAAGTGTCAAGAATTATCGGCGCCATTGCGTTGGCGCGCCTGGCGAACTGCCTTTTCAAGATCGGCAATGGACGCATCGAGCCGTTCGGTAGTGGCGCAGTTTGACGGTGGAAGAATAAACGTGAACCACGAAGGACACTAAGGTTCACGAAGGACTTCACTTGCAGGGGTTTCCTTCGTGTGACTTCGTGTCCTTCGTGGTGAAGCCCTCTAAATTGAGCCACTGCTACCCGTTCGCGTTCATTGACGCAGCCTGTTTTCCACACGTAAGATTCGATCCTCATGATCGGCCAGACAATATGATCGGCCAGACAATTTCCCACTACCGGATCGTCGAAAAGCTTGGTGGCGGGGGGATGGGCGTGGTTTATAAGGCCGAGGATACCGAGCTTGGCCGCTTCGTTGCTTTGAAATTTCTGCCCGACGAACTATCGCGCGACCCGCAAGCCCTGGAACGCTTTCGCCGGGAGGCGCGCGCCGCGTCTGCCCTGAATCATCCCAACATCTGCACCATCTACGAAATTGGCAAGGACAGTGACCAGTCGTTCATCGCCATGGAGTATCTGGAAGGCGAGACGCTGAAGCATCGCATCGCCGGCAAGCCGATGGAGAGCGAGGTTGTGCTTGCACTCGCCATCGAGATCGCCGATGCGCTGGCTGCGGCGCACGCCAAGGGCGTCGTCCATCGCGACATTAAGCCAGCCAACATTTTTGTGACGGCGCAGGGGCATGCCAAGATTCTCGACTTCGGACTGGCTAAGGTTGCCTCTGCCGGTGCGCGGACTCCTGAGAGTGCGGTGATGACACAGGCTACATTGGATGGTCCGGAGCAACTGACCAGCCCGGGCACTGCGCTCGGAACGGTCGCATATATGTCGCCGGAGCAGGTGCGGGGAAAAGAATTGGACGCCCGCACCGACCTGTTTTCCTTTGGGGTGGTGCTCTATGAAATGGCGACGGGTGCGCTGCCCTTTCGAGGGGATACTTCCGGAGTGGTCTTCGAATCCATTCTGAACCGGGCTCCGGCGGCGCCCGTCCGCCTCAATCCGGAAGTGCACCCCGAGCTGGAACGCATCATTGACAAGGCGCTGGAGAAAGATCGCGACACCCGCTATCAGCACGCCGCGGACATGCTGGCTGACCTGAAGCGTCTGAAGCGCCAAAGCGAGTCGAGCCGGGTGGCGGTCGCGCAAGCCGTTCCACAAGCCAAGCTCAAGAAAACGGGTGTGTGGATCGCTGCTGCGGGCCTCGCCATCATCGCCGTCGTAGCAGCTTCCGTCTGGTACCTGAGGTCGAGCCGGGCATCGCAGATCGATTCGATTGCCGTGCTTCCTTTCGTCAACGTCAGCGGCGACACCAGTGCGGATTATCTCAGTGACGGCCTGACCGAGTCGCTGATTGCGAGCCTCACCCACGTCCCCGATCTGAAAGTGAAATCGCGCAACTCGGTCTTCCGCTATAAAGGGAAGGATGTGGACGTGCAGAAAGCCGGCAGCGAGTTGGGCGTGTCAGCGCTGGTAAGCGGGCGCGTCACGCCGCACGGCGACAACGTGGAGGTCAGCGCCGAGCTGACCGACGTCCGCGATAATACCGAGCTCTGGGGGCAACGCTACACCGGCAAGAGCACGGAGATCATCTCGCTGGAGCAGCAGATCGCGGGTGATCTGGCGGCGAAGTTGCGCTCCGGCATGAGCAGTTCCGAGAAGCAACTGGTCACCAGGCAAGGCACGCAAAATCCCGAAGCCTACGAGTTGTATTTGAAGGGACGCTACGCCTGGGGTAAACGAACCCCTGCGGACATGGAGAAGGCAATTTCCTATTTCAATCAGGCTATCGCCCAAGACCCCGGCTACGCGTTGGCGTATGCGGGTCTGGCCGATGTCTACTCGACATACGTGGTCTATGGTGCCAAACCGAGCGAGGTCATTCCCAAGTCGAATGCCGCCGCCCGCAAGGCGCTGGAACTGGATCCGACGCTGGCCCATCCTCATGCGGTTCTCGGCGGCAACTATATGGATTACGACTGGGATTTCGCCGGGGGAGAAGCCGAGTACAAGAAGGCGCTGGAACTCGATCCCAACGACGCCACAGCTCATCAATGGCATGGGGAGGATATGGGCTGGATTGGCGGCAGAGAGCAGGAAGCGCTGGCCGAGATCAATCGCGCCCACCAGCTGGACCCATTGTCGCCGATCATCAGCGAGTGCACGGGAGTGGTTCAATACACGATCCGGCGATTCGACGAGGCAATTGCCACATGCCAAAGAGTGGCCGCCGAAAACCCGACATTCGCCCAGGCACACCGTTGTTTAATCGACGCCTATTGGGGCAAAGGCATGTACCCGCAGGTCGTGGAAGAATACAGGCTCTTCGGCCAGCTGGATGGGAACCCGAAAGAGATTGAGTTTGCCACCGCTCTGGAACAGGGCTTTCGCGCCGCGGGCTGGAAGGGCGCTCTCACCAAAGGCATTGAGGTCCGGATGGCACAGCGGAAGTCCGGCTACTGGCCTGCGTATGAACTTGCGGATCTCTACGCGGGGCTGGGAGAAAAAGACGAAGTTTTTCGCTGGCTCAACGCCGCCTACGAAGAGCGCGACTACCAGATGGAGGGTTTGCGGACCGACTTTCAGCTCGATCCCGTGCGCTCCGACCCGCGCTTCGCCGAACTGGTGCGCAAGGTCGGACTGCCGCAGTGAGGCGCATCTGCTTTGCTATAATTAAATGCTGCCTCGAAGTTGTGATTCATAACTGTGCGGAAGTGGTGGAACTGGCAGACACACCATCTACCTGCATCGCTTTAGCAATTCTCTACAAGCTTCTGATAATAAACCTTCTACCTTTCGCCTCAATCACTTGCGCTAACATCCCTCGGAACGGCCAGTAGCCGCCAGTAAGCCCCGGATGCAGGCAGTCGGTGCAAAATCCGGTGCAGTTCCTCGCGGTACTAGAAAAGGCCGCTCTGCGTCGATTACGTGAAAGATCAGGCCACACAGACCGGTGCGCCCGGAAGCTCTTGAGCGTACGCTTTTCAGAGTGGCGTTAATGAACGCTGTACTACTGCTGTACTACTAAAGAGTGGCGCTTCTGTGCAGGAGGCTCCGGTTAAGGGCGGTGTGAGATTCATCACACCAAAATGTGATCGGGCGCACAAGGCAGTGGTTTGATATTGACATCCCCAATCACGTCATCTATTGTAGCTCGCAAATTCAGTGACCAGGATCTGCCAGCAACGGGCGACGGGATTGGCATAGTCGTAGTGGCCCCTGTCACTGCTTCCCTTGAAATCTGAAAGTGCGGGCGTGATGTGCGGTCATCGCGCGAGGCCTTAGTGTCCGAGCGGGACCGGTTGAGGAAGTGCGCTTGGCTGTATTCAGGTCCGAGAGGAAGAGATTGTGGGTACGTTCGCAAGTTGTACCGCTTACCGAGCCAACCTAGTTTCGTTTCTTCGCAAATACGGTTCCAGTGCCACTCGGAGTCCCCAGGTTGTGCGCGACTCGTATTTCTCAAACTCTGTCGTCAGCAGGACTCTACGCAAGATGCCGCTTTTGAGTTTACGAACGTTGGAGGAATTGTGACTTCTCTGCGCGCTCGCCTCACGTTGTTCTCGGTGCTATTTTGCTCATCGGTTCTTGCGTTCTCTCAGGCACCGACGATCGCCAGCGTGGCACCCAACGCGGGAGTAGTGGGGACACAAGTTACAATCACGGGAACAAATTTCGGGGCGGCTCAGGGAACGAGCGCGGTAACGTTCAACGGAACGGCGGCAACGACATTCACGAGTTGGAGTGCAACATCGACTGTGACCGCGGTTCCGACAGGAACGACGACCGGTAGAGTCGTGGTAACCGTAGCTGGGGTAGCAAGCAACAGCGTCAACTTCACAGTTGTGCCCGGCAGCTTCAGTCTTACGGGAAATCTTGCTACTGCACGCATGTTTCAAACCGCAACGTTGCTGAATAGCGGCATGGTGCTCGTTGCCGGGGGTGTGGATGGTTTTGCATACGGCACAATTACCAGCGCCGAGTTGTATAACCCTGCAACCGCCACGTTCACGACCACAGGCAGCCTCAATACCGGACGCATCTTCAACACAGCGACGTTATTGGCTAACGGCCAGGTGCTGGTCGCGGGAGGCTCGGACAGCAATTGGAACCAGATTGGCACAGCGGAGCTCTACGACCCAGCGTCGGGCACATTCACATTCACCGGCAGCCTGAACACCGCTCGCACGGCACACACTGCAACCGTTCTGAACAATGGCAAAGTGCTGATTGCGGGAGGTTGGAACAGCAATGGTGATTACATCACCAGCGACGCGGGTGGAGGCGAACTTTATGATCCGAAGAGTCGAACCTTCGCTTCTACCAGCAACTTGAATACCGCGCGCGACACACACACTGCCACATTACTGAACGACGGCACAGTGCTGATCGCGGGAGGGTTCGACAGCAACGCCAATCCCCTTTCCAGCGCCGAAATTTATGACCCCGTAGCCGGCACCTTCACGCTGACGGGCAGTTTGAATATTGGCCGCGCCGTGCACACGGCGACACTGCTGAATAACGGGATGGTTCTAATTGCCGGAGGCTACGATTTCAACGGCAATGCCGTTGCTAGCGCCGAGCTTTATAACCCGACCACGCGGAGCTTTACAGCGACTGGCAGCCTGAACACCCCGCGCTACGACGGAGCACAGGGAACGCTGCTGAACAATGGAATGGTCTTGCTTGCTGGAGGCCAGGATAACAATGGAAATACACTGGCGAGCGCCGAGCTTTATGACCCAGCCACGGGGAACTTCACGGCCACCGCGAACATGAACACCACGAGGCAGAGCCTTACGACGACGCTGCTGAACAATGGTCAGGTGTTGGTTGCCGCCGGTATGGATTTCTATGCGAATGTTCTGAATAGTGCGGAATTGTACCAACCCAGCACCCTGACGCCAGCGGGCCTTGTTTCCATTGCCGTGAGCCCGAGCAGTCCGTCGGTTTCTGTTGGAGCGACCCAGTTCTTCACTGCGACGGGCACGTTCAGCGACAACAGCACGCAGACTCTTGATTCTGTCACTTGGAGCTCATCCGACAGCACGATTGGGGCGATCGCGAACGATCCAAGCGATCGCGGCAACGCCGTGGCGGTGGCTCCGGGTTCGGTAACAGTGAGTGCATGCACCGGTTCGCTTTGCGGCTCAACCACGATGACAGTGCTCGGGCCGCCAAGCATTACGAGTCTTTCGCCGAGTTCGGGAGCGGTAGGCACACTGGTAACGATCACTGGAACGAACTTTGGCTCAACCGAGGGCAGCAGCACTCTGACGTTTAACGGCACGGTAGCAACCACGATCTTGAGCTGGAGTCCAACGTCGATTGTGGCGATTGTGCCGGCGGGCGCGATCACGGGAAACGTTGTTGTCACCGTTGGTGGCGTTGCAAGCTCCGGATTTGCCTTTATGGTGATTCCGACATCTCCGCTAAACATTGGTCGCTACCAACACAGCGCCACGCTCCTCAACAACGGAACGGTACTGGTTGCAGGTGGAGCGATCTGCTCGACGGCCGGTTCCTGTACTTACCTTAGCAGCGCTGAAATCTACAATTCTGCCTCCGGAATATCTTCAGGCACGGGTAGTCTGGCGACTCCACGGGTTGCCCCGGCTGTCCTGTTACCAAGCGGGAAGGTGTTGGTTGCAGGTGGATCAACCTGTGATCCGTATGGGAACTGTTATTCGTTGAATAGTGCGGAGATTTACGATCCGATCGCCGGTGCGTTCAGTAGCGCGGGCAACTTGCAAGCTGCGCGGGACGGCCACACGATGACGTTGCTCGCGGATGGCAGAGTCTTGATCGCAGGCGGCGAAAGCTGCATTCCGGGCGGAGGATCCAGTGGCGGCGGCCCGAGCAGCAAGAATCTTGGGGAGCCTCTCCTGGGCGAAGCCCATCTGGTTTATGCGAGTTTTGCCCCCGTGCCCAATTCTGTTTCTTGTACGGCAGAGGCAAGTGCCGAGATTTACGATCCAGAAACTGGAGCGTTCAGCCTTACCGGACCGTTGAACACAGCACGATACAATGCCGCGGGCACTCGGTTGGCAAATGGCCAAGTACTGATTGTGGGCGGATCCAATGAATCCACTCCTCTGAATTCGGCGGAACTCTACGATCCGCCTACCTCTTCCTTCACTGTCACTGCCAGCGGGTTAGGAACGGCACGATCATCTCCGGCCGCCACTCTGTTGAACAACGGCCTTGTTCTCATCACCGGAGGATCGACCTGCGAAGGTCCGACTTGCCCGACTAATACGGCAGAGCTGTACGACCCGACCGCGAATGCCTTTCACTACACCTCAGGCAACATGAATGCCTCACGGGTGAATCACGCTGCGGCTCTTCTCACAAATGGCCAGGTGTTGTTGGCTGGAGGGACCAATGCTTGTTCGGGAGCGACCGCTTGCACATCCGACGGAACCACTGAGCTTTACGATCCAATCGCTGGAACCTTTACCAGCTCGCAAGGGTTGGTAACCGCTCGGTCAGGACATACTGGCACTCTATTGCCAAATGGCAACGTACTTCTCGCCGGAGGGATTGCCGCCGGGACGACGCTATCGAGTGTGGAGTTCTATCAGCCTGCCAGTGTTATTCCAGGGGGCCTGGTGTCGATTGCTGTCGCGCCATCCAGTGCTTCCATCCCCGTGGACGGAATCCAACAGTTTGTCGCTATCGGTACGTTCAGCGACGGCAGCACGTCAACTCTGGAATCAGTTGCTTGGATCTCTTCGAGTCCGAGCGTGGCCGTGATCAACGATGCCGCCGGCAGTTCAGGGCTCACTCTGGGAGTCAGTCTCGGTTCGACGAACATCACTGCAACGGTAGGGACATTGTCGGGATCGGCGACACTTACGGTTCAGCCACCAGTTCAGTCGATCGGTTTCACGACGACTACGGGACAGATCGGCGCTTCACTCTACGCCCAAACAGCCACTCGGTTGATTTCAGGTCAGGTGCTGATTGCGGGAGGAATGAGCCCATCTGGCGCCGTCAACAACGCGGAGCTCTACAATCCGGCGAACCAATCGTTCGTAGCAACGAGCCCGATGAATGTTGCACGCTGGTTGCACACCGCTACCCTCCTGAACGACGGAACGATACTGATCGCCGGCGGCTCGGACTCGTCTAACAAGGAAACCTTGGACACTGCTGAAATCTACAATCCAGCGACCAGCACGTTCACACTGTTATCGAACACTCTAAACACCGCCCGAATCGGACATACGGCGACTCTGTTGGCTAATGGACGGGTGTTGATCGTTGGAGGGGATGATCCTGCGCTCGGCCTGATCGCGGATGCTGAGCTTTATGATCCTCCGACGCAGACTTTCATTGATCTGGGCGATACTCTCGTACCGCGTTTCCGGCACAGCGCAACGATTTTGCAGAATGGTCAAGTACTCATTGCTGGCGGCGAAACGGATCCCACGCCGGGCGGCGCCTACAACACTGCCGAACTTTTCGATCCAATAAGCCAGACGTTCACGTTAGTTTCTGTTCCGATGACTGCTTCTCGTGAAGGACACTCGGCCGTTCTGATGAACAACGGCCGGGTCCTTATCACAGGGGGGAACGATCCCGGAGCAGGCCCCCTGAACTCCGCCGAACTTTACGATCCAACCTCAGACATCTTTATTGCGGTAACGGGCACCATGACGACGCCAAGGATTTCCCCGGCGATGACGTTACTGAACGGCGGCCAGGTGCTTATCGTTGGAGGAGCGTCCGGCCCAGGCGGTCCGGCACTCGCCTCGACTGAGAACTACAATCCGGCCAATCAGCTGTTCACCGCAGCGGGCAGTATGGCCAGTGTTCGCGAGTCTCATACGGATACGCTTCTGAATGACGGCACCATCTTGATCACTGGTGGGACAGATGGCACGAATATTTTCAACTCCGCCGAACTCTACATGGCGAGCCAGTTGAATGGGCTAACCAGCATTGCGGTTACCCCAGCGACCCCGTCCGTTGGCATGGGAGGGCAGCAGTTCTTCACGGCGATGGGAACGTTTAGCAACGGAAACTCTGAGAGCTTGGCGTCAGTGCTATGGAGTTCTTCGAATACCGGCGTCGCCACCGCCAGCAATGACGCGACTGATTCCGGATTTGCTGCGAGCTTGACGCAGGGTACTGCAACCATCACGGCAAGCGCACTAGGCATTACCGGATCGAGCAGTCTAACCATCACGGCTCCAACATTGGTATCGATTCAGTTGAGTCCACTCAGTCCAACTATTCCTCTGGGATCGAACCAGCAATTCACGGCCACCGGCGTCTATACGGATGGGAGCACGCAAGATCTGACCAGCACGGCAACCTGGAGTGCGTCGGCATCCGTGGTAGCAACTGTCAACAGCAGCGGACTGGCGGTTGGTTTGTTCCAGGGAGTCTCAACGATCCAGGTCAGTTCCGGCTCTGTAAGCACCACCACCAATCTGAATGTCGGTTCAGCAGGGTTGGTTTCGATCACGGTAACGCCGGCGTCAGCAACCATTCCTCTCGGCTCTACCCAGCAATATCAGGCGATTGGCACTTACAGCGATGGCAGCACACAGAACGTAAGTGGATTGGTGAGTTGGTCGGCGGTGAGCACATCGGTCGCGACGATCAGCGGTACGGGGCTTGCACTTGGTGTTAGCCAAGGAAGCACAACGATTACTGCGAATTTCGAGTCGATTTCTATTACGGTGCAACTGGCTGTAGGTCCGCCAAGCCTGCTCTCCTTGGCGATAACACCAAACGGGAGCATGTTCACGGGAGCGGCACGGCAATTAACTGCAACCGGAAATTACACAGACGGCAGCACACAAAACCTAACATCCTCTAGCTTATGGACGTCGTCGAACCCTGGAGTGCTGAGTGTAAGCAGCTCTGGTCTCGCAACAACCGCCTCCGTAGGAGAGGCAACGATTACGGCAACGACAGGGACAACGAGTGGAACGGCAGTCTTCATCGTCACTTCGGGAACTACCCAGGCGAACCTGAATACAAGCCGCTACCTGCACAGCGCGACAGCTATGTACACCGGGCAGGTCCTGGTGGCCGGCGGCGTCAACTGTCCTTCGGCCGGTTCGTGCCGCTATTTGAACAGCGCCGAGCTCTACAATCCCGCCGGCAGTACGTTTACGAATACTGGAGCGATGACGCAAGCTCGCTCAGCGCCAGCGGTGTTGCTGAACAACGGCAACGTGTTGATTGCGGGCGGCTATTTCTGCGACACCTCGGCGAACTGTTCGTCTCTGAGCAGTGCCGAGATCTATAACCCCAGCGCTGGAACCTTCAGCAGCGCCGGCAATATGACCGTGGCACGTAGCGGTCACACCATGACACTGCTCGGCAACGGAACTGTGTTGCTTGCCGGAGGACAAACCTGCACCACGGCGACATCCTGCACTACATTGTCCAGCGCGGAAATCTACGACCCGGTTGCTGGAACCTTCAAAACCACGTCGACTGGGATGAGCGCTGCGCGGTTCGGTGCGGCTGCGGTGACGCTCAACTCGGGTCTGGTTCTCATTGTCGGGGGTTTCGACGGAACCAATCTGCCAGCCGCGGCCGAGGTTTACAGTCCGACTCAGCAGGCATTCACTTTCAATGGTCCAAAACTTAACGCGTCACGTTTCAATGCCACGGCCACTCTTCTCAATAACGGCAAGGTCCTGGTTGCCGGCGGGTCGACGTGCGCTCTGCCTGGTTGTCCAAGCAGCGCGGCGGAAATCTACGATCCAGTGGCCAACACATTTACCGTCGTAGCGGGTGGAATGTCCGTCCCCCGCTTTGACCACACGGCTACACTCCTCACCAATGGTCAGGTATTTGTGGCGGGGGGATTCAGTTCGTGCAGTTCCTCCTGCACGAGCGAGGCGAGCACCGAATTGTTCGATCCGGTCGCAGGGGTATTCAGCTCAAGCCAGGCTTTGACGAATGCCCTTGCAGGCCAGTCTGCGACGCTGACTGCGAATGGGAATGCCCTACTGATCGGCGGCATCAGCGGCGGAGTCACTTCTGCCAGCGATGAATGGTATCAACCCACGACTTTAGCCCCTCCCGGTCTGGTCTCGATCGCGGTTACACCCGCCAATTCGTTCCTCGTTCCAGGACAGACGCAACAGATGCTCGCGACTGGTACGTTCAGCGACGGCAGCACGCAGAGCCTGCAATCGGTCATCTGGACCTCCTCCAACACATCAGCAGCCGCGGTAAACAATTCGCCCGGTAGTGCCGGCGTGGTAAGTGCGCAGGCCACGGGCGCGGCCACGATCACGGCGACGGCAGGTAACGTCGGAGGCTCGGTATCGGTGAATGTGGAATCGCTGGTGTCTTTAGCGATTGTTCCGGCGAATCCTTCTATTGCTCTAGGTGCAGGACAGCAACTTGCCGCCAGCGGTACATTTACCGACAACAGTGTGCATGATTTGACAGCGAGCGTGACGTGGAGCTCTTCCAATCCCTCCACCGTCTTCGTTGGTAGCACGGGCATGATGCTTGCAGGCTTCGCGATGGGAGCCAATCCCGGCACCGCAACGATTACTGCGTCATTGGGAAACTCGCAGGCGACTAGTTCGGTCACGGTGGAACCGGCCCCTGTGACGCCTAATCCTCCCAACATCATCATTGTCTCGCCAAGCTCGGGCGCGGGAGGTACATCCGTAACGATCAGCGGTTCTGGGTTTGGATCGGTGCAGGGCAGCGGGACGATCTGGCTCGGCAGCACCTTCGCGACAGTCATGAGCTGGAGCGATACACAGATTGTCGCGACCGTCGCTGCTATTTCCCAATCAGGAACAGTCCAAGTTCGGCAGTCGGGCCTGTCGTCGAACTCAGTCCCGTTCAGCGTCAGTGCGACGACCATTTTCAGTGTCTCGCCGTCCAGCGGCGTACCTGGGACGCAGGTGGCGATCTACGGTTCGGGTTTCGGTCCAACGCAAGGCGGCGGCCAGGTATGGCTCGGGACTGCCAATGCAATCGTGCAAAGCTGGAGCGACACACAAATCGTCGCGAGTGTCGCTTTGGGATCAACGTCGGGTTCCGCGCGGGTTCTGCAGAACGGGATCATCAGCAACCCGTTTCCATTCGCCGTAAACACGCTTCAACTCACGGGCGTGACACCGAACTCAGGGGTACCGGGAACGGTGGTTACCATCACTGGCAATGGGTTTGGGAACTCGCAGGGGAGTGGAGCGATTTGGCTTGGGAGCGCCGCAGCCGAAGTCATTGGCTGGAGCAACACGCAAATCCTCGCCGTGGTTGCCTCCAACGCGGTTAGCGGAGTTGCGCGGATTGAACAGAATGGTACGTGGAGCAATGCTGTACCATTCACTGTCCCCGTCCAACTGGGAGGAGGAGGAGGCGGCGACCAATCCGTCACACTCGCTCCCGGCATGGTCAGCCTCGTAGTAGGTCAGACGCAGAGTATCCTAGCATTGAACGCAAGCGGTCAGTCAGTCACAGGACTGACGTGGAGGTCAAGCAATCCCCAGGTGGTCAGCCTCTCGGCGGACGATCCGCCCATTCTTACTGCCATCACCACGGGACACGCCAGCATTACGGCCGGAAACGGTTCCGCCGATGTCACTGTCTATCCTGGGTTGACTCTCCCATTAGGAACAACGATCTGGTCGAACCCTGGCGACGGTTCCGGTGTCATTAGTATCGTGCCCGCTGTTCCGAGTGATACCGGCGTAGCGGATGTGTTCGCACTGAATTACGACTGTACCGTCCAAGCGATAGCGAGCGACGGAACAGTCGCATGGCAGGCCAACATCGGTACGAGCACGACCCTTAACTTGAATACTAATGGGAACACGACGACCACGGCATGCAACCAGTTCTATCCCGATTTTCAGGGCGGTTTGGTCGTGATGAGTCAATCCTCTTCGCAGGGTGCCAGTGGCCTCACAACCACCGCCTATGTCCAGAAGTTCGATGGAATGACTGGTGTGGCGTCCCCTCCTTACAATCTCTCGAGTCCAGCCTTCGACCAGACTCCACCGACGGTACTGCATACATCAGCCGTAATTTTCACGCTTGATGGCGGCACGGTCGTGGGCATCGACCCGGCCAGCGGTTCACCCAAGTTCCAGGTTCAAGCGGAACAAAGCACACTCGTCACAAGTGGCACCAATTGCGTGCAAGGGGATGGGACCTTACTGAATCCGAACTTTATCAAGAGCATTAACAGTTCATTCACTGGCCCCGCGTCCTGGTTGAGCGCACCTATTGTTGCCGGGGATGGGAATCTGTACGTGGCCTACAGTTACTACGAAGAAACGGCGACTGCTGAGGCGGGACCTCCGGATGAAAACAGCGGCCAGCCGTGCACGTACATGGTGGGTAGCAGTTCGGGCGTCACCAATACCCACTATCGGGTCCTGCGCGTGGGGCCTGAAGGGGATTCCAGCAAGATCGTCATAACGGACTTCACGAGTACGGGTTCCTCCTATCACGATGGAAGTGGCGCTCTGATCTCAATCGCAAGTGAAACTGGCTTCCAGGCGCTCTCCGTTGGCGGCCTGATCACCAATGCCGACCAGGGCGTGACGCTTTCGTGGTCCGAAGGTATCAATCCCTATGCGTCGTATGAATACATAGGTGCCACCGGAACTCAACAGACCACCATCCCAGGCACGTTTATGAGAAAGATCACAGCGATGAACGCCGGAGGGATAACCTCTGACGCGATCATAAGCGAACAAACAAACGTGCAACCAGGACCAGGTTACACTCCACCCGATCCGCCGTTTGTGCCCATCCTGCAAAGGCAGGACGGAAGCTACATGGGGACGTTCCCGACGAATGTCCAAGTCGGCATCTTTTCATGCGTGCAAACCAACATGATCGCTTTCAATCTTGCAGGAGCGCAGCTGTGGATCAAGCCGAATTACACGCCACAGATTGCGACCGCCGATAACGGCGTGATAGCGAACCCAGTTCCTCTCTCGCCGCAACCATTCTGCGGGGGAGGGGGAGGGGGAGGGGGATCAAGCGTCGCCGTCACCTTCGATCCAAACGGCAACCAAACGGGACAGACTCTTTCAAACGGGGATTCATGGACCGGGAACTCCTATGCCATAACCGGCGACCCAGTCGTTGCGTCGCTGAATCTGCCATACACAGACTATGCCATCAACTTCCAGGCAACTCCACTGGGGAACCTGTCGACAAAAGGCACATCGGTCCCGCCCGGTCCCGTAGTCAAGACTTTCATGCCATTTCAGGTATTCACGTCGGGCCTTACGGACTCACAGTATGTTCTGGGGCTCCAGACGGCAATTCCCATAACCAAGGCCGATTTGAATTTTTACCGCAAACCAAAGGCAACCCTCGCAGAGTTTCAGAAACAATTGGCAAAGCGCGTCGATGCAATAGCACTGATCTCGCATGGAAATGTCGCGAACAATACGATCGCGGTTGGACTATGCTTTGACCCGCCAGCGAACGCTGCGAGTGGGATAACACTGAACTGCACGGTTACGAGCCAGTACAGCAACGCCACGGCGCAGGGCGTAACCATGACAGAGGTCAACAGCTTCTCCACACAAGCGAAGATCGTCTTTCTTGCAGCATGCGACGCTGCGCAAAACAATTTCACTTCGCTTTGGAACATAACGAGGGCTACGAAAGGGCAGGCCCTGATTATTCAGGATGTTTCGAAGTACAACGGTCGAGTAAACCTCGCCCATGCGGCCGTTGCTTGGCAAGCTATTCTTGGGCAACTGGGGCTTATACCAAACGCCCAGCAGCAGACTGGCGTGCAGGGCATGACGGTTGCTAAGGCAGTGGCGGCAGCAAATAACAACATGACGGCTAACCAATATTCGGAACGGTGGACGTGGATAGGAGACGGCAGTGTTACAATCGCGCACAAATGAGCTGTGCATGAATTGTTTTCGTGCCGTTATCGTCAGCGTGTGTCTTGTTAGCGTTGCGGTCTGCGCCGACAATATCGCGGATTCGAAAGCAGCAATCATCCGCTTGTATCCAGAACTGAAGGGCAAAGATCTGCACGTAGGTATCGCTGATGGTGGCTTGCTGGAGACGCCAGGCCCGCTTTCGGAATTCACTATGGTGATCCAGCATCCTTCCCACGACGTGTTACTTGCCGGCCAATGCCCAATACCTGTACTGTCGGTCACTTTCACTTTTGCAGTGACCAACACGGACCACCAGCTTTTCCTTTTCGGTGCCGGCGGGCCTGTGGTAAACGAAGATAGGATTAAGCGAATTACTGATGAGGTGGATTCTCATCCGGAATGGTCGGACGCTGACGTGTTAAGCGCACTGAGCAAGGCTGGTGCGCGGTTTGGACCCTCTGCTAGGAAGGAATTGCTGGATCAGCTTCCTATTAAGGGACTTAGTGTCCTGATGGGAGACATCGAGGTGGAGTCGGCCGAATTCAAGATTCGGGATGCATCTCAAATGCGGGAGCATTTGCCTGCGGCCTCACTAGTCTGGGTTGTAAAGGTCTCAGCCCGCAGCAACGGTCGAAAGCTAACCTACCATATTATGCTGGAGCCATTCGACGGGAAGGTGATTTATATTGTGAGATTTCCTCCCTTAGTAAAGGGAGACGGCGCTTCCAGTCCGTAGGATTCACTCCGCCGCTCAGATGATGGGCTCGCCGAGAACACTTCTAAACAGTATGGAACACGAGGCGAATCGCGTTGCACGCTACCTTTTGACGGCTGTAATCCTGATGTTCTCAGTTCATGCGCAGACAGCACAACGGCCCACGATCCTCGGCCTCGCCCATGTCGCATTTCAGGTTAGCGACCTGGATAGAACGGAATTATTCTATGGGAGCATCCTCGGTTACGAAGAGCCGTTTTCACTTACGGATAGCGCCGGCAAGACCACGACTGCCTTCGTCAAGGTGAATGATCTGCAATATGTGGAACTCTTCCAGGGAGATGCCCAAACTCAGGGACAGCTAGATCATTTCGCCTTGTACACGGACGACCTCACCGCGATGCGGGCGTATCTGCAGAGCCTGGGAATGTATATCGCTAAAGACACGCACAAGGGCCGCATCGGCAATCCGTTTCTCACCATACGCGATCCTGACGGCCATTTCGTGGAGATCCTGCAATACTCGTCAACTAGCTTGACCGGGCAATCGCAGGGGAAATCCATGCCCGCCGGTCGGGTGTCAGACCATATTAGGCATGTTGGAATTGTTGTGAGTTCAGTGGACTCTGCCATGCGGTTCTATCGTGACGCGCTCGGCTTTCGGGAGTTCTCTCGGGGTGGCGGAGCAAGCGGACAGCCCGGCTGGATCGATTTGCGGACGCCCGACGGCAGCGACTACATTGAGTTGATTCCACTTTCTGGGAAGCCTTCGCCGGCGAATTCTAAAGCGCAAAATCACTTCGGCTTGGCGAGTTCTGACGTGCGGAAGACAGTTGCAACCCTCCAAACGCAAGGAATCAGTGGTTCACTGAATTCGTCCATCACGGTGCAGTCCGGAGATGGTTTGCCGACGCGCGCGAATATCTTCGATCCCGACGGCGCCCGCATTGAAATAATGGAGCCCCTGCCCTCGGGGGCACCCGTTGTTGAGCGGGCAGCTCATAAGCAATGACCTTCCGGTTCAAGCCCAGTAAAGATCTTCATCTTGACTCCTTAAACGCCGTCACTCGCCGTGATTTTCTCAAGTCAACCGCACTTGCTGCTGGCGCCGCATTCGTACCTCTTGCCAGCGCTCACGCGGATTTGCCCTCCGCAAACAGCTCAGTCTCAGAAAGGCTCACAAAGGGCTGGGAATATTATCGAGGATCGCTGGGAGGCGTGTGGGACGTGTGGCGTGAAGATATGGCAGAGAGCACCGTGTGGAAGAAGGTCGACGTTCCGCACTGCTTTAATGCCTATGACGCAGTTGATCCCGACCAACCGCATTACGAAGGGCCAGGCTGGTACCGGCGCAAGCTGCAGGTAAAGAACCCATTCGAGCGTGGACGTACCCTGCTGCTTTTCGAAGGTGCGGGACAGAAGTGTCAGATCTTCTTGTCTCTTGAACGAGTTGGCGAGCACGTCGGCGGCTACGATGAATTCGTCATCGATATCACGGACGCGATCACAAGAGTCGGCAAAGCTGGCCCTCCGGAAGAGTTTCGACTGGCCGTGCTGTGCGACAACTCTCGCGACTTGGAAATGATTCCGTCTTCTCTCAATGATTTTCATCGTTTCGGCGGACTGTACCGCAATGTAACGCTCTTCTATGTGCCTTTGATCTCGCTGAAGCAGGTGCACATTACCGCTACGATGTCGCAATCGGCATTGGCCCAGGTCAAGATCAAGGCAAAACTGCGCACTCCTGATGCGCTGCAAGACGAAGTTCAGCTCCGAATCCGACTCTTCGATCCGAAAGGGTCTCTCGTCCAATCGACGACGGGGCGGTTCCAGGCCTGGGACGGAGAACAGCAAATTTCGACCTTCAAATTGGACCGTCCGGAGTTGTGGTCGCCTTCTCATCCGTCGCTCTATCGCTGTGAGGTCCGGTTGACCAGCGCGCATGGAACGATGATCCTGAGCGAACGCTTCGGCTGTCGATATTTCGAGTTTGTCGAGCATGGACCATTCAAACTCAACGGCGAACAGCTATTTCTCAAGGGCACGCAACGCGAGGAGGACCACGCGGGCTTTGGGGCAGCGATGCCGGAGGATCTCATCCAACAGGAAATGCGGCTCATCAAAGAAATGGGTGCGAACTTCGTGGGTCTGGCTCACCACCAGCAATCCCGAACAGTGCTGGATCAATGCGACGAACTGGGCCTGCTGGTTTTGGAACAAATTCCCTGGTCGCGTGGCGGACTGGGGGGAGACGGCTACAAAGAGCTAGCTCGGGAAATGCTGCGCGCCATGATGGACCAGCACTACAACCACCCATCCGTGATCCTTTGGGGATTGGGAAATGAGAACGACTGGCCGGGCGATTTTCCGGAGTTCGACAAAGAAAACATTCGTGGATTTGTGGAGGAACTGAGGGAGGAAGCTCACCGCCTTGACCCCAACCGGCCGACGTTTCTTCGCCGTTGCGATTTTTGCAAGGACCTGGTCGACGTGTATTCTCCTTCGATCTGGGCTGGCTGGTATCACGGACCGTACACTCAATATAAGGACACTCTCCAGAAAGAGTGGGAGACCGTTCCGCGGTTTCTGCATGTCGAATGGGGAGGAGAAAGCCATGCGCGGCGGCACTCGGAAGATCCAGAGAAGTTCCTCGCACAATTCCTGTCCAGAAACGACCTCGATGAGAGTGAGCGTCAACGCCTGCTGACAGGTGGCCATACATTTGCGTCCCGCGATGGCGATTGGTCTGAAACCTACGCATGCAACCTCTTCGATTGGCACCTGAAGGAACAGGAAACCATGTCCTGGCTGACAGGTTCGGCGCAATGGATCTTCAAAGACTTCGCGACGCCACTGCGACCAGGGAACCCGATTCCGCACGTAAATCAGAAAGGCTTACTTGAGCGAGATATGACACTCAAGGAGGGCTACTACGTTTTCCAATCGTACTGGGCCGAAAAACCGATGATTCACATCTATGGTCATTCGTGGCCTGCTCGCTGGGGAGAACCGGGCGAATTGAAGCTGGTGAAGATATATTCGAATTGCGAGACCGTAGAATTGCTACTCGACGGAGTATCCCAAGGGACCAAGAAGCGCAACAGTCAAGATTTCCCAGCTGCTGGGCTGCACTGGCTGGTCCAGTTCAAGCCCGGTGAAAACCGTCTGACCGCAGTTGGGCACACAAAGACCGCCACAGTAGAGGACGCATTTCTTTTCCAGTACCAAACCGACAAATGGGGTCAAGCGACACGGATTGAACTTCGAGAGATTGCGCGCGACAGAGGACGCGTGAAAATTGAAGCTCGATTGTTGGACAGCAAGAAGAGCCTTTGTCTGAGTGCGCGTGATCGAGTATGGTTCGGGCTGATCGGGGACGGAACGCTCCTCGACAACACCGGAGCGGTAACGGGATCGCGCAGCGTGGAAGTCTACAACGGACGAGCCGAGATCAGTCTCTTGCGGAACGGTGGGAGTTCAGTAGCCAGCGCTCGCTGCAGGTCATTGCCCACTGCGTTTCTAACGGTAAAGTAGTCGCGGTGTCGCACTTTGCCCGTAAGCATTAGCCACGATACGCTAACGACATATTCGAGTCCGTCTCGCTACAGGTTCTTATTGCCTGGCCCGGAATGGCGGGAGATTTTGGCGCGGGTCGAGCAAACCCTGTCAAGGCGCGTGCCCGCGTAGCGGCGACCTGCAGGTCGGCCTTGACAGGGTTTGCGCCCGCGCTACGCTGCCATTATCCGGGGCAGGCAGGCTTCTAAAGCCCGATTCCAAGACCTATGCTGTGGTCCTGTTGCTGACCCTGGGAGACTTCTTGCTCCGGCGCAATCGTCTGGTTGGATTTGATCTCGGAGACATGCGCGCTCTGTTGCGACACATCGTGACTGAGCGCCGCAGGCAGCTTCTGTCGGTCATTGGTGAAAAGCTGTGCATCATACGCTCCACGCGAGACAGAGACATAGGCCAGGCGGCTGTTGAGCAGATCCTTAGCTCCCAATTCGGTGTCCACGTGAATCAGCACACGATCGGCAGTCTGTCCCTGGCTGGAGTGGCTGGTCATGGCATAACCGTGGTCGAGATGCGGATGCTTGCGCGGATCGAGTGCGACCGCGCGACCACCGTCCATCTTCAGGCACAGGCGCCCGAGTTCGTCGATGCTCTCGATGATCCCTAACTCGCGGTTCGCAACTCCGAGGTCGTTGGCCGGCACGGTGAACTGGATGCGGTCGCCTACTGAAAAACTCCGCATCTCCTCCCGAAAAACAGAGACGCCCTGCTGTCGGCGTGGATCGTAAGTGCGCTGCGTGCCATCTTGCAGCTCGACCGTCAGCCGGTTTTTCGGGGCATCGATGCTCTTCACCTGCGCGTACGCGCCTTTCCCGATGCCGGTCTCCTTCGATGCGCGCGAATAGCGCAGCACATTGTCAACCTCATAGCGCTCGGCCCATGTGCGGTCGGCGCCGGTGAGGTCTTGGCGCGGCACCAGCGTCCTGATGCGGTGCTCCTTGTTGCTAACGAGGCCACTCCGCTGCAATTCGGAATGGATGCGCTCGTTGATCTCGATGCGAGAGCGATTATCGGGAGAAATCACCAGCGTGTTCTCCGGCGATTTTGCGTAGTCCTTCGCAATGGCGGCGATGCGCTCGTCGTGGCCTTGAATCTCATGGACTCGGCCCTGGCGGTCAAGATTCTCGATCGCCTCGCGCACTTCGCCGCGTGCAAGCTGCTCGACTACCTGCTTCAGTTCTGGGTCTTTCTGGCGCACGATCTCTTCGAGCTTCACCGTTTTCATACCGGCGTCCTGGAGTTGCGCGAAGGGCCGTCCGGCCTCAACCGGCTCGTGTTGCCGCCGGTCGCCGACGAGCAATACACGATCATTCGGATGGAGCCGGTTCACAAACTCATGCACCTGCCTGGTCGATGCCAGCGAGGATTCGTCGAGCACATAGAGCCGTTTCTCGCCGCTATCCGGCTGCTGTCCACGCACCAGATGCTTCTGCAATGTGGATGTCTCCATGCCTGCTTCGCCGAGCTTCTGCGCCGCGCGGGAGGTTGGCGCGAAACCTTCCACCCTGTAGCCCTCGGCCTCCGCGCCTTCGCGGATCACGGAAAGAGTCGTTGTCTTGCCCACGCCTGCGATGCCATCTAAACCGACAACCCTCTCCCGCGAAAGAAGGATTTCGTCTACTGCTTGGCGCTGCGACGCATTCAACTCCGGGTGGCGGTCTTCCGTGGCGATGCGCACTTGCGCCGAGACCAGCATGGGATCGCTGTAGTCGCGCCGATTGCCTTCCTGCATCCGGCCAACGATCTCACGCTCCATGCGTACCATCACGGCGGTTGTGTACTGTCTGCCAGCGCCAACGCGCGAGACTTCCCGGAACTCCCCGGCCTCGATCCGGCGCTCGAACTCCTGCCGGACCTGGGCATAGGTGGTTTCTCCCATGCTGCGCACCAGCGCTGTTTCAAGGATCGCGCGGCGGTCCTGCACAGCCGATCTCTCGAAGACATGATCGCGCGCCCATGTCACGGCCCGCTTCGCCTGAACCTCCGGCTCCGGCATCTGGTATTGGCCATGTTGGCGCGCCTGTGCGACGACGCGGTCCGCCTGATGCCCGTGCTGTGCGGCCAACTCGCGGTGCCGCTGTAAGACTTCTCCAGGCGACAGCAGTTCCTTGCGGTCGCGCGTATGGTGGGCCGCGATCTGCGCTGCCGCAGCTCCGTCGATTCCTTGTTCTCGGAGATGGTCTTTGATCTGTTCCCGTCGCGGACTGGAAGCCTCCAGATATTCCTTCGTGTAGCCTTTTACTTCCGGCTGTCCATGCTTGCCGCGCTCCAGTTCGTAGCCTAGCTTTTCCAGACGCAAAGCCAACTCGGATCGGTAGACCGCCGTGGCGTAGCGCTGTGACACGAACATCTCGTGTGGCTGCAAAGCTCGCATCTGTTTCGCATTTTCGAGACCGTTCTCGCACTCGGTCATGTTGAAGATCACGGCATGGGTATGAAGCTGGGGCGCAGCATAGCCATCGACGGGCCGTGCGGTATCGTGCTCGAAGGTAGCGGCAATAAATTTTCCGGTCGTCTCTGGGGCATGGACATTGCCGATTCGTGCCTGCGTGTATCGCTCAAGTTCCTGAAGCGCCGCACGTACACTCTCCCGATGAGCCTCTCTCACCCGATCATCGCCGCCCACAAGCGCGGTGAGCGATACCGACTTCGGCGCGGAAAACGTGGCGTCCCACCCGGCGCGATGCTCGGCGCTGGTCACCTCCTTGCCGAATTTCCCTTCATAGGTTCTCGAAACCTGATGCCGTACGAGCTGCTCTTCGGTGTGCGGATGTTGGCCTTCACTCAGTCGTGCAAAGTGTTCGGAACCAACACCACCGTCCAACCCCCATTGCTGAGCGATTCTGCCCTGCCACTCACTGTGACCTTGCTGATCGCGGCTCCAATAGTTCTGTTCCTGCGAGGCAAACTCCCGCACATGGTAGGTCTGCGCCTGGCTGGCTGACAGCGGTTTCGAGATCGTGAGCATGGAGAGCGACCCTCAAGAGTGAAGTCGTGTTCTTAGAACCTTGTCTCTCATTCGATTCCCTTCGTTTTCTCCCACGCGAACGCCTCTTTGGGTTTGGTCTCGGGCGTACCGATGGTCGAATTATTGACTGTGGAAACAAAGAGCGCGAGCATCGGCTGGGTAGGCTTCTTCAGCGGATCGGCGGGAGCATTCGCGGGCACAGATGGCGCTGGTTTCGGCGCGATCTCTGGCATCTGCTGCTGCGAGAATCTCGGCACTCTGAATCGGATTCTGCCCATCTTTATCCTCCATCTCTGGATCAAACTTGGCCGAGGTCGGCCCCATTTCGATCGTTTCCCTATCCCGCCATTTACGTGGGACCGGTTCTGCAACACATTCCGCACGGCCAATAACAAAAGGAACATCGCGGCTACCCAAAGCAACGTCGTCGAGAGCGAGAAGCTTCCGGGAAAAGGCATGGCACTCATGGCATACGAGCTCTTTCCTTGCCCTCACGGGCGAAGAAGTCATCAAGCAGTTTGCGGGCCTGCTGAAGCTTCCGTGCGTCTGCCTGGTCGCGAATGTTGAGGACGGAATCAGGCGACAATTGTCTGCCTTCCGACGCCGCTTGAGAGGCTGCATGAAAGAGATTCAAGAGCGTATAACGCACGGCCCAGATTTCGGCCAATACCAGTTCGGCGGGATCAACAGGCCGCTGTCGCGCAGCGGACAGAGCGGTTCCGCGCAGCCACTCGGAGAGGGCCTGTCCCGCGCTTTCGGCGGCAGCTTCTAATTCTCCTAGTTCTTCGGGAGTCAGTCTCGTGGCCGCGGTCTTGGTGCGGAAGCCGGGCTTCGCTTCTTCCCGGAACGGCAAACTGGACTGGGGATTAATTTGAACGCGGGGACTACTCATTGGACGAACCGCCTTGTTGCACTCCTGCGCTTGATTCCGCTGCAATTAAACTGCGTAATTGTTAGTTCACAGCAAGGTCTTGCGCTTCAACGCGTTTACGTGATCGATGCGCTGGGGCCACCTATCTCAAACAAACGTCATCGTTCGATATCGCGGTCACCCAGCACCTGACGAATTTTGTTGACGCAGCGAAAGTTAACCTGCGTAAACATCGAAGCGCTGTCTGGCGCTCCGCAGTTCCCAACTTGGGGGTGACGTGTCCCCCCTTCTTCCGGTGCGAAGCACCGCCGCTCTTACAGTTCGCCATACTCTCTCGCCAACGCGTCCCACAGACGGCGCACTTCCGGGGCCTGCCATGCGCGCCGAAACAGATTCCGGATCGACTGCCACTGCTCCATCGGGAATCCGAACGTGATTCCATTCTCACGCGCAAAGAAAAACACTCCTCTTTCGTCGTTCTCTAGGATCTCCGTGTGAGCATAGAAGTAGTAGCCTTGCCATTGGCAAAGATCCCGCTCCAAATCGAGCTCTTCCAGCAGCCTTCGGAACTCTGCAATCCTTGGGTATCCACACACCGGATAGCGTGGCGCCAGTGTTCCGGGAAACTGCAAACGCGGGGAGAATTCGTTCCCCTCTTCCCGGACCAGATCGAGGCGGTATCCACCTTCTTCCAAGGCTGGCAATGCCGGCTGGACCGCAAGCTCAAAATCCTCGTCGTTTGTCTCCGCAGGCGCCTTCTCTCGCAGGGGCTTTCGGTGAACGGAATAGTGGCCGCGCGCGCACACCCGCCAAAGGGCCGACCAGTGCGGCCAGAGTACCTCGTTTAACTTCTCAATATTTGAGAACTTTTCTTCGTCGAGAAGCCGGTAGAGATTCCGCACGGCAAGGATCGGTTTGCGCCGCTTTTGAGCCGGGTTCCTCAGCATCTGAATGGTGCGCGTAACGACCCGGCGCACGTCATCGCTTCCAACATCCTCGGCGTTTGCCTCGACCTGTTTCTCCCCTGGGAGACTCATCAGGTATACAAAGTCCACTGGGGACTTCTTCGGTCTACGTGCGATGGAGTAAGCCGCAAGGAATGCCTCAAGGATTTCGGCCAGGGTTTCGTATGAAATCTGGCCTTGTGCGGTATTGGTAAAGGACTCTGCACCCAGCGCACAGTAGTGGGCCACCATTGTCCATTCCGCCTGCGAAAGCGAGAGTCCTGAGTCTGCCTTCCCTCGAATTCTCAGCAGGGAATCCGTTGGCTCAGTAAGCAGGTCTACCAACTCAAGGCGGTCATCTCGGGCAGACTCAAGAAGCTGCTTTGCCGCCTCCGATGTTGAGACGGTTTGGCCGCTCTTGAGGGACATGATCTTCCTCAAGGTTTCAAGCCTTGAGCGAAGCGCCTCCGAAATACGGATGGAGATCACTGGTTGCTGCGGTGTCGCGGCGCTCTCTCCCATGTAGCTCCTTTCTCGATCGCTACAGACGATAGAATAGTAACGTTACATCTTGACTCTACGTGTACAAATGCGCTATTGTCAAGTGCGAGGTCATAGTCGAGGTGCACATTGCTCGAAGCGAAGCCCCCAGCCTTTGTGTCCGATCCCATCGAACCCTTGCTCGACGTGAGCAGAGCTGCCCATTTGCTAGGGATTTCGGTCAAAACCTTGCGTGACTGGATTCAGGGTCGTAGGATCGACTATGTGAAAGTCGGCACAAGAGTCATGATTCGACCGGAGACGATCCGTCAGTTCGTGACAAGCAACACCCGACGTGCGGCAGGCTGATGAAAGTATTCAAACGCTCCGGAAGCTCGTATTACGCCTACAAGTTCCAGTACCGAGGCAAGGAATACTACCGCTCGACTGGGACCGAAAATCGGCGCGAAGCGGAGGCTATCGCCGGTGCGGCACGAACTCGTATTGTTCGCCAGGCTGCGGGTCTCGAAGAACCCGAGCCCCAGCGAAAATCTCCCGCGAGTGATGAAAAACGCAAGAGCATTCCTACGCTGAGACAGTTCCAAACAACTTTCGACGAGTGGGTTGCCACAGCCAAAGCGGAACAAAAGGGCACCGTCAAGTTTTATCAGGAGAGCTATCGGAAGCTGCTCAGTTACGGTCCCTGGTCTGATCTTCCCCTCGATCAAATCGATGAAGCTCACATCGAAGCATTCAAAACTTGGGCTTTGAAGCACGCAGGGCGACGGCGCGAGGGAAAACCTACGCCAGTCGGCAAAACCACGGTTAATCGCTATTTGGCCACTTTCCGCAAGGCCCTGCGGTATGCGCATCTGAAGCTTAAGTTGATTGCCAAAGTGCCGACGGTCGAGCAGTACACGAAGGACGAAGGAGCAGAGCGTGAAACGGACTACATCTTCAGCGCGGCGGAGTATGCGCAATGGACTTCGCGTGCGGCCGAACCTCTGAGATCCGCTTCCATTCTGGCGCGGCACTCCGGTATCTGTCGTAACGAGATGCTAATGCTGATGAAAGATTGCGTTCACCTCCACTCGGAGCAGAGTGCAGATCGGACGATCTGCGGAGAGCTAATAATCAAACGCGGTCTGAAACGGCGAGCGCGAAAGCGTAGGCTGGTGGTTGATCACGAAATGAAGAAAGTGCTCGAACGGCTTCTGAAAGACTCCCAGTGCGACTATGTCTTCACGAGCCCCCAAGATCGGACAAAGCCTCTCGGGCCTTGGGTGTTGGAAGAACAGATAGGTCAGATAAGGAAAAAGATCAGGACCCATCCCGATGCCGGCCTGCACGCCCTGCGTCATACTTTCCTGACCGAGGCGGGAGAGTACACGGACCCCTTTACGTTGCAGTATGTCGCTGGACACGATAACATTAAGACCACGATGCGCTACGTACATCCGCGGGAGGCTGCGGTCCACAAGTTGTTTGAGCGACTGGCGGACTTCCAGCGGGCGGAGGAGCGTGTCGTGTGCAAGAAGTCGGTGCAAAATCCGGTGCAGTTGGAAATGCCCTCGCCGGACGAACTAGCCAAGCTATTGATTACAAGTAATTTACAAAGTGCGGAAGTGGTGGAACTGGCAGACACACCATCTTGAGGGGGTGGCGCCGAAAGGCGTGGGGGTTCAAATCCCCCCTTCCGCACCATGGTTTTGTCGCGGATTTTTGTCGCCTGGAGTGAGTCAATTCCAGGTGTGCCGCGACTGTAACCAGAGATCGCCCGAGCGTCAGGAAAAAATCTAAACTTATGATTTACCTCGTCACTACCGTCCACATCCTGGTCTGTTTCTTCATCATCATTGTTGTTCTGCTGCAAAGCGGCAAGAGCGGCGACATTTCCGCGGCGTTCGGCGGACAAGGCAGCCAGACGGCGTTTGGTCCGCGCGGCGCGGCCAGCGCGCTCTCCAGGGCCACGACCTGGTCGGCGGTAGCTTTCATGATCACTTCCATCACCTTGTCGGTGTACGCCGCCAGGCGCGGCGGCCCGACTTCGGTGTTGCAGGGGGTAAAGTCGCAAGCGGTGAAGACGCAGCCCGCTCCGGCACAAAAGCCCGCGACTCCGACCACACCGCAGAAGTAAACGCTCTTGCTGTCGGTTGTCCGCACCGAACGAACCCCCAACAATTGTATTTGCCTGACGGAGGATGTAACATCCGTGTGAGGCATTTTTTCTTGGAGGTATAGCTATGTCGGATCGTGACAGCAATAGTTTTGTATGGTTCCTGGCAGGACTGGGCTTGGGAGCCCTGGCGGGAGTGCTTTATGCGCCGCGTTCGGGCAGCGAGACGCGCGAAGTTCTGCGCGCGCGCGCCGAAGAAGGCCGCGACTATGTGCGCAATCGTGCGCGTGAGGCGCGCGAACAGGCGGCGCAGTGGGCCGACCGTGGCCGCGATGTAGTCAATACTCAGAAAGAACAGTTCCGCGCTGCCTATGAGGCGGGCCGACAGGCCTATCACGAAGCCACGACCGAGACGGGCGCGCCCAAGAATTTGTAGGCACTGCCGCGCCGGCTGGCGCCGGATGGAGGCACGTCTATGGACAAGATCACAGTGTTTGTCGCGCTGACAGGCATTGCAGTTCTGCTGCAAGCCGGCATCCTGCTGGCCATGTACCTCGCCATGCGCGCCAGCGGCGCGCGTATCGAGGCTATTGCGATCGAAGTCAAAGCAAAAGTCGTGCCCACGGTCGAGCAGGCCGAAGCGATGCTGACGGAAATCAGCCCCAAACTGCAAGTGATCGCCGACAACCTGCAAGCCTCGACCACGGTGTTGCGCGACCAGGTGCAACGCGTGGATGCGACCGTAAGAGATGCGGTGGACCGCGGCCACCTGCAGATCATTCGCGCCGACGAACTGCTCACCCGAACCCTGGATCGCGTGGAACAGACCTCCGATATGGTTCACCATACTGTGATCTCGCCGGTTCGCCAGCTTTCCGGGTTGATGCAGGGAATCACGGTTGGCCTGGAATTTTTGTTTGGCGGACGCGGGCGCCGAAACGGCGGCAGCCGCGAGGAGCGTCGTCCGGTGCCGCAGGATGAGATGTTCATCTAAGTCGCAATGCGCCGCGCTTCATTCCGATCGTCTCTTCCTCCAAGCGTCTCTTCCTCCAAGGGCTGACTCCATGTTGCGTTTTCACTTCCCTCGTCGTCGCGGCTTCATCTCTAACCTGCTGCTCACCGGCGCACTGATTCATATTTCTGTCTCGCTCCTGGCTCAGGACAAGATTGTCTGGAGCGATCAGGAGAAGCCCATCGCCGAGCAGTTGCGCGGCCTGCGCAAACTCGATGACACGGTGCGCGCGCGTACAACCAAAGACCTCGCGCTGCAGATCCGGGCCCTGCCCGCCGTTCCCAACAAGCTGCGGCTGGCGGGAGGGTTGGCAAATCTATCGACTGAAGGTGACTTTGGACGCGACACCCTGCAAGAGGTCACGACAACTCTGGCTGCGGCGTTGCGCGAGCAACCTCCGGCGGGAAAGCCCGGCCAGCCTGATTCGCTTTACGTTGAATTAGCGTCTCTGGTGCGCTACGAGCATATGCAAGCGGAGTCGGACAATCTGCAGTTCGCCGCCGCGATGGCGAAGCTGGAAGCGGACGACGCCAAGCGCCAGAGCGCCGACTTCACCCTTAGCGATTTGCAGGGAAAGGCATGGCATCTGCAGGACCTGCGGGGCAAGGTTGTGCTGGTGAATTTCTGGGCGACCTGGTGTCCACCCTGCCGCAAGGAAATGCCCGACCTGGATGCGCTGTACGACAAGTTCAAGGATCAAGGCTTCGTCGTGCTGGCAATTTCCGACGAAGAGGTCGCGAAGGTTGCACCGTTTATTGGCGAACGAAAAATCAGCTATCCGGTGCTGCTCGATCCCGGGCGGAAGGTGAATGACCTTTTCATCGTGGAAGGTATTCCCAAGAGCTTCGTATATGATCGCAGTGGCAAGCTGGTGGCGCAGTCGATCGACATGCGCACGCGAAGTCAGTTTGTCGAAATGCTGGCGCAGGCTGGTTTGCAGTAGGTTACGTAGCGAAGCACCCCGGACGAATGCGTCCAGGGCTACGTGTTCTGAGGATTATGCGTTATCTGGTTCGAGCTCGCGTGAAACCCGGTCGTGAGGCCGATCTGCTCAAGGCCATCGAGCAAGAGACGCTGGGTCAGGGTTCGGTCGCCGAAGGCGAGTATCTGCGGAACATGCAGGAGGCGCGTCTCTGTGCAGACGAGACGGCGCGCTGGGTGGAAGTCTGCTACTGTCCCACGCCACTGCAGGAAGAGCAGCCGTACTGGGAACGATACTTCGAGTTGACGCGCGTGCAGGATGCGCACGACCGCCGCAAATGCCGCGACGAGAAAGGGACTGAGCCCTGGTCCTGCGGCGAATGCGACTGCACGGCGCGGCTGGAACAGAAACTGAAAGCGTCGGGCACGTCGTTTCTCGAGTCGCTGCGTAGAGACGTTACTGGCAACGTCTCTCTCACCAGGATTTCGAACGCCGCGGGCAAGACGTAGCAAGCTACGTCTCTACGATGGTCTTCAAGCCAGCTGCGGCAGGGTTGATGCCAGCTGCTTCAAGTCCTGCGCCACTTCCCGCAAATTGAAGACCAGCGCCCAGAAGGGCAGCATGCGGTCGAGCGCAAAGGGAGTCGTCGCGCGCTGCTCGCGTAGATTGGCCAGATCGGCGTCGAGTTGGCTGATCGCTGCGTCGAGTTCTGATGCGTTCACCGCTTCCCCTGGCTTCCGTACGGTTTCTGCCAGTTGCGCGAACGCCTGTGCGGTTCTCTCGACTAGCGCCGGCAGGGATGGAACCAGCCCAGGTTGCAACTGCGCGTGGACGTAAAGCGAGCTATCTTCTGCCATCGCGGTCAGGCGCCGTCGAACTTGATCCGCCTCGTCCACGAATGCCTGGTACGCTCCCTCGTTGAATCGCGAAAAGGCCAGCTCGCTCTTGGCTTCGTCCATCTGCTGGGTGATGCCTCGCCGCAGATCGTGCAACTGGCGGTCGAGCTGGCGAACCTGCTGCTCATTGTCGATTCCCTGCAGGGCGGCGGCGGTGACCGCGCGGTAGAGAGTGCCAGCGCCATCCAGAATGCTCGCGATCTTGTAGCGCAAGCCGACGCGCGCGTGCACGGGCCAGATCAATGCACCCACAGCGAAGGCAACCACCGCTCCCAAAATCGTGTAGAGCACGCGCAGCCAGGCCATGTGCCAGGGCTCGCCTTGGCCGCTGAAGACCAGGATCAATGCCGCGGTGAACCCGGCGGCGGTGAAGCTGGGATGCAGGGAGGTCAGATAGCCGAACAACGTCGCCAGCAGAAACAGCGCGACTCCGGCGCCAGCGGGAGTATCCCCCAGCATCGGCATGAGCAGTGCCGCGGCCAGCGCTCCGCAGGTCGAACCGATGGTGCGGTAGAGAGCCGCTTTCCACGATGCGCCGAGATTAGCCTGCGTCACCACCAAGGCGGCGAAGACCGCCCAATATCCCTGCGGCAGGTGAAAGCCCGCGTAAATGGCGTAGGTGATGGTGCCCGCGAGGCCGGTCTTGATGCCCTGCTTGAGTGGGCCGGACTGGCGGCTCCAGAAGGATGGCGGTGCGGTTGCTGGGATTTGAGGAACTGGCAGCGAAGGATTTGCAGATGCCATGCGGGGGATTATATGCGGCATGAGTTTATTGAAAATGGAGTGGTGTTGTCATCCTGAGCGGCGCTCTTTGCCGCGAAGGATCCCTGCAGTTAACCGACGGCAGCGAGTGCAGAGGTCCTTCGCTTTGCTCAGGATGACAAGGAGTTTGCGTAGGAGCGCACAGAAGGCAGTTACGCCCGGCAAAGCCGAGCCTGCCAGAGCTGCCAGATTTCAGAAGCAACCTGCGCATAACGTTCCGGCGGCCCTGCCGTACCGGCATCAAACCAGCGAACAAACTCTTCATGCACAACGCGCAGTACGTCGTCAGCAGACTCGCAGCTTTTCAGCCGCGGCAGGACGGTGCCAGCCTCGGGCGCGTATTCGTCCAGATTCTCGTTGTCGAAGCTGATTCCAATCGGGTCTGCGCGAAACAAGAGACCTGCCTTCGCATCGAACAGTTCTCCATACTCGGCTCTGAGTCGACGACGTTCTTGGACAATTTGCTCGCGGGTTCTTGTCATGTGGGGACAGTAAGCCGTCTACGCGATCCAGCCACCACCAACCACAATCTCGCCATCGTAGAAAACAGCGGCTTGACCGGGTGTGATGGCGCGCTGCGGCTCGTCGAAGGTCGCGAGAATCTCATCGTCGCCCACCCGCTCGATCATGGCAGGCGCGGGTTCGTGGCGATGGCGAATCTTCACGGCCACGCGCATGGGCGCGTGCAGGTCGTCGCCGGCGATCAGGTTTACGCGGCGGGCGCGCAGCGTACGAGAATAGAGATGCTCTTCCCCGCCCACGATGACCTGCTTGTTCGCGCCGCTGATCTGGATGACGTAGAGCGGCGATCCGGTGGCCACGCCGAGTCCCTTGCGCTGACCCACGGTGAAGTTGTGAATGCCAGAATGCTCGCCGAGGACTTCGCCGTTCGTGGTGACGAGGTCGCCGGCGGTGTCGGGCAGGGATAAAGAGTCGCCCTGTTCGGCCAAGTAGGCATCGATGAAGCGCTTGTAGTCGCCACCGGGGACGAAGCAAATTTCCTGCGAGTCGGGCTTTTCCGCGAGCGCCAAGCCGTGCTGGCGGGCGAGTTCGCGCACTTCGGGCTTGGTCATGTCGCCGAGCGGAAAGATCGTGCGGCTCAGTTGCTCCTGGGTCAGGCCGAAAAGAAAATACGTTTGATCCTTACTCGAATCGGCCGGGCGCTTAAGCAGCCAGCGGCCTCGGGCCTCATCAAAGGCCACTCGAGCGTAGTGACCGGTCGCTACACGCTCCGCTCCAATCTGCTGCGCGACAATGAGTAACTGATCAAACTTCAAGTGATTGTTGCAGAGGCTGCAAGGGATGGGCGTACGGCCCGAAACGTACTCCTCGACAAACGGACGGATCACGTCGCGCTCGAAACGCTCTTCGTGATTGACCACGTAATAAGGGATGCCGATCTGCTGGGCAACGCGGCGAGCGTCGTAAACGTCGTCGAGAGAGCAGCAGCGCCCCTGCACGGACTCGGGCATGCCCTCGCGCCCGGCCAGGCGGCGCTGGTTCCAGAGCTGCATGGTCAGGCCGATGACGTTGTGTCCTTCGGCGCGCAGCATGGCCGCGACGGTGGAAGAATCCACACCGCCCGACATGGCTACGGCGATGGTGTCGGTGGTCAACTTCTAGCTCCTAGCTTCTAGCTCCTAAAGCTTTTACGACCTGCGCGCTTGTCATTCTGAGCGCAGCGAAGAACCTATGCAATTCGTCGCTCCGGCAAAGGTGCATGGGTCCCCTTCGACTTCGCTCAGGGCAGGCTTTCGCAGCAAAATGCGCCGCTCAGGATGACAACGAAATCTGACGGACCACTACGTGCTGACCGCCTGCCTCTTGTACCGCGGCGAGAGTTCCCGCAGACGGGCTACGGTTTCGGGCACCAGCCTGAGAGCATGATCTATTTCTTCTGCGACGGTCTGCTTGCCCAGGCTGAAGCGAATGCTCGCTCGCGCTTGATCCGGGCGCAGGCCCATGGCAATGAGCACGTGCGACGGCTCAATCGCGCCTGAGGAGCAGGCCGCGCCCGTGGATACAGCCAGTCCCTTCAGGTCGAGAGCGATCACCATCGCTTCACCATCGATGTGGTCGAAGTGAATATTCACTGTGTTGGGAACACGCGCGGCACCGTCGCCGTTCACCCCCGCGTCTTCGACTTGAGCGAGAATTCCCTGCTGCAAGCGGTCGCGCATGGCAGCGGTCTTCTTGTCGTCTCCGCGATCGAGCGCTTCTTTCGCCAGTTGGGCGGCCTTGCCCAAGCCGACAATTCCCGGAACATTCTCCGTGCCGGCGCGGCGCGAGCGCTCATGACGGCCTCCGTAAAACAGCGGCGCGATGCGGGTTCCCTTCTTCACGTAGAGGGCGCCGACACCTTGCGGAGCGTGAAGCTTGTGGCCGGAAATTGTGAGTGCGTGGCAAGCGATTCGCTTTACGTCGATCGGAACTTTGCCGGCGGCCTGCACAGCGTCAGTATGAAAATAGACACCGGCCTGCGCCGCGATCTTTCCGATTTCTTCAACCGACTGCAGGACCCCTGTTTCGTTGTTCGCCATCATGACGGAGATCAGCTTTGTGCTCGGGCGCAGCGCACGGCGAACATCGGCTGGATCGACCAGGCTGCGGCCATCCACCGGCAGAACGGTCACTTCGACGCCTGTCTCTTCCAGATGCTTGCACGCCATCAACACGGCGTGATGCTCGATGCTCGAGGTGATGACGTGATCGCCCGCGCCGATCAGGCCGGCGATGGCGAGATTGTCGGCCTCGGTGCCGCCGCTGGTGAAAACGATCTCCGACGCTCGGCAGCCGAGCAACGCGGCCACCGACTCGCGCGCATCCTCTACGGCAGCGCGGGTGTGCTGCCCGTGATGGTGGATCGACGAGGCATTACCGAACTGCTCGCCGAAATAGGGGCGCATGGCCTCGAACACCTCGGGCAAGACCGGGGTGGTAGCGTTGTTGTCGAGGTAGATGCGATGCATACAGAACCCGCTTCTATTCTACCTTGCGCAGGCGTAGAGACGTAGCTGGCTACGTCTTGCGGGCCGCATTTCCGGATTGTGGCGAGAGAGACGTTGCCAGCAACGTCTCTACGGCGGCACTGGGACTTGCGGGCGGGCTGCGCCTGCCCAGACGGCCGAGAGCCTGCCCTGAGCGCAGTCGAAGGGCTGCCGTCGCCACATGGGCATTGCTTTACCTCTGGTCGATTGCTATGTACGGATTCGGGTAGTCTGGGCCCAGGTACTCGGCGCGGGGACGGATCAGGCGGTTGTCGTTGAGTTGCTCGATCACATGTGCGGCCCAACCGCTGACCCGGGAGACCGCAAAGATGAGCGTGAACAGGTCTACATCGATGCCCAACGTGTGATAGGTGGAGGCCGAGTAAAAATCCACATTGGCGTTCAGTTTCTTGTCGGCCTTCACGAATTCTTCAATCTTGCGCGAGATCTCAAACCACTTGGCCTGCCCGCTGGCGGCGCCGAGATCGCGCGACATGGCGCGCAGGTGGGTGGCGCGCGGATCTTCGGTGTGATAGACGCGATGGCCGAAGCCGGGGATCTTTTTCTTTTGCGCCAGCATGCCCTTCACGAAGTCGATGGGGTCGGCGCCCGATGCATCAATGGCTTCCAGGATGAGAAACACCGCTTCGTTAGCCCCACCATGCAACGGTCCTTTGAGTGCGCCTATCGCCGAAGTGATGGCTGAATGCATATCAGACAAAGTCGCCGCCGTGACCCGCGCGGCAAACGTCGAGGCATTGAGTTCGTGGTCGGCGTGCAGGATGAGCGCAATATCCAAAGCGCGCTCGGCGGTCGGCGACGGCGGCTTGCCGTTCAGCATCAACAGAAAGTTCGCGGAGTGGGAGAGCGCGCGGTCGGGCTCAACCACGGGATGTCCCTTGCGAATGCGGTCATAGGCCGCGACGATCATCGCGATTTGCGAGGTGATGCGAATCGTCTTGTCCACATTGGCTTTGCTGTCGTTGCTTTTTTCCTGCGGATCGTAGAACGACAGCGCCGAAACCGCGGTGCGCAGCACATCCATGGGCAGGGCGTGGCGGGGCGCATTGCGCAGCAGGGTGATTATGGACGCATCCAGTTTGCGCTCTTCGGCCAGACGTTCGTGCAACTCTCGCAATTCGAGGCGCGTGGGCAGCTTTCCGAACCACAACAGGTAGCAGGTCTCCTCAAAATTCGACTGGTGGGCCAGTTCGTGGATGTCGATGCCGCGATATGCCAGGACGCCGCGATCTCCGTCGATGTAGCAGATCTTGGAAGTGGTGGCAACGACTCCCTCAAGTCCCTTGGGAGCATGAGCTGTGGTCACGCTGGACATTGATCTTCTCGCTCCGATCGCTGGCTTCGATCTCTTGGATTTAGCGTCACCCGACCGCGTTAGGAAAGACGCGGAAAGCGCAACCTTTTTTTATACCTGAAACGAACACGACTTTCCAACCGCCCAAAGTAACCGGTAGTGGCGCAGTTTGACGGTGGAAGAAGAAAAAACGTGAACCACGAAGGACACGCAGGCTCACGAAGGACTTCATTTGCAGGGGTTTCCTTCGTGTGACTTCGTGTCCTTCGTGGGTGAAGCCTTTAAATTGAGCCACTGCTAAGCAACCTCGAAATGAGTACTGTCCGGTCAGTGAGGCTCCGAATATGCCGGTTCGCGCGCATTCCCGGCAGCAACGGCGACCTGCCGCTGTTTTGCCACCCGCCGTTGCCGGGGAGTATAGTAAGGAGTACTCCGCTATTGCCGCAGTTCTGTACCAGCTCTTCATATTCCTCACGGAGGAAACACCCGATAATGAAACGTTCTTTTTCTGTTTTGCTCGCCTGTGTCTTCATCTTTTCGACTCTGGCCACGGCCGACGAGGGCATGTGGCTCTATAACGCTTCCCCAAAAGACAAGATCAAAGCCAAGTACGGCTTCGAACTCACCCCGGAATGGCTCGACCACGTTCGCCTGTCTTCGGTGCGATTCAACAACGGCGGCTCTGGATCTTTCGTTTCCGCCGACGGGCTCACCTTTACCAACCACCACGTGGGTGCGGGATGCGTGCAGCAGCTTTCGACGGCTGGCCGCGACTACATCAAGACCGGCTTCTACGCCAGAACGCAGGCCGAAGAGGCCAAGTGCCCGAATTTGGAACTCAACCAACTGGTCGGCATTGAGGACGTGACCGACAAGGTCAACGCCGGCGTGAAGACGGGGATGTCGGCCGCGGAAACGGGCCAGGCCCAACGCGCCGCCATGTCGCAGGTCGAAAAAGATTGCACGACTGCGACCGGACTGCGCTGCGATGTGGTGATTCTCTATTCCGGACAGGTCTATAACCTCTACAAGTACAAGAAGTACACGGACGTGCGGCTGGTCTTTGCGCCGGAGTTCGATATCGCGTTCTTCGGGGGCGATCCCGATAACTTCACCTATCCGCGCTACGATCTCGACATCACGTTCTTCCGGGTCTACGAGAACGACAAGCCGGCGCACCTCGACAATTATTTGCGGTGGTCGCGCACCGGAGTGAAAGACGGTGACCTGATCTTCGTCTCGGGGCATCCGGGAAATACCGGGCGCCTGCTGACCATGGCGCAACTCGAATTTCTGCGGGATGCGCAGTATCCCGCGAATCTGAAGCTCTACCAACGTCGCATCGCCCTGTTGCAGGAGTTCAGCAAACAGTCGGAAGAAAACGCCCGCGTTGCCAAGGAAGACATTTTTAGCCTGCAGAATTCGCAGAAGGCGATCACCGGCTATCAATCGGGCCTGCTCGACAAAGCAATCATGGATGCGAAGGCCGCGGACGAGGCCAAGCTGCGCGCCGCTTTTAAGGCTGATCCCAAGAACGCCGGGGCGACCGATCCGTGGGATGAAATCGCCCAGGCCATGAAGCTGCAGCAATCCATTTACCCCAGTCTGAATTATCTGGAGCGCATGCGCGGGTTTGGTGGCCATCTGGCCATGACAGCGCGGTCTTTGGCGCGCGCAGCGGCGGAGAAACCGAAACCGAATCAGGAGCGCATGCGCGAGTTCCGGGATTCCAACCTGCCGTCGTTCGAGCAGATGCTGTTCTCAACCGAACCGATCTACAAGAGTCTGGACATGGTTCTTCTTACCGACTCGCTCAGCGAAATGCAGGACGCGCTCGGCAGGGACAACCCCGAAGTACAGAAGGTACTGCAGGGCAAAACGCCCGCGGATGCGGCCAAGGATCTCATCACCAACACCAAGCTGGACGATGTTGCCGTGCGCAAGCAGTTGTATGAAGGTGGGCAGACGGCCATCGATGCCAGCACCGATCCGCTGATCGTGGTGATGCGTGCCATTGATCCCGCGGCCCGCGCGGTCCGCAAGCAGTTCGAGGACCAGGTCGATTCAGTCGCCCGCCGTGACGGCACCATCGTTGCCAAAGCGCGCTTTGCCCAGAGCGGGTTTGCCCAGCCGCCGGATGCCACGTTTACGCTGCGCTTGAGCTATGGCGCGGTGAAGGGTTACGAGGAAAACAGAAAGTCGATTCCCTTCGCGACCAGCATGGGCGGCGCCTACGAGCATGCGGCCGAACATAACAGCCAGTGGCCCTATAACCTGCCCGAGAATTGGATGAAGTCGAAGGCCGACCTCGACTTGAAGACGCCGCTGAATTTTGTTTCCACCGCCGACATCATCGGAGGAAACTCCGGATCGCCCACGGTCAACAAAAAGGGCGAGGTAGTGGGAATCATTTTCGACGGCAACATCCAATCGCTGCCGTGGATGTTCGCGTTCAGTGACGTGCGAGGACGCGCGGTTTCCGTGGATTCGCGAGGCATTCAAGAGGCCCTGCGCAGGATCTACGGCGCAACCGCGCTGGCCGACGAACTACTGGGAACCAAGGCAGAAGGCGCGAAGGCCGGAAAGTAAACCCGGTTTCCGATTCCCGGAGAAACTCAGAAGGCCCGCACCCTGATGCGGGCCTTCTTGACATCTAGACTTAGTCCAAGCCCACACCCGCAAGAGAGGCCGTCTGCGGGCTGCTCTTATCGCCGTCGGTCACCGACAATGTCGCAGTGTAGTTGCCGGTATCCGGCGGTGTGAATGCCACCTGAATAACGCACGTCGTGCTGGGATTCAGAGTAGCTGGACAATTGTTGGTTTGGGTGAAGGTGCCGTTGGCGGGCGAAATGGCGACGGCTGTAAGGTTTACCGGCGCTGTGCCATCGTTATACAGCGTGATGCTCATGGGCGCGCTGGTGAAGCCAGGGATCACACCGGGAAAGCTGAGGGTGCCCGGTAGCGGGGTTATGGCGTTGGCTGCGCCGATGCCGGTCAGCGCGACGGTCTGCGCGGGGCTGCCAGGATCGTTGTCTTTGAGGGTCACCGCTCCAGTACGGGTTCCAGCTGCGGTCGGTCTGAAAAGTGACCGTGATCGTGCAGTTCTGGCCGGCGTTGAGCGTGACCGGGCAGGTATTGCTCTCGGAAAAGTCACCGCTGCCGGCGATGCTGGTGAACTTCGACGCGTGCCTGCTGACATTGGTTACGGTCACCGTCTGCGAAGGGCTGATGAGGCCGACCTGCAGAACGCCATAGGTCAGGCTGGACGCAGAAAATGTCAGGGTCAGCGGTGTATAGACCTCGGCGCCATTCAAAACCACGCAACAGGTGGCCGTGTAACCAACACCGCCGCCCGCCAACACCCGTCCCGACGCCAGCAGGGTCGCCGACTGATACGCCCGCGCCCGGCTCAGGTTTCCCGCGCCGGTGAATTTCCCGGTAGCTTCGCTGTAGATCTCAGTTTTATAGGTCGGGATATAACCGGTACAAGCCTTGCCGCAGCTGATCGACTGCCCTTCTCCCCCCGCCACCAGAACGGTGCCGTCGGTAAGAAGCGTGGCCGTGTGAGCGTAACGCCCGGTCGTCATGGTCCCGGTCAGGGTCCAGGTGTTGGCCGTGGGGTCGTAGAGTTCGGCTGAATTTAAGGGATACCTCGAAGGAGTGCCACCAGTAGCTAGTACCTTGCCATCCGGAAGGAGGGTTGCGGCGCCCAGGTAGCGAGTCGCACTGGTGCTGGCCGCGATACTCCACGTGCCCTTGGCAGGATCGTAGAGCTCGCAGGAAGTGCTGGGCGTGGGGGCGGCGCCTCCGATGGCCAACACCTTCCCGGTTTTCAGCCGTACAGCGAGGTGGTAAAAGCGGGCGTTGTTGAGGCTGCCCGTCGTCGACCAACTGTTCGACACAGGATCGTAGAGTTCGCTGACCGCCGTGTCGCTACTGCAGATGCTCGACGTGCAGCCCCCGGCCACCAACACCTTCCCGTTCGCGAGCACGGTAGCCGTATGACCAAAGCGAGCCACAGAGAGCGACCCTGCCGAGGACCACGTTCCCTTCGTTGGATCGTACAACTCGGCGCCCGCCAATACCGTGCTGCTCGCGCCCAGTCCGCCTATGACCAGGACTCTTCCGCTGGTCAGCACGACGGCCCCAAACGCCTCCCGGGCCTCGGCCATGCTGCCGGTGGCTGTCCAGGCGCCCGAGCCGGGGTTATAGACTTCCGCCGAAGCGAGAAGATTATTGCTGTTGTCGACGCCCCCTATGGAGAGGACCTTCCCACCGGCCACCCGCACCTGGGCGTTTAATTCGCGCGCGGATTGCATGGTGCCGGTACTGGCCCATTGACCTTGGATTTGAGCGGAAAGCGGCTGGAGGTTTGCGAGTACGAACGTTAGGGCGAACAACGCCAGGTTGAAGAACGCAGGGGAGAATTTCTTCACGGCCACTCCTCTCTCTTTCTCTCTATCGGATATTTTTTTCCATCACAGGCGAAGGGGGGCGCTTCTGGAACGTCAGTGTTTGCGGAGTATACACACGGAGGGAAGCGAGTGCAACGTAGAGGAAAGGCGGGAAGTGGGTCAGTTTGAATTTAGTTTTGCCTTAAACCCTTTGAAGCACTCCCACGCGCAATAAAGACCAACTGCCACCATCCCCGCGAATTCACGGCTGCCCCTTCTTGCCTCGATCATAACGAAAATCAAGCCGCAGCTAAACAGTACCGCGCCGCAAAAGCCAACGGCCCACAATGCAAGAGTGGCTTTCTTTCCAAATGAACGTTTCATGCCAACAATCCAACCATTCTTCTAGGGCTCCAACATGATCAGGCCGGCCACAGCGTCAGCGCGGTTTTGCTGAGAATCTGTTGCTGAATGGCGGCGCTCAGCGGAAGCGCCCGGAATTCGTCGAGATTCTTCTTGATGTCGGGCACGCCCGGCCCGGGCCAGTCGGTGCCGAAAAGCGTTTTGTCCGCGATTTCCTCGAGGCGCGGAAAATATTTCAGCAACGTCCCGGGTGGAATGCCGCTGATGTCTAGATACACGTTGGGATGCCGTCGCACCAGAAAGAATGCAGTGTGCATCCACAGTGGGCGTCCACCGTGGGCCAGCAGAATTTTCAGCTTGGGGAAATCGACCGCCACGTCGTCGATGTGAATCGGATCGCCATACTTGTTGCGCGCACCAGGAAAAATCGACGTGCCGGTATGGAACATCACCGGCACTCCATTCGCCTCCGCAGCGCGGTAGATGATCTCGAGTTCCTTCGCTCCGCTCAGGTAGTCGTTGGGAAACAGCAACTGGTGCGGGGGATGAATCTTGATCATCTTCAGTCCCAGCCGCAGAATCTGCTCCACATCGGCCAGCACGTTCGTGGTGTGCCGGGGATGCAGGCTCCCGCAGGACAGCAGGCGCTTGGGATCTTCCCTCACATAGTCCGCGACGAACTGGTTCACTCCGCTGGTAAACCCAATTACTTCCGGGGCGACATAATTGATCAGCATGGCCCGATCGATGCCGCTGGCGTCGAGGAATTTGAGGAAGGCCCGGGGCGAGCGGCAGAACTCGACAATCTGGTCGAAGTTCGGCCGCTTCCGTTTCATCAGCTCAAGCGCATGGGGCTTGAACATTTCCATGGGCTGGATGTGGATGTGGCAGTCGGTGATCAAGGGGATCGTCAGTCGGCCTCAGCTACCGCGACATTCTATCAGGTGCCGCGATGCTGGCCCGCTCTGACGAGTCTTTGTTAAGTCGCCGGACAGGGCACGAACGACGACCAATCGATGCCTTGCTGAAATTGTTCATCTGGCTCGAAAGTGGTTTTGAAGGTGAAAGCGAACTGCGTGGGCCCGTGCTGCTCGAGATATGCCAGCCGTTTTGTCGCTTCGTCCATGCCGGGGCGATGCCCCGCGGGAACCCACCACAGGGCGGTATATGTGCCCGAGAATTTCTCGAACCACGATTCCCTTTGCCGAAGAAGTTCAGCGTGCGCCGTTTTGTAAACGTAATGGCGCAGCGCCTCAATGCTTTCCCAGACGGACATGTTGATGAGAATCCGGTCGTCCTCTGGGTAAGGTCGAAAGTAAGTCGCATTGCCGACGAGTGTTTGCAGCCGCCAGACGAAGCCGGGACTATGGTCGGCGAGTGCGTTGATCTCGTCGAGCCGCGAGACGAACCCGGCCATCAGTGGATCTTCGACCGGCGCTTTCACTCGACCGATGTTGACCTGCGCGAGTTGGTAGTTGGCCATCGGCTTCTCTTTCCAGTAAACGACTGCTCAGTTTCGATCAGACATTTGGGCGGCCGCGAGCACCGCCCTTTTCGTGAATACGCGAATCATCTCGCGACGATACTCTGGAGTGAGGGCGGACGTTGTCAAAGGCTTGCAAATTTTCGCGGCCAGGTCTCCGGCGGCCTCCGCAAGAGCTTGGTCGACGGCTTTTCCCGACAGCAACTCGGATGCGCCTTTCACCAGCAGCGGCGCGGGATTCACGGCAGTGATGCCGATGCGCGCGTCGGCGAGGTGACCGTTAGAGCGCTTCATCACCACGGCGACCCCGGCCAGCGGATAGTCGATCGACCCGCGGACGCGCAGTTTGCGGTAGACGCCGCGGTAACCCGCCATGGATCCGGGAAGGAAGATGCGCGTGACCAGTTCGTTCGGCTGCAGCTGGCGATAATCGTCGCCGAGACCGGTGTAGAAATCGCGCAAGGGGAGGCGACGCGTTCCGCAGGCGTTGGCGATTTCGATTTCCGCGTTCAGGCAGAGCAACGCGGGAGGCGTATCTGCGGAGAACGCCGCCCAGCACTTGGTTCCTCCGGGCGCCACGTGGCAGAGATCGCCGTCTTTCTTGATGCAAAATCCGCAGCCTTTGCGCCAGGTGAGCGACTGGTTGTACCAGAGGCAGCGCGTGTCAAGGCAGATGTTGCCGCCGATCGTGCCCATGTTGCGCAGGACAGGCGAGGCCACCGTGGCAGCAGCCCCGGTCAGCACTGGGTAGTGCAGGCGCAGAAAGTCGGAACGCTCAATCGCGCGGAGCGAAGTCAAGGCCCCGATTTCGACGCCGCCGTCGGGTTGCGGCCTGATCCCTCGCAATGCAGAAATTCCGCGAAGATCGAGCATGTACTCCGGCTCGAAAAGCTTCTGCCGCATGGAAGGAATCAGATCGGTGCCTCCGGCAATGATCCGAATCGGAGAAGGACCATGTGGGGACGGGGGCCCTCGCCCGTCCGGCCCGCGCGGGGTTTGCGCGGCCTCACTCTGCCGAGGAGAGCCGCTCGTGTCCACGCACGCAGCGTGCCTGCCCAAATACTCGACGGCTTCCACCACTGATCGAGGCCGCAAGAGTTTGAATTCTGGCAGGCTCAATCCGCGCCTCCTGCTGCGGATGGCGTCCCTCGCCGTGAAGGATCCAGCGCGTGCCGCTCCGGTCCCCTCCCGTTGAAGCAGAGCGAACCACCATGCTCGCGGAAATGTGTCGGTGAAGTTGGATCGACGCCTTCCGTCAGATTCAAAGCTTTCGCGTTCTTCTTGGCGCGCAGCGCCGCCAGAACTCGCTCCGGCGTAAACGGAGACTCATGCAAACGCACGCCGACCGCATCGTAGATCGCATTGGCAATCGCCGGAATCGTCGCCGCCAGCGATCCTTCGCTGCACTCCTTCGCGCCAAACGGGCCCTCCGGATCGACGCTCTCCACGATGATGGGCTCGACTTCTGGAGATTCCACCGACGACGGGCTGCGGTATTCGAGCAGTCCCGGATTCATCAGCATGCCATCCTTCCAAACCATCTCTTCAGTAAGCGCCTGCCCCATGCCCATCCATACCGAACCGATAATCTGCCCCGCGACGGAGACTGGATTCAGAGCGCGCCCGCAATCGTGGGCAGCCCAGACTTTGTGCACGACCACTTCGCCGGTTTCTTCGTCGACGCTGACCTCGGCCACCTGCGCGGAGTAGGAGTATGCCGGGGAAGGCCCAACGCCCGCGCCTTTGTGCTTGCCGCCGCGCGCTTCTTGCGGAGGCGCGTAGGAGCCGGTACCGGTAAGCGCACCGTGGAAGTCGATGGCCGCGACGACTGCCTCCTCAAAGGTCATCGAGTCTTTGGGGCCCTCTTCCTTGCGTTTCTGCTGCAGGGACCCGCGCAAAATCTGGCCTTCGACCCGGCCGCTGACCGAGGCTGCCGAGTCGAGGTGTTGGACCAAAGATGCACCATGTGGGGACGGGCGCCCTCGCCCGTCCGGGCCGCGCGGGTTTTGCGCGGACTCGCTTTGCGCGGGCGAGTCGCCCGCGCCCACACGGACACCCTTGAGAATTACGTCATCACGGAAGAATAGCTCTTCTGGCAAACATGCCATCTTCTTTGCCGCCGCAGCTGCAATCAACTCTTTCACTTCCTCCGCCGCCCGCAGCGTCGCATTTCCGGCCATGAACGTGACGCGGCTCGAGTAGGAACCGATGTCAATCGGCGTGAGATCGGTATCGGCGGCGATGACTCTCACGCGCGGCAGCGAACATCCCAGAACCTCGGCGGCGACCTGCGCGGTCATCGTGTCCGATCCCTGCCCGATTTCCGAAGCGCCGGTGTACACCACCACGCCGCCATCGCGGTCGATCTTGATGTTGACGGTGGAGTGTGGCATGTCGGAGCGGATAATCGAATTAGCCGCGCCGCTGACGTAGTGGCTGCACGCGATCCCCAGCCCGCGTCCCTTGGGCAGTTTGCCTTTGCGCTGTTCCCAGCCGGAGCGGGCAACGGTCTTTTCGATGCACTCGGGCAACCCGTAACTTTGAACCCGGAGGCCATTCACGGTGATGCAGGGCGGCTTGAGCAGATTGCGCCGCCGAATTTCAGCGGGGTCAACCCCAATTTTCGCTGCCAGTTCGTCCAGTTGCGATTCAAAGGCAAAGCGCACATTCACCGTGCCGTGGCCACGCATGGCGCCACACGCCGGCTTGTTGGTCAGCACACGGTATCCGTCGTACTGAATGTTGGGAATGTCGTAGAGCGCGCCGAGCAGCGCGCCGGAATACAGAATGGTCACGACGCCGTAGGAGCAGTAGGCGCCGCCGTCCTGCACCACGCGCGCTTTGACAGCGGTAATGCGGCCGTCGCTCTTCACTCCGGTTTTCAGGTCGATGATGGTGCGCGGCCGTCCGCGATGCGCCCAGAACACT